>OHZK01000026.1_pt1 | contig 126258 bp, 129 predicted proteins | sample 1580401 | NCBI WGS metagenome assembly OHZK01 (sample SAMEA3882530, study PRJEB24775) | human gut metagenome | biome: human-associated habitat; feature: intestine environment; material: feces | place: Netherlands | collected 2009/2010
TCTTCGCGACAGGCGATTTTATTCGGCAATCTTGCTTGCTGAGACGCAAGAATGCAGTACTGTCCAAATAAAAATGTTAAATTATTCCGTAAAACATTGATATTTAATATCTTATAAAGAAGATTTTTGTCGGAGGATTTTGAGATTGCTTTTGAATTCCTATATTGTGGTAACTGTCAAAATGCTACAATATGAGTCAAAACGCTTACATCTTCAATCAGCTCTGCTCATTGCTTCCACGCGACCATTTCGAGTATTTGGTGAAGAAGCACAACGCCAATTATCATGTAAGGTCATATACTTGCTGGAACCACTTGATGGTGATGTTGTGGGCACAACTTACACACAGGGACAGCCTGCGCGACATAGAGGCGGGGTTGCGCGCCCATGGCGAGAAGCTTTACCGGCTCGGCATGGGCAAGAGCGTCAACAAGAGCACCATGTCGTACGCCAATACCAACAAGGAGGTCGCGGTGTTCAGGGAACTCGCCCAAAAGATGATGGAACTTGCGTCAAGAGCGGCCGGGGTTAAGAACGGCGAGCTTGGGAAACTGGCCGGTGTCTTGGAACTGGCGGGCGTTTTCGCGGTGGACTCCTCCACGGTGAACCTTGACTTGAAACGCTTTGGCTGGAGCGTGCCGCAAGAGGGGATGGGAGGGATAAAGCTCCACACGATGTATGACGTCATGAGGGAGGTGCCCGCCCTGTGCCTGGTCACGGGCCACGAGGAGCGCGACCAGACATTCATGGACGATTACCCCTACATGAAAGGCGGCTTGTATGTTTTTGACAGGGCGTACGTGAAAACCCCGAGCCTCAAACGCATAGACGATGGCGGGGCGTATTTCATCGTCAGAAGGAAGAAGGGCATGGAGTACAGGTGCCTGTCCAATACCGGAAGCGAATGCCTGCCGGTCTATGGGGACAAGAGAGTCGAGTTCACCAACCGATGGGCGAGGAAAGGGTATCCCGGCCAATTGCGTCTGGTGCAATATTACAGCAAGGAGAGGAACGAGGTGATGGATTTCCTGACAAACAACTTCCAGATGTCTCCCATGGTGGTGGCTTGCGCTTACAAGAACAGGTGGAGCATAGAGCTGTTTTTCCGTTGGATAAAACGCCATCTCATCATCAACAGGTTCTATGGCACGTCAGCGAACGCCGTCTTCACGCAGGTGTACGTGGCGATCACGGCCTATTGCCTGGTGGCGATGGCGGGCGCCATGTATCGTTTCAAGGGCTCCGCCTATGAGCTGATGAGCGTTCTGAGTGTCATCTTGTTCGAGAAGCAAGACTTGTCAGAGGTTATCAGGCGATACGAAAACCATTCGGAAGAAAAGGCGCAAATGCCTTGCTGGCCCACGCTTTTCGACACAATGGACTTTTGACATTTTGTCACTTTAAACGATGCCCTTGACAAGGAAATCAATATGTTAAAATTTTACTTGGACACTACTGCAAGAATGCGTCTCTACAAGTTTTCATCGAATTCACGTTAAGGTTAGGTTGATGAGCTGAACCCTCAAGCGGAGCATCCTGTCATTGAACGCAGGCTAACTTTTCCTGGAAAAACGCAGTAGTACTGAAATCGAATATCAGTAGTACTGAAATTGAAAGTTAGTACTACTGATATTGAAAAGGAGTAGTACTAACTTTTAACCCAAATTGGTCATTAGACCCGTAGGGCTGTCTCACGTCATTTGATGACGCGGAAATAATCCTCCTTGCGGGGCTTCACCGTGTGGGGATGAGACGAGGCGTAGCCCAACGAGAGCGCGCCCACGCCCACCAGTCCTTCAGGAAGGCCCCAGCCGCGGAGCATCTGTTGTCCCTCGGGTGAGGCGAACATGGCGTCCTCGCGGTTGATCCAGCAAGAGGCTAACCCGATAGAGTGGGCAGCCAGCATCATGTTGCCCAATACCAGGGAAGCGTCCTTTACGTTGTTGCTCCAGTCTGCCGAGGCGAATACCAACACGATGGTAGGCGCGCCATAATAAGGGTCGGAGTCCGTGCCCATTACTACCGCGTTCATCTTGCGGAGCCGGTCGCAGACCTCGGGATTTTGCACTGCCACAATCCAAGGGTCTTGTTTGCCCATACCCGTGGCGGCCCATGTGCCGGCCTCGAGCACGGTGCGCAGTTCCTCGTCGGTGATTTGCTCGGGTTTGTAGCGGCGTATGCTTCTACGCTCGCGAATGGCTTTCAATACTTCGTTTTCCATATTGTCTTTGGTTTTATGGTTTTACATGTGATTTCTTCGCGCTCGCCTTATATATATATAATGTATATGCTTGGCGGCCTAGCCGACATATCGCCGCAGCGTGGCGACAATACGGCGTAGTCCTTCCATCATCGTGGCGCGGGGACAGCCGATGTTGACCCGGATGAAGCCCTCGCCTGTCGCGGCGCCGAATTCAGTGCCCTCATTGACATAGACCTTCCCTAGATGGAGCAAATCCTGGAAGGCTTGGGCGGAGGAGACACCAAAGGCGGAGATGTCGAGCCACACGAAATAGGTGGCCTCCAGCTTCGTGACTTTCACCGCCGGCAGCTCCGCCTGGAAGTACTGGCGAAGAGCCTGGTAGTTGTCCCAAAGATACTGGCGCAGCTGGTCAAGCCACTCCTCTCCATGGTCATAGGCCGCCTGCAAGGCAAGGTAGCTGAATACATTCACGTCGCAGACCTCATGGATGTTGACAACGCGGTTGACCTTGCGGCGCAGGAGGGTATCGGCGCACACGATGTTGGCTATCTGCAGTCCCGCTATGTTGAAAGCCTTGGTGGGCGCGCAGCAAACGACGCTGTGGCGGGCGGCTTCCTCGCCGAGCGAGGCGAAAGGCACGTAGGAGTAGCCCGGCATGGTGAGCTCGCAATGTATCTCGTCGCTGATGACCGTCACTCCATGGCGCAGGCAGATGGCGAGCAAGCGGGACAGCTCCTCGCGCGTCCAGACACGCCCCACGGGGTTGTGTGGGTTGCAGAGCAAGAATACCGTGGTCTTCTCGTCAGCGCACTTGCGGTCGAAATCCTCGAAGTCTATCTCGTAGGTATCGCCCGCGGGGCGGAGCGGATTCTCCAGTATCTCACAACCGCAATTCCTGATGGAGGAGAAGAAGCAATGATAGGCGGGCGTCTGCACCAGCACTTTCTCTCCTGGCAGCGTGAGCGCGCGGATGGCGCAGGAGACGGCTGGCACCACGCCGCTGGTATAGATAATCCAGGCGGGGTCTATCTTCCACTGGTGGCGGCGCTGAAACCAGCCGGTCACTGACTCGTAGTAGGCGGGCGGCACCATGGCATAGCCAAACACGCCATGGTCTACCCGCTGGCGCAAGGCTTCCGTAACGGCGGGCGGAGCGGGAAAATCCATGTCGCCCACCCACATGGGAATCACCTCGGGATCGCCGGCGGCATCCCACTTCATGGAGCCGCTGCCTCGGCGGTCTGTTATTTTGTCGAAATCATATCTCATAGGTCGCGTGGTCGTTACAAAAAGAGCACCCCACCATCGCGGTGACGTGCTCTCTAGTCGTTGAAAAATATTAAGGGGGTTTGTTACAAGTTAGGATTGATCTTGCTCCAGTCCTCGACGGCAGGCATCGCGCCCATGGCGATCACTTGGTCACGCATGCCCTGCAAGTGCTTGTAGCTGGCGTCGAGAGCGGCAATCTCCTCAGCGGTGCCGTTGATAGGCTTGGTGTAAACACCATCGCTGGTGACGCGGGTTGGCATAGCCATCATCACGTGGTCATAGCGAGCGGTGTTGGCGTAAGTGCCCACTGGATAGTAGAACTCCTCGCCTCCCATGGCAGCCTCTATCATCTTCACGGACAGATAGGCAGGGCTTTGGAAAGAACTGCGACGGCGCAACTCGATAATCTTGGCACCACCCTGGGTAACGTCCTTCTGCATCTGCGCCCACTCTTCCTTGGAGAGGCCCTTGCCATTGACTTGGGCACCCTTCTCGATGATGTCGAGCAACTTCACGCCACAAACAGTGGTGGGAGAAGCGAATACGGCCATCTTCTCGCCATGGCCGCCATAGGTGTAGGCGTTCTCCACGCAAGCCTGGCTTACGCCGAAGTGCTTGGCCAACGCGCTCTGCAGACGGGTGGAATCCAAAGCGGCAAGCGTAGCCACCTGGTTGGGCTTCAAGCCACTGTGAACCAAGGTAACCAAACCCGTGATGTCAGCGGGGTTGAAGATTACGACCACGAACTTGGCGTCGGGACAATATTTCTTGATATTCTCGCCCAGCTCCTCAGCGGCCTTGGAGTTGCCGGCCAGCAAGTCCTCGCGAGTCATGCCCTCCTTGCGGGGAGCACCACCAGAGGAGATGATATACTTGGCACCGGTGAAAGCCTCGGCGGGATCGGTGGTGGAAACGATATTAGCGTCGTTGAAACCACTTTGGCGCATCTCCTCGGCTACACCCTCTGCGGAGAACACGTCGTAGAGGCAGATGTTGGGAGTCAACTTCAGCATCAAGGCTGTCTGAACCATGTTGGAACCAATCATGCCTGCGGCTCCAACGATAACCAGTTTGTCATTCGTTAAAAATTCCATAACTACAAGTATTTAATGTATTAGAATCCTGTGATAATCCGTTTCGAAGCGGACGTGTCCGTCTCTTTCACTTTGCGAGGCAAAGTTACGAAAAAGTTGGGAAACGGGCGCATTTATTTTGTTTTTAATTTGTGATTTATTCTTAAAATGATTATCTTTGTCAACTCTAACTAGCAAATCTATATGGAAAACGAGATACAGAAACGATTGACCCAGTTGAGGGAACTCTTGCGCAGAGAACGCTTGAGCGCCTACATCTTCCCCAGCACCGACCCCCATCACAGCGAATACGTGGCCGATCATTGGAAGGGGAGGGAATGGATATCCGGCTTTGACGGGTCGGCGGGCATTGCCGTGGTGACGCTGGACAAGGCCGCTTTGTGGACTGACTCCCGTTACTTCCTGGCCGCGGAAGCCCAGTTGGCGGGAACGGAATATGAGCTGATGAAAGAAAAAGTGGCGGGCACGCCCTCTATAGCCGAATGGCTGGGCGAGGTGTTGCGTGACGCGCCCTGGCCGGAGATAGGTGTCGACGGCATGGTGAACGGCTACGGCATGGTGGAAGACCTGAAACGGGAAATGCGCCAGCGGGGTGGAATCACGGTGCGTACCAATTGGGAACCCCTTTCCATCATTTGGCGAGATCGTCCTCCCTTGCCTGACACCCCGGTGGAAATACATCCCCTGGAATATGCCGGCGAGACCGTCGCCAGCAAGATGGCCCGTGCGCGGATGGCGTTGAGGGATTCACACGCTGACGGCATGCTGGTGAGCGCGCTCGACGATATCGCCTGGTTGCTGAACCTGAGAGGCTCCGACGTGCATTGTAATCCCGTGTTCGTCAGTTACCTGCTCATCTCCACTTCCTCTGCCACGCTTTACATAGACCGCCGGAAATTGACCCCTGCCGTGAAGTCATATCTGGAAGAGAACGGAATCATGACCGATGACTACGCTAATGTGGCGAAAGGCGTGGAGAGGTATTTCGAATACAACATCCTGCTAGACGAGCAAGATACCAACTATACGTTGGCCGAAGCATTGAGGAAGCACCGTGTGGTGAGGGCAGCCTCGCCCGTGCCCGAGATGAAAGCCCACAAGAACGAGGCCGAGATGGCAGGCTATCGCCGCGCGATGACCCGAGACGGCGTGGCGATGGTGAAATTTCTCAGATGGTTGAGGCCTGCCGTGGAGGCCGGCGGGCAGACGGAGATGTCCGTGAGCGAGCGGCTGGAGGCTTTCCGGGCAGAGCAGCCCTTGTATAGAGGCATCTCTTTTGACACCATCGCGGGCTACATGGAGCATGGCGCCATCGTGCATTACGAGGCTACGCCCGCCACAGACAAGCCCCTGAAAGCCGAAGGTCTCTTGCTGTTGGATTCTGGCGCGCATTACCAGGACGGCACTACGGATATCACCCGTACCATCGCGCTGGGTCCCGTGACAGAAGAGATGAAACACATATACACCTTAGTATTAAAAGGACATTTGCAGTTGGAGTGGGCTGTTTTTCCCGATGGAACCACGGGAACGCAATTGGATGTGCTGGCTCGCAAGGACATGTGGCGGGAAGGGTATAACTACCTGCACGGCACGGGACATGGCGTGGGCAGTTACTTGAACGTGCACGAGGGACCCCATCAAATCAGGATGGAATGGAAAGCTACCCCGTTGAGAGCCAACATGACCGTGACCGATGAGCCGGGTATTTACCTGGCGGGAAAATTCGGGGTCAGGATAGAAAACACCTTGGCCATCGTCGCTCACAGGAAAGGGGCCATGGGCGATTTCCTGCGCATGGAGCCTCTTACGCTTTGCCCCATAGACACTGCGCCTATAGAGGTCGGCATGCTCACCGACGAGGAGCTGGGGTGGCTCAACCGATATCACCAAATGGTATGGGAAAACCTCTCGCCCCATCTCAATGAGGAGGAAAGCGCGTGGTTGCGGGAAGCCACAAAACCCCTAGGGCGGTGAAAATATCGAAAAAATATAGGTAAAAGTTTGCGCGGTTGGTAAAATAAATGTAATTTTGCACCCGCTAATAATGGCAACAACCAAGAAAATAAGTTTAACACATAAAATAAAAGACAAAGAAACATGATTATCGTACCAGTGAAAGATGGTGAGAACATCGAGAGAGCTCTCAAGAAGTTTAAGAGAAAATTCGAGAAAACAGGTGTCGTGAAGGAGCTTCGTGCCCGTCAGCAATACAATAAGCCATCTGTTTTGAAGAGGCTCAAGATGGAACACGCCATCTACGTACAGAAGATGCGTGCCGCTGAGGAATAAAAAAGTCGCCGAAAAATTTGGCGGTTTGGGATTTTATTCGTAAATTCGTTGCCAAAACCAAATGCGGTGGACGCGACGAAGTTTATGATTGAAAAATTCCTGGACTACTTGCGGGACGAGCTCAATCGCTCGGGAAGAACGGTTGAGTCGTATGAAGAGGACTTGCGGTCCTTTGAGCGATTTTTCAAGAACATAGATAGCCAGCTCTCTTGGCAGTCCGTGGACGCCGATATCATCCGCCGATGGATGGAGAGCATGATGGATAAAGGAAACAATGCGGCCTCAGTCAATAGAAGGCTGAGCGCATTGCGTTCCTTTTTTCGTTTTGCCTTGTCCCGAAAGCTGGTGGAATCAGATCCCGCCCATCTCATTAAAGGACCCAAGAAGGGAAAGCGTCTGCCCCAATTCGTGAGAGAAAACGAAATGGACGCATTGCTGGACAAGCAGACTTGGGGAACAGACTTTACGTGCGTGCGCGCGCGTATTATAATAATGGTGTTCTACGAGACGGGCATACGTGTCTCTGAGCTTTGCGGACTTAACGACCAAGACGTAAGCCTCGTTAACCAAGAGCTAAAAGTGACGGGAAAACGCGATAAGCAACGCGTGATTCCTTTTGGTGAAGAACTGGCGGATGGACTGAAGGAATACATCCGCTTGAGAGAAGCGACGGTGGAAAGGCAATGTGATGCTCTTTTCGTCACGGAAAAAGGCGCGCGCATAACTCTCCACCAGGTTTACAAGATAGTGCGAGAGCAGCTGCAAAGGGTGTGCAGCCTCAAGAAGCGCTCTCCACATGTGTTGCGCCACACTTTTGCCACTGCCATGCTCAACCATAACGCCAACCTGGAAAGCGTGAAAAAGTTGCTCGGTCACGCGAGACTCTCCACCACGGAGATCTATACGCATACCACTTTCGAGCAGCTGAGAAAAGTATATGAGAATGCCCATCCTAGGGCTTAACCCTTAAAAATGGAGGTAACTATGGAAATCAAGATTCAGTCGATCCATTTCGACGCTACCGAGAAGTTGGAGGCCTTTATCGAGAAGAAAGTCTCTAAACTGAAAAAGACATTTGAAGATATCCAAAACGTGGAGGTGCAGCTGAAAGTGACCAAGCCTGCCACCGCACTGAACAAGGAAGTAAGCCTGTCGGTGGCCGTTCCAGGTACTACGCTCTTCGTGGAGAAGACGTGTGACACCTTTGAGGAAAGCGTGGATCTTGCCGTAGACTCCATGAAGGTGCAGCTCACGAAATACAAGGAAAAATTGCGTGAGAGATAAAAAAAACTCCGAAAAATTTTGGAGAATAAAAAATTAGTCGTATCTTTGCAGCCGTTTTACATCACGTCCTACTTCAGGTCGCTAAGCGGCTGCAAGGATTTGCCTCTTTAGCTCAGTTGGCCAGAGCACGTGATTTGTAATCTCGGGGTCGTTGGTTCGAATCCGACAAGAGGCTCAAACGAGACGATAGCCAAGCGAGGCTGGACGGACAAAGTGATACGGGTGGTTACCAGAGTGGCCAAATGGGGCAGACTGTAAATCTGCTGGCGATGCCTTCGGTGGTTCGAATCCATCACCACCCACTTTTAACCTATGAAAAGTAGGACTTGCGGAAATAGCTCAGTTGATAGAGCACTAGCCTTCCAAGCTGGGGGTCGCGGGTTTGAGCCCCGTTTTCCGCTCTCATTAGTTGCTGTAATAGCTCAGTGGTAGAGCACTTCCTTGGTAAGGAAGAGGTCCTGAGTTCAACTCTCAGTTACAGCTCAAAGGTGATTCGGTTGAATCGGAAGGAGAATTGAGTTACTGATTATTCATCAAATAAATAATAAGAAAAGCTATGGCTAAAGAAGAATTCGTGCGTACCAAACCGCATGTTAACATTGGTACAATTGGTCACGTAGACCACGGTAAGACCACCTTGACCGCCGCTATCTCTAAGGTTTTGCACGAGAAGCTCGGCACTTCCCAAGAGGTGAAGTCTTTCGACCAGATTGACAACGCCCCCGAGGAGAAGGAGCGTGGTATCACCATCAACACCGCCCACATCGAGTACGAGACCGAAAAGCGTCACTACGCTCACGTGGACTGCCCGGGTCACGCTGACTATGTGAAGAACATGGTAACTGGTGCCGCTCAGATGGATGGTGCTATCCTCGTAGTAGCCGCTACCGATGGTCCTATGCCCCAGACTCGTGAGCACGTGCTTCTCGCTCGTCAGGTAAACGTTCCTCGTTTGGTCGTTTTCTTGAACAAGTGCGATATGGTTGACGATGAGGAGATGCTCGAACTCGTTGAGATGGAAGTTCGTGAAATCCTCGAGCAATATGAATATGAGGAGGATACTCCTATCATCCGCGGTTCTGCCCTTGGCGCATTGAACGGCGTTGACAAGTGGGTTGACTCTGTCGTGAAGTTGATGGACACCGTTGACGAATGGATCCAAGAGCCTACTCGTGAGGTCGACAAGCCTTTCTTGATGCCTGTTGAGGACGTGTTCTCTATCACTGGTCGTGGTACTGTCGCTACTGGTCGTATTGAGACTGGTCGTTGCAAGGTAGGTGACGAAGTGCAGTTGCTCGGTCTCGGTGAGGACAAGAAGTCTGTCATCACTGGTGTGGAAATGTTCCGCAAGACCCTTCCTGAAGGCGAGGCTGGTGACAACGTAGGTCTGTTGCTCCGTGGTATCGACAAGAACGAGATCAAGCGTGGTATGGTAGTAGTGCATCCTGGAGCTATCACTCCTCACGATCACTTCAAGGCTTCTATCTACGTGTTGAAGAAGGAAGAGGGTGGCCGTCACACTCCATTCGGCAACAAGTATCGTCCTCAGTTCTATCTCCGCACAATGGACTGCACTGGTGAGATTACTCTCCCCGCAGGTGTTGAGATGGTAATGCCTGGTGACAACGTAGAGATTGAGGTTAAGCTGATTTATCCTGTAGCCCTGAATGAGGGTCTCCGCTTCGCTATCCGTGAGGGTGGCCGTACGGTAGGTTCTGGTCAGATTACCGCTATCTTGGACTAATTAATAGTCAGACAATATCTTAATTGATATACAAGAGTTCCCGTGACTCCCTTTTGTTGCGGGAACTTTCTTACGGGTTTAGCTCAGTTGGTAGAGCATTGGTCTCCAAAACCAAGGGTCGGGAGTTCGAGCCTTCCAACCCGTGCAAAAATAAAAGTGATATGCTTAAGAGATTCGTAGATTACTGCAAGACTTGTTATGAAGAACTTGCGCATAAGACTACATGGCCGACGATGGCCCAGCTCACACACAGCGCGATGGTTGTTTTATCTGCTTCCCTTGTCATCGCTTTGATTGTGTTTGCGATGGACTTTGTCTTCGAGAATCTAATGAAAGTAGTTTATCCGGGTTAATCTGAAAAGGAAATGGCAGAGATTGGAAAGAAATGGTATGTTCTGAAGGCCGTTAGCGGAAAGGAAGCCAAAGTGAAGGAATACATTGAGGCGGAATTGAAGCATAACGACTTTTTGGCGTCTCATGTCTCCCAGGTGTTGATACCCATGGAGAAGCACGCTAGTGTGCGTCAAGGGAAACGTGTTGTCAAGGAGAAAGTAAGTCTTCCTGGCTATGTGTTCGTTGAGGCAAACTTGGTGGGAGATGTCGCACATACTTTACGATTCTGTCCTAATGTGCTTGGTTTTCTTGGAGGACTGGATAATCCTTCCCCTGTATCCCAAAATGACATCAACAGAATGTTGGGCAAGGCAGAGGAGACTGAACTTGCCGCAGGCATGGACATACCTTTCGTAATCGACGAGACCGTAAAGGTAACAGATGGCCCATTCAGCGGTTTCAGTGGCGTTATAGAAGAGGTGAACTCCGATAAGCGCAAACTGAAGGTTATGGTCAAGATTTTCGGGAGGAAGACTCCATTAGAATTGGGTTTTATGCAAGTTGAAAAGGAGTAATGTTGTTACGGACATTGGCCTTTTCATAGATTTCAACTATTAAATATTAACACAGAAATGGCAAAAGAAGTTGCTGGATTAATCAAATTACAGATTAAAGGTGGCGCAGCGAATCCCTCGCCTCCCGTAGGCCCTGCTTTGGGTTCTAAGGGTATTAACATCATGGGATTCTGCAAAGAGTTCAATGCCCGTACGCAAGATAAGGCCGGCAAGATCTTGCCAGTCGTAATTACTTATTACGCTGACAAGTCATTTGACTTCGTCATCAAGACCCCTCCCGCAGCAGTACAGCTCAAGGAGGCTGCCAAGGTGAAGTCTGGTTCTTCCCAGCCTAACCGCCAGAAGGTGGCTAGCGTAACCTGGGATCAGGTGAGGGCTATCGCCGAGGACAAGATGAAGGACTTGAACTGTTTTACGGTGGAGTCTGCCATGAAACTGATTGCCGGAACGGCAAGAAGTATGGGTATAACTGTAAAAGGGGACTTCCCTGGTGAATAATTTAAACTTCAATTTAAAAAATGAGTAAGCTGACAAAAAACCAAAAATCGGTAGCTGACAAGATTGAAGCAGGGAAGGTCTACACGCTGAAAGAGGCATGTGAGTTGGTGAAGGAAATTACCACCACTAAATTCGATGCTTCTGTGGATGTGGACGTACGTTTGGGCGTAGATCCTCGTAAGGCTAATCAGATGGTACGTGGTGTCGTTTCATTGCCCCATGGTACTGGCAAGGTTACCCGCGTTCTCGCTCTTTGTACCCCTGATCAAGAAGCCGCCGCTAAAGAAGCAGGCGCTGACTACGTAGGTCTTGATGAGTATATCGAGAAGATAAAGGGTGGATGGACTGACGTTGACGTGATTATTACCATGCCTTCATGTATGGGTAAAGTCGGTCCCTTGGGCCGCGTTCTTGGTCCGCGTGGCTTGATGCCTAACCCCAAAAGCGGCACGGTGACAATGGACGTAGCCAAGGCTGTCAAGGAAGTGAAGCAAGGTAAAATTGACTTCAAAGTGGACAAGACTGGTATCATCCATACCTCTATCGGTAAGGTGAGCATGTCTCCCGAGCAGATTTTTGGCAATGCCAAGGAGTTTATCTCCACCGTGGTGAAGTTGAAGCCTGCCGCCGCAAAGGGTACATATCTGAAGAGTATCTTTATTTCTAGCACGATGAGTAAGGGTATCAAGATTGATCCTAAATCAGTTGAATAACTCTAAAAGTTTTGTAAAATGAAGAAAGAAGTAAAAGATACTATCATTGTAGAGCTTGGAAAGAAACTGCAGGAGTACCCCCACTTCTATTTGGTGGATGTGACAGGGCTTAATGCTGAAAAGACCCATGCTCTCCGCGAGAAATGTTTCAAGCAGGAGATCAAGATGGTCGTTGTCAAGAATACCCTGCTGCACAAGGCTTTCGAGGCTTCTGATATTGATTTCGAGCCTTTGTATGGTTGCTTGAAGGGCACTACGGCCGTTATGTTCACGCAAGTGGCAAACAGCCCCGCCAAATTGTTGAAGGAATATAAGAAAGAAGGTATTCCCGCATTGAAAGGCGCATATGCCGAGGAAGGCTTATATGTAGGTGCTGACAAGCTTGACGAGCTGGTTGCAATCAAGAGCAAGAACGAGGTTATCGCCGAGATTGTCGCTTTGCTGCAGTCTCCCGCAAAGAACGTACTTTCCGCTCTGCAGTCTGGAGGCAATACTATCCACGGTGTGCTTGAGACATTGGGCAAGCGCGCTGAATAACATCTCATCAATGTCGCAAATAATTAAAGTATAAACAAATTAAATTTTTAGAATAAAATGGCAGACGTAAAATCTATCGCAGAAGAGTTGGTAAACCTTACTGTAAAAGAAGTAAATGAGTTGGCAAAGGTCCTGAAGGAAGAGTATGGTATCGAGCCTGCCGCAGCAGCTGTCGCTGTAGCCGCTGGTCCTGTTGCAGGTGGTGAGGCCGCCGCAGAGGAGAAGACATCTTTCGATGTTGTATTGGCAGAGGTAGGCGCTACCAAACTTCAGGTTGTTAAGGCCGTTAAGGAAGCTTGCGGTCTTGGCTTGAAGGAAGCTAAGGAGTTGGTTGACGGTGCTCCTTCTACCTTGAAGGAAGGCGTTGCCAAGGACGAGGCCGAGAACCTGAAGAAGGTTATCGAGGAGGCTGGTGCCAAGGTGGAGCTTAAGTAAGCTGAACTTTTCAATCTAAATATGGTTAGGATTCTCCCAGTCGGCGAATCCTAACCTTTTTGTGTCTTTTATATTGAATGAATTAATAACCCGTTTATTTCTTCTAAATGGCTACAAAGAACGTTGATAACAGAATTAATTTCGCCAGCGTGCATAATCCGTATCCCTATCCGGATTTTCTCGACGTGCAGTTGAAGTCCTTCAAAGACTTCTTGCAATTGGATACTCCACCCGAGGAGCGCAAGAATGATGGTCTGTACAAGGTGTTCGCCGAGAACTTTCCCATAACGGATACCCGCAACAACTTCGTGCTTGAGTTTTTGGATTATTTCATTGATCCCCCTCGTTATACTATAGAGGAGTGTCTTGAGCGAGGGCTTACCTATAGTGTGCCCTTGAAAGCTAAGATGAAGCTGTATTGCACAGATCCTGGATTTGAGGACTTCAAGACAATCACGCAGGATGTATTTTTGGGCACTATTCCATATATGACCCAAAACGGCACGTTTGTTATCAATGGAGCAGAGCGTGTTGTCGTATCGCAGTTGCATCGCTCTCCTGGTGTGTTCTTTGGCCAGGGTGTGCATGCCAATGGTACTGTGCTCTATTCCGCACGAATCATTCCTTTCAAGGGAAGTTGGATAGAGTTCGCCACAGACATCAATAATGTGATGTACGCCTATATTGACCGGAAGAAGAAATTGCCCGTTACCACTTTGTTGCGTGCCATCGGCTATGAGCAGGATAAGGATATCTTGCAGATATTCGATTTGGCTGAGGAAGTAAAGGTCAACAAGAAGAACATGAAAGCTGCTATTGGCAGGAAGTTGGCTGCACGCGTACTGAAAAGTTGGAATGAGGACTTCGTAGATGAAGATACGGGTGAAGTGGTTTCCATTGAACGCAATGAGGTGATCATTGAGCGCGAGACCGAATTGACAGAAGAAAATATTGAGGAGATACTTGACAGCGGAGCTTCTTCGGTCTTGCTTCACAAGGATGAGGAAGCCGCCAATAAGTACGCTATTATCTTTAATACGTTGGCGAAAGACCCCAGCAACTCTGAAAAAGAGGCTGTGAATTACATTTATCGTCAGTTGCGTAATGCAGATCCTGCTGATGACGCCAGTGCGCGAGAGGTGTTCCAGAACCTGTTCTTCTCAGACAAACGTTACGACCTAGGCGAAGTGGGTCGCTATCGCATTAACAAAAAGTTGGGACTTGACACCGATATGGATGTCAGAGTCTTGACCAAGGACGATATTATAGAAATCATAAAATACCTGATCCAGCTAATTAACTCCAACGCCACAGTGGACGATATCGACCACCTTTCCAATCGTCGTGTGCGTACTGTGGGTGAGCAGTTGGCTAATCAGTTCTCTATAGGTTTAGCTCGTATGAGCCGAACCATTCGAGAGCGTATGAACGTGCGTGACAACGAGGAGTTTACCCCGACGGACTTGATTAATGCGAAAACTATTTCCAGCGTGATTAATTCTTTCTTCGGTACTAACCCGTTATCACAGTTTATGGACCAAACCAATCCTTTGGCAGAGGTGACCCATAAGCGCCGTCTTTCCGCCTTAGGTCCTGGAGGTCTATCTCGTGAGCGTGCTGGTTTTGAGGTGCGTGATGTGCACTATACCCATTATGGCCGCCTTTGCCCCATCGAAAGTCCTGAAGGACCAAACATTGGTTTGATATCCTCGCTCTCTATGTATGCCAAGATTAATGACTTGGGATTTATTGTCACTCCCTATCGTAAGGTGAATGACAATAAAGTGGATATGGACAATAATGATGTTGTTTTCTTGACCGCCGAAGATGAGGAAGGCAAGATCATAGGCCAGGGTAACGCTCCCTTGACAGAGGAAGGAAGTTTTATCCGCAAGGTCGTGAAGTGCCGTAAAGACGCTGATTATCCTGTAGTGCCACCTACTGAGGTGGATTACGTGGATGTGTCTCCTCAGCAGATTGCCTCAGTGTCAGCTGGTCTGATTCCTTTCTTGGAGCATGATGATGGTCACCGTGCATTGATGGGTTGTAATATGATGCGCCAAGCAGTTCCTCTTTTACACAATGAGGCTCCTATCGTGGGAACAGGTTTGGAGAAACAGGTGTGCGAAAACTCCCGTACGATGATTACTGCCGAAGGAGATGGCGTGATAGAGTATGTCGACGCTACGACTATTCGCATTCTTTATGACCGCACTGAGGATGAGGAATTCGTAAGTTTCGAGCCTGCCTTGAAAGAATATCGCATACCAAAGTTCCGACGCACGAACCAAAATATGACCATTGACTTGCGCCCTATTTGTGAGAAGGGACAGCGTGTGAAAGCGGGAGATATTCTCACGGAGGGTTACGCTACAGAGAATGGTGAGTTGGCTTTGGGACGCAACCTGTTGGTAGCTTATATTCCCTGGAAAGGTTACAACTATGAGGATGCCGTGGTTATCTCTGAACGCATTGTAAGAGATGACGTGCTCACCTCTGTGCATGTTGATGAGTATTCACTTGACGTGCGTGAGACTAAACGAGGTGTAGAGGAGTTCACTAGCGATATTCCTAATGTCAGCGAAGAGGCTACCAAAGATCTTGACGACAATGGAATCATTCGCATTGGCGCTCGTGTAGAACCAGGTGACATATTGATAGGCAAGATATCGCCTAAGGGAGAGAGCGACCCTTCACCTGAAGAAAAGTTGTTGCGTGCTATTTTCGGAGACAAGGCAGGTGACGTGAAGGACTCTTCGCTGAAAGCTAATCCCTCGCTGAGCGGTGTGGTTATTGACAAGAAGCTGTTCTCTCGTGCGGTAAAAACCCGCGAATCGAAGAGGCAAGATAAGATTGTCTTGCAGAAGATTGACGAGGAGTATGAAGCCAAGAACAATGACTTGCGTGATATCTTGGTGGAGAAGTTGTTGACGTTGACTAAAGGCAAAACTTCTGAGGGTATCAAGGATTATTCTGGTGTGGAGATTATCTCCAAAGGCGCCCGTTTCACCACCGCTGCTTTGAAGAACCTGAAGTATGACAGCGTGCAGTCTAACAACTGGACAGGTGATGAGCATACAGATAAACTCATCCAGCAGTTGGTAATGAACTATATTCGCAAGTACAAGTTGCTTGACGCAGAACTGAAGCGTCGCAAGTTCGCCATCACTATTGGCGACGAACTGCCTTCTGGCGTCTTGCAGATGGCTAAGGTATATGTGGCAAAGAAGCGCAAGATACAGGTGGGTGATAAACTTGCTGGCCGCCATGGTAACAAGGGCATTGTCTCTAAAGTGGTGCGCATGGAAGATATGCCCTTCTTGGAGGACGGCCGTCCTGTAGACTTGGTGTTGAACCCTATGGGTGTGCCTTCTCGTATGAATTTGGGACAGATATTCGAGGCGATTCTTGGTGCTGCGGGAAAGAAATTGGGCGTGAAGTTCGCTACGCCGATTTTCGATGGTGCCAAGTTGGATGATTTGTCAGAGTGGACAGACAAGGCAGGTCTGCCTCGTCTTTGCTCTACGCATATATATGACGGTGAGACAGGTGAGCCTTTCGATCAGCCCGCAACTATTGGTATCACTTACTTCTTGAAGTTGGGCCATATGGTGGAAGACAAGATGCATGCCCGTTCCATTGGCCCGTACTCTCTCATTACTCAGCAACCTTTGGGCGGTAAGGCTCAGTTTGGTGGCCAGCGTTTTGGAGAGATGGAGGTCTGGGCCCTGGAGGCCTTTGGCGCCAGCCATGTGCTCCAAGAGATATTGACCATCAAGTCTGATGATGTCACTGGACGTAGCAAGGCTTATGAGGCCATTGTCAAGGGCGATCCTATGCCCACTCCTGGTATACCAGAGTCTCTCAACGTGCTTTTGCATGAGTTGCGTGGTCTCGGACTGAGTGTCAAGTTAGATTAATGAGAATTCCCCTAATAATATACCAACATGGCTTTTAAGAAAGATATAAAGGTAAAGAATAATTTCTCGAAGATTACCATAGGTCTCGCCTCTCCCGAGGAAATATTGGAGAACTCATACGGTGAGGTCACCAAGCCCGAGACCATCAATTATCGTACATATAAGCCGGAGCGTGACGGCTTGTTCTGCGAGCGTATTTTCGGTCCTACCAAGGACTACGAGTGCGCCTGCGGCAAGTATAAGCGTATCCGTTATAAGGGTATTGTCTGTGACCGTTGTGGTGTGGAGGTAACAGAGAAGAAGGTGCGCCGTGAGCGCTCTGGACATATAGAACTTGTGGTGCCCGTAGCTCATATATGGTATTTCCGCTCTTTGCCCAACAAGATAGGTTATCTTTTGGGTATGCCCACTAAGAAACTGGATGCCATCATCTACTATGAAAAGTACGTTGTGGTGAAGCCAGGTATTCTTGAGGGAAGAAAAGACCAAGAAGGGCTTGACCTCAATGGCTCCCATAAAATGGATCTCTTGACAGAGGAGGAGTACACCAATATTGTGGATAACTTGATAGACCCCAACAATGATCGCTTGGCAGATGATGACCCCAACAAGTTCGTGGCCAAGATGGGTGCTGAGGCTATCTACGATTTGCTGCAAGGACTTGACCTCGATTCCCTTTCATATGAGTTGCGTGATACCGCCAATAATGACTCCAGCCAGCAGCGCAAGACTGAGGCACTGAAGCGGTTGCAGGTAGTAGAGGCATTCCGTTCCAGCAAGGAAATCAACAAGCCAGAGTGGATGGTGATGAAAAATATTCCTGTCATTCCTCCTGAGTTGCGCCCATTGGTTCCGTTGGACGGTGGCCGTTTTGCCACTTCTGACTTGAATGATCTCTATCGCAGGGTAATCATACGTAACAACCGACTTAAGAGGTTGGTGGAGATTAAGGCTCCTGAGGTTATACTCCGTAACGAGAAACGTATGTTGCAGGAAGCCGTGGACAGCCTCTTCGATAATTCCCGCAAATCTTCGGCTGTGAAGAGCGAGAGCAATCGTCCCTTGAAGTCGCTTTCAGACTCCTTGAAAGGAAAACAAGGTCGTTTCCGCCAAAACTTGTTGGGTAAGCGTGTAGACTATTCCGCTCGTTCCGTAATCGTGGTAGGCCCAGAACTGAAGATGGGTGAGTGCGGTCTGCCCAAGCTGATGGCTGCTGAGCTTTACAAGCCGTTTATCATCCGCAAGCTTATCGAGCGTGGTATCGTGAAGACGGTGAAGAGCGCCAAGAAGATTGTTGACCGCCGCGAGCCTGTGATATGGGATATCCTGGAGAACGTGATGAAAGGTCACCCTGTATTGCTCAACCGTGCCCCGACACTTCACCGTCTGGGTATTCAGGCTTTCCAGCCTAAGTTGATTGAGGGAAAAGCCATTCAATTGCACCCCTTGGCATGTACCGCATTCAACGCCGACTTTGATGGTGATCAGATGGCAGTCCATCTTCCCCTGAGCAATGAGGCCATCCTTGAGGCGCAGATATTGATGCTCCAAAGCCACAATATCCTCAATCCCGCCAATGGCGCACCTATCACCGTTCCGTCCCAGGACATGGTGCTCGGACTCTATTATATTACTAAGGTTCGTCCTGGCGTGAAGGGTGAGGGCTTGACATTCTATGGACCAGAGGAGGCTCTTATCGCTCACAATGAAGGTAAGTGCGAATTGCACGCCTTGGTGAAAGTGGTGGTGAAAGATTTGGTAGATGGCGTGTTGCAGCCCCGTATGGTGGAGACTACCGTGGGACGTGTTATCGTCAACCAGATTATCCCTGAGGAGGTGGGTTACTTCAATGACATCATTTCCAAGAAGTCTTTGCGTGGTATCATCGCTGACGTAATCAAGACCGTGGGTATGGCTCGGGCTTGTGAGTTCCTGGACGGAATCAAGAACCTGGGTTACCACATGTCTTACGTGGCAGGCCTATCCTTCAACCTTGACGATATCATCATCCCGCCAGAGAAGGAGGCCATCGTGGCGCGAGGCAATAAGGAAATCGAGGAAATCACCAATAACTACAATATGGGCTTCATCACCGACACGGAGCGTTACAACCAGGTTATCGATACGTGGACGCATGTCAATAATGACTTGGGTAACGTGCTGATGAAGGAGATGACTGAGGCCGACCAAGGTTTCAACGCCGTCTTCATGATGCTCGACTCTGGTGCCCGTGGTTCTAAAGATCAGATTAAGCAGCTTTCAGGTATGCGTGGCTTGATGGCCAAGCCCCAGAAGGCTGGTGCCGAGGGTGCGCAGATTATCGAGAACCCCATTCTCTCCAACTTCAAGGAGGGTATGTCCGTGCTGGAGTACTTCATCTCTTCTCACGGAGCCCGTAAGGGTCTTGCCGATACAGCCATGAAGACGGCGGACGCAGGTTACCTGACCCGCCGATTGGTGGACGTTTCCCATGACGTGATTATCACTGAGGAAGACTGCGGCACTTTGCGCGGATTGGTTTGCACTGCCCTCAAGAATGGCGATGAGGTTATCTCCACTCTCTATGAGCGTATCTTGGGCCGTGTTTCCGTGCATGATGTGGTGCATCCCACTACGGGAGAATTGATAGTTGCCTCTGGTGAGGAGATTACTGAGGAGAAAGCTCGCATGATAGAGGAATCACCCATAGAGAGCGTGGAGATACGCTCGGTGCTCACTTGCGAGAGTAAGCATGGAGTCTGCATGAAGTGCTATGGCCGCAACTTGGCTACTGCCCGCATGGTGCAGCTGGGCGAAGCTGTTGGTGTCATTGCCGCACAAGCTATCGGTGAGCCTGGTACCCAGTTGACGCTTCGTACTTTCCACGCCGGTGGTGTGGCAGGTAACGCCGCCGCCAATGCCAGCATCGTGGCCAAGAATGATGCCCGTGTTGAGTTTGACGAGTTGCGTACCGTGCCTTTCGAGGAGGAGGGAGACGATGGCAACGACGTACAATGCGAGATGGTAGTGAGCCGCTTGGCCGAAATCCGCTTTGTGGATCCCAACACCAATATCGTGCTCTCTACGCTCAACGTGCCTTATGGCTCATCTCTTTACTTTAAGCATAACGATACGGTGAAGAAGGGTGACTTGATAGCCCGTTGGGATCCTTTCAATGCCGTTATCGTCAGCGAGTACGCAGGTACGCTTCGCTTCAAGGACGTAGTGGAAGGCTCTACATACCGTGCGGAGACCGATGAGACCACGGGTCTTACCGAGAAGATCATCACCGACTCCAAGAACCGCTCCATGGTGCCTACTTGCGACATCTTGGATGCCAATGGCGAAGTGGTAGGCACATATAACTTCCCCGTGGGTGGCCACGTGGTGGTAGAGGATGGACAAGTCATCAAGACAGGCGCCACCCTGGTCAAGATACCGAGAGCCGTAGGTGGCGCGGGCGATATCACGGGTGGTCTGCCCCGTGTGACCGAGTTGTTTGAGGCGCGCAATCCGTCCAACCCCGCTGTCGTCTCTGAAATCGATGGCGAGGTCACCATGGGCAAGGTGAAGAGAGGTAACCGAGAGATTATCATCACCTCCAAGACCGGTGACCAGAAGAAGTACCTGGTATCGCTCTCCAAGCAGATCCTGGTGCAGGAACACGACGCTGTCCGCGCGGGTACGCCCCTCTCCGATGGTGTAGTCACGCCCAGTGACATCTTGGCCATCAAGGGTCCCACGGCCGTGCAGGAGTACATCGTCAACGAGGTGCAAGACGTTTACCGCCTGCAGGGTGTAAAAATCAACGACAAGCATTTCGAGATTATCGTGCGCCAGATGATGCGCAAGGTGCGCATCGATGACCCGGGCGACACCACGTTCCTGGAGCAGGAGTTGGTGGACAAGCTCGACTTCGCGGATGAGAACGACCGCATCTGGGGCAAGAAAGTGGTGACCAACCCCGGCGACAGCGAGAGGCTGAAGGCCGGCCAGATAGTCACCGTGCGCCGCTTGCGCGACGAGAACTCCATGCTGAAGCGCAGGGACATGAAGTTGGTACAGGTGCGTGACGCCGTGCCCGCCACTTCCACCCAGATATTGCAGGGCATCACCCGTGCCGCCTTGGGCACGAAGAGCTTCATGAGCGCGGCCTCTTTCCAGGAGACCACCAAGGTGCTCAAAGAGGCTGCCATCCGCGGCAAGAGCGACTACCTGGAGGGCATGAAGGAGAACGTGATATGCGGTCACCTGATACCCGCGGGCACTGGTCTCCGCAGGTGGGAGAAGCTCATCGTGGGTTCCCGCGAGGACTACGACCGCATGGAGGCCAACCGCAAGAACGTGCTTGACTACACGCAGGAGGGCGAGTAACGCTTCCTGATATCATTCCTATCCTGAAGCCGCGGTCTCACCAGAGGCCGCGGCTTTCTTGATGGGTCATGGCCCCGCGAAAACGGCGTGGAGAGACTGGCTTCTTCAGATTTCCTACAAAATCTCGCACTATCTTCGCGGCTGATACATGCCGCCTGGGGATGCCGGCGGGGGCGCGTCTCCCGCGGGTTCCCGGCGGAAACGAGAAACCTATGTGGAAATATTACGCGTTGTTGTCGGCGTTTTTCGCCGCCCTCACCGCCATCTTCGCCAAGGTGGGGGTGAATGACATTGACTCAGACCTTGCCACGGCCATCCGCACCGCGGTGGTGCTCCTCCTCACGTGGGGCATCGCGGCAGTGGGCGGACACCTGCGCGGGGTCGGGGCCATCCCTGGCCACGCCTGGGCGTTCCTGCTGCTGAGCGGGGTGGCCACGGGCTTGTCGTGGCTCTTCTACTTCAAGGCCCTACAGGTGGGCGACGTATCGCGGGTGGCCCCGGTGGATAAGTTGAGCGTGGTCATCACTATCCTGCTCTCGTTCCTCTTCCTGGGGGAGCAAGTGAGCCTGAGGGTGGTGCTGGGGGCGTTGCTGATAACGGGCGGAAGCATATTGATGTTACTGAAATGAAACTGTTGATCATAGAGGACGAAAGAGAGCTGTCGGACAATATCGTGGCCTACCTCAGCTCGGAGAGCTACGTGTGCGAACAGGCTTTCACCTACGCCGAGGCCAGGATGAAGGTGAATGTCTACGACTACGACTGCGTGTTGCTCGACCTGATGTTGCCGGGCGGCAGCGGGCTCGACCTGCTGCGCGACATACGCTCCAGGCGCAACCCCGTGGGCGTTATCGTCGTCTCGGCCAAGGGCTCGCTGGAGGACAAGGTGAGGGGGCTGGAGCTGGGGGCCGACGACTACCTGCCCAAGCCCTTCCACCTGGCGGAGCTGTCGATGCGCATCTACGCCATCATCCGCCGGAAGGAGTTCTCGTCGGCCAACCTGCTGCGCAGCGACGGCATCGAGATAGACTTGCTGGCGCGGCAGGTGAGCGTCGGCGGCAGGCCCGTGACGCTGACCAGGATGGAGTACGAGCTGCTGCTCTTCTTCATCGGCAACAAGAACCGCGTGCTCTCCAAGGCCGCCATCGCGGAGCACCTGAGCGGCGACATGGCCGACTTGCTGGACAGCCACGACTTCGTGTACACGCACATCAAGAACCTGAAGGCCAAGCTGGCGGAGGCGGGCGCGCGGGACTGCGTGCGCAACGTCTACGGAGCGGGCTACAAATGGGTGGAGCCATGAGGAGCCTGTCGCGCAAGATGCTTACCCAGTTCGTGGCCTGCACGGCCGCGCTGCTGCTGCTGGCCACGCCCTTGTTCTATTGCCTGACGAAGTGGTTCTACGCCGAGGACATGATCGACCTCATCGAGGCGGTGCGCATGGGCAGGCCCATCCCGTCGCTCGACCTGGAGGAGGACATAGTGGAGGGCATGACGATACACATGGCCTTCATCATGCTGCTGTTGCTGGTGGCCATCGCGGTGACGCTGCGCTTCATCGCCCGCCGGCTGTGGGGGCCGTTCGACGAGACGCTGCGGCGCGTGGAGGCCTTCCGCCTGGAGGAGGGCAGGGTGCCCGACCTGCCGCGGACGGACGTGAGGGAGTTCGACAGGCTCAACCGCGTGCTGAGGGAGCTGATGGGCAACAGCGTGGCGAGCTACCGCTCGCAAAGGGAGTTCACCGAGAATGCGTCGCACGAGCTGCAGACCCCGCTCGCCGTCTTCCAGACCAGGCTGGACCTGCTGCTGCAGGAGCCTGGGCTCACCCAGCGGCAGGCCGACTTGATACAGGGGCTCTACGACGCGTCTGCGCGGCTGGCCCGCCTCAACAGGAACCTGCTGCTGCTGGCCAAGATAGACAACCGCCAGTTCGAGCAGGCGGAGGACATACCCCTGGCCGGCTTCCTGCGGGGACAGATGGCCTTCCTCGGGAGCGCGGCGGGCGATATCCGGATACGCCAGGCGTTCGACGGCAGCCCCCTGGTGGTGAGGGCGAACAGGGCGCTGCTGGAGTGCCTGGTGAACAACCTGGTGGTGAACGCGGCGCGCCACAACCGCCCCGGCGGCACGATCTCCATCGAGGTGGCGGACGGGGGGCTGACGGTGTCGAACACGTCGGACGCCCCCGCCCTGGACGAGCGGCAGATCTTCAACCGCTTCTACCGCCCGCGGGGAGGCGGCGGGGGCAACGGCCTGGGTCTCTCCATCGTGAAGGCCATATGCGACTACCACGGCTGGCGCGTGGCCTACCGCTACGACCGCCCCACCCACAGCTTCACGGTCACCTTCTAGCCGCTTCGCCCCCGTCCCTTCCCCAGGGGAGGAGACGAAGCGGCCCCGCCGGCGCGCGGACGCCGGCGGGGCCTTTCCTTTCCCGCCACGCGGAGGCGGCGGCCGTCACTCCTCGCCGCTGCCGCCCTGCGACCCTCCGCCCGGCTCGGGAGTCTCCTCCTCGTCGGGCTCCGTGGTCTCCTCGCCGTCGGTCCCGGGGGATGTCGCCTGCCCCGTGGCCAGGTAGTAGTCGGCGCGCGTGGCGTAGTTGACGTCGCCCACCTTCACGCCTCCGTCCTCAAACTCCACCTCGCTCTGTATGGCCTCGCGAAGCTCCTTGCTGACGGTGAAGACGGGGCGCACGTCGTGGATCATCTGCCCCGGCTTGAAGTCTTTCACCTCGTCCACGCCGTCGCTCTTGAACGTGAGGCGGAAGGTGCCCAGCCCCGGTATGGGCACCGTGTGTCCCTGTAGCAGCTGCTTGGGGATGAACTCGCCCAGCAGCTCCAGGGCTGCCTGCAGTTCCATGGCGCTGAGCGTGGTGTTCGACGTGGCCTGGCGCGCCAGTTGCTTCACGCTGAGCGGCGCCTCGCTGTTGGGGGCGGCGTACCACTTCTTGCTCTTGTCGCTGCTGTTGGGCATCGCGTACTTCTGTACGAGTTTGTACTTCATGCTCATGTCTTTGTGTTTTAAAATGGTTAGACGTTATGTTGATATATCGCTCTCCGCTCGTCGGCCGTCCCGCGGGCCTGTATTCGGGGTGCCTGCCCCAGGGGAACGTGGGTCAGTGCCTCCCCGACACGGGATCAATGCCTCCCCTTTCGCGAGATTCCAATCCCCCCGTTTACGAGATTACTATCTCCCCGTTTACGAGATTACTATCTCACCTCTCATGAGATTACTATCTCATCACCCATGAGATTACTATCTCGTCACCCATGAGATTACTATCTCGTCACCAGTGAGATTACTATCTCACTTCGGGTGAGATTACTATCTCATTTCTGGGGCCACACGGGTCGGTCTCCCAGAGGGGCGGTACGGGGGCGGAAGCCACGCCCCGCGAGCCTCCTTCGGAGGCGCTTCGAACCACAAGCAAAGTTAGCGAAAAAATCGTTGCCCTCCAACATTTCTCAGCGGAAATTTCCCCTCGCCCGCGATTTTCCCCGACACGGGCGCGGGCGAGCCGCCCGCCGTGATTCCGCTTCTCTGCGGAGTGTCTTCAAATTTCCTACAAATTCCCTTCGTATCTTCGCGGCAAAAACCTTTAGCCGATGACGCGAGATAACTGTTTCAGCGCGCTGGCGGGCGAGTCCGCCGCCGCCCCGCGAGAGGAGGACCCCACGATGACGCTGGCCTTGGTGTTGCCCTGCTACAACGAGCAGGAGGTCCTGCCCGAGACCAACCGCCGGCTGCTCTCGCTGCTGCGGGAGATGCGCGAGGGCCACGAGGTGGACGGCTTCCTCATACTCTACGTGGACGACGGCAGCCGCGACCGCACCTGGGCGGAGATAGCCTCGATGGCCGCCGGCTCGCCCCACGTGCACGGCCTGCGCCTCACCCACAACAGCGGCCACCAGCGAGCCCTCTGGGCCGGCCTGGAATGGGCGGTGGACAGGGCCGACGCCGTGGTCACCATCGACGCTGACCTGCAAGACGACATCCAGGCCATCCCCCGCATGGCGCGCCTCTACAGGGAGGGGCGCGACATCGTGTACGGCGCGCGCCGCTCCCGCGCCACGGACTCCCCCTTCAAGCGCGCCACGGCGAGAGCCTTCTACGGGCTGCTACGCGCCATGGGGGCGGAGCTGGTCTTCAACCACGCCGACTTCCGCCTGATGAGCCGCCGCTCGCTCCGTGCCCTGCTCTCCTTCCCCGAGCGCAACCTCTTCCTCCGCGGCCTCGTGCCCACGCTGGGATTCCCATCGGCCGTGGTCTACTACGACCGCCTGCCCCGCCAGGCCGGCGAGACGAAGTACCCGCTCTCCAAGATGCTCGCCCTGGCCATGGACGGCATCACCTCTTTCTCTACGCGCCCGCTGCGCTGCATCTCCTGCCTGGGCCTGCTCCTCATGCTCGCCTCGCTGGGCGGCATCATCTACGGCGTATGCTCCTGGGCGGCGGGCAGGGCGCTGCCCGGCTGGACCTCCCTGCTCGTCTCGCTGTGGTTCATAGGGGGAGCCGTGCTCCTTGCCTGCGGCATCATCGGCGAGTACGTCGGCAAGACATACCAGGAGGTGAAGCGCCGCCCCCGCTACTTCATAGAGGCTGAGACACCCGCCGCGCCCCTCCCTCCCGGGCCGCGCGGCCACTAGCCCCGGGCCCCCGCCGCCCCATCTTCAGATTTTCCACAGATTTCCTCCCAACCGCGCTCAAACTCTCGCCTTAACTTCGCGGGCATGAACCAACACTCTGTTCGCTATGGCTTTACAAGAATCGTTTGAACGCCAAGGCAACCGCCTTCCCCACCGCCGGAGCGGCCTGTCGCTGCCGCTCCGGCGGCGGGCGCTGTCACCATGTACGCTGACCCCTCGCCAACTGGCGGCTCCTCGGCCGCGCGCCGGCGAGGACAATGACGGGAAATGGATATGCCGATGCTTCTCATAGGGCTTGTCCAGTGGCTGGACGGCCTGGACAGGCAGCTGACGTCGCTGCTCAACTTCGATGGCGGCGGTGCGGGCGACCTGCTGGCCTGCGTGTTCTCCTCCCGCCTGGCGTGGGTGCCGTGGGGCATGGCCTTCCTCTACGCGCTGGCGGCGCGCCACCGGCTAGACTGGCGCGGCCTGCTCTATCTTGCCTTGGGCCTCGCCCTTGCCGTCTGCCTGTGCGACCAGGTCTCCTCCTCGGTCTTCAAGCCGCTCTTCATGCGCCTGCGACCCTCCCACGACCCTGCGCTCGCTCCCTTGTTGCACTACGTGGGAGACTACCGCGGAGGCCTTTACGGCTTCGTCTCCAGCCACTCCGCCAACGCCTGGGGCGTGACCATGTATGCCGCCGCCGTCTTGCGCGAGAGGCGGTTCACGCTCGTCTCCTGCTGCTTCTCGCTGCTGGTGGCTTACTCCAGGGTCTACCTGGGAGTGCACTACGTGGGCGACGTCCTCTGCGGCGCGTTGCTGGGCCTTTCGCTGGGGTGGGGCGTGGCCAGAGGATGGCTCCTGCTGGGCTATTTTCTCCATGCCCGCCTGCGCCTCATGCCCTGGCTTGGGCCTTGCCTTCCCCGTTAACGAGCCGCCGCCCATCCCCGTTCCCCGCGCGGTCGGCTCTCCGTTCCCCGCGCGGTCGGCTCTCCGTTCCCCGTGCGGGTCATCCCCGTTCCTCACGCTGCCCATCCCCGTTTCTCACGCGGTTTGCTCTCCGTTCTTTACGCAGTCGTCTCTCCGTTTCTCATGCGGTCAGCTCTCCGTTTCTCACGCGGTCAGCTCACCCATTGGCGGGCTTTCTCCGCGCCCGCCCTTCCGCGCTGTTTACACCAAGGCGGGGCAGGCCTCCATCAGTAGAGACCTGCCCCGCCTTGGCTTTCCTCTTTCCCTCCTTACACCAGCCAGCGCGGCTCCTTCCTCTCGCTGAAGTTCTCTGACAGAGCCTGGGCGAGCGGCGAGCGGTATACCCTTGCCCCCGTGGGGCAGGCCTTGACGCAGGCGCAGCAGACAATGCAGTGGGCGGGATCCAGCGAAAGGTCTTCCCCGATGGCTCCCATGGGGCACGCCGCGGCGCAGATACCGCAGCCCGTGCAGTCCCGCTCACTATATTGGGGGAACCGCGGCACGGGGTGGGTGGCCATGCTCGCCCTCACCTGGGTCACGGCCTCCACGAAACGGCGGACGTTCTCTCGAGGGCTTGGCTCATCCCGCAACGCCGAGACGTTCACGGGAGTGAGGTCACCTCGCAGTAGCCTCTCTCTCACCGCCCGCCCGAAGGCCTCGGCCCGCTCCAGGTCGGCCCGGTCTGGCCTGCCGGCGGCTATGGGGGTCTCAGGCGTGCTGTAAGAGTGTTCGCATACGAAGGCGGCAGCTGCCACGGGTGTATATCCCCGCTCTTTGATAAAAGTTTCCAGGTCTGTCAAGGCCTGCTCAAAGGCTCGGTTCCCATATACGGCCACGAGTATGGCGGGTTGGTTGCCCTTTGCCTTTATGTTTTTGAACCGCTCCTTGGCGGCTCCCGGCATGTGTCCGCTGTAAACTGGCGTGACAAATACGGCAGGCGTAATGTCGCTCTTGTCATCGCCTTCCAGGCCACGGGCAATGGCCTTGGCTATTTTCTCTCCGCCTTTGGTGGGCGAGAAGTAGTGTAATTCGGATTTCATGTGTTTATTATGCTGTTGAGGTCTTGTTGTTTCTGTTTTTGGTTAGACTAGTTGTTCCCAAAAATCATTGGGCAGGTGGATGTTCTCCACGTCCACCGCCTCACGGAACAAGGGGGCTATCTCCCTGGGCGAGAAGCCCGCGATGCCGCAGCCTATCGGGGTGACCAGGAAGGTCTGCTCGGGATGTCGCCGGGCGTAGCGTATGAATCTCTCCACGTAGGGGGCTATGGTCTCCACGCCGCCTTGCATGGTGGGGATGGCGTAGCTCCGTCCTTGCGAACCCTCCCCCTTTCCCCATTCCGCGCCGAAGTGGAGCATGGCGGCGCGGGCCGCTCCTCCCCCGTGCCAGCCATTCAGGTTGCCGCCAAACACGAACACCTCACCGTCCTTCAAGGCGGTGATTCTCTCCGGCGTGACGCGATGGTGGTAATCTGTCTTCATGGGCAATGTCTTTATGGTAAGAGTTCCTTCTCGTCGCGAAGATACGATTTTTTTCTCATCATACCCGATTTTCAGTGCGTTATGTGTCTACATGCGCTGCTGCGCGAGTGAAAAAGCCCCATGCTTAGTCCTTTTCCCCTGCCTCCGCCAGCTTGCGGGATCTTTCCCAGACGATTCTCGCTTACGCTAATTCCCACGGGTGGCATGGGAGGGAGTACCCAGGGCGAGAGAGGAGAGTGGAAGATTTTTGCCAAGAAGTTTGTGGGAGACGAAAAGTTTCCCTATCTTTGCAATGTGCTCGGACTTCGTGCCGGTGTGTCGAGGACAGGGCGCTTATAGTTATACCTTATATAATATATAGAAAAATGGAAGAGAACAAGAAAAACCAGCCACAGTTCCAGATACAGCTCAAGCCCGAAGTGGCAGGCGGGCAATATGCGAATTTTGCGTTGATAACCCATAGCAAGACCGAGTTCGTGATTGATTTCGCGCAATTGTTGCCTGGTATGCCTGGCGGTCAGGTGTGCAGTCGTATCATCCAGGCTCCTGAGCATGCCAAGCGTCTTTTGGCTGCTTTGCAAGAGAACATTTACAAGTATGAGCAGCAATTTGGGAAGATAGAAATCACGGACCAGCCGCCCCGTACCATCGCCCCGTTCTCCTCGGGGATGGGCAAGGCTTGACAGAAAACGGCCGCCCTATACTGACGGGCGGCCTAACACGCTTGATGTGTTTCGGGTGGAAGAAAACATGGAATTATAGCATAAATAACATGTTACCAGCCTGCCGCTATAGTTATTTATGTCTTCAAATAGTTATATTTTGTTAAATTAATAATCCTTCTTATCCCTTTTCTTTTATATAATTAGGTGTATTCGGGAAATATTCGTACCTTTGCAGCCCGAATGGCTTATTGTGGCCGTGCCAAAGGGTTTCGATTATAATAAAACAACAATATAAAAATTAAAAAAGTAAAACTATGCCTACTATTTCACAATTGGTAAGAAAGGGCAGAAAGGTGCTTGTGGACAAGAGCAAGAGCCCCGCTTTGGACAGCTGTCCCCAGCGTCGTGGCGTTTGTGTTCGTGTGTATACCACGACACCTAAGAAGCCTAATTCGGCAATGCGTAAGGTTGCCCGTGTTCGTCTGACAAACCAAAAGGAGGTGAACTCCTACATTCCTGGCGAGGGTCACAACTTGCAGGAGCACTCCATCGTACTGGTGCGCGGTGGTCGTGTGAAGGATCTCCCTGGTGTACGTTATCACATTGTCCGTGGTACTTTGGATACCGCAGGCGTGGCTAGCCGCACGCAGCGTCGTTCCAAGTATGGCGCCAAGAAACCCAAGGCAAAGAAGTAATCGATGCCAACCAGCCTGAAGCTCACGGTCGGAGAAGGCCGAGAGCCAAGGCTTGCAACGGAAATAATTAAACAAGTTTTGCTGGAGAATTGTAACAGGTTGAGTAAATGCTCGAGTGAGAGTGTTGAAGAACGATGGACAACCCCATGCAGAATCAAATTTTAACAGACAATAATGAGAAAAGCAAAACCAAAGAAGCGAGTGATCCTTCCCGATCCCGTTTTCAATGACCAAAAGGTCTCAAAATTCGTGAATCACTTGATGTATGATGGCAAGAAGAACATCTCTTATGAGATTTTCTACGCAGCCCTCGAGATTGTTAAGACCAAGATGGCCAATGAGGAGAAGTCTGCCCTCGAAATATGGAAGACCGCCCTCGACAATATCACTCCCCAGGTGGAGGTGAAAAGCCGTCGTATAGGTGGTGCCACTTTCCAGGTGCCCACGGAAATCCGTCCAGAGCGCAAGGAGAGTGTTTCCATGAAGAACATGATAAACTTCGCCCGCAAACGCGGCGGCAAGTCTATGGCTGAGAAACTTGCGGCTGAGATTATGGATGCCTACAACAACCAAGGAGGTGCTTTCAAACGTAAGGAAGACATGCACCGTATGGCTGAGGCAAACCGTGCGTTCGCTCATTTCAGGTTCTAACTTCATATAATTAGGTAAAAAGTAATATGGCAAGTCGCGATTTACATTTAACTCGTAACATCGGTATCATGGCTCACATCGATGCCGGTAAGACAACCACCTCTGAGCGTATCCTTTTCTATACGGGAAAGACGCACAAAATCGGCGAGGTGCATGATGGTACCGCTACCATGGACTGGATGGCTCAGGAGCAGGAACGTGGTATCACTATTACCTCTGCCGCTACAACTTGCAATTGGAACTATGCAGGAAAGACTTACAAGATAAACTTGATAGACACTCCGGGACACGTGGATTTCACCGCTGAAGTGGAGCGCTCCTTGCGTGTGCTTGATGGAGCTATCGCTACTTATTCCGCTGCCGATGGTGTACAGCCTCAGTCCGAGACTGTATGGCGTCAGGCAGACAAGTATAATGTCCCCCGTATCGGATACGTAAACAAGATGGACCGCTCTGGCGCAGACTTTTTCGAGACTGTGCAGCAAATGAAAGATATCTTGGGTGCTAATCCTTGCCCTGTGCAGATTCCTATCGGTGCAGAGGAAAACTTCAAGGGTTTGGTAGACCTTATCAAGATGAAGGCTATCTTGTGGCACGATGAGACCATGGGGGCTGAGTACGATGTCGAGGAAATACCCGCCGACCTGCAAGCCGAGGCAGAGGAGTGGCGCGAGAAGATGATAGAGAGCGCGGCCAACTACGATGACCAGTTGATGGAGCTTTATCTCGACGGTAAAGATATCCCTGAGGACATGTTAATCGCAGCTATCCGTAAAGGAACCTTGAGCATGGAGTTGACCCCTATGTTGCTTGGTTCTTCTTACAAGAATAAAGGTGTGCAGCCATTGCTTGATTATACTTGTGCTTTCCTGCCTTCACCCCTGGACACTGAGGCCGTGATAGGTACCAATCCCGATACTGACGCGGAGGAAAGCCGCAAGCCTTCTGAGGATGCTCCCACTTCTGCGTTGGCGTTCAAGATTGCCACAGATCCATTCATGGGTCGTTTGGTCTTCTTCCGTGTTTATTCTGGTAAAATTACCGCAGGCTCTTATGTTTATAATCCTCGTTCTGGCAAGCGCGAGCGTATCAGCCGCTTGTTCCAAATGAACTCTAAACAGGAGATTCCTATGGAGAGTATCGATGCGGGTGATATTGGCGCAGGTGTGGGTTTCAAGGATATTCGTACGGGTGACACTCTCTGTGATGAGAATGCGCCTATCGTGTTGGAGTCTATGACTTTCCCCGATACGGTTATTTCCATTGCGGTAGAGCCCAAGAGCCAGGCGGATGTTGCCAAAATGGACAATGGTTTGGCTAAGCTGGCTGAGGAGGATCCCACGTTTACCGTTCGTACAGATGAGCAGAGTGGTCAGACCATTATCTCAGGTATGGGCGAGTTGCACTTGGATATCATTATCGACCGATTGAAGCGTGAGTTTAAGGTGGAATGTAATCAAGGAAAGCCCCAGGTGAACTATAAGGAGGCTATCACGAAGTCTGTCACCCTGCGTGAGGTTTACAAGAAGCAGAGTGGTGGCCGTGGTAAGTTCGCTGATATTATCGTTACAGTTGGTCCTAAAGACGAGGATTATAAGGAGGGCGATTTGCAGTTCATCAATGAGGTGAAGGGCGGTAACATTCCCAAGGAGTTTATTCCTTCTGTACAGAAAGGTTTTGAGGATTGCTTGAAGAGTGGTGTGCTTGGTGGTTTCCCCATGACGGGAATGAAGGTTACCCTTACTGATGGTAGTTTCCACCCTGTAGACTCTGACCAGTTGTCCTTTGAGCTCGCTGCTCACAACGCTTTCAAGAATGCTTGCCCCAAAGCAGGTCCTGTTTTGATGGAGCCTATCATGAAGGTCGAGGTTGTTACACCTGAGGAGAATATGGGTGACGTGATTGGCGACTTGAACAAGCGTCGTGGTATGGTTCAAGGTATGGATGAGGCTCGTAGTGGCGCACGTATCGTGAAAGCGATGGTACCTTTGGCAGAGATGTTCGGCTATGTTACCGCTTTGCGTACGATTACGTCAGGCCGTGCCACTTCTTCCATGGAGTATGATCATCACGCTCCTTTGTCAAGCTCTATAGCAAAGACGGTTCTCGAGGAAGTCAAGGGTCGTGCAGATTTGCTGTAAAATTTAGGGAGGGCATTTAGTGAATGACTCTTAAGTGTCCTCCCCGCATATATATACATATAATAATATAATTACAATTCAAAAAGAATGAGTCAAAAGATTAGAATCAAGCTGAAGTCTTATGACCATCAGTTGGTGGACAAGTCAGCCGAGAAAATCGTGAAGGCAGTTAAGGCAACGGGTGCTATTGTGAGCGGTCCGATTCCTTTGCCAACGCACAAGCGTATTTACACCGTAAACCGCAGTACGTTCGTAAACAAGAAGTCACGTGAGCAGTTTCAGCTCTCTAGCTACAAGAGACTGATTGACATCTACAGCTCTACGGCTAAGACCGTTGATGCGCTGATGAAATTGGAATTGCCCAGCGGTGTAGAAGTGGAAATTAAAGTTTAATTGTTTTAATCGTAATTGAAATGCCAGGATTAATTGGAAAGAAAATCGGAATGACATCCGTATTCAGTGCCGACGGCAAGAATGTGCCGTGCACTGTTATCGAAGTAGGTCCTTGTGTTGTAACCCAGGTGAAAACCCTAGAGAAAGATGGTTACAAGGCTGTTCAGTTAGGTTTCGAAGAGGCTAAGGAAAGTAGGACTACCAAGCCTATGATGGGAATCTTCAAGAAAGCCGGCACAACGCCCAAGAAACACTTGGCCGAGTTCAAGTTTGACGAGGAATATAACCTCGGTGACACCATTACGGTTGACATCTTTAATGACGCTAAGTTCGTGGATGTCATAGGTACCTCTAAGGGTAAAGGATTCCAGGGCGTTATGAAGCGTCATGGTTTCGGTGGTGTTGGTCAGTCTACCCACGGCCAAGATGATCGTGCCCGCAAACCGGGTTCTATCGGTGCTTGTTCTTACCCCGCAAAGGTGTTCAAGGGTATGCGTATGGCTGGACAAATGGGAGGTGACAGGGTGACCACTCAGAACCTTCAAGTGTTGAAAGTAATACCTGAGCAGAATCTCTTGGTTGTCAAGGGCTCTTTCGCTGGGTGCAAAGGTTCAATCGTTTTAATCAATAAGTAATGGAAGTTAGCGTTTTAGATATAAAAGGTCAAGCGACCGGTCGTAAGGTAACTCTTAATGAGTCTATCTTCGGAATCGAACCTAATGATCACGTACTCTATCTTGACGTAAAGCAGTATCTCGCTAACCAGCGTCAGGGTACTGCCAAGGCTAAGGAGAGAAGTGAGGTATCTGGTTCTACCCGTAAGCTGGGTCGTCAGAAAGGTGGCGGTGGTGCTCGTCGTGGTGACATCAATTCGCCTGTGCTTGTAGGTGGTGGACGTGCCTTTGGCCCCAAGCCCCGTGATTACAGCTTTAAGTTGAACAAGAAGGTTAAGCTTCTTGCCCGTAAGTCTGCTTTGTCTTATAAGGCAAAGGAAAATGCAATTATTGTGGTTGAAGACTTCGATTTTGAGGCTCCAAAGACTAAAGAATTCATAAATATCGCTAAAAATCTGCAAGTTGATGGCAAGAAGTTCCTTCTTCTTTTGCCATCTGCAAATAAAAACGTATATTTGTCAGCTCGAAATTTGCAGAAGGCCGATGTGATGATAGCCGCTTCGCTCAATGCGTATCGCGTGTTGAATGCCGATGTGTTGGTTGTCACTGAAAATTCGTTAAAGGCAATTGATGAAACCTTAAACAAGTAAAAAGGAGAATATTGGATATGAACTTCATTATCAAACCCTTGATCACTGAGAAGATGACCAAGATTACCGACAAGACATCTGTCGATAGAACATACACTCCTAAAGCAGGTAAGAACAAGGGGCAGCAGGTAACGAAAAAAGCTGCGCCCAAGTATGGTTTCATCGTGAAGCCTGAGGCTGACAAGATGCAGATTAAGGCTGAGGTGGAACGTCTGTACAACGTGAAAGTTGTTGATGTCAACACAATGCGTTATGCAGGTAAGAGCGTTGTACGCTATACCAGGACTGGGCTTGTGAGAGGTCGTAAAAACGCATTCAAGAAAGCGATCGTAACTCTTAAAGAAGGCGATACAATTGATTTTTATAGCAATATTTAAATAAGAAATGGCAGTACGTAAGTTCAAACCGGTTACTCCGGGACAAAGACACAAGATTATTGGCACGTTCGAGGAGATTACTGCATCCGTGCCAGAGAAGTCTCTCGTTTACGGTAAGCGTTCTACCGGTGGTCGAAACAACACCGGAAAAATGACCGTTCGCTATCGCGGTGGTGGTCATAAGAGGAAGTATCGTCTAATCGACTTCAAGCGAGAGAAAGATGGTGTACCCGCTGTGGTGAAGACAATAGAATACGATCCTAATCGTTCGGCTCGTATCGCTTTGCTTTTCTACGCAGATGGTGAAAAACGTTACATAGTTGCTCCCAACGGACTGAAAGTGGGTGACAAATTACTATCTGGTGCTGAGGCAGCGCCAGAGATTGGTAATGCTCTTCCTTTGGCAAACATTCCTGTAGGTACGGTAATTCATAATATTGAGTTGCGTCCAGGTCAGGGTGCAAAGTTCGTTCGTTCGGCTGGTAATTTTGCTCAGTTGACTTCCCGTGAGGGTAAGTATTGTGTAATTAAGCTCCCTTCTGGCGAGACTCGTCAGATTTTGAGTGCTTGTAAGGCCACGGTCGGTAGTGTAGGTAACTCGGATCATGCTTTGGAGCAGTCAGGTAAAGCTGGACGCTCTCGTTGGTTGGGTCGTCGTCCTCACAACCGTGGTGTTGTTATGAACCCTGTAGATCACCCCATGGGTGGTGGTGAAGGCCGTCAGAGTGGTGGTCATCCACGTTCGCGTAAGGGTCTTTACGCTAAGGGTTTGAAGACGCGTTCACCCAAGAAGCATTCGAACAAGTATATTATCGAGAGAGCTAACAAGAAATAACGAAGAGTAAATTATGAGTCGTTCACTTAAAAAAGGTCCATATATTAACGTCTCTCTGGAGAAGAAAATCCTGGAGATGAACGAGAGTGGCAAGAAAAATGTCGTTAAGACATGGGCTAGGGCCTCAATGATATCTCCCGATTTCGTGGGACATACCGTTGCGGTTCATAACGGAAATAAATTCATTCCTGTTTACATTACGGAAAACATGGTTGGCCATAAGCTCGGGGAGTTTGCTCCTACGCGTAGGTTCGGTGGCCATTCTGGAAACAGAAAGTAAGCAGATGTAAACACAAACTGATTAATTAATAAAATGGGAGCAAGAAAACATATAGCGGCTGAGAAAAGAAAAGAAGCCCGCACTAAAATGTATTTCGCCAAGCTCAATGGCGTACCTTCCTCACCCCGCAAGATGCGTTACGTGGTAGATACCATCCGTGGATTGGAAGTTAATCGCGCGCTTGGTGTCCTGAGGTTCTCTAAGAAGCAGGCTGCTCAGAGCGTTGAGAAATTGTTGCGCTCGGCGATTGCTAACTGGGAGATGAAGAATTCTCGCAAAGCTGAGGATGGAGAGCTTTACGTAAGTAAGGTCTTCGTTGACGAAGGCGTAACTTTAAAGCGCATGAGGCCAGCACCTCAAGGCCGTGGCTACAGGATTCGCAAGCGTTCTAACCACGTCACTCTTTTTGTAGACTCTATCAATAACGACGCTAAACAGTAAATAGAATGGGACAGAAAGTTAATCCAATAAGTAACCGACTAGGTATTATTCGTGGTTGGGATTCAAATTGGTTCGGCGGCAAGAGTTTTGGAGATAATCTTGTAGAGGATCAGAAGATTCGCAAGTATCTCAATGAGCGTTTGGCTAAGGCTAGCGTAGCTCGTATTGTTATCGAACGCACTTTGAAGCTTGTCACCATTACTATTTGCACTGCCCGCCCAGGACTTGTTATTGGTAAAGGTGGACAGGATGTTGACAAGCTGAAGGAGGAGTTGAAGAGGCTTTACAAGAAAGATATTCAAATCAATATCTTTGAGGTTAAGAAACCTGAGCTTGACGCAACAATTGTGGCAAAGAATATTGCTAGCCAGATTGAGCATTTGATCGCTTATCGCCGTGCTATAAAGATGGCTATCGCCAATACTATGCGTGCTGGCGCTGAAGGTATAAAAATTCAGATATCAGGCCGTTTGAATGGTGCGGAAATGGCACGTAAGGAAATGTACAAGGAGGGACGTACTCCTTTGCATACTTTCCGTGCAGATATTGATTACTGCCAGGCAGAAGCTCTCACCAAGGTGGGACTTCTTGGTATCAAGGTGTGGATTTGCCGTGGCGAGGTTTATGGAAAGCGTGAGCTTACACCAAGTTTCGCACAGGACAACAAGGGTAACAACCGTGGTGGCCGTCCTAATCGCGGTAATCGTAAGAGAAACAATAACCGTTAAAAGTAGAAGCTATCATGTTACAGCCAAAAAGAGTAAAATATAGAAGACCTCAAGATGGGCGTGGCAACAAGGGAAACGCTCACAGAGGTACACAATTGGCTTTTGGTTCATTTGGAATCAAGACCCTTGAGGCCAAGTGGATTGACAGTCGGCAAATTGAAGCTGCTCGTGTGGCAGTGAATCGCTATATGAACCGTCAGGGGCAGGTTTGGATACGTATATTCCCTGATAAACCTATTACTCGTAAGCCAGCGGACGTACGTATGGGTAAAGGTAAGGGTGATCCTGCAGGATGGGTTGCGCCAGTGACTCCTGGACGTGTTCTCTTCGAAGTAGAGGGAGTTAGTTTTGATGTCGCAAAAGAGGCTTTGCGTCTTGCTGCTCAGAAACTGCCCGTGAAGACTAAGTTTATTGTTAGACGTGACTTTGATAAAAACGCTTGATTATGAAGATGACTGAAATACAAGCTCTCGAGACTAAGGAATTGACTGAGAAGCTGAAGAGTGCCGTAGAGGCACTTCACGTGAAGAAGATCAATCATCAGGTGACTCCACTTGAGAATCCATCTCAGATTAAGCTGGATCGTCGTGATATCGCTCGCATGAAGACTGAGCTTCGTCGTAGGGAACTTAATAAATAAAAATGGTTCAGATGGAAACAAGAAATTTAAGAAAGACTAGGCAAGGGGTTGTTATAAGCAACAAGATGGATAAGACCATCGTTGTTGCCGCCAAGTTCAAGGAGATGCACCCTATTTATGGTAAGTTTGTCCAAAAGACAAAGAAATACCACGCTCACGACGAAAAGAATGAGGCTAATATGGGTGATACCGTGCAGATTATGGAGACCCGTCCACTCTCTAAGACCAAGAGGTGGAGATTAGTACAAATCGTAGAAAAAGCTAAGTAATTATGATACAGTCAGAATCAAGACTTACAGTTTGTGATAACAGCGGTGCGCGTGAGGCTCTTTGTATCCGCGTATTGGGTGGTACTGGCCGCCGTTATGCAAGTATCGGTGACGTGATTGTAGTTGCTGTCAAGAATGTCATTCCTTCGAGTGATTTGAAGAAAGGCGCCGTGTCTAAGGCTTTGATCGTGCGAACCAAGAAGGAGATTCGTCGTCCTGATGGCTCTTATATCCGTTTTGATGACAATGCATGTGTATTGCTTAATAATGCGGGTGAACTTCGCGGTAGCCGTATTTTCGGTCCTGTGGCTCGTGAGATTCGTGCAGTCAACATGAAGGTGGTTTCTTTGGCACCTGAGGTTCTTTAATGTTTAAAGTATTTTTTAAATGAGCAAGTTGCATATTAAGAAAGGCGATATGGTTCTGGTGCTTACTGGACGCAACAACTATAAGCGTCCTGGCCAGAATACTCCGCACAAGGTCTTGAAAGTCAATGTTGATAAACAGACCGCAATTGTAGAGGGCGTGAATATGGTCTCTAAGTGCATGAAGCCATCTGCCAAATATCCACAAGGAGGCATCATTAAGCAGGAGGCTCCTATACACATTTCAAATCTAAGCCTGGTAGATCCCGAGAGTGGCAAGCCAACACGTGTGTCCATTAAGCATGAGGGCAAGAACGTGATACGTGTCGCAAAAAAATCTGGAAAGGAAATCAAGTAATGGAAACAGCACAGTTAAAGAAGCAATATAAGGAGATTATCGCTCCTGCGCTGATGAAGCAGTTCTCCTACTCTTCACCAATGCAGATACCTGTACTCAAGAAGATTGTCATCAACCAAGGCCTGGGTGATGCTACGCAGGACAAGAAGATGATAGATGTGGCTATCAACGAAATAACGGCAATTACAGGCCAGAAAGCTGTAGCCACTTATTCCAAGAAGGATATCTCTAACTTTAAGCTTCGCAAGAAGATGCCCATTGGTGTAATGGTAACTCTTCGCCGTGAACGTATGTATGAATTCTTAGAGAAGCTTATTCGTGTCGCTCTGCCTCGTATTCGTGACTTCAAGGGTGTGGAGAGTAAGTTCGATGGACGTGGTAATTATACGCTTGGTATCACCGAACAAATTATCTTCCCTGAGATAAATCTCGATGAGATTACCCGTTTGCAAGGTATGAACATCACCTTCGTTACTTCAGCGCAGACTGATGAGGAAGGTTATGCTTTGCTGAAAGCATTCGGAATTCCTTTCAAGAACGCTAAAAATGATTAAGTGATATGGCAAAAGAATCAATGAAAGCCCGCGAGGTGAAGCGTGCGAAATTGGTGGCTCGTTATGCGGAGAAACGTGCGGCTCTAAAGAAGGTTATCGCTACTACCGATGATCCTGCAGAGGCATATGAGGCTGCTCGCAAGTTACAGTCCATCCCCAGGAATGCAAATCCTATTCGTTTGCACAATCGATGCAAGATTACGGGTCGCCCCAAGGGATATATTCGCCAGTTTGGCATTTCCCGTATCCAGTTCCGCGAGATGGCTTCCGCAGGTCTTATACCTGGAGTTAAGAAAGCAAGCTGGTAAGATTACGAGAGAGGTATTTATTTTTTAATATTGTCGGGGTAGTCCCGATCAATTAATTTTCAATAATATGACAGATCCAATAGCAGATTATCTGACTAGACTCAGGAACGCCATTATGGCTCATCACCGTGTGGTAGAAATTCCTGCGTCCAATTTAAAGAAAGAGATCACGAAGATCCTTTTCGAGAAGGGTTACATCCTGAACTATAAGTTCATAGAGGATGGACCGCAGGGTTCTATCAAGGTTGCCTTGAAGTACGACCCTAATACAAAGCTGAACGCTATTAAGTGTTTAAAGCGCGTGTCTACCCCTGGTTTGCGTAAGTATACAGGTTACAAAGACATGCCGAGAGTTATCAACGGATTAGGTATTGCCATATTATCTACATCCAAAGGTGTAATGACAGACAAAGAGGCTACCGCCATGAAGATTGGTGGTGAGGTGCTTTGTTACATATATTAATTGGAGGATAGAGTATGTCTAGAATAGGTAAGTTGCCAATCAACGTCCCCGCTGGTGTTACGGTGAATTTTGACGCTGCTACTAATGTAGTGTCTGTAAAAGGACCGAAGGGTGAACTTTCGCAAAAGATTGATCCTTCAATAAAGTTCACTAACCAAGATGGAGTGATAACTCTTGAGATAGATGAAAATAGCCCCGTAAACTATAAGCAGAAGCAAGCTTTTCATGGTTTGTATCGTTCACTTGTCAATAATATGGTTATTGGAGTTAGTGAAGGATACAAGAAGGAGCTAGAACTTGTAGGTGTGGGTTATCGTGTTTCTAACCAAGGTAACCTTATTGAGCTTACTTTGGGATATACGCACCCCATTTTCATCCAGCTTCCTAGTGAGGTAAAGGTTGAAACAAAGTCTGAGAGAAATCAGAATCCCCTCATTATATTAGAGTCATGCGACAAGCAGTTGCTCGGACTCATCTGTGCGAAAATTCGTTCTTTCCGTATGCCTGAGCCTTATAAAGGTAAAGGAATCCTCTTCAAGGGAGAGGTTATTCGCAGAAAGTCTGGTAAGACCGCTGCAGCTAAGTAATTTTTAAAGTTTACGATTATGAGTACAAATAAGATAGAAAGACGAATTAAGATAAAGTTTCGCATTCGTAAAAAGATAAAGGGTACTGCCGAGCGTCCCCGTTTGAGCGTATTTCGTTCCAACAAACAGATTTATGCGCAAGTGATTAACGATTTGACAGGTACCACGTTAGCTTCTGCTTCTTCTCTCGGAATGGAGAAGATGCCAAAGCAACAACAAGCTCAGAAAGTGGGCGAGTTGGTGGCAGAGAAGGCCAAGGCTGTTGGTATCGAGTCTGTGGTTTTTGATCGTAATGGTTACTTGTATCACGGTCGTGTAAAGGAGTTGGCTGACGCTGCTCGTAAGGGAGGTCTTAACTTTTAAACGATTATGGCAATGAATAGAGTAAAAGTAAATAGTGACATCGAACTGAAAGATCGTTTGGTTGCCATCAACCGCGTGACGAAGGTTACCAAGGGTGGACGTACTTTCACCTTCGCGGCCATAGTTGTGGTAGGTGACGGTAATGGCGTTATCGGTTATGGTCTTGGTAAGGCAGGTGAGGTTTCCGCTGCGATAGCCAAGGGCACAGAGGCTGCAAAGAAGAATCTTGTCAAGGTACCTGTGTTGAAAGGTACTGTGCCTCATGAAATTGAATATTCCTTTGGTGGCGCAAGGGTTCTTTTGAAACCTGCCGCTCCTGGTACTGGTGTGAAAGCAGGTGGTGCCATGCGTGCGGTTTTGGAGAGTGTGGGTGTTAAGGATGTCATCGCAAAGTCAAAGGGTTCCTCCAATGCTCACAACTTGGTGAAGGCTACAATTGGAGCCTTGGCGGAGATGCGTGATGCTCATACTATTGCGGCCATGCGTGGTGTCAGTCTGGACAAGGTGTTTAACGGTTAATGAGGAGAGTAGATTATATGGCAACAATTAAGATCAAGCAGATAAAGAGTAGAATAGGTGCGCCTGTAGACCAAAAGCGTACATTGCTATCTCTCGGACTTCACAGGATCTCCCAGGTTGTTGAGGTAGAGGATACTCCCAGCATCCGTGGAATGATTCGCAAGGTTCATCATTTGGTTACCATCGTTGAGTAATATAACTTTTAAAAGGAGTAATTATGAAATTACATACATTGAAACCAGCTGCAGGCTCTACCCATTCACGTCGTCGTATTGGTCGAGGTCCAGGTTCTGGATTGGGAGGAACCTCTACCCGTGGACATAAGGGTGCCAAGGCTCGCTCTGGTTATAAGAGGAAGATTGGTTTTGAGGGTGGTCAGATGCCCTTGCAACGTCGAGTTCCCAAGTTTGGATTTAAGAATATAAATCATAAGGAATACCAGGCAGTTAATTTGTCTACACTTCAGGCTCTTGCCGAGAGTAAGAACCTTAGCAAGATAGGTCTCGCTGAGTTGAAGGAGGCTGGCTTTGCTAAAGGTAAGGTGTTGGTAAAGATACTTGGTAAAGGTGAATTGAAAGCAAAACTGGAAGTTGAAGCTAACGCTTTCTCCAAGTCAGCCGAAGAGGCTATCAAGGCTGTGGGTGGTAGCGTGACAATAATCTAATAACGTAGATGAAAAAGTTTATTGAGACACTGAAGAACTGTTGGAAGATTGAGGATTTGCGTCAGCGACTCCTTGTCACTTTCCTTTTCACGGCAGTATATCGTTTTGGTTCGTTTGTCGTGCTTCCTGGTATTGACCCCGTTGCGCTAGGCAACTTGCGTAGTCAGACAGAGGGAGGATTGATGTCTCTTCTAGATATGTTCTCCGGTGGAGCGTTTTCTAACGCGTCAATGTTTGCGTTGGGAATCATGCCTTACATCTCAGCATCTATCGTTATGCAGCTGCTTGCCGTTGCTGTGCCTTATTTCCAAAAGATGCAGCGCGAGGGTGAAAGTGGTCGCAAGAAGATACAATGGTATACTAGGATCTTGACGGTGGCAATCCTGCTGTTCCAGGCTCCTAGTTACCTCTTGAACTTGAAGATGCAGGCCCATGATGCTTTGGTAGGCATTAGTTGGACGGCATTCATGGTTCCCGCAACTATCATTCTTGCCGCAGGCAGTATGTTCGTGCTTTGGCTTGGTGAGCGAATCACTGATAAGGGCGTAGGTAATGGAGTCTCCTTGATAATTATGATTGGTATTATCGCACGTCTTCCTCAGGCGTTTATCCAGGAGTTTACTTCTCGTTTGCAGGTAATTACTGGTGGAGGTATCATCATGTTTGTCGTGGAGTTGATTATCCTTTACCTTGTTGTTTGCGCTTCTATCTTATTGGTGCAAGGTGTTCGCAAAATTCCTGTTCAGTATGCTAAGCGTGTTGTCGGTAACAAGCAATATGGCGGTGCACGCCAGTATATCCCCTTAAAGTTGTTCGCGGCCAATGTAATGCCAATCATCTTTGCGCAGGCATTGATGTTCATTCCTTTGACCATCGTTCGCTTCAATACGGATAATACTAGCAATGTTATGCGTCAGCTTTTGGATACAAATAGCTTCTTGTATAATGCGGTGTATGTTGTCCTCGTGGTTGCGTTCACCTATTTTTACACGGCTATCACGCTTAATCCTACCCAGATGGCAGAGGACATGAAACGAAACAATGGTTTTATCCCTGGCGTGAAACCTGGTAAGGATACTGCAGATTATATCGATACCGTGATGTCTCGTATTACATTCCCTGGTTCACTCTTCATAGCTTTTATAGCCATCATGCCGGCTTTGGCTAGCCTGCTAGATGTGCAGCAAGGCTTTGCTCAGTTCTTCGGAGGAACGTCTTTGTTGATACTTGTCGGTGTCGTTATCGACTCATTGCAGCAGATAGAGAGCCATTTGATGATGCGTCATTACGATGGTTTGCTTAATTCTGGTCATACTCGCCAGGGTGGTGTTTCTGCCTATTGATCATATCTTTTTGAATGTCAATATTCCTAAAGACAGAAGATGAGATAGACTTGATGCGCAAGGCCAATCGGCTCGTAGGAGCTACGCTTGCGGAATTAGGTAGACATATTAGACCGGGTGTAACAACCCTCCAATTGGATCAATTGGCCGAAGAGTTTATCCGAGACCATGGGGCAGTCCCTACTTTCAAGGGCTACCCCAATCCATTTGGATCACCATTCCCCGCCAGTATTTGCACCTCGGTAAATGAGGTTGTAGTCCATGGCATACCCAGTGATAAACAGGTACTACGTGAGGGTGATATCATCTCGATTGATTGTGGTGCTTTGTTGGATGGGTTTAATGGTGATAGCTGTTATACGTTTTGCGTAGGCGAAGTTGCCCCAGAAGTCAAGAGGCTTTTGGCTACCACTAAGGAATCCTTGTATAAAGGGATTGAGGTGGCTATAGCGGGAAGGCATGTGGGTGATATAGGTCACGCTGTGCAGACGTATTGTGAGAGTCATGGATACGGAATCGTAAGAGAACTCACGGGTCATGGTGTTGGTCGTGATATGCACGAGGAGCCTCAAGTGCCCAATTATGGAAGTGAAGGCTCGGGTGTGATGTTAAAGTCCAGTATGTGCATTGCGATTGAACCGATGGTTACGATGGGAGACCGCAGGGTGTTCTTGCTTCCCGATAAATGGGGAATCATTACACGGGACATGAAGCCTGCTGCCCATTTTGAACATACCATTGTGATAAGACAAGGTGAGGCTGAGATATTGTCTTCGTTTAAGGAAATAGAACAATTTGAAAGAGAAAACAATTAATATATGGCAAAACAATCTGCAATAGAGCAAGACGGTACCATCGTTGAGGCATTGTCCAACGCAATGTTCCGCGTTGAGTTGGAAAATGGTGTAGATATTACGGCGCATATATCTGGTAAGATGCGCATGCATTACATTAAGATATTGCCTGGAGATAAAGTGAAAGTAGAGATGAGTCCCTACGATTTGACAAAGGGCAGAATAGTATTTAGATACAAATAACCATCTATTATTCCAAGGATATGAAAACAAGAGCATCATTGAAAAAGCGTACTCCCGACTGCAAGATCGTACGTCGCAAGGGTCGCTTGTTTGTCATCAACAAGAAAAACCCTAAGTACAAGTTGCGCCAGGGTTAATGTTAATTTTCTGTAAAAGTGCGTTGATGTCGGAAAATCTTCGTAATTTTGCAGGCCTTTAACAGGTAAAAGTTTATTTAATCATTATTTATTACAATGGCAATAAGAATTGTTGGAGTAGATTTGCCCCAGAATAAGCGTGGCGAAATCGCATTGACCTATATCTATGGTATAGGTCGAAGTAGTTCAGCAAAGATATTGGATAAGGCAGGCGTGAGCCGTGACTTGAAAGTCAACGAATGGTCTGATGACCAGGCAGCCAAAATCCGTGAGATTATCGGAGCTGAGTACAAGGTAGAAGGTGATCTCCGTTCCGAGATCCAAATGAACATCAAGCGATTGATGGACATAGGTTGCTATCGTGGTATTAGGCATCGCAATGGTCTTCCCGTTCGTGGTCAGAGCACGAAGAACAACGCACGTACCCGCAAGGGAAAGAAGAAGACTGTCGCTAACAAGAAGAAGGCTACTAAGTAATCTGAAGGAGGATTGACATTATGGCAAAGACAAAAACGACTTCCAAGAAGAGAAACGTGCGTATTGACGCTCTTGGTCAACTCCACGTTCACAGCTCTTTTAATAATATCATCGTATCTTTGACGAATAGTGAAGGTCAAGTCATTTCTTGGTCTTCTGCAGGAAAGATGGGTTTCCGTGGCTCAAAGAAGAACACTCCCTATGCTGCTCAGATGGCTGCTGAGGATTGTGCGAAAGTTGCGTTTGACTTGGGTTTGCGCAAGGTGAAAGCTTATGTCAAGGGCCCTGGAAACGGACGTGAGTCCGCTATCCGTGCCGTGCATGGAGCTGGAATCGAGGTCACTGAGATTATTGACGTGACTCCGTTGCCCCACAATGGCTGCCGTCCTCCCAAGCGTCGCCGCGTTTAATCCATTCTTGACATTTACACACAAGCATTTATTTATATATTATGGCAAGATACATAGGTCCGAAATCTAAGATTGCGCGTCGTTTTGGTGAGCCCATTTTCGGCGCAGACAAAGTTTTGTCCAGAAGAAACTTCCCTCCTGGACAGCATGGCAACAGCCGTCGTAGAAAGATGTCTGAATATGGTGTCATGTTGGCAGAGAAGCAAAAGGCCAAGTATACTTATGGTGTACTTGAGCGCCAGTTCCGTAATATGTTCGAGAAGGCTGCCAAGGCCGATGGTATTACAGGTGAGGTGTTGCTGCAGAATCTGGAGAGCCGTTTGGACAACGTGGTATTCCGTTTGGGTATAGCTCCCACTCGTGCCGCTGCTCGCCAGTTGGTTAGCCACAAGCATATCGTTGTTGACGGCAGGGTGGTTAACATTCCTTCTTTCTCTGTAAAGCCTGGCATGGTGGTAGGTGTTCGTGAGAAGGCCAAGTCTCTCGAGGTGATTGAGGCTGCTTTGGCAGGTTACAATCACAGCAAGTATCCTTGGTTGGAGTGGGACGATAACGCAAAGTGCGGTAAGTTCCTTCACAAGCCCGAGCGTGCCGACATTCCTGAGAACATCAAGGAGCAGTTAATCGTTGAGTTGTACTCTAAATAATCATTGAATTAATGGCGATATTAGCATTTCAAAAGCCCGATAAGGTTGTAATGTTAGAGGCTAATGACAAGTACGGAAAGTTTGAGTTCCGTCCACTTGAGCCTGGCTTTGGTGTTACCATTGGTAATGCTTTGCGCCGCATTCTCCTTTCCTCGCTGGAGGGCTATGCCATCAATACCGTGCACATTGGCGGTGTTGAGCATGAGTTCTCTTCAGTACCTGGTGTAAAGGAAGACGTGACTAACATTATCTTGAACTTGAAGCAAGTTCGGTTCAAGCAAGTAGTAGAAGAGTTCGAAAACGAGAAAGTTAGTATCACGGTTGAAAACTCTACAGAGTTCAAGGCAGGTGATATAGGCAAGTATCTGACTGGATTTGAAGTGTTAAATCCCGATTTGGTGATTTGTCATTTGGATTCGAAGGCTTCCATGCAGATAGACCTTACAATCAACAAAGGTCGTGGTTATGTTCCCGCAGAGGAAAACCGTGAGTTCTGCACAGAGGTCAATGTACTTCCCATCGATTCCATCTACACCCCTATCCGCAACGTCAGATACTCGGTAGAGCCATATCGTGTTGAGCAAAAGACCGACTATGATAAGCTTGTTATCGAGGTGACGACGGATGGTTCCATTAGCCCCAAAGACGCGCTGAAAGAGTCTGCGAAGATCCTTATTTATCATTTCATGTTGTTCTCTGACGAGAAGATCTCCCTGGAGAATCCTGATGCCGAGAACAACCAGGAGTTTGATGAGGAGATATTGCATATGCGTCAATTACTCAAGACCCGTTTGGTGGACATGAACCTTTCTGTTCGTGCGCTTAACTGCCTTAAGGCAGCCGACGTGGAGACCTTGGGTGACTTGGTGCAATACAATAAGACTGATCTCTTGAAGTTCCGCAACTTTGGTAAGAAATCGCTCACTGAGCTTGATGATTTGCTCGAGAGTCTGAATCTGTCTTTTGGAACTGACATCACAAAGTATAAATTGGACAAGGAATAAGTCCGTAATCAAGAAACATTAAAATGAGACACAATAAGAAATTCAACCACTTGAGTCGTACTGCCTCCCATCGTGACGCGATGTTAGCCAATATGGCTATCTCCCTCATCTTGAGCGAGCACAAAAGAATCACTACGACTCTTGCCAAGGCCAAGGCCTTGAAGATGTACGTGGAGCCGCTCATTACCCGTTGCAAGAACGACACCACTACCTCTCGTCGTGTGGTCTTCCGCTATTTGCAGAACAAGGAAGCTGTCAAGGAGCTTTTCTCAACAATCGCGGAGAAGATTGGCAATCGCCCAGGCGGTTATACCCGAGTTATAAAGTTGGGTACCCGCAAAGGTGACGCCGCCGAGATCGCTTTCATTGAGTTGGTAGACTTCGATGAGAATATGGCCAAGACTCCCAAGACCGCTAAGCGTACACGCCGCGGTGGACGCAAGGCCAAGGCTGAGGAAACCGCACCCGTAGCTGCCGCAGAGGAAGTTGCTCCCGCTGCAGAGGCACCTGCGGAGGAGGCTCCCGCAGAGGAGAAGAAGGCTGAATAGTTTTCCTTGATATAAAGGTTTAAGCCCTCTGCGCGAATGCGCAGGGGGCTTTTTGATGTTTTGAAGTTTTCACGTTTCATTGTTTTTGGGTTAAAATGAGGATATGGCATTATGATTTCTCTAGCTAAGCATTATCCCCACTATCGTGCCTTGTTGTCGTTGGGCCTACCCATAGTTGTCGGCCAAGTGGGTAATATCGTTTTGGGATTCGCCGACACGCTTATGGTGGGTCACCATAGCATGCAGGAGTTGGCGGCCGCCAGCTTCGTCAATAACATGTTTATGCTTTTCGTGGTGTTCTCCGTGGGCTTTGCCAATGGAGTCACGCCTATAGTGGGTCGTCATCACGGTAGGGGAGAAGTCTCGCTTATAGCCCCCGCCTTGCGTGATGGACTGCTTGCCAACACGGTCTTCGCTTTGTTTTTGCTGTCGTTGCTGACAGTGTTTTATTTCAGTTTGGACTATATGGGCCAACCCGAGGAATTGCTCCCAATGATGCGCCCCTATTTGTTGGTCAACATTCTGTCCATGCCATTTATCTGTTGGGCTAATACTTTCCGTCAGTTTTTCGATGCGCTCGGCCAGACCAAGGTGTCCATGTGCGTGCTGCTAGGAGGCAATGTCCTCAATATCTTCGGTAATTATCTGCTCATCTATGGCGCTTGGGGTTTCCCTGAGTTGGGATTGTTGGGCGCGGGCTTGTCCACGGTGTTCTCCCGTGTGCTCATGGCCTTGGCTTTCTTTTTGGTGTTTCTCTGTGCCAGGCGTTATAAGGTCTATTCCCGCGGTTTCTTTTCTGGAGGAATGACTCGTGCGGGTTTTGCCCATTTTAATGCTGTAAGCTGGCCTTCGGGATTGCAACTGGTGATGGAGTCTGCGGCGTTTTCCCTCGCCGCTCTTTTAGTTGGCTGGCTTGGCACCACGGCCTTGGCGGCCCACCAGGTGATGATTACCGTCTCCCAGCTCTTCTATATGGTGTATACGGGCTTGGCTTCCGCTGTCGCCATCCGTGTGAGCCATTTCCATGGGCAACATGACCAAGCGTCAGTGCGCCTGTCCGCTTCTTCAGGCTTTCAACTGATAGTCGTGGTGGCCTGTGTCGTGGCCTTGCCCGTTTTCTTGTTGCGGAATACGGTGAGCTATTGGTTTACCGACAGCGCGGAAGTATGCCATCTAGTTTCCCAAACCATCATCCTCCTGATTTTGCAGCAATTGGGCGATGGCATGCAGTGCACTTATGCCAATGCCCTCAGGGGGTTGGGCTGCGTTAAGCCACTCGTCCGCATCGCTTTCGTTTCCTATTTTGTCCTGTCGTTGCCTGTGAGTTGGCTCTTTGGCATATATTTAGGTTTTGGTTTGCGGGGCGTTTGGCTCGGATTCCCCGTCAGCTTAATCTTCGCGGGTATCGCGTTCTTTACGGCTTTCAATCGCCAGATGCGTTTGGAAGAAGCCTCAGCTTTACCTTCTCAGGGGATTGAAAGGCGTAGAGATGGCAAGTGAAGTTGCCAAGGTTAGTCAAAAGCTGTTAAAATAGCCTATAATTCCTGACGAGAAAATACAAGTTTGTAATTATTTCATTATCTTTGTGACAACACTAATTTTTAAAGAAAGGAATATTATGAAGACGATGATTCGTATTTTGAGTGTGGCGTTGCTGGCCGTGATTGCTTGGCAGGCCCCCCTGATTGCCGACAACGACAAGCCTATCACCGTTAGCCAATTGCCCGCCAAGGCGCAACAAGTGATTAACCAGAACTTCAAGGGCAAGAAGATTGCCGTGGTTGTCCAGGATGGTATGCTCACCAAGTCTTATGACGTGATGTTCACGAATGGTGACAAGGTGGAATTCGACCGCAATGGAAATTGGACAGAGGTGGACTGCCGCCGCAGCGCGGTGCCTGTGGCATTGATTCCTTCCGCTATCAAGACTTACGTGACCCAGAACTATCCCGACGCCAAGGTGATGGAGATGGAGAAAGACCGTTCAGAGTATGAGGTGAAACTCTCCACGGGTATGGAGATAACCTTCAACAAGAACTTCCAGGCCATCGACATCGATTTCTAGGCCTTCATGAGCCATGCGAAGACTGCCGCTGTTTTTTCCGCTCTTGGCCTTTGTGGTATGCTTTACGGTGTCGTGCAAGATGCGTCCCGAACAAGATTTGGGCGATACGATACCCGAGAGCGTCTTTTGGCCCCAGCAACCAAAGCCAAGACCTGTAGCCAAGGTGGCAGTTGTTCGCGACAGTGCTGATATCTTTTACGTGGGCGATGGCTCTACGCCTGCCCTCTTGCAACTGGTTTCCTATCCTTCCCGCCGTGACACGATCATGGCGGGAAAGCGGAAGCCCCTCCATGTGAAAGGCAATGCCGACTATGGCCATGTGATTCGCGTCGCCTGGCATCGTCGTTCCGCCACCGATTCCGTGGTTTCCTCGGTTGAGGAAATCCTTCCAGACTCCATCTCTTAGTTTACCGCCATCTTTGGGAATTGCCGTGTATTTACGTAAATCGCAATTCCTCGTAGTCACGTCGTTAAGCCCGATCAGTCATTGGACTTTGGGTAGTTTGCCCGCTTATGGCTTGAGGCTTGCTCTCTGGCTTGCTGAAGGCGTAGCGGGCTACGTCGGGGTAAGACGGAGAGCAAGACGCTGGCCGAAGCGGGCAAGATGCCAAAGACCTTTTCTTTAGAGGAAAAATGGGTCTTATGCGGCCTGATGACCGATTGGGGTTTAAGCTCCTTTTCAAATCAAGTTGAATCGCTTCTCAATTTAACTTGTTTTGCTGGGCAAAATAACTTGAATTGGTCATCAAAACAAGTTGTTTTCACAAGCGAAATAACTTGTTTTCCCCTAGGCGTCTTTTCAGATTGCGCATGAGGGCGATAAATGGGGTGCGAAAGGCAGTACTACTGATATTCAATTTCAGTAGTACTGCAACCAGGAAGTCAGTACTACTGCTTTTCGATTTCAGTACTACTGCCTTTTTGCGGGTTGTGCCTTGAACCCAAATCGTCATTAGACCGCATGAAGTAACATTTCCGCTGGCATAAGCGGACAATCTGACGGAAGTCTAATGACGATTTGGGTTGGGCGTGGCAAGTCCCTATGCCCGTTCTGTTGTGACGGCTTTCCGCGTGCCTGCTTCCCCGTGGGGGATGCGGGAAAGAGATGTTGGGAAAAGCCACGCGATATGGTTTAGGGATTCCCCTATGTTGTTTTAGGGGAAAATGCTTGCGGATTTAGGGAAAACGCGCTATCTTCGCAGTAGAAACTAAAACGAGAGGAATATGAAGAAGAGTATAATTATCTCCCTTTGCGCGGCTTGCCTGTTGAGCGGCTGCGATACCTATACGGGGATGGGCGCTTACAGCGGCGCGGCGTTGGGTTCCGTGCTCGGTTCCGCTATCGGCGGGTTGTCGGGTGGCCCCAGAGGTTCTGATATGGGGACTCTCATAGGAATGGCTGGCGGCGCGGCCGTAGGAGCCTCCATTGGCAGCGCGGCTGACGCCAAGGCAGAACGCCAGCGTCAGGATGACGTGTATCGCTATAGGGAGTACAGGAAAGAGCGTAAGCGTCACAGCCTGCGTAAGGAACGTCAGGACAGAAAGCGTTATCGTTATGACGACGAGCGGTACAATGAGTATCAAGGCGGTGGAGACGATCGCATCTATGACATGGGCATCCCTGGCCCAGATGGGCGATAGCTCCCTGATTGCGATAGGTTAGAAGACGTTCTTGATTTTGTCAAATACCCTGTTCCACGTGTTTTGCCCCTCCTTTTCCTCGGTTTGGCGCTGGTTGGTGGCCTTCTTGTTCTCCTGGTTTCTCTCCCTGGCCTTGGCGGAGTGCCTTGTTCGTTGGCGCGCCTGGGCTTTTGGCTTGGGAGAGGTCTCTTGCCCGTCGCTGGCTTCTTTCCATTTGTCTATGAAGCTATAGCTGGCCTCAGCCAGTTCAAAGTCTATCTTGGGCAGGTCTATGTCGTCTTTTGGTCTCATGGGTATCGTGGTCTCGTCCACCACTTCTACTTTCACGGGCGCGATACCTTGGCTCAACATGCCAATTTCCTTGGCCGCGCCCCAAGAAAGGTCTATGATTCTGCCTTTTACGAATGGCCCCCTGTCGGTTACCCTTACCATCACGCTCTTTTTGTTGCTCAAGTTAGTTACCTTTAGCATAGTGCCAAAGGGGTAAAACTTGTGGGCGCAAGTCATGCTGTCGTGGTGCAGTCGCTCCCCGCTCGCGGTGCGTGCGCCCGTGGCTCGTTTGGAATAAAAGGAAGCCTTGCCTTGCTGCTGCTGGCTCCAGGCGGATAGGCACACCGTGATGACCATGAAGAGCATGGCGCAAGTGCGTGTCCATTTAGGGGAAAAACATAAAAGTATCTTGCTGGACATGTCGGTCAGGTTAAGGTGAGATGCCGCGAATATATAAAAAAAAGGAGAATTTGGCAAGTAAATCACGGAAAATCAGTATCTTTGCGCTGTTAACCAGGCAGGTATGGAAAATAAGCAACCGCAAGAGTGGAGTAAGTTTATGCTGAAAGACGTGTCCTTCGTCAACCTGATGTTGCGCAGGATATACAGCGTGCTGATAGTGGCCAACCCCTATGATGCCTTCATGCTCGAAGATGACGGCCGCATAGAGGAGAAGATTTACAATGAGTACATGGAACTGGGATTGCGTTATCCCCCCACTTTCACCCAGGCCTCCACTATAGAGCAGGCGGCCGAGACGCTGGGTTCCATGCAGGTGGACTTGGTGATTTGCATGCCGGGCACGGCGGACAACGACGCTTTCGACGTGGCCAGGGATATCAAGCAAAAGTTCCCGGACATCCCTTGCGTGGTGCTCACCCCTTTTTCCCATGGCATCACCAAGCGCATGGAGAACGAAGACCTCTCTATTTTCGACTACGTATTCTGCTGGCTGGGCAATACCAACCTTATCCTTTCCATCATCAAGCTGATAGAGGACAAGATGAACTTGGAGCACGATATCCAGGAGGCTGGCGTGCAGATGATATTGCTGGTGGAAGACTCCATACGTTTCTATAGCAGCATATTGCCAAACCTGTATAGTTACATCCTGGCCCAAAGCCAAAACTTCTCGCAAGAGGCACTCAACCGCCATGCGGCGACTTTGCGCATGCGAGGCAGGCCCAAGGTGGTGCTGGCCCGTAACTACGAGGAGGCGATGGCGCTTTATGAACGGTTCGCTGACAATACGCTTGGTGTCATCAGCGATGCCCGTTTTCCCATGGGCGGAAAGAAAGTGCCCGATGCCGGCTTGCGACTCTTGCATGCCATCAGGCAGCGGGATGAATACCTGCCGCTGATATTGGAAAGTTCCGAGAGCGAGAACCGCCAAAAGGCGGAGGCGGAAGGCTTCCGTTTCGTGGACAAGAACTCCAAGAAGCTGAGCGTGGACTTGCGCAAGTTGATGGAGGAGCACATGGGCTTCGGTGACTTTATCTTCCGCGACCCCAAGACGCATGAGGAGATTGCCCGCATCCACTCCCTCAAGGATTTGCAGGACAACATCTTCAAGATACCCAACGACTCCATGCTTTACCATATCAGCCGCAATCACATGAGTCGGTGGCTTTGCGCCAGGGCCATTTTCCCTGTATCCCGCTTCCTGAAGACAGTCACTTGGCATAAATTGCAAGACGTGGACGCGCATCGGCAGATTATTTTTGATGCCATCGTGCAATACCGCCACATGAAGAACATTGGCGTGGTGGCCGTGTTCGACCGCATGAAGTTCGACCAGTATGCCCATTTCGCCCGCATAGGTGAAGGCTCCTTGGGCGGAAAGGGCAGGGGCTTGGCCTTTTTGGACCATATCGTGAAGACCCATCCGCAATTCAACCAGTTTCCGGGCGTGCATGTACAGATACCCAAGACGGTGGTGCTATGCACGGATATCTTCGATGCCTTCATGGACAGCAACAACCTTTACCAGGTGGCTTTGAGTGACGCGGACGATGAGACCATACTGCGCTATTTCCTTCGGGCGCAATTGCCAGACAGCCTCGTGGGGGATTTCATGACCTTCTTTGAGGCAACTAATTGCCCTATCGCCGTGCGCAGCAGTTCCTTGCTGGAAGATTCTCATTACCAACCCTTCGCCGGCATCTATTCCACCTATATGATACCATGCCTGGACGACAAGTACCAGATGCTCCACATGTTGGCCAGTGCCATCAAAGGTGTTTATGCCTCGGTTTACTATCGTGACTCCAAGGCTTACATGGCAGCCACGAGCAATGTCATCGACCAAGAGAAGATGGCCGTTATTTTACAAGAGGTGGTTGGCAACACCTATGGCGAACATTACTATCCCAATATGAGCGGCGTGTTGCGCTCGCTCAATTATTATCCCATTGGTGATGAGACCGCGGAGGAAGGCATTGCCAATCTGGCCTTGGGACTGGGTAAGTATATCGTGGACGGAGGCCAGACGCTCAGGGTATGCCCTTATCATCCTGACAAAGTGTTGCAAACCAGCGAAACGGAGATTGCCTTGCGGGAAACCCAAACCCGTTTCTATGCCTTGGACATGCGCAATATAGTAGAAGACTTCCAGGTGGATGACGGATTCAATATCTTGAAATTGAAGGTGAAAGACGCTGAGGCCGACAAGTCTCTTAATTACATCGCCTCTACTTTCGACCCTTATGACCAGGTGATCTATGATGGCCTCTACGAGGGAGGGCGTAAGGTAATCACTTTTTCTGGCGTGTTGCAGCATGGGGCTTTCCCTTTGCCGGAGTTGATGCGGATGGCCATGCGCTATGGCGTGGAAGCCATGAGGCGCCCCGTCGAGATAGAGTTTGCCGCCAATGTCAATGAAGACAAGACCGGTGCTTTCTATTTGTTGCAGATACGCCCCATCGTGGATTCCAAGCAAGTGCTGGAGGAAAACGTTGCCGCCATTCCCGACGAGGCATGCCTGTTGCGTTCACATAATTCCTTGGGTCATGGCGTTAGCGAAGACGTGGAGGATGTGGTTTACGTGAAATATGATGAGTGTTTCACTGCCGCCAACAACTATTACGTGGCGGATGATATAGAACGCGTCAACCGCAAGTTCTTGGCCGAGGGCAAGCATTATGTGCTGATAGGGCCAGGTCGATGGGGTTCCAGCGACCATTATCTGGGCGTGCCCGTGAAATGGCCTCATATCAGCGCGGCCAAGGTTATTGTAGAGGTGGCTTTAGACCATTATCACGTAGACCCCAGCCAAGGCACGCACTTCTTCCAGAATCTTACCTCGTTTGGCGTGGGCTATTTCACCATCAATCCGCAAACCAATGGCGGCATGATAAGGAAAGACCTGCTCGACCAGATGCCTGCCGTGGAGGAGACGAAATATGTGCGCCACGTGCGTTTCCCCCGTCCCTTGCGTATCCTGATGGATGGCATGAAGCAGGAGGGAGTGGTTTGCTTGCCCAGTGAGGAGGGCCTTCAATGAACACGTATTATCAACTTATATCATTTGTTAAATTATGACCATGAGAAAAATTCGTACTTTCTGTTGTGCGGCGCTATTCCTTTTAGCTAGTCTGCCCGTTGCGGCGCAAGAGCAATCTTTCCGCAATCCTGTCGTTTCAGGCTTCCATCCCGACCCCAGTGTCTGTAGGGTGGGGGACACGTTCTACCTGATTAACTCTACGTTCCAGTACTTCCCAGGTGTGCCCATCTATGAGAGCAAGGATCTTATCCATTGGCGTCAAGTAGGTAACATTCTTACTCGTGACAGCCAGTTGCCTTTGGAAGGCGCGGCTTCCGGTACGGGAATCTTCGCCCCCACGCTTCGTTACAATGACGGAGTGTACTATATGGTGACCACGAATATAAGCCATGGCGGCAATTTCATGGTTACGGCCACCAGCCCGGAAGGCCCCTGGAGCGACCCCATCAAGCTGTCTACGCCAGGCATCGACCCTTCACTCTATTTCGAGGATGGTAAGTGTTACCTCCTGAGCAATGGCGGAGACTTCATCAGTTTGTGCGAGATTGATCCAAAGACAGGCAAGCAGCTCACCGAGACCAAGCCGCTTTGGGGCGGTGAGGGAGGCCGGTATCCCGAGGGACCCCACTTGTATAAGAAGGATGGCTATTATTATCTGCTTATCTCCGAGGGTGGCACTGAGTTGGCGCATCATTTGACTATCGCCCGAAGCAAGAATATCTATGGTCCCTATGAGGGTTGCCCAGACAATCCTATCTTGACCAATTGCAGCCGCTTGGGACAGTATTTGCAGGTGCAGGGCATTGGCCATGGCGACTTCACGCAGGCTCCCGATGGCTCATGGTGGGTGATATGCCTGGGCTATCGCCATTATGGCGGCATGTTCCATCATCTTGGAAGGGAAACATTCTTGGCTCCTGTTGAGTGGAAAGAGGGAGAATGGCCTGTCGTCAATGGAGGCATGCCCGTGGATACCTTGACGAAAGCCAAGTTGTTGCCGCAAGTAATCTTGCCCAAATCCGACGCCACGGATTTCAAGGCAGGCAAGTTGGGCCCGGAGTTCCTGTATATCCAGAACCCCATCAGGGAGAATTACGCCTTCCAGGATGGCGTGTGGACTTTGAAAGCGCATGGCACGTTGACCCAGAACGACCAGCCTACCTATATAGGCATTCGTCAAACCGCGCCCAAAATGACTTTCGAGACAGAAGTCTCCTTGCCAAGCAAAGAGGGCAATCCCCGTGCGGGTCTTACGGTCTACCAGACGCATGAGGGCCATATAGATTTCGCTATGCAGGGAAGTAAATTGACCGCGACCTTTAAGCTGAAGTCCTTGGAGGCTGATTGCGGCACGGTGGACTTAGGAAACAATCCAGGCAAGGTGCGCTTGCGTGTCACCAGTGACGGCTTGCGTTATGCATTCTCTTATTCTCTCGATGGCAAGACCTATCAAGAAGTGGGTTCCGCTGACGCCACGTTGCTCAGTACGGAAGTGCTGGGTGGCTTCACGGGTGTCACGTTAGGTCTGTTCGTGGAGGGCGACAATGGTGCCACGGCTAAGTTCCATGACTTCTCTTACGTGGAGTAGTGGAATGTCCTGCCTGTAGCGCTTTGGCGCTTTTGTAAACTGCAATTAGCAAAACATCCTTTTTAGGGTTTCATTCCGGTGAATAATCGCGAATTTAACCCCTATGCAGGATGAAAAAATCGCTCAGGTTTTGTCGGGTGAAAATAAAATGCTAATTTTGCATAGTGGTTTAAACTATGAATGATTCATTATTTAATTTCATATTATTATGGCAGTTAGTTACAAAGAATTAGGTCTCGTGAACACTCGCGAGATGTTTAAGCGTGCCATCAATGGTGGCTATGCTATTCCTGCGTTCAATTTCAACAACATGGAGCAGCTGCAGGCTATCGTCAAGGCTTCTTCTGACTTGAAGTCTCCCGTTATCCTGCAGGTTTCCAAGGGCGCTCGCAACTACGCCAACCAGACTTTGCTGCGTTACATGGCACAGGGTGCTGTTGAATACGCAAAGGAGTTGGGTTGCGCCCATCCCGAGATTGTGCTCCACTTGGATCACGGAGACAGCTTCGAGCTTTGCAAGAGCTGCATCGACATGGGTTTCTCCTCAGTGATGATTGACGGTTCTTCTCTTCCTTACGACGAGAACGTTGCCTTGACCAAGAAAGTTGTAGAGTACGCTCATCAGTTCGACGTTACCGTTGAAGGCGAGCTGGGCGTTTTGGCAGGTGTAGAGGACGAGGTTGCCTCTGAAGTTTCCCACTATACCAAGCCCGAGGAGGTGATAGATTTCACCACCAAGACAGGTGTAGACTCTTTGGCTATCTCTATCGGCACCTCTCATGGCGCTTACAAGTTCAAGCCCGAGCAGTGCACCCGCGACCCGAAGACTGGTCTGCTGGTTCCTCCTCCCTTGGCATTCGACGTGCTCGACGCTATCATGAAGCAGCTTCCTGGCTTCCCCATCGTGCTCCACGGCTCTTCTTCCGTTCCACAGGAGTATGTGAAGATGATCAACGAGAATGGTGGCAAGTTGCCTGACGCTATCGGTATCCCCGAGGAGCAGTTGCGTTTGGCTTCTAAGAGCGCTGTTTGCAAGATTAATATCGACTCCGACTCTCGTCTGGCCTTCACCGCCGCTGTGCGTAAGGTATTGGCTGAGAAGCCCGCAGAGTTTGATCCCCGTAAGTACTGCGGCCCCGCTCGCGACTTGATGGAGGAGATGTACAAGCACAAGATTATCGACGTGCTGGGTTCTGACAACAAGTTGGCTCAGCTCGACTAAATGTTCGGCAATAATTGATAGAGAGGTGGAAATCCCCAAAAGGTGGTTTCCACCTCTTTTTTGTTCTTCTCCGCGAGGTAAATAGGGCTTTCACGCCTTGTGGCCTCCCTTTTCGCGGCTATACATCATGGTTGTATGCGCATGTATAGGAATTTCCCTCTTCGCTAAATAAGTTGTTTTGCTCCGCGAAATAAGTTATTTTGCTTTCCAAGACAACTTATTTCGCTCTTCAATTTAACTTGTTTTCCTCCTCGAAATAACTTGTTTTCCAGAGGGGAGGAATTTGCTTCCTTAGAAGGGTACTTGTGTTTATGGGTGGAAGTTTGTTTGTTGATGGATTTTCTGGTTTTCGCTAGATTATTCCAATGATATTTCGTATCTTCGCGGAGACGGCCGCAGTGTCCTTTCTCATGGGATGCTGTGGCAGCGAGGAGGAAGTTGAAGGACATAAAGAACAGGCTTATGATCAAGATTTATAGCATGACAGGTTGCCCCGACTGCGAGTACGTGGAGGAGCAAGTGAAGGGAAACGCCAACTATGAGGTAATCAACGTGGGCGAGCATATCAGGAACTTGAAGGCTTTCTTGCGCTTGCGTGACAAGGAGAAGGCTTTCGACGCTATCAAGCGCTTGGGCGTGGCGGGTGTCCCATGCTTTGTGCTGGAGAATGGCAAGGTGACGTTCCGTCCCGAGGAAGTGGGTTTGAAGTCTCGCCCAGTAGCCGAGGGAGCCGCGTGCAATCTGGATGGCACGGGTTGCTGAAAGGTTTTCACATGGTCGAGAAAGAAAAACGGCGTTGTGGCTGGTGCAATCTGTCTAACCCCTTATACGTGGATTATCACGACAAGGAGTGGGGCGTTCCTGTGCATGATGATGGAAAGCTCTTCGAGATGCTTCTGCTGGAATCCTTCCAGGCTGGCCTTTCTTGGGAATGTATCCTTAATAAGCGGGAATCCTTCCGCAGGGCTTTCGACGGTTTTGACTATCGGAAGATAGCGCGGTATGATGACCGGAAACTGGAAGACTTATCGCGAGACGCGGGCATTGTTCGCAACCGCTTGAAGATAAAGGCGGCCGTGACCAATGCCCGTGTGTTTCTTGAGACGCAAGAGGAATATGGCTCCTTCAGCCGATACCTTTGGGGATTTACCGGAGGAAACATCCTTTACGAGACAGGCCTTGCCACCTCTCCGCTGTCTGACGCCATTTCCAAAGATCTTCGCCAGAAAGGCATGAAATTCATGGGTAGCACGGTGGTCTATGCCTACTTACAGGCCATAGGTGTCATCAATTCCCATGAAAAGGGCTGCTGGAAGCATGAGGGAGCCATTATTCGGCAAAGGCCTTGAAAGCCTTTGGCAGGTACCGGATGATATCGCTGGCGATGAGGCTTTCCTTGCCCACTTCCTGCGCAGCCAAGTCTCCTGCCAATCCATGCAGGTACATGCCCACTCGGCAAGCGTCGTCCGTCTTGTAGCCACGGGCTAGCAGGGCGGTGATGATACCCGTGAGCACGTCTCCGCTGCCCGCGGTGGCCATTCCGCTATTTCCCGTGGGGTTGAACTCCACTTGGCGGTTGGGAAGGCAAAGAGCCGAGTAATGGCCTTTCAGGATGATATAGGCACCCATTCTTTCCGCCAGCTCGCGGGCTTTTGACAAGCGGTCGTAGCAGTCTGTGCATATATGTCCCGCTAATCTGTCAAACTCCTTGGGATGGGGTGTAAAGACGAGGCCTTTGGGCAAGTGCTGTGTCCAAGCCCTATGGCTGGACAGCAAATTGATGGCATCAGCGTCTATCACCATGGGGCAAGTGGTTCGCCTGATTTGGGATATCAGGGCGATGGCAGTGTCTTCCTGTCTCCCCAGGCCAGGGCCAATGCCTACGGCCGCATAGTCTTCTATGTCAACCGCTTCCGAGAAGCGGGTTTCGTCATGGTCTAGTTGCAAGACGGCTTCAGGCACCGCCAACTGCATCACGTTATAATTGCGCTTGGGAGTGTGGATAGTCAGCTTTCCCACGCCGCTGCGCAGGCAAGCCGTGGCGGCTAGCGTTGCCGCGCCCGCCATGCCGTAACTGCCCGCTATCAGCAAGGCGTGCCCCATCTCCCCCTTGTGGGCATAGTCGCCTCGGGATTTTATCAACGGGCGAATGTCGTTCTCCTGCAAGATGCGGGTGTCGCATTCCGCGTTGGCGATGAATTCCTGTGAGAGGCGGATGTCTAGGGTTTTCACCCTGCCAAGATAGACTTGGTTGTCGGCCATGAGCATGCTCAGTTTCTTTTGTTGCAGGGTAAGCGTGAGGTCGGCCTTGATGATGTGATTGCGGATGTTGAAGGTATTGTCCTCACACATCAGCCCGCTGGGAATGTCGATGCTCACTACCTTGGCGGCCGATTGGTTGATGTATTTCACCAGCTCGGCGAATCCTTTCGCCAGGGGTTTGTTCAGTCCGCTGCCGAAAAGTCCGTCTATCACCAACATGTTGGCAGGCAGTTCGGGAGGGTCGAAGTTGGAGGATATCTCCGTGAAGCCTGCCAGTTTGTTGTTTTCCAGTAGCCTGCGCTTGTTGGTCTCGCAATCTGTTGACAGTCCGTGTATGTTAAACAGGTAGACCGTGACCGCGTATCCATCATCAGCCAACAGCCTGGCGACGGCCAAGGCGTCACCTCCGTTGTTGCCAGGTCCCGCGAAAACCGTCACGGGCACTTCTTTGCTCCATTCCGTTTCTATGGCATGGGTCAAGGCTTTTGCCGCTCTCTCCATCAGGTTCAGCGAAGAGATGGGCTCGTGTCCTATGGTGAATTGATCTAGCTCATGTATCTGAGCGCCAGTAAGGATTTTGATGCTCATAATATCGCGAATATAGCAAATAATGTTGAGATATTTCTTTTTCGCGCCGAAAAATAACCGATTATAAGCGGCAATAGGTGGTTTTATGCCATTTTTTTCGTAATTTCGCGCACAATTATAACTTTATAATAAAAGCAGCGATGAGTGTAATCAGAGTGAAGGACAAGATCTTCAAGACCTTTATCCCTGAGGCGGAGATACTGGAGCGCATCAAGGTGGTGGCCGATAGGATTAATCGTGACATGGCCGGTAAGAATCCTTTGTTTCTTGCCGTACTGAACGGATCGTTCGTGTTCGCGTCCGACTTGTTGCGTATGATTACCGTGCCTTGCGAAATCTCTTTCGTGAAGTTGGCCTCCTATGAGGGAACGGCCTCCACGGGCAACGTGCAAGACTTGATAGGCTTGAACGTTCCGTTGCAGGGGCGTGTGGTCATCGTCTTGGAAGACATCATCGAGACGGGAAACACCCTGGGCCACTTGGTGCAGACCTTGAAGGGAAGGCAGGCGGCCGACGTGAGAATTTGCTCTTTGCTGCTGAAACCGGAACGTCTGAAAGTGCCTTTGAAGGTGGATTACGTGGTGAAGGAAATCCCCAATGACTTCATTGTGGGCTATGGACTGGACTATGACCAGCAAGGCAGGAACTTGAGGGATATTTACACCATTGTGGAGGAAGATTGACAGAATAGCATAATAAATAGGTATAAGAGATGAAGAATATCGTTATTTTCGGAGCGCCAGGGGCTGGTAAGGGTACCCAGAGCGACAAACTGATTGAGAAATACGGACTGGGACATATCTCTACGGGTGACGTATTGCGTAATGAGATCAAGAACGGCACCGAGCTGGGCCAGACCGCCAAGGGATACATAGACAACGGGCAACTGATACCCGACGACTTGATGGTCACCATCCTGGCCAGCGTATATGACGGCTTTGGCAAGGAGCATGCCGGTGTCATCTTCGATGGCTTCCCCCGCACCATTCCCCAAGCCGAGGCGTTGAAGGAGATGCTTGCCGAGCGTGGGCACCAGGTGGCCGCCATGATAGAGCTTTCCGTTCCCGAGGACGAGTTGATGGCCCGCCTGCTCAACAGGGGCAAGCTCACCGGCCGTTCCGACGATAATGAGGAGACCATCAAGAAGCGCCTCGATGTATACCACAACCAGACCGCGCCCCTCATAGACTGGTATGAGAACGAGGGCATACACCACCACGTGGAGGGTCTTGGCACCGTGGACGAGATATTTGACCGCATTTGCGCGGTGGTAGACATTTTGGACTAATCAGGAAGAAGATGGCGGAATCCAATTTCGTAGACTACGTTAAGATACTGTGCCGCTCGGGTAAGGGGGGCAGGGGCTCCATGCACCTGCGCCACGTGAAGTATAATCCTTACGGCGGGCCAGACGGAGGCGATGGCGGACGAGGAGGAAACATCTACCTGAGAGGTAATCACAACTACTGGACGCTGCTGCACTTGAAATACCAGCGACACGTCTTTGCCGAGCATGGAGGCAATGGCGGCCGAGACAAGTGCCATGGCACCGACGGCAAGGACACGTACATCGACGTGCCTTGCGGTACGGTGGTCTACAACGCGGAGACGGGAAAGTTTGTCTGCGACGTCACTTATGATGGCCAGGTAGTACTGCTGCTCAAGGGCGGCAGGGGCGGACTGGGCAACTTCCAGTTCCGTACAGCCACCAACCAGGCTCCCCGCTATGCCCAACCAGGCGAGCCGATGCAGGAGATGACTATCATCATGGAGCTGAAGCTGCTGGCTGATGTCGGCCTGGTGGGCTTCCCCAACGCGGGTAAGTCTACGCTTCTATCCGCCCTCTCCAGTGCACGTCCCAAGATAGCCAACTATCCTTTCACCACGCTGGAGCCTTCTTTGGGCATCGTGGGCTATAGGGACAACAAGTCGTTCGTGATGGCGGACATCCCGGGCATTATAGAGGGAGCCAGCGAGGGCAAAGGTCTCGGACTGCGTTTCCTGCGCCACATAGAGCGAAACTCCCTGCTTCTCTTCATGGTGCCAGGCGATACCGACGACATCAAGAAGGAATACGAGATATTGCTCAATGAATTGCGCCGCTTCAATCCCGAGATGCTGGACAAGCACAGAGTACTTGCCGTGACCAAGAGCGACTTGCTCGATGACGAACTGATAGAGATGTTGCGGGAAACGCTGCCCGATGACCTCCCCGTGGTGTTCATCTCCTCGGTGACGGGCTATGGGTTGACCGAGCTGAAAGACGTGCTTTGGCAACAGCTCAACAGCGAGAGCAACAAGTTGCAGGCCATCACCTCCGAGGAGACGCTCGTGCATCGCGACAAAGACATGGCCAAGTTCCAGGAAGAGATGAAAGCGGAAGGCGAGGGCGAGATAGAATACGTGGACGCGGAGGACATCGAGGACTTAGACGACTTCGAGTACGAGGAGGAAGACCAATGATTCCTGTGCTCCACGAGTATCAGCTGGCTTCTGGCGTAAGGGCTTTCTCCACCACCCGGCAAGGGGGAGTGAGTGAGGGCGCTTACGCTTCTTTCAATATCAACGCTTATTGCGGGGACGATCCCGCTTGTCTGGAGGCCAACCTGGCCTCGCTGGCAAGGGAGCTGGGCTTGCCGCAGTCCGCTATCCTGATGCCCCACCAGGTTCATGGCGAGCAACACGTCTGCGTGGAGGCGGATTTCTTGTCTAAATCTGACGAGCAACAAGCCGATTTGCTTGACGGAGTAGACATTATCATGACACCCTTGCGACAGGTTTGCGTGGGTGTGTCCACCGCCGATTGTGTTCCCGTGTTGCTATATGACGAAGTTCGGGGCGTAGTCTGTGCCGTGCATGCCGGTTGGCGTGGCACCGTGGCGCGGGTAACATGCCAAGCCTTGCGCGTGATGGCCGAGCGTTATCGCACCGAGCCTGCCCAAGTGACCGCTGTCATTGGCCCTTGCATTTCATTGGAGGCTTTCGAGGTAGGCGACGAGGTCTACGAGCGTTTTCACTTGGCTGGTTTTGACATGCCCTCCATCTCCCGTAAGGACGGCAAGTGGCATATCGACCTGCCGGAATGCAACCGCCAGCAACTCGTGAGCATGGGCGTGAGGGCGGAAAACATACAGGTTTCCGGCATCTGTACCTACACTCACAGCGACCGATTCTTTTCCGCCCGCAAGCTGGGCACGTTTTCCGGCCGCATTTATTCAGGTATCTTTCGTCTGTAAGATACTTCCCCATTCCCCATTCTTTTTTATTTATCCTATTTCCCGTTGCGTGGACAAATCGCGGGAACATGGTATATAAAGCGCTTTCACTTACTTGGTAAACTCGTTTCAGCTAATATATAAATCTGTTCCACGTCGTGAAATAGCTATTCCACGACGTGAAATAGTTATTTCACGACGTGGAATGCGGTTTTTAGTTAACTTCCCCCGCTTTATATGCCTAGTGCGGGAGATTTATTTCCATAGTGTTCCCAGTTTGTAAGGCATTGTCTTTCGTGAGAGACGGCTTCCTCTTTCGCGGGGAATGGCATCTTCGGTTTTCACGAAAAAATAACAGGAAAACCGAAACAACTTATGGATGTTTTTCGTATATTCGCGACGTAAAACCTGAGTGGTTAAAAGTAGTTATGTTATGAAACAGGATGTACATGCGTTGCTGTCAGAGGTAGAGAGACTGATAGGCAAGGCCAAGAACCCGCTGGGACTGAGAAAGGCGTGGGAATTGATTTCCAAACACAAGAAACTGTCGCCCGAAACGCTGGACCGCATAGCCCTCTTCGCGGGCTTCCAGAGCTGGAAAGACTTCTCGGAAGCCCTCCATGGCAAGGATGACGGGCAAGCTAATTATGACGTAGAGGAGAAGTGAGGGTTTCCCAAGGAGGGTGTCGGCTTTTTACAGGAAGCCCATCCGGTATTTTGACGGATGTGGAACGCTGGCTCCCAGCCACTCATCAGAGACAGAATTTCAGTGGGACCAGGACTTTACACAAACGACTAGAAACAACAACGCCAAAGTTTCTTGCCCATAGTGAGGCGTTGAAACTTTGGCGTATGTATGCTTTTGACCTAAGCAAAAGCCATGGGGAAAGGGAATGCTGCTTATTCCTTTCCCTTGGCAATGGTCTTCTTCTCGGCGATACGAGCCTTCTTGCCAGTGAGCTTGCGCAAGTAGTACAACTTGGCACGACGCACTTTACCGATCTTGTTTACCTCGATAGAATCGATGTTAGGGGACTCAAGGGGGAAAATACGCTCTACGCCCACGGTGCCAGACATCTTGCGCACGGTGAAACGCTTCTTCTCACCCTCGCCGTTGATCTTGATGACCACGCCGCGATAGAGCTGGATACGCTCCTTTGAACCCTCGATAATCTTGTAAGCGACTGTTACGGTGTCACCAGCCTTGAACTCAGGAAACTTCTTGCCGGTGCTGAAAGCCTGCTCGGCAACTTTTATTAAATCCATTGTTTTAAATTAGAATTTAGTTGTTATTAATCCTACGCAACATGCCTGGCAACTCTTCTGTCGGCAGCGGTTACGCGGAAAAGCGGTTGCAAAGTTACGACATTTTATCCACACAGCCAAATTCGCGGCCAGATTTCTTTGTTGATACGCCTTTTTTACTTAACTTTGCCTCGGTTTTGATAGCCTGGGATATGCCTGTGGGCGGATTACCGCCCATGAAGGCGGAGGGTGTCAAGCGGTAAACAACGAGAAGCGATGAACAATAGAAGTAAGATTTTCGGCTTGGCCTTCTGCACGGCTCTCGCCTTGCAGTGGGGTTGCTCGTCCCGTTACGCCGTTAGTGGTGTGGAACGAGCGCAATTGTTGGTGGACAGTCGTTATGACAAGGCTCCCGACAGTGCTGCGTGGAAGTTCATTTCCCCTTATAAGCGTCAGGTAGACAGTATCATGTCTCCCGTGGTGGGAACCATCGCCACCGACATGGAAGCCCTGCGCCCGGAAAGTCCTCTCAGCAATTTGCTGGCTGATATACTGGTGTGGGCTGGGCAGGCTTTTGACGAGCGGCCCGACTTCGCGGTATACAACATGGGCGGCATTAGGGCATCCTTGAGCAAGGGGGAAGTTACTTTCGGAGACATCGTAGACGTGGCCCCTTTTGAGAACAAGATATGTTTCATGACGCTTTCGGGCGACCAGGTGATGGCTCTCTTTCGGCAGATGGCGAGCCGAGGTGGTGAGGGGATTAGCCATGGAGCTCATTTGGAAATTACCCCAGACGGGCAGTTGCTGGCGGCCACATTGAATGGTGAGCCTATCTCGCCTGCCCGCGAATACCGGGTGGCCACGCTTGATTACTTGGCGGAGGGCAATGACCAGCTGGTCGCTTTCAAGGAAGGTACCCAGAGGCTTTTGCCCCAAGGAGAAGCCAACAACGTGCGCTTTGTCATCAGTGAGTATTTCAAGGAGCGTCAAGCCAAGGGAGAGACAGTGACAAGTGCGGTGGAAGGGAGAATCGTCGTGAAATCTCAAAAATAGTGAATTGATCCATGAAAGCTGTAAGATACATATTGCTGGGTGTGGTTTGTGCCTTGACATTAACGGTGAGGGCGCAAAAAGAGCTTACGATATTGCATACCAACGACACGCATAGCTGCGTGATGCCCTTGAACAAGAACCTCGCCGACACGGCGATAGCGGACAGGGGTGGCTTTCTTCGAAGGGTGTCCCTGGTGAAAGAACAAAGGACGCAAGACCCCGAATTGTTGCTGTTGGACAGTGGAGACTTCTCGCAAGGTTCTCCTTACTATACGCTCTTCAAGGGAGACGTGGAAGTGGGGCTGATGAATCAAATGGGCTATGATGCCGCCACCATAGGAAATCACGAGTTTGACTATGGGCTGGACAACATGGCGAGGTTGTTCCGCTTGGCTAAGTTCCCTATCGTTTGTGCCAACTACGATTTTACGGGCACTCCCCTGCAAGATATCGTGAAACCTTGGGTAGTCTTAAAACGAAAAGGACTGAAGATAGGTGTCTTTGGCTTATCGCCCGAATTGGAGGGTTTGGTGTCTCATCAGAATTGCGTGGGCGTAAAATATCTAGACCCCGTGAAGACGGCTTTGGAGGTAGCCACCTTGTTGAAAAAGGAGGAGAAGTGCGACGTGGTAATATGCCTGTCTCATTTGGGATGGGGTGTTTTAGGCATGGATGATGCCATGATGATAGCTGGCAGCCGATATATTGACGTGGTACTGGGCGGCCATTCCCATACGGACTTGCCCCATCTGGAATACCAAGAGGATATGGACGGCAAGCGTGTGGCCGTGGATCAAAATGGCAAGAGTGGCGTGAAGATAGGCAAGTTGACCCTGCTGCTCACTCGAAGTAGAAAGTGAGCGCAATCATCTTGGTGTGCGCCTCGTTTACCGACAGCGTGTAAGGCAGCAAGTTCTTGTCTTGCACGTTGTTGGCGTAATTGCTGTCATAGGTGTCCATGATGCTGTACATGAACTTCAGTTCCGGGCGTAACTTGAAGAAAGGCAGGTAGAAGTCGCAACCCACGCCTACTTCCAGGTAGACATCCGTCTTCTTCAGTCGCATGTATTCCCCGCTGTTGCCGCTCAGGTTGAACATGGGACTGACTCCCGCCAGCAGGTAAGGCCTGTGGTTGTTGTATCGGGGCGCGGCGAATATCAGCTCGCAACTCCCTGCCATGTAGGCGGTTTTCATGTCCTGGCTCACCTCTGTGGGGTTGCCTTGCGCGTCGGGCAAGGTGTGGTTGCGGTAAGTGATGTGCCTCGTGCCGAAGTAAAGTGTGGGGGCGAAGCGGAACTGGAAGTGCGTGCTGAGTCTTAACTCAGCCAATACGCCCACGGTGAAGCCTGGATCCCAACGGCTTTGGTCTGTGGAAACCATGGAGTGGACTTCGTTGCCTTGGTCGTCTATATAAACCGTAGGGCCGGCGTTCACGAACTCAATGTCTTGCAGGTGTGTGCCCACCAATACGCCAAAGTGCAATTTGCGAAGGTCGGTATAAGGCCTGTTTTGCACCGTGCGCTCTTGGGCCGAAAGGCAAAGTGGGGTCAAGAGGCATAAGAGCGATATGATGGATATGAGTTTCTTCATGTCTTTATAACGGACAAGACGGTGTGATATTGCCTCGGGCTTTATTTCGAAGTAGTATAAATTGCGAAAAAAGCATACCCATTTCTAGGTATATTCGGCGGAAATGTTTACCTTTGCATCTCGGAAACCGACATTTCCGGCATTGATTTTACACAAACATTATTAACAATAAAAACTAAAGAACTATGGCTTACGTAATTGGTGACGCTTGTATCGCATGCGGTACGTGTATTGATGAGTGCCCCGTAGGAGCTATCTCTGAGGGCGAGAAGTATTCAATTGACCCTGATGCTTGCACAGAGTGCGGCTCTTGCGCCGCTGTTTGTCCTAACGAGGCAATCAGTCTTCCATAACAAAGGGAGATTTCTTTTAGTTACATAAAACAGGGGCAGTCTCCTTCGGGGACTGCCTTTTTCTTTTCGTGGAAAACGCAGTAGTACTGCATTCGGGGTTTCAGTACTACTGATATTCAATTCCAGTACTACTGGTATTCGTTTTCAGTAGTACTACGATGTAAAGTCACTAGAGTTAGTGGAAGCATGCGCCTCTGCTCTTTCTGTTTTCACTCCGCTCCGTAAGCGTGGGCAATTTCCAAGATGTAGATGTCGTGATAGCCTCCCTTCCCCTCACCATACCATTGGGCGATGTTGGAATCCAGGAAGGAATCGGGCGACATGCGGTTCTTGTATAGCTTGCGGCATTCCAGGGTGAGGCGTGCTTGCTCAAAGGTCACGTTGCCCGATGGCGTGGCGATGGGCTTCAAGCCGGTCAAGGCCATCTTGTCAGTATCCCTGCCGGAGCGGGAGCCGCATATGTTGTAGGCCTTGCGCATTTCCTCTTCATGGCCAAGGAAAGAGAGCGTGAGCGTTTCATTTTGCTCAATGAATTCGTGGGTATAGCGTTCTGGGCGGATGAAGATGACGGCTACGGGTTTGTTCCATAGCCACCCCACACATCCCCAAGAGGCTGTCATCGTGTTGAAGTGTTCCTTGCTGCCGGCGGTCACCAGCATCCATTCCTTGCCGATGGTGGTGAAGAAGTTATCGGGCAGTTGTTTTACGTTTAGTTCTTTCATGTCTTTCCTATACATTATATATAATATACAATACAAGCGCGAATATAATAAAAATTGCCGTAAACTTGCCCGCTTGTCATGGGAATTGAGTAATTTCGCGGCAAAACTAAACAGAAGATGATAGACAAGCATATCCGAGAGCAGGTGATAAGCCTGATACGTCAAGAAGTGGTGCCGGCCATAGGCTGCACCGAACCTATGTGTGTTGCCCTTTGCACGGCTCGTGCCCGTGAGGCTTTAGGAACAATGCCGGAAAGGGTGGAAGTGTGGTTGAGCGCCAATATACTGAAGAACGCCATGGGAGTGGGCATTCCTGGCACAGGAATGGTGGGCTTGCCCATCGCCATTGCCTTGGGTGCGCTCATCGGCAAGAGTGAATATCAATTGGAAGTACTCAAGGACTTGACTCCACAAGCGCTGGAGGAAGGCAAACGGTATATAGGAGAGAAACGTGTGGCCATACATTTGAAAGAGGGAATAGAAGAGCGGTTGTACGCCGAGGTGTCTTGCTATGCGGCAGGTCATAAGGCTACCGCTATCATCGCTCATAGCCATACTGGTGTTGTTTTCGTGGAGAAAGACGGAAAGAGTTTGCTGGACACGCGGGGGACTGGCGTAGCCGAGACGCGAGAGGATGGCATATCGCTCAACATGCCCCTGGTGTATGAGTTCGCCACTACGGCTCCCCTGGAGGAGATAGAGTTCATGATCGAGACGAAGGAAGTGAATCTGCGTGCGGCGGATGAGGCTATCAAGGGCAATTATGGCCACAACCTGGGCAAGACGATAGATCGCCCATTGAGCCAAGGCATCTTTGGTCGTTCCATCTTCTCGCATATCATCGCCAAGACCGCTTCCGCTTGTGACGCGAGGATGGGTGGGGCGATGATTCCCGTAATGAGCAATAGCGGAAGTGGCAATCAAGGCATCTGCGCTACCAACCCCGTGGCGGTATACGCCATGGAGAACGAGAACACTCGGGAGGAACTGATACGCGCCTTAACGTTGAGCCATCTCACTGCCATTTATATCAAGCAGAGCCTGGGCAAGCTGTCTGCCCTGTGTGGTTGCGTGGTGGCCAGCATCGGTAGCAGTTGTGGCATCACCTATCTGATGGGTGGAGATTATGAGCGGGTTTGCCGCTCGGTGAAGAACATGATAGCCAACCTGACGGGCATGATTTGCGACGGAGCCAAGCCCAGCTGCTCCCTCAAGATAGCGTCGGGCGTGTCTACGGCCATTCTTTCCGCCCTGCTTTCCATGGAGGGAAAGTGTGTCAGCTCTGCCGAGGGCATCATAGATAACGACGTAGACCGTAGCATACACAACCTCACCTCCATAGGGGCGGATGCCATGCGCTCCACTGACGACATGGTGCTCAATATCATGACGCACAAAGGGTGTTAAGGGGGGGAGAAATAAAAAAGCAGTTACGACAATCGTAACTGCTTTTTATGGTCTTTTGTTCGTAGCGGGAGTGGGTCACGATCCCACGACCTCCGGATTATGAATCCGACGCTCTAACCAGCTGAGCTATCCCGCCATGAAAGAGGCCGTTCTTGTTTTGCGGTTGCAAAGGTAAGACATTTTCTTTATATACGCAAGAAAATGGACTGAAAATTTTCGTATGTGCCGACAAATTCGTAATTTTGTGCCGAAACCAATACATTGTGAAGAACAAAAACTCATGAAAAAACGGCAAATTACCATTGAACATGAGCTGAAGTCCAACTCCGAGAACATCATCTGGAGATTTATCAGTACTCCTGAAGGATTGTCGAAATGGTTGGCGGATGAAGTGACGCAAGAAGGTGAAACGATGACCTTTACCTGGGGAGAATTGTGGAGTCATCATGAGATACGTACGGCGACATTATTGGAAGTTGTTTTCCACGAATTGGTAAAATTGAGGTGGGATGACGATGAAGATCCAGAGGCTTACATGGAACTCAAGGTGGGTAAGAGTGATGTGACCAATGAATTTATGTTGACTATCACGGACTTCGCTGAGGAGGAAGACGTAGAGGCCATGAGAGACTTGTGGGAGGACAATCTTGTGAGATTGCGCAGGACTTCTGGGTTGTGAGCGGAAAAAGGCGGAATGGCTTGTACCTTTGAGGGTAATGCTCACAAATAATCAAAAAAAGCGTAAAAAGCGGGGATATCTGACTTTTTTGTTATACTTTTGCACATCAATAGCAAAAGAGACCAACACAACCAAGACAAAATGTTCCGCTTAAAGAAGCTAGACATCTTTATCCTTAAGCAGTTCTCGCTGCTGTTCGTGGGCGCTTTCTTCATCTGCCAATTTGTGCTGATGATGCAATTCCTGTGGAGGTATGTGGACGAGCTGATCGGCAAGGGACTCTCCATGGAGGTGATGGCTCAGTTCTTTTGGTATATGGGTTTGATGTTAGTGCCCCAGGCTCTGCCTTTGGCCATCTTATTGTCTTCGTTGATTTCTTTCGGAAATATCGGTGAGAGTTCTGAGCTGACCGCCATCAAGGCCGCTGGTATTTCGCTGATGCAAGCTTTCCGTTCCTTGATAATCACGACGGTAATCATCATGCTCTGCTCGTTTTATTTCCAAAACAACATAGGTCCCCATGCCAACATGAAGTTGACGCAGCTGTTATTGGCTATGAAGCAGAAGAGCCCAGAGCTGGAGATACCGGAAGGAGTCTTCTATGATGGCATACCAGGCAGTAATATCTATGTACAGAAAAAGGACTTGGAGACGGGTAAGCTCTATGGCATCATGATATACCGCATGACCAACAGCTATGAGGATGCCGCTATTATATTGGCGGACTCTGGCATGCTTCAGTCAACAGCCGAGAAGAAGCACTTGGTGATGTCTTTATGGAACGGTGAATGGTTTGAGAACATGCGTTCCAGCGAATTGGGCAGTACAGCATCCGTGCCTTATAGAAGAGAGACGTTTATCTCAAAGAAGATTGTGTTTGATTTCGACGGGGATTTCAGCATGGCTGACGCGGCCTCGCTCTCCAACAACGCCCGGGGAAAGAGCTTGAAAGAGATAAACCATGACGTGGATTCGCTTACCCATACCTATGACTCCGTAGGCCGTAGCTATTATAGAGAGGTAATGCTGAACAGTTTTTGGTTGGCCTTGGAAAAGAAGGACTCCATAAAAGGTGTCAAGAAAGCTATGGAGGAGGATTGTCATCCAGATAGCCTTTTCCAGAAAATGAATGCCGAGAAAAAAGTACAGGCCGTGAACATCGCCCTCAATCAAGTGCGTGCGCAGATAAGCAACTTGGATTTCAAGGGGATGATAACCAACGACGGAGACCGCAACATACGTCAGCACAAGATAGAGGCAATCAACAAGTTTACCACGGCCTTGTCATGCCTGATATTCTTTTTCATAGGCGCTCCTTTAGGGGCTATTATTCGCAAAGGTGGCTTGGGTGTCTCTGTGATAGTCTCCGTGTTGGTGTTTATTATTTACTATATCTTGGACAATACGGGCTACCGAATGGCTCGTGGAGGAATGTGGGCTATATGGTTTGGCAAGGGCTTGTCGCCCGCAGTGCTGATTCCGCTGGCCGCTTTTGTCACCTATAAGGCCACCAATGATTCCATTGTCTTCAATATGGACGCATACAAGGAATTCTTCATGCGACTATTTGGCTTGCGATTGAAACGAAGCATCTTCGGGAAGGAGGTCATCATTGATGATCCCGACTATCAAGGTGACAAGGAGAGATTGCGACGCATCAGTGACGAGTTGGTGGCTTATAGCAAGGAACATCGGCTTGTGAAAGCCCCCAATTTTATACGGGTGTTTTTCAAGTATAAGCCCGACCATGAGATAGAGCGAATCAATGAGGAGCTGGAGAGTATCATAGAAGACCTTTCCAATACGAAAGACAAAGTGGTGCTCCATGCCATCAATCAATACCCTGTCATCTCCACGAAGGCCCACACCAGGCCTTTCGAGCGCAGGTGGCTGAATATCATCGCCGCTATCATTGTGCCAGTGGGACTGACGCTCTATGTCAGGATGTGGGGATTTAGGGTGAGGCTTTATCGTGATTTGAAGGTGGTGAGACAAACCAACGAGACACTCATCAACAGAATTGAAGCGATGAAACTTTAATCTACCTATATACATTATTACATATATTATAAACATGGAAAAAACAACACTGAATACTATAGAAGAGGCCGTACAGGATTTCAGGGACGGCAAGTTTGTGATCGTGGTAGACGACGAAGACCGCGAGAATGAAGGTGACTTGATAGTAGCCGCGGAAAAGATTACTGCGGAAAAAGTAAACTTCATGTTGAAGAACGCTCGTGGTGTATTGTGCGCTCCCATTACGCTGAGCCGTTGTGACGAGTTGGACCTTCCCCACCAGGTGTCTAACAACACGTCAGTATTGGGGACTCCTTTCACCGTGACGATAGACAAACTGGAAGGATGCTCCACGGGAGTGTCCGCCCATGATAGGGCGGAAACTATCAAGGCCTTGGCCGATCCTAGCTCCACTCCCCAAACATTTGGTCGGCCAGGACATATCAATCCTTTGTACGCGCAAGACAATGGCGTGTTACGCCGGAGTGGGCATACCGAGGCTGCCATTGACCTGTGTAAGATGGCGGGACTTTATCCTGCCGCCGCGCTCATGGAAATTATGAATGAAGACGGGACAATGGCCCGTTTGCCCCAACTCAAGATAATGGCCAGCGAGTGGGGCATCAAGATTATCAGCATCAAGGACATGATCGCTTTCCGTCTGCAAAAGGAATCGCTCATAGAGGTAGGGGAGAGGGTGGATATGCCTACGGAATATGGCCACTTCCAGCTGATACCTTTCCGCCAGTCAAGCAACGGGCTGGAGCATATGGCGTTGGTGAAAGGCGAATGGGAAGAAGATGAACCCATCTTGGTGCGTGTGCACTCTTCTTGCGCTACGGGTGATATACTTGGCAGTAAGCGTTGTGACTGTGGGCAACAGTTGCATAAGGCCATGCAGATGATAGAGAAAGAAGGCAAGGGGGTTATCGTGTACATGCAGCAGGAAGGCAGGGGCATCGGCCTGATGAACAAGATAGCCGCCTATAAATTGCAGGAAGAAGGCTATGACACAGTGGATGCCAATCTCCACTTGGGTTTCAAGGCGGACGAACGAGATTATGGATGCGGAGCTCAGATGCTTAGGTTCTTGGGCGTGCACAAGATGAGGCTGATGACCAATAATCCCGTTAAGCGAGTGGGGTTGGAAGCTTATGGGCTGGAAATTGTCGAGAATGTACCGATAGAAATAACGCCTAACGAATATAACGAGCGTTACTTGAAAACCAAGCGGGACAGGATGGGGCACACGTTGCATTTCAAGAAATAGGTCAAGAGAATTGCCGTTTTGGTTATTATCCCATAAAAATGAACGTTTCTCACGCTGTTTGCGGGAAAATGATTACCTTTACAGCCGAGTTTTAAAAGAATAAGAGTAAAATATTATGGCACAATTATCTTATCGTTTGCAAAGACTTGCCCCATCGGCCACTCTTGCGATGTCGCAGAAGAGCGCGGAGATGAAAGCGCAAGGTATCGATGTTATCAACATGAGTGTGGGAGAACCCGATTTCAACACACCAGAACACATCAAGCAGGCAGCCAAACAAGCCGTGGATGACAACTATTCCCGCTACTCGCCTGTGCCCGGTTACGCTGACTTGCGTAAGGCGATTTCCGCGAAGTTGAAGCGGGAGAACGGTTTGGAGTATGGCATCAATGAGATATTGGTGAGCAATGGTGCCAAGCAAAGTGTTTGCAATACTGTCATGGCCTTGGTCAATGATGGTGAAGAGGTTATTATCCCCGCGCCATATTGGGTAAGCTATCCCCAAATGGTGAAATTGGCGGGTGGAGAACCTGTGATTGTCAATGCGGGCTTTGAGCAGGATTTCAAGATGACGCCCGAACAATTGGAAGCGGCCATCACCCCCAAGACCAAGATGCTGATACTTTGTTCCCCGAGCAATCCTACGGGTAGTGTGTATTCTCAGGAGGAATTGGCCGCGTTGGCAGAGGTTATTCTCAAGCACGAAGATGTTTATGTTCTTGCCGACGAGATTTATGAGCACATTAATTATATAGGTGCGCATGCCAGTATTGCCGCTGTTCCTGGTATGAGGGAAAGAGCCATTATTGTAAATGGCATTTCCAAGGCTTATGCCATGACAGGTTGGCGTATTGGTTATATAGCCGCACCGGAATGGATAGTCAAGGGGTGTAACAAACTTCAGGGACAGTATACCAGCGGCCCTTGCTCTGTGAGCCAAAAAGCCGCAGAGGCAGCTTATACGCTTGACCAAGGGTGCGTGGAAGAAATGCGCCAGGCGTTTGAGCGCAGGCGTGATCTTATAGTTTCCTTGGCTAAGGACATACCAGGCTTGGAGGTAAATGTGCCACAGGGCGCATTCTACCTTTTCCCCAAATGTAGCAGTTTCTTCGGTAAGAGTGACGGGAAACATATTATTGGGAATTCCACGGATTTTGCCATGTACCTGTTGGAAGTAGGCCATGTGGCAACGGTAGGTGGTGATGCTTTTGGTGATCCAGAGTGTTTCCGTATGAGTTACGCCACGAGCGATGATAACATTCGTGAGGCAATGAAGCGCATCAAGGAGGCTTTGGCTAGGCTGAAGTAACCTGTAGGGTCGTTTCACGGGGTGTGGACATTTTTTTGAGTCTTCACCCCGTTAAAACTTCTTAAATCGTTTTGCAGTTCTCACTAAATTGCTATCTTTGCCAAGAGAAAGGGAAATCTATCAACGGCAATATGCTGGACATACCTTTTTAACGTTAAATCGAGAGAAAACAACCAAATTTTTTATCTATAACTTAATCAAAATTCTAAATTATGGCAACTACAAAACAAACAGCTAGCCCTAAGAAGAAATCAGAGGGCTTTCAGGGAGTAAGAGGCGCATTCTGGATTATCGTCTGCTGCGCTGTAATCGCATTCATCCTTTTCTACACCTGGTTTGGTAATGACATGCACTTCCAGGATCCTGGTACGAAGGAAGTTCCCGCAGATGTATGGGGTACTATCTTCAAGGGTGGTGTAGTCGTTCCTGTGATCCACACTTTGTTGCTCACTGTGCTCGCAATGGCTATTGAGCGCTGGATGGCTCTTCGCACCGCGTTTGGAACTGGTTCACTGCCTAAGTTCGTTACCAACATCAAGGCAGCCCTGAACGCCAATGATTTCGCTAAGGCTCAGCAACTCTGCGACAAGCAGAAGGGTTCTGTGGCTAATGTTGTGCAGGCTTCCTTGAACGCTTACAAGAGCATGGAAAGCGGTGCCAACGCTTCTTTGAAGAAGGCACAGAAGGTGGCTAAGATACAGCAGGCTCACGAGGAGGCTACTCAGCTGGAGATGCCTACTTTGACCATGAACCTCCCCATCATCGCTACTATTGTTACGCTGGGTACGTTGACCGGTCTTCTTGGAACTGTGACGGGTATGATCAAGTCATTCTCCGCTCTGTCCGCAGGTGGTGGCGCTGACTCCGCAGCTCTGTCCGCAGGTATCTCAGAGGCCCTTATCAACACGGCCTTCGGTATCGCGACCTCTTGGTGCGCCGTTGTTGCTTACAACTATTACACCAACTTGGTTGATAAATTGACATATGCCCTCGATGAAGTAGGTTATTCAATCGCCCAGACATACGAAGTTAACCACGCAGACGAGGCTTAATTTTTGCTAACCCTTTAAAAACTTAACGCTATGGGTAAAGTAAAAATTAAGAAGAGTGACGTCTGGATAGACATGACACCTATGTCGGATGTCATGACGCTGTTGCTCACCTTCTTCATGCTGACTTCTACGTTCGTCAAGAACGAGCCGGTGAAGGTGGTGACTCCAGGGTCTGTCTCCGAAATCAAGGTGCCAGAGAACGGCGTCCTAACCATCTTGGTGAGCCCGGAAAAAGATGCCGCTGGCAGACCTACGGGTGAAGGCCAAGTATTCATGAGCATTGACAACACCGATCAGTTGGGTAGTGCTTTGGACATGATGACTGGTAATTTTGGCGTCTCTTTGAGCGGAGAGCAAATCCAGACATTCAAGAGCGAGTCCACTTTCGGTGTGCCAATGGAAGAATTGGGTGCTTATCTGTCATTGCCCACTAAGGCAAGACAGGCCGCCCTTCCTACTAAGGGTATACCCCTTGACAGTATAGATGGAGGTATGAGCCAGTTCCAGCAATGGGTGAATGCAGCTCGTTCCGTCAACCAGGATATCAAGATCGCCTTGAAGGCTGACGCGAAAACTCCTTACAAGACTGTCAAGAAGGTTATGAGTGAGTTGCAGGATATGGACGAGAGCCATTACTACATGATTACACAGCTTAAGAAACAATCGGAGGATTAATTATGGCAAGAAAAGAAGGCGGAAAACAGAAGAAAATAAACGTCCGCGTCGATTTCACACCTATGGTGGACATGTTGATGCTTCTTATTACTTTCTTCATGCTGTGTACGACATTGAGCAAGCCCCAGACAATGGAGCTGACAATGCCTAGCAACGACCCGAATGAGCAAGAGGACCAGAAAAGCGAGGCAAAGGCTTCTGGTGCCGTTACCATCTATGTGGCAGCCAATGATAAAATCTACTATGGCGCAGGTACTCCTGAGTATACTAATCCCAATTGGTTGAAAGAAACCACATGGGGAAGTGATGGTATTCGCAATGTGCTCCGTGAGCATGCCGTAGCGGATGGAACAAAACCTGTGAAGCAAATAGAGCTTGCGGTGAAAGAACTCAACGTGAAGCGCGCTCAAGAACCTAAGATGTACCCCGACAGCATTTACCAGAAAGAACTGAGTAAGCTGAAAGGTGGTTACATGCCGGATGGAAGCAAGATTCAGACGTTGACGATCATCATCAAGCCGACCGACAATTCTTCTTACAAGAACATGGTCGATGCGCTCGACGAGATGCAGATATTGAGTATTGGTACGTACGTGATCGACAAGATTAATCCTGACGATGAGAAGATGCTCACCGAAAAGGGTATCTTGCTGTAACACTAAAACAAGAAGAGTATGTCAAAGATAGATCTTTACGATCCGAAATGGATCGAATTGGTATTCGCCGAGAAGAACAAGAATTATGGAGCTTACAGGCTTCGTAAGAGTACTTCGAAGCGAAACATAAAGGCTCTTGTTATCCTATTCGTAGCCGCTGCTCTCGTTGGAGGCTTCCTCGCATGGAAGGTTGTCGAACAAAAGAATGCTGAGGCTCAGCAAGCTTACATGGAAGCAATGGAGCTTCAGAGGTTGCAAGATTTGGCTAAGAAAGAGAGAAAAGAGCAGAAGCAGGTTAAACCGAAGATCGAGCCCAAGAAGGTCGTTGAGGAAGTCCGCGCTACACAGAAGTTTACTGCTCCCGTTATCAAGAAAGATGAATTGGTAAAGGAGGAGAACGAAGTGAAGCAGATGGATCAGTTGGACGAGAAGATAGCCGTAGGTTCTGAGGACCGAGAGGGTACTACCGACCGTACTGATATCGCAGTCCGTAATGACGTAGCTGTGGCAACTCCTCCTCCCGCGCCTAAGCAGGAGGTAGAGAATAAGGTCTTCGACGTTGTAGAGGTTATGCCTTCCTTCCCTGGTGGAAACAGTGCTTTGATGGAATACCTGAATGGTGCTATCAAGTATCCTGTAGTCGCTATGGAGAATGGCGTGCAAGGACGCGTAGTAGTCTCTTTCGTGGTAGAGCGTGACGGCTCTATTACAGATGTGCAGATTGCTCGTTCTGTTGACCCGTCTTTGGATAGGGAGGCCATGCGCGTGGTACGTGAGATGCCTAGATGGAATCCAGGTAAGCAGAATGGTGCCGCTGTGCGTGTGAAGTATAATCTTCCTGTTTCGTTCAGACTGCAATAGGTCTACGTTAATGTGTAACACATCTTATATTCATATAGGATTAACTTAATAGGCGCTTGCCTCGCTCTTTCCGTCAAGAAAGAAGCGGGGCAAGCGTGCTCAACCTCAAAACCCCATGCCGCTTCTCGTGAGGAGCATGCAATGCGGTGGACATCACTTAGTCTCATCCCATGACGACTATGGATTTACAGACAAAACTATTCAATGGGCAAGATACATTATTATAATAATATTTATCTATTATTAGTTGCGCTGGCGCTTTCCTTTTTCTCGGCATGTGGACAGCGTAAGGCAAAAGATGGTCGCACGGATACGCCTACTTCCGGTAAGATAGGGTTTGTGGCAGACGAAAGCTTCAGCCCTGTAATCGAAGAAGAGAGGGAACAATTCCAGTTTGAATATCCCAAGGCTCAATTAGAGCCGCTATATACAGACGAGACAACAGGTTTCCAGATGTTGAAAGACTTGAAAACCTGCTTGTTCATTACTTCTCGCGGCTTGACCGACAGCGAGAAAGCATACTTTAAGACCAAGAGGATAACACCTGCCTCTTTCCCCATTGGTTATGATGGTTTGGCGTTTATCGTCAACCGTGCCAATAACGACACGTGCATCACGGTTAAGGACATCAAAAGGATATTGATGGGTGAGGCAACCAATTGGAACCAGATAGTGGAAGGTTCCACTAGGGGTGAAATAGAATTGGTGTTTGACAACAACAACTCCGCGACCATGCATTTTGTCGTGGACTCTATATTGGGCGGCAAAAACATAGGCGCCAAGAATGTTTACGCGGCTAAAGCGAGCAAGGACGTTGTAGACTATGTGGAGCAAACGGAGAATGCCATTGGCGTGATTGGCTCCAACTGGTTGAATGACAAGCGCGACTCCACCAATCTCACTTTCAAGAAAGACATACATGTGATGTCTGTCACGGTAGCCGATAAGGCGACTCCCAGCAACAGCTGGAAACCATACCAGGCATACCTGCTGGATGAGCGGTATCCGTTTGTCCGCACGATCTATTGCAACGTGGTAGATCCCCATAGGGCGCTTCCGTGGAGTTTCGCGAATTATATTTCCAATCCACGTGGCCAGCTCATCATGCTCAAGACAGGTTTGCTTCCCTACAGAGGAGACATAATTCTTAAGAAAGTTGAAATAAATGATTAATTGATAGAAAGGTAAAGTAATTTTTTGGTTATGAAGAGTATTAAATATTTAGTGGCTGGATTGCTGATGATGGTGTTGTCGGCTCCGGCAATGGCGCAAGACGTAGACTATAAGACTATGTTGAAGCCCATCGAGGAACAGTTGAAGGCAAAGCAGACCGACACAAAGGATTTTAAAAACCTGGTGAAGGACTACAAGAAGGAGTTCAAGAAGAATCCCGAGGCGCTTGTCGCTTTGGGTAACGCCTTTGTGATGGAGAAAGATTTCGTCTCTGGAGAGGAGTGCGCTAATTTGGCCATTTCCCGTGACAAGACCTATGGCGACGCTTATATCCTCTTGGGTAATATCAAGGCGTTGCAAGATGATGGTGGCGAGGCTGCCATGTGGTATCAGCAGTGCATGACCATGGATCCCAAGAACCCCCAAGGATACATGAGCTATGCCAACGTTTATCGCAAGATAGACCCCGCAGAGAGCGCTCGCACGCTGGAGAAGCTGCGCCAAGTATTGCCCGACTTCCCCTATGAGGCAGAGGCAGGACACAACTTCTACGCAGGTGGCAACTATGAGCAGGCATATAACTACTTCAAGCAGGGAGACAAGTCAAAGTTTGAGGAGTATATCTTGGCCGAATATGCCGTTACCTGCTATATGCTTGACAAGAAGGACGAGAGTCTTGAGATTGCGAAGTTTGGCATGCAGAAGTTCCCCAAGGATGTCACTTTCCATCGTGTGGCACTTTGGAGCGCCACCGATACGGAGAAATATCCCGAGGCCATCGCTTATGCCAACACGGTGATAAATGTAGACACTGTCGAGCAGAGCCAGCGTGACGTGGTATACTATGGTTTGGCTTTGAAGGGCAATGCCAAGTATGAAGAGGCTATCGCCCAGTTCCAAAAGGCGCTCGAGATGAACGCGGAGGATTACACCCCATTGCAGTACATTGCCGACGCATACAAGGGCGCGGGCAATGAGGACAAGGCTTTGGAATATAGCAAGCTCTATTTGGAGAAGAACCCCTCGGCCAAGATTTCTGACTACAACAGCTTGGCGGATATCTATCTGCAGAAAGTGAAGAAAGGCACAGACAGCCTTACCAAGGTGAATGACCTCAAGCAGGCCATCGCCGTATATGATGGTTTGGCAACGAAATATCCTCAAATCGCCACTTGGGCTCATATCCAAAAGGCTGATGCCGCTTTCCAGGTAGAGTTTGACGATATCGCCCTCGACCTCTACAAGCAGTCTATCACAGAGTTGGAGAACAAGGCAGACCGTGATGAGGATGAGACGGGCTACTTGAAGCGCGCTTATCGTAACGCCGGTTACATCTATTGGGCTTCCAAGAACGACCTGGAGAGCGCTACTCCTTACTTCGAGAAGCTTATCAAGCTTGATCCCGAGAACGCGATGGCTAAGCAGGCTTTGGGCCTTGACCAGCCTCAAGAAGCCGCGGAAGGTGAGCAGGCGGCAGGTGCGGGACAATCCGCTGCCGCAACTCAGCAGTAAACATTACGCATTTCGCATTCCATAAACAAGGCGGAAATCCCATAAGGGTTTCCGCCTTATTTATCGTGAGCCCGGCGAAAGGCTGTTGAAACACCGTGACATATATAGCTCTATGTTGCGGGGAGTGTAGTATCATGCTGCCGGGAGTATAGTATCCTTTCCAGTACCAGCTAAGTGAAACTCCAGTACCAGCTAGGTGAAACTGCAGTACCAGCTAAGTGAAACTCCAGTACCACTTAGCTGGTACTGGAAAGGATACTATACTTCCGGCAAAATATAAACGGGATTATGCCAATAAGCGTCAATTGGTGACAACTGTCTGACAAGTGGTGATTTATGTTGTATTTCTCATAACGTTGCAAAATTGGCAAAAAGCAAATAAATGCGGATTGGAGCAGAAGATTGGTTTCCTAATAGTAACCCTGCAAAACCTGCACTTTTAACGGATCAATGTGCTTTTGCGCCGTTCTGCTGCGGTTTGCTTACAGCCATTTAGCGCATGTGAAACTAATTTTGCACACAAAAAGCAAGGCGTATGAGAGCAACATTCAAAATCCTGTTCTTTGTGAACAGAAGCAAGGAGAAAAACGGTATTGTCCCTATTATGGGGCGGGTCACAATCAATGGAAGCAAGGCGCAGTTCAGTTGCAAGCATTCCGTAGCGGTGGACATGTGGGACACCAAAGCCAACAAGGTCAAAGGAAAGAGCAAGGAAGCCCGTGACATCAACTTCGCACTTGACAACATCAAGGCGCAGCTTATCAAGCATTACCAACGCATATCCGACCGTGAAGCGTTTGTAACGGCTGAGATGGTGCGCAATGCCTATCAGGGCATCGGAATGGAGTACGAGACACTCCTTCATGCCTTTGACAAACACAACAGTGATTTCGCAAAACGTATCGGCAAGGATAGGGTAAAGGAGACTTTCTATAATCATAGGATAGCCCGTAACCATGTGGCTGACTTCATCAGGTACTATTACAAGCGTAACGATATAGGTATGAATGAACTGACGGAAGATTTCCTAAACCAATTCTGCATTTACCTCCGTAATGAGGTCGGTGTGCAGCAGGCCACAGTCAAGTTATACAGTACTCCTTTAAGGAGCATTGTCACCCATGCACATAAAAACGGACTGATTCCGAGAGACCCGTTCTCAAATGTGCATATCAGCGGCGGCACGAATGAACGTGATTTTTTGACAGAGGATGAAATGCGCAGGCTTATGTCGCATAAGTTTGATGACCCTATAAAGACATTGGTCAGGGATGTTTTTGCCTTCGGATGTTTGACTGGAATATCGTTCGTTGACATCAGAAATTTGACCACCGACAACATTATAACCATCAATGGCAGCAGGTGGATTTCATCGGTGCGCCAAAAGACAGGCATTCCATTCCGTGTAAAACTGATGGAAAGTGCCTGCAAGATAATCGACCGTTACGAACCGTTCCGCAGAGGGAAACGGTTGTTTAATATGTTCGGCAATGCATGGACGAATGTGAAACTGAAAGAAGTAGCGGAGGAATGCGCTATAAACAAGCGGCTCACTTTCCACATGAGCCGCCACTCGTATGCAGTGATGGCCATATCGAATGGGATGCCAATAGAAAGCGTAAGCAAGGTTTTGGGTCATACAAAGATTACGACCACCCAGCGTTATGCAAAAATTACGGTGGAAAAGTTGGACAAGGATTTTTCTTTATTGGAAAGCAAGATAAGCGAAAGTATGCAGATTGTGTAATACAAATGTATGAACTATGGAAAGGTATGTCATAACAATAAACAGACTGGGTTCAGTGAGTATTTCCATGCAAAGATGTGTGGATGAACGAAATGGAGTTGGTGGAGCTATTCGATGTAATCGCTCCGCACTCCGTGCTACCATCCGAGCCGTGTACAAGAGCGGAGTGTTGAAGCCTTGCGAGGTGGAAAGACGCATCAGGCTGCTAAACGACTATTATTCGGAAGCGTATGCCCTGCCTATGATTGTGGCACTCTCTTTCCGCATCAACACATCAAATGCCGCAAGTATGTGCAATGCCCTGTTGGAAAGGTTGTGCTTGCGAAAAGAAAGATAAGTCCTATGGGTTGATTGAGTGGCAGTCAAAGGTATAGGTGTTAGAGTGATAACCGCCAATCTTAACACCTTATTTTGTTGAATTGTTGAATATAGCAAACCATATGTTGATATATAACAAGATATGCTCTCAACAAATCTCCAACAGAAGGAAACAGCAGTTAAAAAGAATAGGCAAACTGCACACTGTAACATCTTTATTTTTTCTTTTCGTCTCCGAATGTTTTGTGAACGGGTTTGCTTAACGGTCGTTGAGGGTGCATATTACAAAAACCAATATATTATCTTCACTTCTCAACAATTCAACACTTTCGGTTTTGTCTGCAAGTCTGCTGAATACGGCACGGCAACTTGCATGAGTGGCATTTATTATTTTGATGAATTGATGAAAGTATATATAAACATAAAGAATAACAGATGGTTACATCCTCATCAAACACTCAACAAATAGAAATGGCTGATGAAAAGAGAAAGCGTACACAACCCCACTCATCGCTTTTCTTTTGACGAGCGGTTTGATGAAAAGATGTTGAGCGTTTAACGTAAAGGCTTTCAGTGTGTTAAGTCGCCTATTCATCAATTCATCGGATTTTTACCCTTCAACAAGTCCGCTGTAGAATCGGCAACACAATCCCTCCCTGCATGCCCATGTGCGGACAAGCAATCGTGCCGGCACAAGGGCACGGAATATTATACAAGGTTGGCGAAAAAAGAAAGGCATCCGAAAACCGCCGACACTGCCGCAGGCTTTTGGGAACAAAAAGCCATAGCTCATTAGGGCGTTTTCTTCACGCACCGCTGACGCTCATGCTAAAAACACACCCTAATGAACCAATGGGGTTACACCCATTTGGCCCCGTTTGTTTCCGATAGAAGCAGCAAGTTGTTCTTTGGATTTCCCAAAAGCGGATGAGTTACTCCAAAGTCGAAACTCTATTTTTCAATGGTAGCAAGTTTGTGTTTTGGTATGCCCAAAACAGACTTGCATCCCGCTCCCGTTGGCCTAAATTTGTATGTATAACCATTTTAATCTTTATGGTTATGAGGTGTATTTTGCTGAGTGAATATATCACTTGTACTCTGTTGCTCGCAAAATATTGTATGACATTCTTTCAATCCATTCTGCAATACGGATTGCATTTCCTTTTGGTCTATTACAAAATAATGGCATGTTTTTGCGCGAGCTGTATCGAAATCTTCATGTCGTGGTATTTGCAAATGCTTGTATAAGCGACAGATTTTTCCCATGCCGCTATAACGGTCAACATAGTTCTTGCATAATATACAATTAGGTATCCTAAACCTTTGGTAACCAATATATCTTACTTGTTCATACAAAGCGAATGAAACATAGGTATGAATACATATTTCAAGTAAAGATGAAGCCTTAGATTTTGCCAATCTTTTGCAGTCGCATGCATCTTGGAAACATTGCGTTTTCCCTGACTGGTACAAAATATATCTAACGAATTCTATCTCAGTGCTAATATGACTATTCCCATAATCCATATTTTTGAACCCATAAAAGCTAACACTTCGAAATCCTTCTAATTCGTAATAATCGCCGCTATTATGGCTATTGGACTCTATGATTCCATTCTCTGCCAATTGTAAAATATCATTCACTGACTCTATGCATATTTCTACAATCTTATTGCCGCTATGTAGTTTCTCTAAATCACTTGCATGAGTCACGAAGAACTCTAAATAAATGGGACTTCTTTCAGGGTGCGTTGATGAAAATATCTTCAAATCAGAGCGGCGATTGATATTATCATACGGTATTTCCTGCTCACAGGTATCATAAAACTGCTTTATGTTAAACCGCTGTCTTTTACTCTCGCAGCAGTCACTATAATGAATGAATTTACAGTGTTCAAAATTCGTACAGTATGATTTATATTCAAATTCTATCCAAAATTCAGATTTTGATAAAAACGCTTCACGTATTTTTTCTTTTGCAAGAATATGTAGCATTGATTCTATTGCATAATCGCATTCTGTTCCCGATTGATGGGCAAAATGGTGCATTCGCTTTGTCCCTTGATTCTTGGCTATCAAAGGTTCTTTACAGGCAGGACAGAAACAACCACACTTATTTCCAACAGGCACTTTATCAACATCTACAAGTTGTCCTGTCGCATTCAAAGCATAGGTTAGACGATATGCGGAATGTTTTTGCATATTTTTTTTATTGTGTCTGTTTCTTGTTTCCAAACACCTTTTTTAACTTTTTCCGAATTGCGCCAAGAGCTATATTTTGGTCTTGAGAAATAGTCAAGCCAATGCCACTACTTTTAAGCACTACAACACTTTGATTCGTGTTATAGTCATAAAAAGTAATTGTTATATATGTATGTCCACCATCCCATTTCTCTGTTGATACATGAATGTTTGGAGATAATACAAACTCCCCAAGTGCTATTTTTGCAAGTCCGTCTTGCTCAGAAATTACCCGTAATTTTGTATCTGTTATTTCATTTTGAACAGCCATTACAATGTCATCAAGTTCTCTGTCCCCTGTTGATTCTTTGCCAAAAACAACATAGGAATACTTTGACAAGTCTATTCCGTGAGAAATAACAGCTTTACTTGTAGAACAGGCTTGTAATATGATTACAACAGCAATTAAAGAGAATAAACTAAGTGCCTTCATAATTTACAGTTTTAGACTTGTTTAAGTTTATTGGGTATGAGAAGTTCTCGAATGTCAACATTAAGAATGTCTGCAATCTGATACAATACGGGAATGGGAGGTTGCACTTTATTTGTAGCATATAGATTGACCATGTTGAAAGTCTTTCCAAGTCTGTTTGCCAGTTCTGTTTGGCTAATGCTCTTAGTTTCCAGTATCTCTTTTATTCGGTTCATATTCGTATTCTTTTGTCTGCCGGGTACAAAGCTACAAAATTTTATTTGGTAAAAGTTCGTTTTAGAAAAGAAAATGCTACCTTTGCATCGAATAAAAGTGCTATTTGAAAAGCAAGATTGGGAAATGCAATGAAACCAGCAGGTTTGCAGATAGTAACCCATTTAAGCGAAAACTTATTGTAAATCTCTTTGTATTAGCGATTTATATATTCAAGAATTTTATTCAGGCAATATGAAATGTTGCATTATTGCTATTCATGCACAGGGTTAACCCTTTGGCCTTCTTTTTCATGAAAAGGGTTTACCTTTCCGTTTTCGAGGCAAAGATAAGCTTTTATTTTCATCTTTCTCTCTATCCTTGACGTTTCATCTGTTCTGCCAATTGAGGGTTTTCACGCCAAAGGTATGTATGGTTGTGGCATTTCTTATATAATCTCGAAGTATTTCAGGGCATTATATACCCCGTCTTCGTCTACGGAGGTTGTCACATAGTCGGCCGCTTGTTTCAGGCATTCATTAGCGTTCCCCATCGCTACGCCTATCCCTGCGTCTTGGATGATGGAAAGGTCGTTGCCTCCATCACCAAACGCCATAGTTTCCTGGATATCTATATGCTGGTGGGCTGCCATGATTTTCAGTGCGTTTCCCTTGTCAGCTCCCTTGGCGGTGATGTCCATGAAGTCTGGACACCATCTGCTGGCAATGCATCCAGGCAGCTGTGTCATTAATCTCGCCTCTTCTTCCTCCGTCATGACGGGAGTCAACTGCAGGATGCGTTGCCGGAGTATGGGCTCCATGGGAACGTTCTCCGGAATGTCCTTCACGTTGAGCACGCCACGAAAGATGGCGTTGATTTTCTCGTCTCCGTTATAGATGGCCAGGTCATGTTCCCCTACCACCATGCAAGAGAAGCCCTGTTCATCGGCGAGCCGCATGAATGTGTCCACGTCTCGCCTGGGAATTTCCCCACAGTGTATCACTTCGTTTCCCACCATGCAGTAAGCCCCGTTGGTGGCGATATACCCATCCACCAGGTCTGCTATTTCCCCGATGTTGTTGATGATGCTCAGTGGTCTGCCCGTGGAGATGTAGATTCTCACGCCCCTTGCCTTGGCCTGTTCTATCGCCGAGATGGTGGAGTGGGGGATGCGATGGGTCTTAAAGCTCACCAGCGTCCCGTCTATGTCGAAAAACAATGCTTTTACCATAACGTCCGCGAAGTTACTCATTTTGCTTTATATGTCGGCATCTTTCTACCGGGTTTTCTCTCGTGGCGATGAAGATGCTCCCCGCGCCTTGGCGCAGGCGCTTACGTCGCTTCGTTTCTCACTTTCAGGATATATCCTTTCTTTATCACGGCTTCTATCGACACGGCGGGGTCAGGCTTCAGGGCACGCCGCAGGTAAGTTATCTGCACGTTCAAGGCCATGGAGTTGGAATAGGAGTCGTCGCCCCAGACCTCCGTCAGCAGTTCTTCGCGACTTACGAGCGTGTCCTTTTTCTCGGCCAAGAGCCGCAATATCTCGGCCTGCCGGCTGGTGATGATGGTCTTGTCCGTGCCATGTCGCAGCTCGTTGAATGAGTAGAAGAAGTCCGTCTCGCCTAGTTTTATCGCCTCGCTGTCGGCAGGCTCGCTTGCCGGGGGCAGCTTTGTCTCGTATATCATGTTCTTCAGGAACTCGTGGCGTATGCCGTCAATGCGCTTTTGTATGATGATGGTCTTGATTTGGTAAGTGAGGCATATGGCCAGGACGAGCACAAGCAGGGCACTGCCCGCTAACTGCCAGGCCATGGCCGCCAGTATGTTGCTTGGTTTCACGGTGATGCTGAAGGCCACGGCGATAAACTCCAGCGGGTTGGTGGAGTAGCGGACGTCGAGGCGGTTGCCGAATGTGCCACTTGTCGTGAACACCGGGTGGGCCATGTACTTGTTAGACTTATAGAAGCGGAAGGCCGTAGTGGTGTCTTGTCCGGCGATTGTCAGCAGGGAGTCGATGTGGCGCTTGTCAGTTTTCCTGACATGCCATGCCACATATCTGTCGGCAAGGTCTATACCGCTGGCCAGTTCCAGGTCCTTCAGTTTTACCCTGCGCTTGATGCCGGGCAACTCGTATGTCACTTCCGCGCTCACCTTCTTCTTCACGCTTTTGCCGTTTCCTTTCCTTTTGTCAATATTCACCTTGATGTAGATGTGCGTCTTGGGTGTCTCGACCGAGTCCCTTTCAGAAAGGTAGAAGCGATATAGTTCTTCTTGTTCCACCGCTTTGGTGCACTCCGTCTTCAGCTTTTCTATGTTCAGTCCTATGGCATATTTGTACAGGCTTACCAGCCAGTAAGCCTGGCCGCAGAGAATAAGCGCCATCGTGGCGATGCTCAATATCCAAACCGTCTTTATCCTTTTGTTCATCCGTCTGTTGTTCTTTTTCGTTTGCAAAAATAACCATTTCCGCGCAGATGTACACGTCTTATAATATTTTAGTAATATGTCCGCTAATAAGATGATAATGAAAATCCGTGGTTTCATCGGTGTTTATGTTGTAGTTTCGCGGCATAACCATAAATGCTCTCAGATATGAACAGGTTGATTACTTTACTCTCGGCCATTCTCCTGACCGTTTGCGCGCGGGCTCAAATCGATGTGTTTACCGCTTTAGACTTGGAAAAAGGTGAGCCGTGCGATACTGCGCGTTACCTGGTTTACTACAACATGAAATGTGTCACGGACACAAGTTCCTCAAGCCGTACATTTGTCGATGACATCATGCGCCTCGAGTTGGGCGACCGCGTGCATTGTTTTTACAGCTACAAGGGCTATCAAGCCGACTCGGCCAACGCTGTCATCATGGCCAACGGCGGCAGTTCGTTCACCGGCGGAGGCAATGTCTTGTGGCGACTATACAAGAACTATCCTTCCGCTGGCAAGACTTCGTTCTTGGAGAAGTTCGGCACGGACCGTTTCGTGTGCGTGGAAGACTATGCTTCACCCGCCTGGACACCCGTGCCCGATAGCTCGGCGGTCATCCTCGGCTACCCGTGCGCTCTTGCCGTGGCCACGTATAAGGGACGCACATGGTATGCCTGGTACACCGAGGACATTTCGCTTGATGCCGGTCCGTGGAAGCTCGGTGGCCTGCCAGGGCTCATATTGCGGGCTTATGACGCTCGAAGGCATTATGTCTTTGACGCTTCGGGCATGGAAGAGGCCGTGCCGCGGACCCTTATATATTATAAAGGTGTAAAATACGAGCCTGTCAGCCGCAAGACACTTAACGATATCTATCGCCGGTACTATGCCGACCCTGTAGGTTATATTACCAACAATCCGAAAGTGAAGGTAACCATCCGGGACAAACAGGGCAATGAACTGCCTGGTCCGAAGGACGAACCCTACAATCCGATAGAGTTGGCGGAATAAGCGTCCTTGAAAAGAGTCCGGTTCAATGAGGAGACTATTACTTATACAGGCCTTGATGGCGTTTGCCCTGCCGTCGCTCGCGCAGGTGGTGGTGACAGGCGAGGTGTATGACTCCATCTCGCGGAAGCCTCTCGCGGGTGCGGCCATTACGTTGATACGGGCAGGTAAACCCTTGGCTTTTTCCCATACGGGGCGGGATGGGCATTTCGAGGTAAGGGCGAAGACGGGTGACCGCGTGCAGGTGACGTGCCTCGGATACAGGAAGAAGAGCGAGCCTGTGACGGAAGGACGGGAAATAGAGGTGCCGATGGCCCGGAAATCGTTTACGCTGAAGGAGGTGGAGGTGAAAGGCAGGCCTGTGTTCGGGAGGCAGGACACTATCGCGTTCGACCTGAAACGCTTCGCCTCCGCGAGCGATAACTCGCTGAAAGACGTATTACGGAAGTTGCCCGGGGTGGACGTTGAGAAAGACGGGCGCATCACTTTCAACGGAAAAGATATCTCTAGGTTTACCGTTGAGAACCTCGACCTTACTGGCGGTCGCTACAATCAGTTGACCGAGGCGCTCAAGGCAAAAGACGTGGACAGGGCGGAGGTGGTGGATCACGACCAGCCCGTCAAGGCCTTGCGGGGCAAGGTGTTCACGGACGACGTGGCGATGAACATCAAACTCAAGCCTGAAGCCCGGGACAAATGGATGTTTACGTTGCGCCCCGGCCTGGTGGCAGCCTTTCCTCTGGAGGAGACAGGACCGCAGGGAGGAGCCGACGCCTTGCAGATAGGCAAGCGGAGACAGTGGATGTACTCGGCTGATTACGACCGATCGGGCAACGACCTCTCGCGTAATGACCTCGTAATTGCCACGGGCGGCATGTCCGCTTATGGCAAGGGAGCTGAAGTGAAGGACTGGTTCGCCATGCCAAAGGTAACCTCTCCTATCGACGAGGAACGCGTACGCTTCAACCATTCGATAAACGTGACGGTGAAAAACACGCGCAAGACCAAGGACGGAAGTGAGCAGCGCATTACCGCTGGCTACCTGCACACCGACGAACGGCAACAGACGGGCAACACGTCGGTGTACTATTTCGATGGGGATAGCCCCGTTGAGACCGATGAGACAAACCGCTTCCGCGTCCGGCGCGACCATCTTTACGTTGACTTCAACCATAACACGAATACCCCGCAGGCTTACGGCAACGAGTATTTCATCTTGGAAGGCACGCTTGCCAATGGCCTTTCTACATTTGGTGACAATGGAGGGGCGGCCATCACACAACAGGTCAAGGCCCCCGAGCTGCACGCGCAGAACACGTTTACCCGCCTATTCACGCGCGAACGGCACTCTTGGACGGTCTATTCCACCCTTGACTTCCATTACGCACCCCGGAAGATGACCATTGACGGGCAGGCCCAGGAGCTCGACAACCTGCTTTATTACGCCGACCAATATGCCTTGCTGACGCTCAATCGGCGGTTCGTGACCCATCGCTATACCCTTGGGCTGACCGCCGAGCATCTTAACCTGCGGGGCAGTCATACCCATCTGTCTGCCTATGCCATGCCTTCGTGGCAGTACAGGCGCGTGGCGACCGTGCTCAGGTTGGACGTGCCTGTGCGCTGGGAGACGTTCACCGACCGCGGGAAAAATTACCTTGACGCCTCGCCCTCATTGTATATGAACGTGAAGAGCGGCCGTCGCGGAGAGTGGACAGGCACTGTTGGGTACCGCATGACAACGGGTGGAGTGGACAGTTATGCCGTAGACAGCTACATGTCTGATTATCGCACGCGGGTGGTAACGTCGGGAATTGTCCCAAGGCAGGGCACTTTCAGCGCCATGGTGGGTTATGACTACAAGCGTCCCGTGACCGAGATGTTCATGAGTTTCAATGCGAGTTACAATTACAACCATGGCAGCGCGATGACAGACATGACCATTGCCGATGGCCAATATCTGCTCCGTAACGTGACCCGTGACTGGCACGGGCAAGTCGCGCAGGCAAAAGCCCTCGTTTCAAAGGGCTTTTTCGACATTCACCTTAAGACAAGGTTAGACCTCGATTACACCTTTGCCAGAGGCCAACAGCTGTCTGGAGGGATGGTGACCGACTACCGGTCGAGTGTCCTTTCGGTGTCGCCCGAGGTGGTATTCTCGCCAAGTTTCGGCATGTTTACCTACCGTGCCTCCTTCGCCTGGAACAAGATGAAGACCGATGACACGGGTCGGAACACGCTGCTGGACTGGGCGCAGCGTCTCGCTTACACGCAAACCATCGGAAAGGTAGACATTTCCCTTTCGGCTGTTCATTACCGCAACGAGTCATCAGCGGGGCAGCCCGTCAACACGCTGCTGGCAGATGCCTCGGTGGTATGGCGTTTAAAGAAGGTCAGGTTGTCGGCGGAAGCGCGCAACCTGTTTGATAAACGTCGCTGTATCGTCACCTCTTACAGTGGCGTGATGTCAGCTACCAACTGGTATGAGTTGCGTCCCCGGGAGTTGGCGGTTAAGGTTCAGGTGAGTTTCTAAGCTCCTGTCTCGGGCGGAAACCATCCCGTGCCATGGCAGCGACTATGCTTTCAGGTGCGTGAAGTCGGTTTTGCGGCAGGCGCAAGCGGGTAATCTGCCTGATATTTGACGAGTGAATGGGGTTAATATGGCATTTTCTAAAAAAATGGGTCAAAATGTTTGGTGTTTCAAAATAAATTAGTACCTTTGCACTCGCTTACGGGATTTAGCGCAGTAGGTAGCGCACGCGTCTGGGGGGCGTGAGGTCGCTGGTTCGAGTCCAGTAATCCCGACAAGCCGAGAGCCGCGGCATTTTTTGCTTGCGGCTTTTTTCGTGCCGCATCCTTTCCTTGACTTCTTCGAAATCCTTTTCCCTTCAAGCGATATCATGCGAATCTATGGATTCAGTGGATTTTCAGTGGGGAATAATCAGTTCTTGCCTTGCGGTGCCCGGGGATACGCGGAGGTGTTGTGAGCGACGTGCATGGGAAAGGGTAGGAATGAGTGAGCCTGTCACCCCATGATACTTCCACTGGGTCATGATTTCCGCCTGCGGGAAATCAAGTTGTTTGCCTTTTCAAAATAAGTTGTTTTCCTTCGCGATTTAACTTGTTTTGCCGAGGAAAATAAGTTGAATTCATGACCAAAACAAGTTATTTTCGTGTTCGCCCCATTTATGTACTGCGATTTATCTTCTAGCGTCAGGGGTATGAGGCGTTTTTTCCGACGCCAAGAATTTTTCCTTTCATGGTCGCGGCATGGCTTTCGTGATGTACTCAGCTAAAATCATGAATGCATTCAGACAGGTTCCCCGACTGGACAGCGAAGAGCCAAAATATCACAAAACGCCGCCCCATGATGGGACGGCGTTCCTTTTTTATGCCTACGAACTATGGAAAAGGTTTCGGCGAGCGCAAGTCAACGCCCCGCCGATTCCGAAAATAAATCATTCAACACGCTCTAACCTCGCGCTCCATTCATGCTTAATGATGGTGGGAGCGCTCGTGCGCTGCATGTCAGCCTCTTGGCTATTGCCCGCTGTTTCTCTCCACGCGCTTGTGCTCGCCCTTGTCCAGGGAATGCTTCAGTACGATAGCGTCTATGTAGAACACGATTTCCTCGGCCAAATTGGTAATGTGGTCACCCGCCCGCTCCAACCTGAGGAACACGCCCTTGAAGTCAAGGCAGAAAGCGGCTCTTTCAGGGTGCCGCTCTATGTACTCGGCCAGTGCGGTGGTGGCGGCGGCGTTGATTTCGTCTACTAGGTTGTCTTTCTCGAACAGGCTCCTGGCCAGCGCGATGTCTTCCTGCTCCAGTGCTTGCTTGGCTGTCTGCAACATGTCCACTACGGCTTTGCCCATTTCCAAGAGCCTTGTTTTCTCCAGCAACTCGGGGTCTATCGGCTCTCCGTCTTGCTTGATGGCGAAGCGCGCTATGTTCTCGGCGAAGTCGCCTATGCGTTCCAGGTCGGTGTTTATCTTGAGCATGGCCACGATGAACCGCATGTCTATGGCCACGGGGTTGTAGAGCACCAGGAAGTCCTCTATGTCGCAGTCCAGCTTCAGCTCATAGGCGTTGACACGCTTCTCCCTGACCAGCACGTCCCACGCCTTCTCCTTGTCCGCTGTGCGCAGCGTCTCGCACGCGTTTTCCATCTGCTCGCCCACCAGTGCCCACATGTCGAGCACCTCAGCGCGGATGGCTTTCATCTCGTCTTCCACGAATTTTACCATGTCTTTTCGCTTTTTATTGGTTTGACAGTCTTTTTCCCTCTCTCGTCATCCGAAGCGTCCCGTGATGTAATTCTGCGTCTCCTCCTTCTCGGGGTGGGTGAACATCTTGGTGGTTTTGTCATACTCCACCAGCCTGCCCAGGTAGAAGAAGGCCGTCTTGTCGCTCACGCGGGTAGCCTGCTGCATGTTGTGGGTGACGATAACGATGGTATAGTCCTTTTTCAGCTCGTGTATCAGCTCCTCCACCTTGGCCGTGGAGATGGGATCGAGGGCTGAGGCTGGCTCGTCCATCAGTAGTACTGACGGAGCCACGGCCATGGCCCGCGCTATGCAGAGCCGCTGCTGCTGACCTCCCGAGAGGGCGTAAGCTGACTTCTTCAGCTTGTCTTTCACCTCTTCCCAAAGTGCGGCTCCGCGCAGCGACTTCTCCACTCGCTCGGCGATGAACTTCTCGTCTTTCACGCCGTTTACCCGCAATCCGTAGGCCACGTTCTCGTATATGCTCTTGGGGAAGGGGTTGGGGCGTTGGAATACCATGCCCACGTTTTTCCTCAGCTCGTCCACGTTGACGGAGCGGTCGTAGATGTCCTGTCCGTCAATGGTAATTTGTCCCTCCAGTTTTGTGCCGGGTATCAGGTCGTTCATGCGATTGAAGAGTCTCAGGAAGGTGGACTTGCCGCAGCCCGAGGGGCCGATGAACGCCACCACCTCATTTTCCTCTATGCTCATGTTGATGCCCTTCAACGCGTGGAAGCTGCCATAATGGAAGTCTACGTTTTTCGCTTCGATTTTACTCATGGGTCTTATGTCTTTAGTCTAGTTTCTTGTTTAGTGGGTCTTCAGCTTGCCCTGGAAATAGGTGCGCAGGGCATTGGCCAGCAAGTTGACGGCCAGCACGATGATGACCAGCGTCAGTGCCGTGCCATAGGCTATGGGTATCTGCCTTTCCATGTCCGTTCCGCTGGTGGCCAGCACGTAGAGGTGGTAGGGTAGCGCCATGCACTGGTCTAGCACACTGCTGGGCAGTTGGGGCAGGAAATAGGCTGCGCAGGTGAAGAGGATTGGGGCTGTCTCGCCCGACACGCGCCCCACGGCGAGAATCAGTCCCGTGATGATATTGGGCATGGCCATGGGCAGAATCACCTTGCTTATGGTTTGCAGCTTCGTGGCTCCCAAGGCGAGACTGCCCTCTCTGAAGCTATCGGGAATGGCCTTGAGCGCCTCCTCGGTAGTCCTGATGACAAGAGGCAAGGCGAGCAATCCCAGCGTGAGCGAGCCCGCGAGTATGCTGTCGCCGAAGCCGAAGAAGTTGACAAAGAGCGACATGCCGAACAATCCGAAGACGATGGAGGGGATGCCAGCCAGGTTGTTGGTCATCATGCGTATGAAGCGCACTATCTTGCCGCTCTTGGCATACTCGTGCATATATATGCCGCTCATCACGCCTAGGGGGAAGGCGAACAGGGCACTGCCCACCATCAGGTAGAATGTGCCGACGATGGCTGGCCAGATGCCTCCGCCTTTCATGCCATCGCTAGGGGGTGTGGTGATGAAATCCCAGCTCATCACGCCCGCTCCCTTTATGGTGATGAAGGTCAGCAGCACGATGAGTATCGTGACGATGAACGCGCTCAAGGTGCGAAATACGCTGAAGGCCACTTTCTCGGCCACTATCTTGCGGCGGTGATTGCCCGCCTGTAGTCTCTTTTCGCTATCCATTTTGTGGTGATTTTAGCTTGTCATTTCTTGTTCTTGGCTGAGATGTATTCCACGCTGGTGTTGATGATGAGCGTGATGAAGAAGAGTACCACGCCCAGCAGGAAGAGCGATTGATAATGCGGACCTCCAGCTGGTGCCTCGCCCAGCTCGGCGGCAATCGTGGCGGGGATGGTGCGCAGCGGGTCGGTAATGGCCAGCGGTATCACGGCGGCGTTGCCCGTTACCATGAGCACGGCCATTGTCTCGCCGAAGGCACGACCTATGCCGAGCACTACGGCCGACGTGATGCCCGACGCGGAGTAGGGCATCACCACCTTGTAGATGGTTTGCCATCGGCTAGCTCCCAAGGCCAAGCTGGCTTCGCGCTGCGAGCGGGGGCAGTTGAGCATGGCGTCTTGGCTCACGGTGATAATCGTGGGCAGCGCCATGATGGCAAGCACCAACGCGCCCGCCAATCCGCTCTCGCCCACGGGCAGGCCGAACACGTCTTGCAACAGGGGTACTATCACTATGAGCCCGAAGAAGCCGTAGACCACCGAGGGGATGCCGTTGAGCAGCTCGATAACAGGCTTCAGCGTCTTCCGGGTGCGCTCGCCCGCCACCTCGGCCATGTAGATGGCCACCGAGAGGCCAAAGGGCAGCGCGAAGAGGATGGCGAATACTGTCACCCACACCGTGCCCAGCACTAGTGGCAGGAAGCCGAATTGCGGAGCGGGCGTGGCCGTGGGGAACCACTCGTCGCCCAGGAACACCTCCGTTCCCGAGATGGTGTGGTCCGCGAGCCGCTTCACGTTTGCCTCTTTGTCCACGAACTCCGTGGGCACGAAGGCCACGATGCCAGGTGTTTTCTCCACCAGGCTCTCTATGCACTGTGGCGCGTGCTCGTAGTTCTTGCCCATTTGCTCCTCGGTGAAATAGCGGGGCATGTCGTCTAGTCTGAAGGTGGTGACGCGTTCATTCTCGCCCCCAACCTCGTTCCAGTTGGTGATGTCTTCGTCGAATATCTTCTTGATTTGCTCGGCGTTCAGCTCGTCCACGGGGTTGGCCTTGTTCACCACCAGGGTGTAACCCTCCTCTATGGTCTTTTGCGAGAAGAGGCCGAAGCCCTCGGAGAAGAGGAACACTACGATGAGCAGTATGACTACGCTCGTCAGGAATCCGCTGCAGGTAATCAGTCCCGTTATGGCTTTCTCTAGTAGCTTTCTCATGTTTGTATGCTCTCGGTTTTCTTTTCGCCGGCAAAAGTAGGGCATAGGTATCACGAAGCGGTGACAAGGGTGTTACGATTCCGTTTCGAAGTGTGATTGTGACCTCCATGTAACATCTTTGTAACCGCGAGTCTGTTATTTCGCGTCAGAAAACAATATATTATATATTAAGGTATAGAAGATGAAAGCGAAAAGACTCTTGTTGTCGGCCGTCGCGGCGATTCTCGTTTCCAGCGTGGCGGCTCAGAAAATCAAGGGCAGCGACACCGTGCTGCCTGTCAGCCAAGAGGCTGCCGAGATGTATATGTCTCTCCATCCCGATAGTCGCGTGACGGTGACTGGTGGTGGCTCTGGCGTGGGCATTTCCGCCTTGATGGACGGCACCACCGACATCGCCATGTCCTCCCGCTCCATCAAGTTCAACGAGCGGGTGAAGCTCAAGAACAGCGGCAAGCAACTGAAGGAGGCCGTGGTGGCCTATGATGCGCTGGCCGTCATCGTGCACCCCTCCAATCCGGTCACTCATCTCACCCGCCAGCAGCTGGAGGCCATCTTCCGCGGCAAGGTGACCAACTGGAATCAGGTGAAAGATCCCTACACGGGCAAGCGGGGACCCGACCTGAAGATAGTGGTCTATTCCCGCGAGACTTCCTCGGGCACTTATGAGTTCTTCAAGACCAGCGTGCTGCGGGAGAAGAACTACATGGCGGGCGTGCTCTCCATGCCCGCGACGGGTGCTGTCATACAGTCGGTGAGCCAGACCAAGGGAGCCATCGGCTACGTGGGCATGGCCTATGTCAACGACAGGGTGAGGGCCGTGAAGGTGTCCTATGACGGCAAGCACTTTGTCTATCCCACCATGGAGACGGGTCGCCGACATATCTATCCCATCATCCGCGAGCTGTACTATTACTACACCGCTGACCGCGCCAAGGTCGTGGAGCCTTTCCTCCGCTTCCTGCTCTCTGGCGAGGGGCAGCGGCTGGTGATGAGGAGTGGATACGTGCCCGTGGGCTGATTTCCCTCCTCGCCTAGGAGTCCGCGCTAAGTGGGAGGCTTTCCGGTTTCCCGCTTGCGTGTCTCATGGAAAGCACGTGTATTCGCGGGTGAAGTCACCTTCACCGACTGCCCCCATCGCATGATATTTTTGGTGGTCAAGTGAGATTTTCTCTTCTTTTTCCCTCTATTTCGTGATAAATGATTAATTTTGCGAAGAAGAGAAGATGCCATGAGTAACTGCCTGAAACCCCGATGTCTTTGTCTGTGGCCGTCTCCATGGAGACGGATTGTCGCCCTGTGCTGTTCAGGGGTTTCGCTTGCCATGCAAAAATGTGGGCTGAAAATTTGCGTATCTGCGAAATTTTTATACTCTCTCTCATGTTTACGTAGGGATAAACTCTCCCTGTGCGGCAGCGTGCCCTTTCTCGCGGACTTCCGCGAGAAAGGGCACGCTGCCGCGTCACCTCATCGCCCATGTTGGGTCTTCTTTTCCTATCCGTTTCCCCGTATTTCCTAAACACTATGATATGAAGAAAACCGGAAAGTATCTATTCACGCTCTTTATCGCCCTGCTCTCCCTGCCCCTCGTGGCCCAGGAGCGGGCGGATGACTATCGCTTCGCCTTGCGCACCAACCTGCTGCGCTGGGTTACCCTTACGCCCGACGTGGGTCTGGAGTGGCGCGCCACTCCCTCGTGGGGCATACTGGTGAATGGCTCCTGGACCTCCTGGGACTGGAGCCAGCACGACCGCCGCTACGCCCTTTGGGAGGTGGCCCCTGAGGTGCGCCACTATGTTGGCGTGGGCAAGCGGGCCTATGTGGGCGCAATGTACAAGCTGGGGGAGTTCAACTACAAGCTCAACCGCGTGGGCAAGCAAGGCGACCTGATGGGTGGCGGTTTGACGGGCGGCTATCAGCTGCGGCTCAACGACGCGCTCTCCCTTGACTGCTCGCTGGCCCTGGGCTACCTGCGCGCCGACTACGAGAAATACAGGGTAGTGGAGGGCGTGCGTGTGCGGCAAGGCGAGGATGCCAAGAACTGGTGGGGACCCATCCATGCCGGCCTCACCCTGACGTGGAACCTCTTTTAACTTCATCAGCCTATGAGAAAGACCATATATATAATAAGGTATTGCGTGGCGGCGGCCCTGACGCTGGCCGCGACCTCCTGCGTGAAGGACGAGCTTCACGACACGCCGCATCCCGACTACGGGAAAATCACCGTCACCGCCGATTGGAGCGACCGGGGCGAGGGCGTGGACATCCCCGCGGAGTGGACAGTGACAATGGGTGACTATACAGGCACGGAGACTGGTGCGACACACTCGCCGGACTATCTTTTCAAGCCAGGCGGCTATACCCTTGCGGCCTACAACATACCCGAGGGCATCACGATAAGCGGCACGACGGCTGCTGTGAACGCTGCGGACGGCGGCTGCATCGTGAATACTCCCGGCTGGCTGTTCACCTCCGTGCAGGAGGTGGCGATAGAAGCCGACACCGACTACTCGCTGACCGCCGTGATGCATCAGCAGGTGCGTAAGCTGACCCTCATGATCGAGCCGACGGGCGACGCGGCAGAGCGTATCGAGAGCATCGAGGGCACGCTGAGCGGAGCGGCAGGGACGCTGGACTTCGCCACGGGCACCTACGGCACACCCTCGGAGGTGGAGCTGCACTTCACGAAGATAACGGATGGCGACGATGCGGGCAAGTGGATGGCAACCGTCCGGCTGCTCGGCATCGCGGGCAACCTCCAAAGGCTCACCGCCACGTTGACCTACACGGACGGCAACCCGCAGCCTACCGCCCTTGAGAGCGACCTCACGACAGCCCTTGACGGCTTCAACGACGGCAAGACCGCGCCTTTGACCCTCGGCGGCACAATAGCCGAGACCCCGGGCGAGGCGGGCTTCACCGGTGAAATCACAGACTGGGAAACAGTGGACGGCGGCGGAGTGGATGCCGAAATGTAAAAGTAAAAAGAATCATTAGAAATACAGAAACGATGAAGACAAGATTATTCACCTTCGCGGCACTGGCACTCGCGCTTGCTGCCTGCACCAACGATGATGAGAACCTGAATAATGGCTCCGTGGCCGCAGTGATTAATGCCGAAATCTCAGATGCCGTAGCCACCCGCGCCAGCGGTACCGCCTGGGCGGAACGTGACGAGATAGGCATCTCCGAAAGCCGCTTCGGCTACGCCAACGTGCTCTACCGGTGGGAAAACGGGAAGTTCACACCGGCAGGAACCATTATCTTCTTCCAAGATGATGACCCGACCACCTTCTCCGCCTACTATCCCTACGATGCGGACGGCGGAACGCTGACCGCCACCACTGATGCCACGGCGCAGCAGAACCAGCCCGCCATCGACTTCCTCTATGCCACCGGTGCCACTGCCAGTACGCACAATCCTGAAGTGAACTTTACCGACGACACGGCTGCGGGAGGCACGGACTGCTCCTTCCACCACTGCATGAGCCAGATTACGCTCACCTTCAAGGCAGGAAGCGGCGTGGACTTCAATACCATCAAACCCACCGGCTACACACTCTCCGGACTGGTGTTGGCGGGTAGCTTCGACACCGCCGACGGCACGGCGGAAGCCAATGATGCCACAGCGGCGCAAGACCTCAACATGACGCTGACGAACGGCGCACTCACCTCGTCGGTCATCCTCTTCCCGCAGTCAACGACAAGTATCGAACTGAGCGTGTACTACAACAGCCAGCCCTACACCGCCACGCTCACCGTTCCCGACGGCGCACTGAAAGCCGGTAACAACTACACCTACACCGTCACCGTCCGCAACAAGGACCTGAGCATCAGCTCAGCCACTATCAGCGACTGGAACCCGGTGAATGGCGGCAACGTGAACGCAGACCTTTAAGTATATCATTCCTAAAAGACTAAGAATATGGGCAATAGACTTCCATTGCATATACTGTCCGCGGCAACCGTCCTGCTTTTTGCGGCGACCGCCTGCACGCAGGACGACCTCGGCGGCGGCACGTTGCCCGAGGGCGAGTATCCATTGGTAATCCGCGCCACCGGCCTGCAAGCCGTGGCAACCCCTGCCTCACGCGCCACTGTGGATGGCGACTGGCAGGGCGTACAGACCGTGGCAGTCGAAATGGGCGGCACGGTGAAGGAATACGATGTGACGGCATCTGATGCCGATGGCTACAAGACTGCCACCCTGAGCAGCGACACCGACCCCTTCTGGTGGACAAGCCGTGAGGACATCACCGTTTCGGCATGGTGGCCATACGGCACCACGATGCCCGATGTGGTAGTAAAGGCAGACCAAAGCACGAAGGAAGGCTTCGAGGGCAGCGACTTCATCTTCGCCGAAGCCCAGACCGTGCAGTTCGACAACCCGATGCTTGAGTTCAGCCACCGCACGGCGCGTATAACGGTTCTTCTTAAGCCGGGAGACGGCATCCCGAGCGTGACGGGAGCCGATGTCTCTGTCACCGGCTTGGGCACGGATAACGGCAACTCCGCCACTATCCGCACCTACGAGGCGGGCAGCGACACCTACGAAGCCCTCACCGCACCGCAGACCGTGAAGGCGAATACGCCGTTCATACAGGTGGATTTAGGCGGAGGCACCTACTATTTCCGTCCGCAGAGCGATGTGGTATTAGAGGCTGGCAACCGCTACACCTACACCGTCAGTGTGAACGCCACCGGCCTGACGCTGGAGGGCTGCACCATCGGCGGCTGGACTGACGGCGGCAGCGAGAACGGCACGGCAGAGGATTTGGGTTATTTCATACAGGACGACGGCAGCTACACAGTCTACACCGCTAACGGCCTGAAGGAATGGGCAGAGGCTGTGCAGACCGACCCGACACTCAATATCACCCTCACCGCCGACATTGACCTGACGGGCAAAGAGTGGACACCGGTAGGTAATAGCGGTCAAACATACAACGGCACTTTCGACGGGCAGGGGCATACCATCACGGGATTGAATATCTCATCTCCAAGTGAGGCGGTAGCATTATTCCATAACATCGGCGGTGGTGGAAAGGTCATGAACCTGCAACTGAAAGATGTAACGTACAAAGGCAGTACGGCTATGGGCGGAATAGCCCATGGTAACTCCGGCACTATCACCGCCTGCTCCGTAACGGGGACACTGACGAATACGACTAATAATGGTGCTGTCGGTGGTATCGCGGCAATCAATTTTGGCACCATCACCGCCTGTTGGTTCAACGGTACGATAACCGGAGGAAGCAAGGTAGGCGGCATAGCAGGAATCAATTCGTATGCTGGTTCTTATTATGGAAAAATTGCTGCTTGCTACTGGAGCGATGCTGGGATTAGCAATGGCGTAGGTAATGGATATGACACCAGCGGAACCACGAAGGTGGACGGCTCGACCGTTACTTGGCAGAACGCCGTCGCAGGCATGAACGCTGCCCTTAGCGACAACGCCTATCAATGGACATCCGGCACCGATGGTCTGCCTGTATTGAAGAAGAAGTAAAAACAGGACGATATGAAACGATATACCCTATATGCATTCTCGGCACTCGCCCTGCTCCTTGCGGCCGCAGCCTGCACGCAGGACGATGCGGGAACGTTGCCCGACGGCACGCAGCCGCTGACGCTGACCGCCGCCATAGAGGGCAGCGCCGACACCCGCGCCACCGTGGACAACCGGTGGAACGGCAATGAGACGATAGCCCTGCAGGTAACCGACGGGGACGGCACGGAGTGGTATGACTACACGGTGGATGATAAAGGCAACCTGTCCGGCGAATACTATTGGACAAAACCAAGTCCCATCACCGTGCAGGGTCTTTACCCGAATATCATGGTGGAAAACAACGACTGGACTTGGAGTGTGGAGGAAGACCAGAGCAGCGATGCGGACTATCAGTCGGGAGACTTGCTTTGCAGTGAATCCAAGACCGTGAGCTTCGCCCAAACGCCCGCCCTCACCTTCTACCACCAGACCGCCAAGGTGGTGGTGAACATCAAGAGAAACGGTCTGCCCGAAAGCATCGGAGCCACGCCGGGCGACATCAGCCTGACTATCGGCGAGGGTGACATCCTTGCGCTGGACGGCGCGTTCACCCTCCCGAAAGCCGTGAACGCTGACGGGCGTTGGCTCGGCACATGGACACCCGGCACCACTAAAGGCAGCATCAGTCCCCATCTTGCCAGTACTCCGGCGACAGGCTGCTTCGCCACCTACGAGGCCCTCGTTATTCCGCAGGACATGGCGGCAGGCACAAAGTTGCTGACCTTCACCGCCGAGAAGGACGACACCGGCTACGGCCCGTTCTACTACATGCTACAAAACGACACCGAATGGAAAGCCGGCTATAAGTACACCTACAATGTCACCGTCACCCTCTACGGCCTTCAGGTGTCGGTAGATACCGACGGCATGACATGGGGCGACGGCGCGGACGGCGAAGGCTCGGTAGAACTGCCCGTTTAATGAAGGAAATGATACGCAAGAGACTTACAAGAACGAAGGAGATATGAGGAAAAACAGATTATTTACGACAATATGCCTCATGGCGGCAATCCTGCTCACCGCCTGCTCGCAGGACGAACTGGCCGAGCAGGGCACGGCTCTGCCCGACGGCGAATATCCTTTGCAGATAGGCAGTGTCAGCATCACCGCCGAGGCGAGCGAAGAGCCGTGGACACGCGTGGCAGAAAACGAAACGGACGGCATGGGCAGCCACTGGACGGACGGTGACAAGATAGGCGTGCGCATTGGCGACAATGAGGAAACGGGCATCTATATAATAAATGTGGATGATGCGGGAAATGTCACAGTGGAACCCGAAACGCCCGTTTATTGGAAGAGCACGCAGACTGCCGAGGTCACCGCCTGGTATCCCGCCGAGGCAAGCAGTGTGAACCTCGGGTTTCAACATAGAAATGGCCTGACCTATGTGCTGCACGGCACCGGCACGGGCAACCACCAATCGCCCGTCACCCTCGGCTTCACCCACCAGCTGGCCAAGGTGCGCGTGGTGACCAAGGGCACAGCCCAGGTGAGAAACATATCTATCCGAAATGTTCCCACGTTTTATACCATCGAGGAGGGAAAAATAACGGGACAGGATACCTATTTAAGTGATATTCCGATGCTTCGGGTGGAGCGCGAGGGCATAGACACCTACTGGGAAGCCAGTGTGGGGCCCGGCGCAGAGATAAAGTATTTCAGTCTTGATGGCATGAACTGTGATCTGAACACTCCCGTCACCACGCAGGCCGGGGCGCTGCACACCATCACCTGGACGGTGAACAACGAGGGGACAACGACCATCGACCTCTTGAATGAAGACTGCATCATCAACGACGACGGCACCTACTACTTCAGCGGCACGGCCAGCCATGCCATACGGGTGACGGGCGGCAAACCGAACATCTACCTGGAAGATGCACAGATAAGCGTGTCGGGCGGCAATGCCATAGACATCACGGGTGGCAACCCGACCATCCATGTAAAAGGAAATGATAACGAAGTGTCTTCCAGCGATGGCGCGGGTATCTATGTGGCAGAAGGCTACAGCGTAACCATTACTTCCGATGACAAAACGGCCAATTCGATTACGCTGACCGGAAAAGGAGGAGCTGGAATAGGAGGATATTTAGCCTCAGGACAACATTCTGCATGTGGCAACATTATCATACAGAATGTAACCGTAATAGCATCCTCGTCTTATTCACTTGGAATGCAGGGTTATAACCCGGGAATAGGCGGTTCTGGAAATGCCGCTTGCGGAAAGATTTCTATTACCAATGCCATTGTATATGCTTATGGTTCAAATGGACCTAATCAAGGAAGTCCGGCTATTGGGGCTGGTTTGGACGATAGTATGAATCCTGGTTCTGTCCCAACCATACAAATTGAGACATCTGACATCTATGCACATCGTGGCAATTACGCAGATTACATAGGACAATCGGGAGATAGAAACAATAGTCGTGGAGATTTTCAATTCGGTCAAGAAGGTTATTGCCGAAGGAGTAATGTCTATTGCTATACAGGAAGCAGCGATACGTTGGATAAGACGGTGACGTATGATGCCAGCGGCAACGGGACAGAACAGTCACAGTGACCCATACAAGGGTATCATGGAACACCCATATAAGGGTATCATGGAACACCCATACAAGGGTATTGAGTGACACCCATACAAGGGTATTAAAGAACACCCATATATGGGTATTCAGACAACATATTATTAACACTTAAAGCAAAGCACTATGATTGACTTTGAAATCAAATCGAAGACGCAGCCGATAGGCACGCGCAAGGGGCAGACGGTGTATTTCGCCCAGCCCAAGAGCCAACAGTATTTCACGAACAAGATGCTCATTGAGCGCATTGTGCGCGAAACCTCCTTGTCCGAGGGCGACGTGAAAAACGCCCTCATCAGCCTCTCCAACGTGGTGTGCGAAGCCATGCAGCTGGGCATGAGCGTTGACCTTGCCGAGCTTGGCTCGTTCCGCGTGGTCGTCCCCTCCAAGATGATGGACTCGGCAGCGGAAGTCACGGTAAAGGACGCTTTGAAGACCCCGAAGATCGTCTTCACGCCCAAGCAGAAGATGCGTGACGCTGCCAACCAGGTGGAGCTGAGCGTGGACCGCGACAGCCTGAAGGCCTCCGCGGGCGGCGGCTCCGCCACCACCCCTCCCGACGATGAGGAGCAGGGCGGCCAGACGCAGCCCGGCGGCGGCACGGGCGGCACGGGCGAGTCGGGCGAGGAGTAGGCTCCCCGCCCCCTATAGCGGACGCGCCGGCGCTCCCCCCGCGGGGGGAACGCCGGCGCGTTTCTCTTTCCGTCCGCCAGGCGGGGCTACAGGCTCTCCAGCATGCGCTTGATGACCACCTGGGCCGATATCTCCCTGTTGGCGGCCTCCGGGATGACGAGGCTGCGGGGGCTCTCTATCACGTCGTCGGTGACGATGAGGCCCCGGCGCACGGGCAGGCAGTGCATGAAGTAGGCGTTGTCGGTCAGCGCCATGTGCTCCGCGTCGATGGTCCACGACATGTCCTTGGAGAGTATCTTGCCGTAGTCCTCGGGGCGGGTCACTCCCGGGCAGCTCCAGTTCTTGGCGTAGACGAAGTCCGCGCCGCGCAGCGCCTCCCGCTGGTCGTACTCCACCTTGGCGTCGCCCGCGAACCTCGGGTCGAGCTCGTAGCCCTCGGGGTGGGTGATGACCAGGTCCACGTCGGCGGCCCTCATCCACTGCGCGAAGGAGTTGGGCACCGCCTGGGGCAGGGCGCGGCAGTGGGGCGCCCAGGTGAGCACCACCTTGGGTCTGCGGGCGGGGCGGTGCTCCTCTATGGTGATGAGGTCGGCGAAGGCCTGCAGGGGGTGCACGGTGGCGGTCTCCATGGCGAAGACGGGCCTTCCGCTGTGCTTCACGAACTGGTTCACGATGGTCTCGGCGTAGTCGTACTCCCTGTCGTTGAGCCCGGCGAAGGAGCGTATGCCTATGAGGTCGCAGTAGCATCCCATGACGGGTATGGCCTCCAGCAGGTGCTCGCTCTTGTCGCCGTCCATGACGACTCCCCGCTCGGTCTCCAGCTTCCATGCCCCGGCGTTCACGTCGAGCACGATGACGTTCATGCCCAGGTTCATGGCCGCCTTCTGGGTGGAGAGGCGTGTGCGCAGCGAGTTGTTGAAGAATATCATCAGGAGGGTCTTGTTCTTGCCCAGGTGCTGGTAGGCGAAGCGGTTGGCCTTCACCTCCCTTGCCTCGTCCAGGGCCTTGCCCAGGTCTCCGAGGTCTTGCGCGTTGAAGAAAGTGTTCATAAGCGGTGTATAAGGGTTAAGTGTGTTGGTGGCGGGGTGTCACGGGCGTGTCTGCCCCTCGCCGTTGATGAGCCACTTGTAGGTGGTGATCTCCTCCAGGGCCATGGGGCCTCTGGCTCCCAGCTTCTGGGTGCTGATGCCTATCTCCGCGCCCAGCCCGAACTGCGCCCCGTCGGTGAAGCTGGTGGGGGCGTTGACGTAGACGCAGGCCGCGTCCACGAGGGCCTGGAAGCGGGCGGCTCGCTCCGGGGAGGAGGTGATGGCGCACTCGCTGTGCCCGCTGCCGTAGGTCTCTATGTGGCGTATGGCCTCGTCCATGTCGGCCACGGTCTTCACGCCCATGGCGTAGTCGAGCCACTCCCTGCCGTAGGTGTCCTCGCCAGCGTGGAAGAGCAGCCCCTCTGGATAGCGTCCCCGCAGGGTCTCGAAGGCCTCTGGGTCGGCGTAGAGCCTCACCTGATGGCTCGTGAGCGGCTCGCATAGCTGGGCGAGCTGGGGCAGCCGTGAGCGGTGTACCAGCAGGCAGTCCAGCGCGTTGCATACGCTGGGGCGGCGCGTCTTGGCGTTGTTGATGATGGCCTTGCCCATCTCCAGGTCTCCGTCCTCGTCGAAGTAGGCGTGCACCACTCCCGCCCCGGTCTCTATGACGGGCACCTTGGCCGTCTCCCTCACGAAGTCGATGAGCCGCTTGCTGCCCCTGGGTATGCAGAGGTCTATGTAGCCCACGGCGGTGAGCATCTGGGCCGTGGCCTCATGGGTGGCGGGCAGCAGGGTGACCGCCTGGGGGGAGACCCCGAAGCGGGCGAGCGTCTCGTGGATGAGCTCCACGGCGGCCCTGTTGGAGTGGTCAGCGTCCTTGCCCCCCTTGAGCACGCAGGCGTTGCCGCTCTTCAGGCAGAGGGAGAACACGTCGAAGGTGACGTTGGGTCTGGCCTCGTATACCATGCCTATCACGCCGAAGGGCACGCTCACCTTGCGCAGGCGCAGGCCGTTGGGGAGGGTCTTCTCCGCCAGCGTGCGCCCCAAGGGGGAGGGGAGGCGGCTGACGGCGCGCATGTCCGCGGCGATGTCGGCCAGCCTCTCGGTAGTGAGCTTCAGCCGGTCATGGAGGGGGTTCGCCTCGTCCATCAGGGCGAGGTCTTGGGCGTTGGCCTCCAGCAGCCATGGGGTCCGTTCCACGATGGTGTCGGCCACGGCCTGGAGTATCTCGTTGGCGCGGCGGTCGGGCAGCAAGGCCAGTTCCTTGCTGGCCGCCCTCGCTTGCCGGAAGGTGTCTGTAAGGTTTGTCATGGGTGTACGCGTTATGTGATGTTAATGGATGGCGCTGGCGGGGGCGGCGGTGTCACTCCATGCAGAGGTAGTCGTAGTGCACGAGGGGCCTCAGGCCATGCTCCCCCATGTGGAGGCGGGCTTCCTCCGCGCTGTATCCGCTGCGTCCCACGGCGAAGGTCTCCCCCCGCTCGTTGGCTATGTTGATGATGTCTCCCTCCATGAAGTCTCCCTCCACGGCGCTCACGCCCACCAGCAAGAGGCTGACGGCCCGCTCGCCCCTGAGGGCTTCCTCCGCCAGCCTGTTGACCCTCACCACGCCCTTGGCGAAGCTCTCGCTGTGGGCTATCCACTTCTTCACGCCGCTGGCGGGGTTGGGGTTGGGCATGAACTCGGTGTGGGGAATCTCTTGTGGACGGGTGAAGAGGGAGGGGAGCACGTTCTCCCGCGCGCCGTTGGCTATGATGACCCTTATGCCCTCCTCGGCCACCTTGCGGGCTATGTTGCCCTTGGTGAGCATGCCGCCCCGGCCGAAGCCGCTCTTCTGGGCTTGTATGTAGTGGCTGAGGTCTTGGTCGTAGCGCAGGGTGGGTATTATCTTGGAGTGGGGCGACTTGGGGTCGCCGTCGTAGATGCCGTCCACGTTGGAGAGGATGACCAGCGTGTCCGCGTCCATCATGGTGGCGATGAGTCCCGACAGCTCGTCGTTGTCGGTGAACATCAGCTCGGTGACGCTCACGGTGTCGTTCTCGTTGACGATGGGTATCACGCCATTGTCGAGCATCACGCCCATGCAGGCTCGCTGGTTGAGGTACTCGGCTCGGGTGGAGAAGCTCTCTTTCATGGTGAGCACTTGCCCCACGTGGACTCCGTGCTCGCGGAAGAGGTCATAGTAGAGGCCTATGAGCTTCACCTGGCCCAGGGCGGAGTAGAGCTGCCTTTGGGCCACGTGGTCCAGCTTGCGGGAGGCTTGCAGCTCGCCCCTTCCGCAGGCCATGGCGCCTGAGGAGACGAGGATGGCTTCCACGCCCTCTTGCCTGAGCCACACCAGTTGGTCCACTATGGCCGACACGCGGGTAACGTCCAGCTTGCCGTCGGGACGGGTGAGCACGTTGCTGCCCACCTTCACCACCACGCGCTTGCTCCCTGTCTTGTTGGTAGCCGTCATTTCCGATTGTCCTTGTCTCTTATCTCCACGCGGCGAATCTTGCCCGAGATGGTCTTGGGCAGCTCGTCCACGAACTCTATGATGCGTGGGTACTTATAGGGCGCGGTCTCCCGCTTGACGTGGTTTTGCAATTCCTTGATGAGCACGTCGCCCGCCCTGTCTTTCCACTCCTTGGCCAATACCACGGTGGCTTTCACCACCATGCCGCGTATGTCGTCGGGCACGCCGGTGATGGCGCATTCCACCACGGCGGGATGGGTCATGAGGGCGCTCTCCACCTCGAAGGGGCCTATGCGGTAGCCGCTGCTCTTGATCACGTCGTCTGCCCGTCCCTCAAACCAGTAGTAGCCGTCTTGGTCTCGCCATGCCATGTCTCCCGTGTGGTAGATGCCGTCGTGCCACGCCTCCTTGGTGAGCTCGGGGTCTCGGTAGTAGCCCTTGAAGAGCCCTATGGGCTTCTCGTCGCCCACCCGGATGCATATCTCGCCCTTCTCTCCCTCCTCGCACTCGGTGCCGTCCGCCCTCAGCAGGCGCACGTCGTATTGGGCGTTGGGCTTGCCCATGCTGCCGGGCTTGGGCTTCATCCAGGGGAAGGTGCCCAGGGTCATGGTGGTCTCGGTCTGGCCGAATCCCTCCATGAGCTGTATGCCCGTCAGTTGGTGGAACGTCTCGGCCACGGAGGGATTGAGGGCTTCGCCGGCCGTGGTGCAGTAGCGCAGGCTGCTGAGGTCGTACTTGCTGAAGTCCTCGAGTATCATGAAGCGGTAGATGGTGGGCGGGGCGCAGAAGGAGGTGACGCGGTATTTCTCTATCTGGCGCATGATCTTCTCGGCGGTGAACTTCTCGTGGTCGTAGACGAACACGGTGGCCCCGGCGAGCCATTGGCCGTAGAGCTTGCCCCACACGGCCTTGCCCCATCCCGTGTCGGCTACGGTGAGGTGGATGCTGTCGGGGGTCAGGTTGTGCCAGAAGACGCCCGTGGTGAGGTGGCCCAGGGCGTAGAGGTAGTCGTGGGCCACCATCTTGGGCTCTCCGCTGGTGCCGCTGGTGAAGTAGATGAGCATCGTGTCCTCGTTGGTGTTGACGTGCTCGGGGCGGACGAAGCGGGGTGCCTTGGGCCACTCCTGCCGCCAGTCGTGGAATCCCTCGGGCACGGCCTTGCCTTGCTGGCTGAGGGAGTTGACGGCCACGAGCACCTTCACCGTGGGGCTGTCGGGCATGGCGGCGAGTATCTGGCTGGTGACGTACTCGTCGTTGGCGCAGACGATGGCCTTGACGCTGGCCCGCTGGTCGCGGTATACGATGTCGTGCTTGGTGAGCATGTGGGTGGCGGGTATGGCCACGGCGCCCAGCTTGTGGAGGGCGAGCATGCTGAGCCACCACTGGTAGTGCCTCTTGAGGATGAGCATCACCTTGTCGCCATGGCCTATGCCGAGGCTCTGGAAGTAGGCCGCGGTGCGGTCGGTTTGGTCTTTCAGCTCCGCGAAGGTGGCTCTCACCTCCTCGCCCCGCTCGCTGGTCCAGAGGAGGGCGAGCTTGTCGGGGTGCTCCTCTGCCCATGCGTCCATCACGTCGTAGGCGAAGTTGAAGTTCTCTGGTATCTTGAAGTGCAGGTTCCGCTTGTAGTCCTCCTCGGAGGTGAAGCTGGTCTGCGTGAGAAATCGCTCTATCATGGTCTTGGGTTTGTTTGGTGGTGTGTTTAGAAGACTATGCAGATGAACGTGGCGGGCTGTCCTCCCAGCGCCCTCATGCGGTGGGGCTGCGTGGCGTCGAAGTAGATGCTGTCGCCCTCGTTCAGGGTGAGCGCGCGCTCGCCGATGGTGATTTCCAGTGTGCCCTCCAGCATGTAGTCGAACTCCTGCCCGTCGTGGCGGTTCTTGTTGGGCAGGTGGCCGTCGGGCTTGGGGTCCACGCGGGTGAGGAAGGGGTTGGCCTTGCGGCCTATGAAGCCGGCGGCCAGGCTTTGGTATTTGTAGTTCTTGTTGCGGTCTATGCTCTGCCCCTGCCCCTTGCGCGTGAGGAAGTAGGCGCTCATGCGCGGCTCCTCGCCGAAGAGCAGCACGTTCAGGTCTACGTCATACTTCTTGGCTATCCTGGCCAGGCGGTAGACGGAAGGGTCTGCCTCTCCGGCCTCTATCTGCAGGTAGTGTTCCAGGGAGGTGTCGCAGACTCGCGCCATCTCCTCGGCGGGTATGTCGAGCGCGTCTCGCAGTCCGCGTAGCCGCTCGCCTATTTGCTTGATTGATTCTTCCATGGGGTGTGTCTTGTTGTTAGGTTGTCTCTTTGCTCGCAAAGGTAAGCATATTTTCTCTATCTGGCAAGCTTTGGCCGGGGAAAGTGGCGTTCTGCCACGTGGCGGGCTTGGCGGCAGGGTGCCCCAAGGGGTCGTGCATGGGGTGTCTCAAGGGTCATGCATGGGGTGTCTCAAGGGGTCATGCATGGGGTGTCTCAAGGGGTCATGCATGGGGTGTCTCAAGGGGTCACTCGTGGGGTACCTCAAGGGGTCACTCGTGGGGTATCTCGGTAGGTCACTCGTGGGGTATCTCGGTAGGTCACTCGTGGGGTACCTCAGAGGGTCACTCGTGGGTATCTCGAGAGGTCACGCAAGGGGCGCGAGCCAGCGTTGGGCGTATGCCCTACAGCTCGTTGAGCACGGTCTCCAGCCGCTTGATGAACTCGTCCACTTCTCCCTGGCTCAGGCAGAGGGGCGGCAGGACGCGCAGCACGTTGGCGCCGGCGCACCCCGTGAAGCAGTGCTGTTCGTGGATGAGCTTGGAGCGCACTTCCTTGTGGGGCACGTCCAGCACCACGCCCACCATCAGTCCCCGGCCTCTCAGCTCGGTGATGTGGCGGGTGCGCTGCCGCAGTTCCTTCAGCTCGTCCATCAGGTAGTCCCCCACCAGGTGGGCGTTCTCCACCAGCCCCTCGCTCTCCATCACGTCGAGCGTGGCCAGCGCGGCGGAGCAGGCCAGGTGGTTGCCCCCGAAGGTGGTGCCCAGCTGTCCGTAGACGGGCGTGAACCGCGGCGAGATGAGCACGGCTCCCATGGGGAAGCCGTTGGCGATGCCCTTGGCCATGGTGATGATGTCGGGGCGGATGCCCAGCCACTGGTGGGCGAAGAACTTGCCGCTGCGGCCGTATCCGCACTGTATCTCGTCGCAGATGAGTGCCGTGCCCGTCTCCTGGCAGGCCTGGCTCAGCCCCTGGGCGAACTCGGGGGTGAGCATGCCCACGCCTCCCACGCCCTGTATGCACTCTATGATGCAGGCGCAGACATCGCCCTTCCTCAGCTCGGCCTCCCAGGCGGGCAGGTCGTTGATGGGCAGGAAGGTGACGTGCTGGCAGTCGTTGATGGGGGCCACTATCTTGGGGTTGTCGGTCACCTCCACGGCCAGCGACGTGCGCCCGTGGAAGGACTTCCGTATGGCCAGCACCCGCTTGCGGCCGTTCTGGAAGGAGGCCAGCTTCAGGGCGTTCTCGTTGGCTTCCGCGCCGGAGTTGATGAGGAAGAGCTGGTAGTCGTCATATCCGCAGGCCTTTCCCAGCCGCTCGGCCAGCTCCGCCTGCAGGGTGTTGATGACGGAGTTGCTGTAGAAGCCCAGCCGCTGGAGCTGCTGGCTTACCTTCTCCACGTAGTGCGGGTGGCAGTGCCCTATGCTGATGACGGCGTGCCCGCCGTAGAGGTCCAGGTATTCCTGTCCCTTGTCGTCCCATACCTTGCATCCCTTTCCCTTCACCACGTTGATGTCGTAAAGGGGATATACGTCGAATAGTTTCATGTCTTGATAGTGTCTTGGGTTAATGTTTGGTCGCTGTCAGAAGGCGCTCGGCTTCAGCCTGAGCCCCATGGTCTCGTCCAGGCCGAACATGATGTTCATGTTCTCCACGGCCTGGCCCACGGCTCCTTTCAGCAGGTTGTCTATGCAGCAGGTGACGAGCAGCTTGTCGCCATGCTTGTCGCAGTGCACGAGCGCCTTGTTGGTGTTCACCACCTGCTTCAGGTCCAGCGGCTTGTCCACGTAGTGGGTGAATGGCTCATGCCGGTAGAACGCCTTGTATCCTTCCACGATTTCCTCCAGTGGCGCCTGGGTCTTGATGACCTCGGTGGCGAAGATGCCGCGGGCGAAGTCTCCGCGGTAGGGGATGAAGTCGATGGAGGCTTCCAGGTGGCCCTGCACCTGCTTTAGGCTTTGCCTTATCTCTGGCACGTGCTGGTGCTGGAACGCCTTGTAGACGCTCATGTTTCCCTCTCGCCAAGAGAAGTGGGTGGTGGCGCTTGGCTTTTGCCCCGCCCCGGTGCTGCCCGTGATGGCGTTTACGGCCACGTCTTCGTTCAGCAGCCCCATCTTGGCGGCGGGCAGCAGTCCCAGCTGTATGCAGGTGGCGAAGCATCCCGGGTTGGCCACGTGCCGGGCTTTCGCCACGCGCTCCCTGTTGATTTCCGGCAGTCCGTAGACGAAGTCGTGGGCTTCGGGCGTGGGGTGTTGTGTCTCCAGCCACTTGCCCGCCAGGCGGAAGTCTTGCGCCAGGTCGATGATTTTCACTCTCTGGGGCACCTCGTGCTCCTTGAGGAAGGCCTCGCTCTTGCCGTGGCCGAAGCAGAAGAAGACAACGTCCACTTCCTCGAAGGGCATCTCGGCGGTGAACCTCAGGTCGGTGTCCCCGTAGAGCCCTTCATGCACGTCGGCCACCAGGTTACCCGCGTTGCTCTCGGAGTTGGCGAAGACTATCTGCGCTTCTGGGTGATTTATCAGCAGCCTGATCAGCTCTCCGCCTGTATAGCCGGCCGCTCCCAGTATTCCTACTCTTACCATGTCGTGTTGTTGATATCGCCCCCTCGGGCGTGATTGATATGGGTTATCGTTTCTCGTCGGGGTGGATGCCGTAGTAGACTCTCAGTGGGGTAGAGCTTACCTTGATGAATCCCTTGGCCTCCTCGGCGGTCCATCCGTGCTGCATCTCGCCATACTCTCCGAGCTTGCTCTTCAGCAGGTCATCGGGGGACTCCACGCCCACGGTCTCGAAGCCCAATGGGCGCAACTTCAAGATGGCGGTGCCATTCACGTGGCGTTGCGAGGAGGTGAGCATGGCCTCGATATCGGGCATGACGGGCTCCAGGTACTGGCTCTCGTGCAAGAACATGCCATACCAGTTGGCCACTTGGTCTTTCCAGTATTGTTGCCATTTGCTTAGGGTATACTTTTCCAATAGCCGGTGAGCCTCGATGATGAGCTTGGGAGCCGCGGCCTCGAAACCCACGCGTCCCTTGATGCCGATGATGGTGTCACCCACGTTGCAATCGCGGCCTATGGCGTAGGCCGCCCCTATTTCCTCTATCTTCTGTATGGCTGCTACCTTGTCGTCATACTTCTCGTCGTTAACGGCCACGATCTCTCCCTTCTCGAAGGTGATGCGCAGCAGACTTTCCTCCTGCTTGGTGACATGTTTCAGGTAAGCCTCCTCGGGCAGTCCTTGCGCGGAGTCAAGTATCTCGCCGCCGCAGATGCTGGTGCCCCAGATACCCACGTTGTAGGAGTATTTCAGTTTGGTGAAGTCTGCGTAGTAGCCATGGTCGTTTAGATAGTCTACTTCCTCCTTGCGGCTTAGGGCTTGGTCGCGGGTGAGGGTGATGATTTCCACTCCCGGGGCCATCACCAGGAAGGTCATGTCGAATCGTATCTGGTCGTTGCCCGCCCCAGTGCTGCCGTGGGCAATGGCGTCGGCTCCTATCTCCTTGGCGTAACGTGCGATGGCGATAGCCTGGAAGATGCGCTCAGACGATACGGAGATAGGGTAGCAATTGTTGCGCAACACGTTGCCGTATATCATGTATTTCAATGACTTGTCGTAGTATTCCTTGGTCACGTCGAGTGTCACGTATTCCTTGGCACCCAATTTATAGGCGTTCTCCTCGTTGGTTTTCAGCTGCTCGGGACTGAAACCGCCCGTGTTGGCGCACGCCGCGTATACTTCATATCCATCGTTGGCCAGTTTCATCACAGTGTAGGAGGTGTCCAGTCCCCCTGAGAAGGCCACTACAACTTTCTTCTTTCCCATCTTGATAGTCTCCTTTGTTTTGTGTTTATATTTATGATGATATGCTGTTACTTCCCGTCTCCGTCTATAGCCCTGATACGATCCATTACCTCTTGGGGTATCTTGGCGGGCAACTTCTCTTCTGGGTCAAAGAGCATGGCCGTGCAGATGCAATATTTACGATTAGTGCGATGGAGCACGTCCACGTTTATGCATCCCTCGCATCCCCTCCAGAAAGACTCGTCGTCAGTCAGGTCGCTGAAGGTGACGGGATGGTATCCCAATTGGGTGTTCATCTTCATCACTGCCGAGCCAGAGGTGAGCGAGAATATTTTCGCGTGTGGCCATCGCTTGCGGGCCAGGGTAAACGTCACGTCCTTGATGCGTTTGGCCAGTCCAAGTCCCCTGAAGTCGGGATGGACGATGAGTCCTGAAGTGGTTACGTATTGTTTGTTCCCCCAGGTCTCGATGTAGCTGAAGCCAGCGAAGCGGTCGCCCTGCAGCGCGATTACCGCTTTGGCTTCTCTCATCTTCGTGGCCAGGTATTCGTGGGTACGCTTGGCGATACCTGTTCCTCTTACCTTCGCCGCTTCGGCGATGGTTTCCAGTATGGTGTCCACGTACTTCTCGTGCGATGGGTCAGCCACTACTACTTTGATTTCTTCCATTTCCGTATTATAATATATTATTGTATGTGTTTCATCTCGCGATGGGCATCACCTTGTTAAGCCCATTGATTACCTCTTCTTCTGTCACGCCATCTTTCTTCACCATGAAGATAGTGTCATCGCCGGCGATGGTTCCCAAGATTTGGGGCACATCGGCGTTGTCTATGTTATAGGCGATGCTGCTGGCGTGTCCCGGACGGGTCTTCACCACTATCATATTGCCAGAGAAGTGGATGGAGCGGAAGCCAGGAGCTTGCAGCAGTCCTCCATGCTCGATGGAGCTGACGCGCCGATAGTTAGTCTCGGGAGGCAACACATACCTGTATTTCCCTTTGCCCACGTGTTGCTTCACAACCTTCAGTTGCCTGAGATCGCGGCTCAGCGTGGCTTGTGTCAGCTTGTACCCCAATGGCTTTAGGGCTTTAAGCACCTCTTCCTGGCTAGCTAATTCCCTGCCCGCTATCAGCTCTCTCAAGGCTTCCAGTCTGCTGCTCTTCTCTCTCATAAGTGCATATTTATACGATTTCGGTCGCAAATATACGCTTTTTCTTGCGAATACACAAATATATTTGCATAAATATCGTGAGTTCGACGAAAAGTTGTAGAGACGCATTCTTGCGTCTCGGCAAGCAAGATTGCCGAATAAAATCGCCTGTCGCGAAGACTTGGCAGCTGGCTGAGACGCAAGAATGCGTCTCTACAGTTTGGTGATAACAGGGCTGCGCACATAAAGTGGAATTCGTCGAACTCGCGTTAAATAGTAGGTTTTTGTATGATTTGAGGTAGTTGAAGGCTCTTGTCAAGGGGTATGGATGGTAGGCCCCATGCAAGGGGTATCGTTAACACCCTTGTATGGGTGCTCCCCAATACCCTTGTATGGATATCAATATTACCCCACTCGTGGGGTATCGCGATGGGTCACTCGTGGGGTATCATGATAGGTCACTCGTGGGGTATCGCGGTGGGTCACTCGTGGGGTATCACGATGGGTCACTCGTGGGGTATCACGATGGGTCACTCGTGGGGTGCTTTCAAGGGTATCTGATACCCTTCGCGACGGGTCACGGCGACCCTTATCCATCCTGGCTGTCATCCTTCCTGTAGGCGCGTGAAAGCGGCCTGGCTGGCAAGCCTGCCGCTCCTCCCCGCCGTCTGCCCGAGAAAATCGCCACCCCTGGCATGGGCCAGGAGTGGCGATTGATGGTGTTTCCCCATGAGACCATTGTCTTGGGATGTGGTGTCTTGGCGTATGGCTAGTCGATAAAACGCCGGGTAATATCGCCATATTCCTCTATGCGGCGGTCGCGCAAAAAAGGCCACCAGCGTCTTACGTTTTCCCCATGTCCCAAGTCTAGCTCTACTAGCCGAAGGTCTTCCTCGTTGTCAGAGGAGCGGCATATCATTTCTCCCTGTGGCCCGGCCACGAAACTGCTTCCCCAAAATTGTATGCCACCCGTGCGGTTGCTAGGGTCAGGCTCGTGTCCCACTCGATTGACAGCTATCACGGGCAGTCCGTTGGCAACGGCGTGTCCTCGCATTACGGTTGTCCACGCCTCTCTCTGTCGTTGCTGTTCTTCTATGGTGTCACTGCTCTCGTAGCCTATGGCCGTAGGGTAGATGAGTATCTCCGCTCCTTGCAGAGCCATCAGCCTGGCGGCCTCGGGATACCACTGGTCCCAACAAACGAGCACTCCCAACTTGCCCAGTGAGGTGGGGATGGGATGAAAGCCCAGGTCGCCAGGGGTGAAATAGAACTTCTCGTAGTAAGCGGGATCGTCAGGGATGTGCATCTTGCGGTATTTCCCCGCTATGGAGCCGTCAGAGTCCATTACAACCGCGGTGTTATGATAGAGCCCCGCCGCTCTGCGTTCGAAAAGCGAGGTGACGATAACCACGTTATGCTTGCGTGCCAGGTCTGCGTAAAGCGATGTGCTGGGTCCGGGGATGGGTTCTGCCAGATCGAAGTAGTTGACATTCTCTTCTTGGCAGAAGTAGAGCGTATTGTGCAATTCTTGCAACACGATGAGATTGGCTCCTTGCTTGGCTAAATCCGAGATGCCTTCAGCTAGCCTCCGCGTATTGTCCTCCTTGGAAGCGGTATTGTGTTGCTGCAGATAGCCCAGTTTGATGATTTTCTCCATGATATATAATATGTGTAGAAAGCTTATATGTGTAATACGCCTACGGGGTATTGCATGGTAAGGCAATGTATAGAGCCGTGCTGCCGCACGATGATTTGCGCGTCGACACCCACTATCTGCCTGCCAGGGAATGCTTCCGCGACGCGCTCCATGGCCAGGGTATCATGGTCTGGTTGTCCATAGGCAGGCACGATGACGGCTCCATTGATTACCAGGAAGTTGGCGTAGGTGGCAGGCAGGCGTTCCCCATTGAAGTGAATTTCCTTTGGCATGGGAAGGGGGATTAGCCGATAGGGCTTCCCTTCCAGGTTTCGCAATTGCCGTAGTTCTCTCTCTAAGGCAAGGAAGTCTTCATATTGCGGGTCTGCCGTATCCTCACATTTCACGTAAAGCAAAGTGTCATTGGGAGCCGTGCGCACTGTGGTATCGATGTGCCCATCGGTATCATCTCCTATAAGTGTGCCATGATGGAGCCAGATTATTCGTCGCGCGCCTAGCCTGTAGAGCAATTCCCGCTCTATGTCATTTTGGGTGAGAGGCTGGTTCCTGTTGGGGGCCAACAAACATTGCGCCGTGGTGAAGATGGTTCCATGCCCATCGCTTTCTATGCTGCCTCCTTCCAAGATCAAGTCCAAACAATCCACTCGGTGACCATATAAAAGTTCTTGGGCGAAGTAACGCTCGCTGGAGAGGTTGTCCAGTTCAGCGTGGAATTTCTCCCCCCATCCGTTGAAACGAAAGTCCAACAATAATGGTTGCCCCTCTTCGTTGAGCAGGGTAATCATGCCAAAGTCCCTGGCCCAAGTGTCATTGTGTGGACACTCTGCCAATCTTACCTGCCTCAGCGTCTCTTCGCTTAAATAGGTGGAGAGGTATTGGCGGGTAGCCTTGATGTCTTCCGTGCCTAGCAGCACGGGCTCGTGAGGCGTGATGGCTTCTATCAGCTCCAGGTAAGTTTGTCTAATCTCTTCCAGATAGGGCTGCCAGTCCATGCCTGTTTGGGGCCATGCCAGCTGGATGCCGCTTTGCCTATGCCATTCAGCGGGCATTCTGTATCCTGAAGGTATCTTTGGCGAGTGTCGCATGTCGCTTTTTATTATATATATAATATGTATATAGGCGACCTACTTTTGATGAGTGGCCAAGAGATAGTTGCGGGCGGGGTTGGCGTACATGGTAAGGATGCGTTCTCTCAGGAACGCCTCGTCCTTGTTCTCCAAGTCCACCATGCCAATGCGCTCTTCAACGTATTTCTCGAAGGCCTCCTTCTCTTCCTGCGTATAATGGCAGGCATAGGTATCGGTGCCTTCCAAGAGGTCGAGCGCCACGTAATTATTGGCATAAAGCCGATAGTGGCGATGTATCTCTTGGTCAATATGTTTGGCGATAATCATATACAGGTCTGTCTTGGGCGTAGCGGGATTTATATTGGCCAAGAAGTTGTCTATGCAGGGTGCCACGTGGTAATGTATATTGCCCTTGTATCCTAAGATGCCCGTCTTCATGCTCAGCACGTCATCGGCCGCGGACTTCTTCCATCCAGGAATATCCCTCTTCAGTTGGAACTCTTTTGCTTTCAAGTAGTCGCAGGGGTCATATTCATAGCTGATGCTGAGAGGAGCCAGGTGGAGTTCCATCAGTCTTTCCACCACGCTTCCTTCACCACTCATGGCCATCATTTTAAGCACGGCCTCCTGTGTTCTGTCGTCGCTGTCCTTTGCCCTTCCTTCCCGTTGGGCTATCCAGATATTCTCATGCTTTTTGTTGATGGCGAAATGCATGTATCCGGAAAGTCGCTTGCTGGCGGATAGCATCTGCCTCATGGGCAATCCCCTTTCCACGATAAACGATTTGTTGACTCTCACCAAGTCTTTTACCCAAGGCAGGGCCAAGAGATTGTCGCCTATGGCTATTTCGCAAGTAGTTGAGAATCCCGCGTCTAAAAGGAACTTGGAGAGCAGCGCGGAGTCGAGCACGATGTCACGATGGTTGCTGATAAAGGTGTAGCGGCCATTGATGTCCAATGCGTCGCAACACATATCACATTGCTTGGCGGCCTTTGCCAGCAACTCATTGATGAAGCCGTAGCAGAAAGTCTTTTGGAATTCCAGGCCAGAATGGCAGCTTTTCATCTTTTCCGTCAAGACCTGGAAGGGCACATGGGGATAGATGTAAGCCAATACGGCTTGGAACTGTGTTTGTTGACTTAGCCGCTCGAATGCCGCGGGCAAATCTTCCGCCTCAAAAGGGCGTATCTCGTCAAACTCTTGTGGTATAGTCATGGGTGGAAGGTGCTAAGGTTGGGTTTCTATATATAATATAATAAAGTGCGGACTAGAACTGGTTCTCCACTATCTCGGCGAGCACGGTGCCCATGTCCAGTCCCGCGGCTTTCACTTGTTGGGGTATAAAACTGGTGGCGGTCATGCCTGGTGTGGTGTTTACTTCAAGCATGTTGATGACATCGTTGCCATTGGCATCCTTTGAGATGATATAGTCCACTCGGATGATGCCGTTCACGTGAAGTAAGTCGTAAATCTTGCTGGTCTCCTCGGCCACTCGCTGTGCGGTCTCTGGACTAAGGCGAGCTGGTGTAATCTCCTTTACTTGTCCGTTGTATTTGGCGTCGTAGTCAAAGAACTCATTATTGGTTACAACCTCGGTAGCGGGTAGCACTACGCTTTTCCCTTTTACCTTATAGACGCCTTGGGATATCTCGGTGCCTTGCAATAGGCTTTCCACCATCACCTCGTCACTCTCCATGAAAGCCACTCTCAAGGCTGGAGCCAGTTGGTCGGCGTTCTTCACCTTTGATACGCCAAAGCTGCTGCCATCGGCGGCGGGCTTCACGAAGCAAGGCATGCCAATACGCTGTTCTATCTCTTGCTCATCGTAAGTGTCGCCGCGGCGTAAAAGGATGCTGTCGGCCACCTTCACGCCAAAGGAACGCAGGTAATTGTTAAGCACGTACTTGTTGAAAGTCAAAGCCTCTACCAATACCCCGCTGGTGGAGTAAGGCAGGTGGATGAGGTCAAAGTATCCCTGCATCACTCCATTTTCCCCAGGGGCACCATGGATGGTGATATAGGCGTAGTCAAAATAGACGCGCTTCCCGTCTAGCATGAATGAAAAGTCGTTCTTGTCGATGGGGGCTATGTCCCCATTGGGCAAGTCTACGTGCCAGTCCGTTCCTTTCACGTCTACCACGTATACGTTATACTTTTGCTTATCGAAGAAAGAGTAGAGCCCTTGCGCGGAGCGCAAGGAGACATCATGCTCTGAAGAGTCACCACCGCAAACGATGGCTATTGTCCTGTTTTGGTTTTCCATTATCTCTCAAATAAGGTGTATTATTCAGCGAAAGTGTCTTGTGTCGTACCCTTGATATATGCCTGCCACTTATCTAGCAAAGCGGCGAAGTCTGAGGGTAGTGGACTGTCGAAGTCCATTTGTTCTCCCGTTACGGGATGCTTAAATCCCAAGGTCTTGGCATGCAAGGCTTGACGGGGACATAGCTTGAAGCAATTCTGTATGAAAGCCTTGTAGGTGCTGCTTCTCTGGCCACGCAGTATCTCGGTGCCTCCATAACGCTCGTCACCGAATAGGGGATGCCCTATATGTTTCATGTGGGCTCTTATTTGGTGGGTTCGTCCAGTCTCCAAAACGCATTCCAGCAGTGTGGTGTATCCAAAGCGTTCCAACACTCGGTAGTGCGTGATGGCGGGCTTGCCTATGCCGCTGTCGGGAGAAGTTACTGTCATGCGCAGTCTGTCCTTGGGGTCCCGGGTGATATTGCCTTCTATTCGTCCTTCTTCCTCGGTGAAGTGCCCCCATACCAAAGCGTGATAACAGCGATGGGTGTTTTTCTCGAAAAACTGTTTGCCCAATTTGGTCTTGGCTTCCGGGGTCTTGGCCACCACTAACAACCCACTGGTGTCTTTGTCTATGCGGTGTACCAGTCCCACCTCGGGGTCATTGGGGTCAAAGGAGGCTAAATCTTTCAGGTGCCAGGCCACGGCGTTGATAAGCGTGCCCGTGAAATTGCCCGCTCCGGGATGAACCACCATTCCCGCGGGCTTATTGACCACCATCAGTTGGTCGTCCTCATAGGCGATGTCCAGCGGAATATCTTCCGCCACGATGCTCGTGTCGTGCTTTGGCCTGTCCAGCATTAGCGTGATGACATCGTTGGGTCTTATTTTGTAATTGCTTTTCACGGGCTTCCCGTTGACGTGGATATACCCCGCCTCGGCGGCTGCCTGTATGCGATTGCGGCTGGAGTGGGGGTTGCGCTCGGCCAAGAACTTGTCTATGCGCACGGAAGCCTGCCCTGGGTCCACTTCCACTTTCCAGTGTTCGTAGAGCCCCTGCTCATCTCCTTCGGCGGGCAAGTTTTCCATCCCGTCTTGCTCCAATTCCTCGTCTATGTCAATGCTATCGTATACCATAATATATAATGTGTGTAAGGGGCTTTTATTCTATCGTGGTTGCCTCCCCTTGGGTGCCTTCCACCACCTCGAAGTCATCTTCTCCTCCGTCAGCTCCCATGATGATGCCACTCTGCTCCTCGCTCTCCCCCTCGTATACAGGCTCTACGTAGGCCACGGAGTCTTCGGTGGCTATTTCCCCATTTCCTACCTGTATGATAAGAGTCGCTTCCACGGGCACCTTGTCTCCAGCGTTCACGTGGCGTCCGTTTACCAAGATGCCATACACCCAGTCGGCTTCTCCAGTCACGAATACGGGGTTGCCCACCTTGAATCCCATAGCTGTCAGCCTGGCCATAGCCTCGCGCAAAGAGCTGTTGTCTATAATGTCAGGGATGGTGCGGGTAGGCGTGCGGGAAGAATTTACCGTCAGATAGATGGTGCGGCCAGATTTCACCTTCGCTCCCCCGTCAGGCACTTGCTGCAATACGCAGTCCTCAGGCATGTTCTTGGCATAAGCCGTGTCTACTACCATCACGTTGAGGCCTGCTTGGGTGAGCAGTCGCTGGGCGTCTGTGGAAGACTTTCGCAGCACGTTAGGCACTATCACTTCCTCTCCGTGATGCGTGTAGAGATCCAGTCCGAACTTTACGCCCACGCTCAACAGCACTATCACCAGCGCCATCGCCAACAGGTTTCCCCAGAGGAACCAACTCTTGAACTTGTTGAAAAACTCAGATGGTGTCATTTGCTCATATTATTTCGCAAAGGTAATCATTTCGCTTGACACTGGAAAGAAAAGAGTGAAAAACAAACAAAAAGCAGCAAAGATTCTTCTCTGCTGCCCTATGACTTGTGGCCTGAAGGCCTTTTCGCGTCGGATTATTTTCCGTGATGCTCGTCGGAAACGGTTAACTTCTTGCGGCCATGCGCACGGCGAGAAGCCAATACTCGGCGACCGTTCTTGGTCGACATACGCTCGCGGAAACCATGCTTGTTGACCCGACGGCGATTGTGGGGCTGAAATGTTCTTTTCATTTTATTATATGTATCGTTTAATTATTAATGGCTGTCTTCATGGAAGCCTCTCGGCGGTTCCATTTGGGCTGCAAAATTACGCATATTTTTCGAAACAACAAAGAAAACCCGTAAATTTAGCTGAAATATTTACGTTTTTGTGGCTTTTGCTTTGTGTTTTGGAGAATTTGCGGTAAATTTGCACCCGCTTTCAAGGCTTTTTGGCAAGCGTCTATTACATATAAACTATAGCATAGATAACAATTATGATCAACTCACAAGAAATCAAAATCGGCACTTGCATCCGCATGGATGGCAAGATTTGGACTTGTATCGACTTCCAGCACAGGAAGCCAGGCAAAGGCAACACTGTCATGATCACCAAGTTGAAGAACGTAGCCGACGGCCGTGTACTGGAGCGCACCTTCCAGATTGGCTTCAAGCTGGAGGACGTTCGCGTGGAGCGTCGCCCTTATCAATATCTCTATGAGGATCCCACGGGTTACATCTTCATGAACCAGGAGACCTTTGAGCAGATACCTATCGCCAAGCATCTCATCACGGGCGTTGAATACATGAAGGAAGGCGACGTGGTGGAAGTGGTGACCGATACTTCCGATGGCACCATCCTGTTGGCCGAGATGCCCGTGAAGACCACCTTGAAGATTACCCACAGCGAACCTGGCGTGAAGGGAAATACCGCTACCAACGCCACCAAGCCCGCCACCCTGGAGAGCGGAGCCACCGTGCGCGTGCCCCTTTTCGTCAACGAGGGCGAGACCATTCAGGTAGACACCCGCGACGGCAGCTATCTGGGTCGTGTAACTGAGTAATCCCACGGGATGAAATATTCTATCATCGTTCCGGTATACAACCGCCCCGACGAGGTAGACGAGCTTTTGGCGAGCCTTCTCCACCAAGAGGAGAAGGACTTCGAGGTCATCGTCGTGGAGGACGGCAGCCAGGTTCCCTGCGGGGATGTCTGCCAGCGTTATGCCGGACAGATGGAACTGCGCTATTATGAAAAGCCTAACTCGGGGCCAGGGCAGAGCCGCAACTACGGAGCGGAGAGAGCCAAGGGGGAATATCTCCTGATATTGGACAGCGACGTGGTGGTGCCCCCTGGATACCTGAAGGCTATCAGTGAGGATTTGGAACGACAGCCCGCCGACGCCTTTGGCGGGCCTGATTGTTCCCATCCCTCGTTTACCGATATCCAAAAAGCCATCTCTTACTCCATGACCTCCTTCTTCACCACGGGCGGCATACGCGGTGGCAAGAAGAAGCTGGACAAGTTTTATCCCCGTTCCTTCAATATGGGCATCCGCCGTGACGTATACTTGCGCCTGGGCGGCTTCTCCCGTATGCGCTTCGGGGAGGATATCGACTTCTCTATCCGTATCTTCCAGGCGGGATGCCATTGCCGTCTCTTCCCCGGGGCATGGGTATGGCACAAGCGTCGCACGGACTTCCGCAAGTTTTGGCGGCAAGTCTTCAATAGCGGCATCGCCCGTATCAATCTTTACAAGAAGTATCCCGACAGCCTCAAGCTGGTGCATTTGCTGCCCATGGTCTTCACCGTGGGCGTTGCCGCGCTGTTGCTGTTGGCTCTTGTCTTATGCGCTCCGTGGCCCTTGTTGCCACTCTTGTTTTACGCCCTGATAGTTTTTCTCGACGCTTCCGCTAAGGAGAAAAGCCCCAAGATAGGCCTCCTTTCCATCGCCGCCGCCTTTATCCAGCTCACGGGCTATGGCTGCGGTTTCCTGCAAGCCTGGTGGAGGCGTTGCGTCAGGGGAAAGGCCGAGTTCAGCGCCTACGAGAAAAACTTCTACCAGTAAGCCGTGATGAGCGAGAAACTTCCCATTCCCCAATGGGCACTGGACGACAGGCCGCGGGAGAAGCTGGAACGGCTGGGGGCCGAGGCTCTCTCCGACGCGGAGCTGTTGGCCATCCTCATCGGTTCCGGTAGTGCCAAGGAGAGCGCCGTGGAGCTGATGAAGCGGGTGATGAGCGACTGCGACAACAATCTCAATACCCTGGGCAAACTCACCATAGAGGAACTCATGGACTATTCGGGCATAGGACTGGCCAAGGCCGTCACAATCCTGGCCGCTTGCGAGTTGGGAAAGCGGCGTGCGGCGCAAAGGCCCGCGGAGCGCGTGGCTCTCACTTCCGCCCAAGACATTTACCGATACATGCTGCCCAAGATGCAAGACCTCAGCGTGGAGGAGGCCTGGATAGTCTTGATGAACCAGTCTTACAAGGTAATCAAGCGCAAACGCATCTCCCATGGCGGCATTACGGAGACTTCCGTAGACGTGCGCGTCATCATCAAGGAGGCCTTGCTGTGCAATGCCACCGTGGTGGCTCTCTGTCACAACCATCCCAGTGACAACCCGCACCCCAGTGGGGCGGACAACCAACTGACCCAGCGCGTGAAGAAAGCCTGTGATCTCATGCGCCTTTACTTCCTTGACCACGTGGTCGTAGCCGAGAGCGGCTATTATTCCTACATGGAGGAAGGGCTGCTATAGCCCTCTCATCCCACTTTTCGACTAATCTTTTCTTTTTGTTTCGCCAGGTGTATGGAAATCACGGACAGGCACAATTCGTGTTTATCGCCTTCAGTCCAAGCATGGACCCAGTGGAAATATCATGGGGTAACAGGAGATCGCCAAGGTGGCGACAAGTGACGCACGGGTCATTCCCAGGCATGGGACGCGCGGGAGAATGTCAAGAAATCCTACTTCCACGTTCTTGCG
>OHZK01000067.1_pt1 | contig 78678 bp, 96 predicted proteins | sample 1580401 | NCBI WGS metagenome assembly OHZK01 (sample SAMEA3882530, study PRJEB24775) | human gut metagenome | biome: human-associated habitat; feature: intestine environment; material: feces | place: Netherlands | collected 2009/2010
CTCTTCCATCTACATGATATGGACCATTTGGGATATACTTTGCCGCATCCTTTAATGCAGTATATGGAGTCCTACCTACTTGAACGAATGTTCTTCGTTTTATAAGTTTATCATTCCCAACTTCCTTCATCCCATAGAACCATCCATGATCTGTTGTTGGAATGGTTAACCCAGTTATAGAAGAGTAACCAGTATAAACATATCCAGGAGCAAGTTCCTTAGATTCCTTAACATCATAGATATAGGATTTAAATTGAACCTTTCCCTTTAGCTCATCTTCAATCCATTTGAGAAAATTATCATCAGCATTCTTTTTGAGCTGCTGGGATTTAAGGATTGAAAATCCATCTGTACATTTTAAAGTAATGATAATACCCTGAGCGGAGAATCTTATGTTGGTATCCCTTACCATTACTTTTCTTGGAGCACTTGGAGCATAGGATTTATCCGGGTAAACGATTCCCCATTGTACTCCCAGATATTGCTGTTCTCTGAATTGGGGTATATCTATTAGGTTAGGATTTTCTGTTGTGATAGTGATAAAGCATTCATCATCTTTTTCTTCTCGGTATGTATATTCAAACCCAGTAACAAAAGTACCTATTGGTAATCCTGATAAAGGGTCTATGATTGGTTTATTCTGTGAGTCTGTTACCTTAACAAAAGGCATACCGAACCCCTTGGGTAACATTGACTTTTCGTTACTCATGAGTTCGGTATGATTAATTGTTTACCCCTATACACTTCTGTAAAAGGGTCAATGATATTATTTGCATCAGCAATGTCAGCCCATAACCCAGAATCACCATAATATCTGAATGCTACACTTTGTAAAGTTTCACCTTCCAATAATGTATGAACTTTTTCTTTCCCTGTAAGACTGAAAGTACTGGGAATCCTTTCTAATGTACTGGTACCATCTGGATATTTAATCCTTACTGAATTAGTATAGGGATTTCTTGTAGACTCTTTCATATCTTACACCTCCACTTTATCTGGATATTTAGGTTTACTTTGAGTAGCTATTGGTTCTTCTGGCATAGGTTGAGGAACATTACCATGAACCCTTTGTATATCTGCAGTAGTTAGGTTATGTTTAGTAACCCTTTTGAATGTTAGCTTTTGTGTAGCAGCATTAGGCAATAATCCCAAATCTGTAATTGGTGAGGTTCTGTTAGCCCTACAGGCATTCTGAAAATTACTCAATACATAAGGTGCAGATACCAAGATAAATGAGTAATCCTTAAATAACTCTGCTGAACCCCAGGATATCCAAAGTTCGGGAGGAGAAGCAGCATAAGCATCAGCCTTAGACCAGGATTCTAATAACCTACATTTTTTGATTACATCCTTTCTATCTGATTGTGTAGAATACCAAGAGATATCGAAAGATATGGTATCTTCTGAACCTGTGTACATATAGAAAGGATTGTTTCTTCCATTTGTCCTCACTGCTACCCAACTGTTTTCTGATTCGATGTTTACTTCAGAAGGTTTACCCTGGATAACAATGGATTCATATGTACCATTACCATCAGCATTTGTATTGGGATTGATAATGATAATCTGATTCTTTACTGTGTTAACTGTTGGAGTAGCTTTAAGTTTAGGCTTAGGTACCTTTAATAATGCTCTTCGTTTTGTAGCTTGTAAGGCACTTACTCCAGTGTTAATATTTTTCTTAGCTGGGTCAATCTCTGTAGGTAATACAATTCTCTGAGCTTTGAGAGAAGTTAATCTGTTTGCCAGGATTCTAGCTCTCCAAAGGTAAGTAGCAGGACCCACAGCAGCTTGACCTACTGTAGAATTATCAAAGGGTTTAAGGAGTGCCTCTTGTAGCACTCCATGTATTTTATTTATTGCACTTGCCATGTTACTTTCCTCCTACCTCAATTACTTCATTTTGACTGTGTTCATTGATAGCTTTGCTACCAATAAGATTGCCATCCAAGTAGATGTTAATTGATTTGGTACCCGGTTGAGCATTAGCAAAGTTCCTTTCCATACGATCACCAAATTTCTCTAATGAGTTGTAGAACTTTACCAAAGCATCTGTATTGAGTACCTCCCTTTCTGCTGTTGTGAGATTAGCTTCATCGATTCTTTTTTGCCTTTCTTCTTCTGGAGTCAAAGCTTTAAGAAGAGAATTTGTTTCTGATGATTGCTCATTACTCTTTGTTAAAGCAGAGATAATCATGGGTAAGAATGTGATCACTGCGGAAAGAGCTAATCCCCAGGGTCCTCCGAAGAAAGCTAAAGCTCCTCTCATTACTGATGAAGCTCCGAATCTTAGGGCAGCACCTCCTGCAGCAGCACCAGCAGCTCCTCCAATCAGGGATAATGGATTATACCTTTGAGCATATCTGGTAGCAACAGCTTCTGAAATTCTTCTGGTTCCTCCTGAAGCAGTTTGAGCATAATATCTCATCCTACCAGTTTTATCTTCTTTGCCCATTATCTTACCAAGATATTGGCCTTGATGTGATCTCATCCATTCCTGGTAAAGCATTGCATTACCTACACCTCTACCTGCTAAGCCAGCCTTACCCTGAGCAATGATTGATCTTTGCATAGCAGCATACTCAGCTGCAGAAATTGTAGAAGCTTTCCAACCTTGTTTCATTACAAGGAACATATTCCTTAGTGAAACTGTAGAATCATTGAAAAGCAATCTCATCGAGGACTTTAATGCAATTACTGAAGCATTGATTGTACCTAATACTACAGTACCAGTTACTAATGCTGAAACAAATGGGCCTATCGGAGAATCGAATATTGCTTGGACACCTTCTAAGATTTTACCTATACCTCTTAACCAAGGTGTTAAAGTTGGTCCAAGAGATTCAGCAAAAGAAGTGGTTAAGTTCTCCCAAGTTGATTGTACGGTTTCTATAGCTCCAGCCAATGAAGCCATTCTTTGCTCACGAACAGAAGCAGCAGCTCCCTGGGAATTATTATTTAATTCATCCAGAAGATTGGTATAATTCTGGAATGCTCGAATCATTGTAGAACCAGCTCGTTCACCTCGAACACCCAAGATATTAACCAATAAGTTATACTGATCCAGTTCTCCAAGTCCTCTACTTGCATTAGCAATTTTCTGTAATGCTAAGCCAAGATCAATGAGCTGACCATTAGCATCTATAAAATCTGATTTGGATAATCCTAATGCAGCTAAGGCTTTCCCACCTTTGAAATTTGGGTCTCCAATGGATTTCGATAAATATCGATAAGCATTAGCTAATGCAGTACCAGCCATTGAACCCTGGATACCAGCATCACCAAGTACTCCGATTGCAGCAGCAGTTTGTTCCAGAGTAGCTCCCAAGTTTGTAGTGGTAGTACCAGCATACTTAATTGCTTCACCCAAATCATACAGATTCGTATTTGATCTGGTTACTGCTCTTGTTAAAACGTCAGAAACTCGAGTAGAATTGGCCTCTGTAGAATCAATCATAAACATCTTCATGATGTTGGTCATGATATCTGCAGCTCCTCCTTTTCCACCGAGTTCTGACATTGTAGCATTGGCTAAGTCAGCTGCAGCAGTGATATTATTAAATATCTCTGTTGTTCCCTGTCCTGCCATTGCCATATATTGCATCGCGGAGCCAATATCCTGTGAGGTAAACATTGTATCTTTACCTAAAGTCTTAGCTCTTTGAGAAAGAAGCGAAAAGTCTGTACCTGTATCCTTTGCAATTGCTTTTACAAAGGTCATTGTATCAATAAATTTTGCTCCTTGTAACACAGCTTCACCTATACCATAGGCAGCTGCACTACCAATTGCCATTCCCGCTGTTGCCATTCTATTGACAGCATTGAGATTAGCATTGGTTATATTTTTAGCCTCTTGATGTAGTCTTCGGATTTCTTTGGAGGATTCTCTTGCTTGATTGGAAAATCTATCCTCCAATACCAAAGCAATACCGATTTGTAGTTGTCCCTGATTTGGGGACCCTGAAGTGAAAATAAGGCAGTCCTCCTATAGTTTAAGTGAAACCATTATTTCATTAATTTTTTAAGCTGAGCAAAATACTGATCAGCATTTTCGAGAAGTCTCTTTCTTTTTGAAAGAGGGAGTTTGTATAGAGTGAGATAATCTATTTGGATTTTAGCTCTGTTGATGTAAGCTAATTCATCCTCTAATATCCCGCGATATAAAAAAAATCTGGAGTACCCATAATAGAAAATCCAGCTTTGTATCCTTTTGTTGGATGTTCCAATTCAATAAGCCCAGTATAATATGGATCATTCTCAGCAACTGATTTTCTGATCTCTGCCATATCCCTGGGTGAAAATAATGCAAAGCTTTGAACTGTTTCCCATTTGTCACCCACCTTTAATTTGAGGTCCCTGGCTTTTAATTCCAGGTTCTTAGTTTTAACTGGAGTGTTCATCATCATTGCTTCACCTTTACCAGTTAACAAAGAATATGAAACCTCCTTTCCACTTTGAAGCGTTATGGTGAAGTTCTTTGTGTTTCCAAAGGGGTAATATGGAACTGCGAAAGGCTTTGCATTTAATTCTTCTTCTGTTGGGGATTGATGATAATCATCGAAGAGAAGTTCTTTAAGGTCCTGCTCATACCGAATCTTATCCCCATTTGGCCAGGTATACTCGAATTCCATTACTTGGCCCAATGAAAAGATTCTAGAGGCAATCAATATTGCATACCGAATATTACATGGTAATTCATGTGCCTGTTGTTCTGTGAGCTTTCTATTTGGAGTAAGATTAGTATCTACTACAATCCTTGAGATGAACTCTGAAAAATTGGAGAGTGTTTCTGATTTTATGGGATTAGATAAAATATCATCATCCTCACCATTCTGTTCTCGGATATAAACATAGGCATTCATATCTGGAAGGTTTACCTTCATAGCATTGCTGTTTACTAATGTTTCCATCTCTTTTCTGTTTTTATATGTTGTTACTATGAAAAAACGAGGGATTTCACAACCCCTCGTTCTCTGTTCAGTTTTCTACACTTTAAATTTTCTCGATTTGATCAACTGAGAATTCCAAGTCTTCCAATGTATTATCCGAACTCATACGGTCCAGATTTTGACCATTTACTCGGCAAGGCCAAACTCCAGTACAAATCCAAGAGTTAAGTACTGAACTACCATCCTCGGCTAATTCATCAATCTTAACTGATTCCTTATACTGATCTGGTGTAAGACCTCCGCCTACTAATAAATCCTGGACGGACATAAGCCAGTTCCACATCCATACATCTGAACCCGAGGTGGATTCCAATTTCTGGCAAGTAAGATTACCTACTTGTACTCTACCACCTGTTTTAACACTGTAATTGATATCCCCATGTTCTGTCTGGTCAATAGAGATTTCAGGAAGTGTAACATTCTGAAACAGGTAAGGATTCAATGGATGTTTTACGAATGTAATTTGCCAAAGAAACTTTTTTCTGGGATTAGAAACTTTTGCCATATCTTTTTAATTTAAGCTTGTTCGATATTAATTGCACCAGAAGAAGCATCCAGCACAATTCCAATGTTAATCTCTTGCAAAGCAACAACTTCTTTGATAACCAGGTTGGCTTTATACTTACCCTGGCGTACATCCTTTTCGTTGTTAACCTGCAAATCATCAAAAGAGGTTGCGAATTGATCACCTTGCCATTCATATGAATGAACTCCATTTCGATTCTGAAGATCCTGGAGATAAGGGTCTACTTCCAAATACATCTTACTCCAAGTTTCGAAGTTATTGGGTTCTTCCAGATAACGTTCCATGATTGGTCTCAAAACTTTCTTGATGTAGTAAATCAATCTTTCTACATTCAAGAATCTTTCAGAATTTGAAAGCATTGTGGAAGTGAAGTTATGCCATAACAATGTAGCTTTACCCCCAGAAGCAACTTCCTTGATAACAAAGATGTTGATGCTTTCAGCAGCCAATTCATTGAGATCATCATATCTTCCTGGGCTACCAAAGTTTTCAGCTACTGGCCCATTGCCATCCCCAACGATTCCTCGATTCTGGCCTGCGAATGAATACCAAGGTCCCCATTCTGTAGCAGCTTGAGCAGACAAACCAAATACAGTACCCAATACATCGGAATCCATAAGCATACCATCCTGGTTATACAATCTCAGACCTCCAGCGAAATAGGCAACATGTTCAGAGTTGATCCCTATATCCTGTTTTGCCTTTAAGATCGTAGCCTTGGTTGTGTTTACTTTTGGGATTTCGATAGCATAGGTAGCATTCTTGGTTAAATCGGCAGCGGAATACCCAGCCTGATGTACAGCTTGAGCTTCTGATAAATGCTGATGGATGTGAGAAGCGAAGAACATATAGAAGTCTGAGTAATCCTTCATAACTTCGAATCCCTGAACCCAGTCTGTAGCCACTGGAGTAGTACCGGCATTACCTACTGTACCAAGGTAATACAATGGTTTATCAGCACCCAATGTTACTGGAGCTACATTTGTACTCTTGATAGCAAGTGTAGTGTTATTTACCTTTTGAGCATCATTCAAAAGATTGATCACATCCTGGACTGTTGAGTAATCCTGGGAAGTATCAGAGCCCACTAATACTTTTGTGATTGTTACATCGAAATATGGGTCTGCGGTTAAGAAGTTCTTGAAAAGAGCTGTATCGATAAAGATTGGATGAGTACCATCACCATTCTTGTAAGAAAGTACTGGATTGGTATTTACCAGGAATGCAGAAGTAAGGTTATCTTTAGCATTCGTATTATACAAGCTAGAAATTACTCGATTTCCTACTTGTGTAAACACAACCATAAATTTACCGTTAGTACTTTGGATATCCCCTCCATACTCCTTTGTTTCAAGTTTGAGCTGGATAGTGATAACCTTTGCATCGAATCCAGTTAATTCCAGGTTCAATGTTTCACCAGTATCCGAAATATAAGCATTGCCAGAAACCTTACCAGCAAGCACTGTACCCTTTACTGCATCTACTTTACCCGAGTTTAAGTGACCAATACGACAGATTCGGAGTTGTCCTCCCATGCTTAATGCACGAGAAATGTTTGAAATGGAACCATCGGGAACTACCTCGGAACCAAATACCTCTGCAAATTGAGCAGGGCTCTTGATTATCTTTGAAGCATCAAAGAATGGGCCCTTAGTTGTTCTTGCAAGGACAAATCCAATACCATTGTTAGGAGTAATGCTTGCAACATTGTTGTTAATGACTGTGAAGTCAACTTTAGGACTTGTAGGCATATTGTTAATAAATTAGAGATTAAAGAATGTTTCGATATAAACAAAAAAAGGAAGGAGAAATGAAATGATTCATCACCTCCTTCCTCCTAATCTGAGTTTCGACTATGGAATGTGTATGTTATCCTTAAGTGGTTGTTCTGTATCCTTATTAAAGATATCAATGTTAATTTCATTAATCGGTGTTTCACTACCAACTTCAACTGGTGGCTGAAGTAAGGTATCTTGGATTTCCCAAGTATATACCTTTTCTATGATCCCTCTTTCATCATTCGAATTATCATAGAAATTAGAAGCAATTACAAAAATGTTCCCATCGAATGGAGCCCTCTCATAGATATAGGGTTTTAAATAACCTCTCTGAGGAATTGAGGAATTCATGATAAGGTTTAGTAATCGTTGATCTTCTGAGTTTTTGGAAACTAACCTTACATTTATATATTGGTCAATTGCCTCGAAAGGAGTTTCACTAACCACATAACCTTTATTTCCTTGTTTCTCTCTGTGAAATCGATTTAAACCTATACCTCCGGGAGCGAATCCTTCGGATTCTACTACGATTCTGGGAAAGCTTTCTTTCATACCTTTGGATTGGCTATTACCTACACCAAAGATTTGAATGAATTTGTTTTTGTTCTTTTTTACTTCTTCCACAGCTTGTTGGTAAAGAGCCATGCTCTCTTTCGTTTTCTCATAGAGATTAGGGTCTACTGTTAATCCTAATCTTAGAGTGTTTTCCATAAGGGCCATATAAAATGACCTCTCAATGATTTCTTGTGATGTTACCATAAGCCTCGGATTTGATTTGCCTTTAACCCAGTCCTTGTCATAATGGATCTTCGGATTTCCTTCATTAAAATGTTTCGAAGTTCTTTAGAGCCCCCTGCACTTTTAAGCGAGGGTCTCCATAATGGTCTGGCTGGGATATTTTCGTTCCCATATTCCAATATGATAGCAAGCTGGTTTAAAGTTAATCCACTGTAATGTTTTGTTCCAGAAGGCATACCAACCAGGATTCTGTTTCGATATTTATAAACCCCAACAGCTTTATAATAATCACCTTTAAGGTAATATATCCCACCATCATGATTCCTTTTTAATGGAGCCCATTGAACTCCAGAACCTGCTGGGGGTTTATGTGTATGGATTGCCTTTCGGATTATTCTAATGAGTTTATCTGAAAACTTGGCAACCCCAATATCATAGCCATGTTGAATAGCAGGCTGAAGATGTGTTAATCCATTCTCTACCTTTACCCAGTTCCCCTTATTTCGGATTTCGATTTTAGGAATGGGAGGCATGTAAACACTAATGGAACTACGTTGTTTTCTAGCCATAATCCTTAGAATAAGTATGTTTACATAATAAAACCCAGTAGTATTGTAATATTACATTAATGTAACGTTACCTACTACTGGGTTACCCTTATCAAAGATGATTTATTTCGAAGCTTCTTCCAATTCTGTTAAGGCAGCCGATGCACCGTTAACCTCGGTTTTTAAATTGGCTACATCTGTTTTTAATGTGTTAACATCAGAAGTTAATGTATTAAGTTTATTTGTGATCTCAGTTGTATCAACATTGATCTCATGATAAACTCCATCATCAGCTAAATACTTATTACCGTTACCATCGATTTTAAATGCCATTGCTCCAGTAGTAACTTCATACAACTTAGAAGTAACATCACAAACAATAGCAACTATATTATCAGCGTATCCTGATATTTCATGTTGATCCCGGGAACTCCCCTCTACAGTGAGGGTTGATATTACTATATGGTAAGCTTCGTGACCACTAACAGCTGACTCTGGAAGTTTAAGGATCTCCATTGGTACATACCCAGTTAACCCTATCGTATCAATAGAAATAAACCCAGTGGAAACATGATCCTGAAAAGCCTTTCTAACAACAGCTACATTTTCATCGGAAAGGTTACCGCCCATAGGGTCAAATATAGCTGTAACATCAAGGAATTTATTTTCACCTCCTCCAGAGCCTCCCCAAAATTTGTTGAAAGCATAGATTTGATTTGTACTATCCAAAAAGATCACATCACTTTGGGATAATACCCCTTTTTCTATTTCTTGGTCGGCTTGTTCCTTAGTCCATCCATGGATAAGCCTACCATTTGCACCTTTTGTTATTATACTCATATTTTTTATCCTCCATTAAATTGTATATTATGAAGTTCATTATCACAATCCACAGTACCAGTCCTACCTAATTGAGCAACTCCATCGATCCTCCAAATAGCCCTACTAGCTGTTTGATTAATTCCAAGGCATTCTTCTCCAGATATGGTTACTGACATAACTGTAGACTCTGTAGAATTTTTAATTATCCAAGTAGATTGAAAGGTTGAATCTTTACATTTAATGTTGCAGTATGAGACCCCTCTACTGTAGTAATTGTAATCGTATAATCACCAGGTTCTGCTGTAATATTAGCAATTACTCCCTCATTGATTTCTACTGTTAATCCAGCACTAGCTTTGTAAGTTACTGTTTTATCTGTAGCATCAGTTGGGTCCCAAACAATTAAGCTGTAGATGTTTGTAGTATCACCAGTAATTCCACTTTCTGTAACAGTATATGTTACTAAGGATTTACTTAGGGTAATCCCATTTACTGGCTTAATATCTCCTGGATTAGTTAATTCGTACCAACTGAATCCTTCGGCATACCCCGAAACTTCACCTCCACCACCAGAACCAGTGTTTACTTCTTTCCATACAGCAGAACCATTTACAAGGTTATATAATTGATAAATCTTGGGCTCTCCATCTACGATTGCCCTTACAAATTGACCAATTTTATAACTGAAAGTTTCACCGTTTACTTGATAGGTTAATGTTGATGAAGTAGGAGGGTTCTGTAATTCTTGGGCCTTCATAATCAATTGGATTTTTTCTTGGCCCTTTACATAAGCAAAACTACTTGGATCAGTTTCGTTTAAATTCGGTTGTTCCAAGTTCTGTAAATCATTTAACTTCTGAGCTTCCTCTTCGGTGATTAACCTTGAACCTGGGACTGCCTCTACCTTATTTTGATTTAACTGGTTGAAATTGGTGTTTAGCTTAGTTGCTTCATCTCCCCAATTTGTATCACCAGTTTTAATTCGTTGTATCTGTGCCATCTTCTTGTCTTCTGAGTAATACTTGAAATACTATAGGTTCATCTTTTGCCTGGGCTACTTGAGTATCACCTTTTGAGATGTATAATTCACCATTAATGATGAATCTATCTAATGCAGCATCAAATGTCCAATATCCTTTATTATTGGTGAACCCTTTTTCTACAAGCTGTTTTTGTGAGACTAACATAGCACAGTTAATCTCATCCAATTCACCAGAAGGTGTACCTACATTTAAAGGCCATGTTCTGAAAGCATTGTAATTGATTAGAGCTTGGAGAGGGATTCTTTCATAATTATTTTCATCATCATCTTCACCAAATGGTAAAGGATATTGAATATGTTTTAACCAAATCACTTCTTGTAACCCCGCATCTTGGTCAATGAAGTTTTGTACGATATGTTTATATTTTTTCCATATCGAATCGTTAACTAAGAATGCCATAGATTGGTATTAAGCTTTCTCTACGTAGTTTCCTACTAAATCCAGACAGATTATGAGATAATGGTTGACCACTGTCTCTTATACATTTATATAATACCTTGGATTGAGTATAATACTTATCCTTGAATATTTCCATTGGGGGTGCATAAGGAATAGGATCATCCTTTGTCCCTGCATGTTCTTCATCAATCCTTTTCCAAAGGGAGGCTGTTTCCAAAGAAGGTTTCCAATTTTCCTGTGTTTTGTGACCTTGCAATACTTCCCAAAGATCCCCACCATATTGGTATCTGTGTCCTTTAACGACATCTATACCTATTTTCCATTTTGGGTGTCTTTCTTTTACTTGCAATGCCTCTGAAGGAGTTAAGTTGTAAGCGTTAATCTCTGAATTTGCTTCCAAGTCTAAAGCATCCAATGCAAGCAATCTGCTGAACTGCCGGTTGATTACGGGTTGCTCTCCTTCTGGATAAGTCCATTCTTCACTATTCAGTAGTTCGACAAAAGACGGATCGCTAAAACTATAGCGAGGAAAATCTTCATCATCGAAAGGTGCAAGGTATTCCTCATGCAAGATTACCTTGCTCTGGTCTACACTCGTCCTCATTTCTGGTAGGACTTCTATTCCGTGGGACTTTGCCCATAATAAATCTACTATTGCGTATTTCATATTATTTTGCTTTTAAAGTTTGTAAATAGCTGTATGCTTTGATACAGTCGTCTTTGGAGAGGATTCTTGGATAAATTGCAAGGTTCTTAAAAGCTATTCGACCAAACCTACCACCACTACTCGATACCTCCAATATACCACCAGAACCAACTACATTACCTGTATTTGCCAGTATTTCATTCCAATTACGATCATAGGCCCTACCATCTGAACATGCAGCATTAAAAAGATAAACAGCTAAAAAATCATCTTCTTTTATTGCAGGAATTTCAGTGATGCCATTAGGATTTAAAGGTACTTTTACTGTTGTAGCCGTTGATGTAGAAGGAGCATAAAATGACAAAAATAGATCACCTTCATTGTATCCTTCACTTGATATTTTTATGAAATAAGATTTATTAAATTGGTAAACATCCTTTGGTATATAAATAACGTGACCCATTCCTGTTAAAATGGTTACTTTAACAGAATTGCTACTTTGCTCATCAATTCTTATTCTATCTACAGTAGCATTGTTTCTGAAATTATTAAAATTCTGAACATGCCCACCTATTCCAGACATTCCACCCCAAGCGAAATTCTTCAATGCCCATTACCTGTCTTATCTACCCATACAGGATTGGCAGCCATCTGCTCATTAGTAAGACCGGAAGCGGAATATCTTGCAATCATGCCAGGAATAGATGGAAAGCCATCATTATTACCTTTTTTACCTTTCATCATTTGATATGCCAGTTTCATGGCATATCCAATAAATACACTCATATCTTTAAATGTTTGAAGGATTTAATATACTGATTGGATTAGGGCCCCCAATTGGTCCTGGTTTTCTTCGATTAACAACCTTAGGAACTTTAGTTGTTCTGGGTTGATTACAGATTGGGAGATAAATACATAGCCTTCCCGCAAGCATACATAGGTTAGCCTTTAATGTATCAATTACTCCTCCAGGTTGTAATGCTCCTGTAATTGTTTTAGCCAAAGATGAAGCTGAGTCTCCAGATAATCCTTCGTAGAATTGAACTTCTGTTGGACCCGTTGTAATTGCCTTTACTCTTTGGTTTGCATTAGCTTCTCCACCTTCACCTTCTCCAGGTTTTTGTGTTGAGCTGTTTGTTTCGTTTTGGATTATATCCGTAGCTGATCTCATCATATTGATGATTCCCACTGTAAGGAAATCATATGCGGATAACTCCATTATTAATTGGTTTTCTAGAGCTTCATAAGCAAGCTCATTATTATATTCTTCTAATGGGATTTCTTTTCCACAGGGTCGACAGACAAGTGGTTGGATATATAATTGCCATTTTTCGATGTAGGCTTGTTTGTCGATATCCGAAAGGTAAGGAAGTAAACTTTCTGGGATATAGGAATTAATAAGGTTATATATTGAATCCGAGAGTTGTGTTTTGGACATATCACTGATTCCTAACCTTAATTGTTTTTCACCTACTTGAGGTTCTTCTTCTCCAACTGCTGGAGCTGTGATTTTAAGGGTCACTATGTAAAACCCAGAGCTTTCATATTCATGGGTAATATTTCTCTCTTCGGACCCTTTAAAATCTCCAAAGTCCCAGTGATATGTACTACCATCTGGGACTCCGGTTGAAAGGTCTCTAAAAGATACTGATAACCCGTTTTTTTGGAATGAAAAATTTGTTACCATATTTTTAGGACTTTTAGGGCATTTGCCCCATTATGAATTTATATTGAGTATGTTGAGAGAGGTTTACTCTTCATCAGTTTCATCATCGGTGGATTCAATCTGTTCGATGATGGCTTCTACCAAACTGGATTTTGTATCTGCTTCTTCTACTTCCAATTCCGCAGCTTCAGCAATCTTCACCAACTGAGCCTTATTGAAAGCATCAGCTAATTCCTTTGTTGATTTCCCAGACTGGTAGAGATTATAGAATTTCTTCGAAAGGCTTTCTACGGTGTTGTTTTCGGATTCTGCCTTTACACCGTTAGCTTCTTCATACTCTTCTTTGGTTGCATAAATCAAATGACCGCCCTGAAGAGCTCTTCTTGTTCTTTTACCTTGAGTAATGTAGGCATCGTTTACAGCAACTACATCTTTACCGGAAATTTTAAGGCCAGTCCCCATATCATAGAATGAGGTTGCGTTATCGCCTAATTTCAAATATTTCATATCTTAAGTATTTTTATATATTGTTATGTGATAAATCCCAGCCCATGAAAATGTATGAGCTGGGATGAGATAGAAAAAGACCGAAGAAAAAGGAAATTACTCCAGATTTACTGACATCAGAGGATCCAGATTCATATATTCTGGGAATCCATTGGAAGAGAATGCCTTGCTGGAATCCAACATAACGATTGCATCTCTGTACATCTTTGAAAAGCCAGTAGTAAGAGAAGCATACATAGCTTCAGTCTGATTGGAAACGATTCTTTCGGATTCCAACATCAGAGGCTGAGCAGTAAGCTTAATCATACCAGCAGCTTTATCGATAAGCATCAACTGATTTGCAGGGATACCACCATGAATCCAGAAGTCTGCACGGTTAGGTACTGGAGTATGGAGATTCAGAGTAGCTTCTGTAGTACCGTTAGATCTTACCTTGAATTCGGGTAAATCAAGGATATCCAATGCTTCGTCTTCTCCTCCAATCATTGATGTGAAGTTACGGCCCATACGAGAACCACGAATCCAGATACGAAGCAAATCACGATATTGGATACCTTCTGAAGTTGTACCTACGCCAATAACTGGAGCGGATTCTGAGCCATCGATTTTATCTCCATTGATACCAGTGTCGATTGCAAGGTTATCCATTGCATACCCCAACTGAATACCAAAGTCACGAAGGAAAATTCCCATCACATCCAGAGAAACGTAGTTTTTAACTTCATCAGTAATTTTGATACCCTTACCGATTTTGAAGATAGAAACTTGTTTCTGTCCGTAAGAGATTGTTCCCAACGGAATTGTTTCAGCTTCATTTACTCTTGCAGGAGCAGCATCAGACATGTTGATGTACGGCATAGTTACCTGCAAACCATTTACCGGTTGATCACCAGCAATGATGTTCGGATAGAATGGAGCCTGACGAAGACCCAATGTGATAGCAGTACGGATAATTTCGGGAACTACCCAACGAACTGACTGATCTGGCATTGTGAAAAGGTTCTGCAATGTATCTTTTCTTGTATCAATACCCAAAATGGAGAGATACTGATCCATTGAAACCCCATATCGTTCGTTTACTACTTCTGCCATGGAGATATCGGCAGATAATTCGGTATTCGTACCTTTTCGGATTGCATCAAGATTTTTTCCCATTTCGGGCAATTCCTTGAGCAAGTTTTCTTTCATTAATTTTTTTTCAGACATATCTTTCTGTTCTTTTTGTTATTTGCATAATACCTGAATCAATTCATCTTTTACTGAAGCTTTTGTCAGGGAGATAAAATTCACGGGACGAGTTGCAGCCTCAGCACCAGCCGGAGTGAAAGTTTTGAACTTGGTGAAATGATTAGTATCATCCATGCCAGTACCAATTTCTACGGGACCCGCATTTAAAGCGGCTTCTGAGATTGCATTGATAATCATGAAACCCTGAACAGCAACTGTTACTTCCACGGGGCCTGCATTTGCTGATTCTTTGTAAGCTGGGTTAATGTTATCGGTAACTGCGATTCCCAAGTAGTTAGCTTCGTTAGACTTTGTCAGCAATTCAATTGTACCATCAGCGGTAATTGCTACCGGGTTTCCAGCATAAATCTTTACGGAAGCTTTAACAGGGAATGCCTGATGTAATTTGTGGGATTCACTTTTGTAAATCACCACTCGAGGAGTAGTTCCTCCGAATTTAGTGAAGTCTGCCATATTGATTGACTTTTAGAGATTATTTAAAAATGATTGACCCTTTGTTTTTGTTGCTTGCTATGTTGCGAGCAATGTCCTGAAGGGATTTTGGTTTGTCTGTAGAGGTAGTACCTTCTTCATCCTCAGCCTGAGAAGAAGCTCTAGTTACATCGTGAGAGCCACATGCAGAACAAGTTAAAGGGAACTGTTTTTCCAATTCTGCATCATAAGTTTTCTTTAATGCAGTTAGCTGAGCAACATCGGAGGTTCCTGTGATCAAGGTTACAATTGCTTCATCAGCCTTTTCACCATAGATCTTTTTGTAAGTTTCTACTGTGCTTTCCTGCAAGCTCTTCAAATAATTGGCTCCCAGTTCTGCCATTACTTTGTTAACCTGAGCTGCATTTTCCAATTCAGTTACCTTAGCAGTTAACTCAGTAACCTTGGATTCCAAACCAGTTTTGGAATTATTCAATTCCTCTACCTGAGTTTCTAAAGAATTTTTCAAAGCTACCAATGAAGTAACTGCCTCTTTAACGTTGTCAAGGTTAACTTCCTTGCCCTCGGCAAGTGTTAACATCCCTGTACCTACTAAGAGGGCAAGCAATTCCTTTTCTTTCATATTGATAGAATTTTTGTTGTTTGAATGATCAGATGAATTATCAGATTTCATATTAAATACCGTAGTATTGTTAATACTCTCAGTATCTATGAGTTTTTTATAATCCATGAAATAATATTCGATATCATTACCTCTGTTTGCCGAGTAACTTTGTTTCGAAGCAAATTTCGGATCATTGATATTCCCATTTTCATCGATTTTCTGGGCAAATGGGTCAGCTCCGTGAGATACCAGAGAAGTTTCGTAATAGGATACGATTTCCTTTACTACTCTACAAATCAGATTACCCTTTTCATCGTATGTACCCAATTTATTCCAGAATTCATCTTCATCCAAGTTCGGATGTGATTTATCCCAAATGAATCTTACAGATACTGAATTGGAATGAATGCTTGGTGGGTCCATTAATATTCCTCTAGCAAGTCTGGGATTTGCCTTAGCATCAATTTTTAATACTCCGTTAATTCCCGCGGGGATTACGATGCCCTCCTGTTTAAATGATTCTTGCCAGAAGGTTTGTTTTACACTACCGATTGCATTTGCTACATCAGTTGAATGATCACAGTTAACTGTTTGCCCTACCAACATTTTTAATGAAGCTTTTAATGCTCCATTACGACTGAAGTCTACTGGGTTCCATTCTTTGTTTACGATTACCTCGGAAAGCAATCGATAAACGGGTTCAATGAAATCAGTATCCTTAGGCATAAATTCCTCTTGGGTTACTCCTGGATAAAATGTGTTATAATTAATGGAATTACTCCAAAAACCATAACTCTCTATCCCTGACTTGTTTAAGCCAAAGTTTAATTCTGAATAGGCATCTGAAGGAATCGAGTTTGGCATATGCCCAAGCATTAGGGAATGGCCTTCTCCAATTACTATGGTATCCTGTTTCCCTTTTTTAAATTGTCCCATAATATTTACCTTTCTTTAGTGTCACCATCTTTTCGTTTAGGAACTGTTTTGGACTTATCCCTTTGTGATCTATCGGATTTATCCTTGTCAGCTTCCCTTTTCTGTTTTTTAGCCCCATCATCACCATCTTCTAATTTGTTTAATGGAACTCTGGGTTCCTTTTCATTGGGCTTTTCATAACCCATTTCGAAGGCATATTGATCTTGGCTAATAATACCCGCTGCATACAGAGAATTAAGATTGCGAATCTTATACTCTTTACCCTGTTGAATTTTGACTTCATCATTAATCGTAGAAGTAAAGAACTTAACCTTACATCCTTTATTCGGGAGTCCAGCTAATCTCAATTCTAGTGAATAGATAAATTCAAGAGCATAAACTGCAAATTCTTGTAAATTAGCAAGCTGAGAGATCATTTTGGAGAACATGATACTTGTTCCACCCTCTGTTTTGTTGTCATTGGATACCCCAATAAGAGAACCAGAAATACCCAAACCATTAGCCACTGATTGTTGATTCATGTTCCAGGGTTTATCCAAGTTACCCATATCCTTGGTAGTGGAATTTAACTTGAATTCATGATCATCGATAAAGCCAGCTACAGTACCATCTTTTAATCCTTCCCTTGTGTTAACCTTTAACTCCCGAAGCATTCGATTTAATCGGGCTTCGTAGGCTTTAGGATTTTCATTTGGTAATATATCTGGCTTTGCCATTTTGGCTTCTAAGAATCCCATCATACCAACCAATTCCATAATATGCTTGGTATTAATTTTCATATCTGATTGGGTCTTTAATGAATCCAATGCAGCCATGAAAGTTGGAATCCCATAAGGTTCATCAGTATCATTGAACATTGAAAGGTAGATGTAGGTATTTAGGTTAAGTTCAATTAACCTTTCTGATTTACCATGATTCCAAGTTTTGTTCAATTGGTAGGGTCGATATTTACCATTTTGATCTCTTTGGAATACAATGTCCTCTGGTTTAATGAAGATAATGCTTTCAATCCCAGATAGGTCTTTTTTTGGTACTGCTTCCATACTCATGGCACCAGAAACAAGCATTTGAACAAACATCTTGTTTACTAAGCCAAAGATACCAGCTGTATAATTAGACCAGGTTTTAGAAACATCCCTGAGATGCTTCCTCATTTTTAAAGCTTCTTCCGGAGTATTATGTGGGAATTCGATAAAATGTTTCGTATTTCCCAACTTAAACATATCCTGAACAGCTATACCTACATCTGGGTTAACTTTATAAAGACTTCTGATAAGTGGGATGATTTCTGTACGAAAAGAAGGAGTAACAAAGTCAGCTTCTCCCTTTAATACAGATAACATATCAGTAGTATCATTAGACACAGAAACCCTACCTGGTGGGATAGGGGCTGTGGTTCTTGGATTGGGGTCAGACTTTGGTTTATCCTTATAGGCATTCGAATCATCCCTCCGAACACCAATTAAGTTTAACCACCAATTCCCAATTGATTGTAATACCATATATTTTGTTATTTAGGTTGAATTATCAATGAAGGTTTGTAATTCTTCCTCACATGATTGTATATTGCTTTACCAAAAATACTATCATCCGAATAGGTTTCCTCATCCATGTCAATGTCTGAGGTTTGATTGTTTCTGTTGTGTTTACCCATTGCTACTGGCCTGCCTATTGAATCATAGATAAAGGTATAAGCCTCTTGAACAAAAAATGGGTCCTTAATTGTAATGTTATCTTTTCTGATATCTTCTTCCAATCCATCAATGATTAGGGATCGGTTCTTAGATGTGGTTATCCATCCGGGATATTGTTCTACTTCTGGCCTTGACTTTCCTTTCTTTTTGAGAAGCTTTTTATGATAATACAATTGAGGATATCCTTCGGTTTGAAGTAAGGTTGTTACTGCCAAACCAATATCATTAGTTTCAGGGGCAATTGTTGCCCAATTGAATTCTTTTCCCAGGTTACCCAAGATTTTAGCATATTTCTCTACTGGGATTCTCCCTTTAAATACTGCAGCTTCTTCTCCATTAGAATCACCCAAAGTAAAAGCAGAGTAGTCATTAGAACGTCCTGTAGCAACGTCAGCACCAATAAAGTATCTTACACCTTGTTTTGGTTTATCCATGATTCTTAACTGGCCATTAAACCTTGTTTCGATTACTGGGTATTCCGATAGGGTATCTTCGATTGCCTTAATATCTGTAAGGTCAAATACAGTACTACCTGAAGAAAGGAAATCACCATCAATCTCTTGAGCTGTTCTTCTTGGGCCCAAAGCTTTGGACATTGTATCGTACCATTTCTGATCTCGCTCGGGGTGCATTTTCCAATATAATCGAATAGGGTGAAAAGGAGAATCAGAATCTGTAATCGCTTCAACCCATTTTGAATGATAGAAGCCAGAAATTCCATAGGGCGTTGAATTTAGGATAGCACTCCCACCAGTGGAAATTGCAGGGGCCGCTGCTGCCCAAATCGTAGAAGCCCATCTTACAATTGCAGCCTCATCAATTACCAATAAAGAAAGAGATTCTGAACGTCCCGCTTCTTCTGAAGTTGGGATGGATTCTATAAAAGAACCATTGATAAATTCTGCCATCGAGGCGGTTCCTAGCTCACCCATTCTACCATTTACGATAGGAACTTTTAAGTGTTCTGGGAGATTCTTGTACATGTATTTGATTTTCTTTAAAACCTTCTTTGCTACGGAATCCTTGATGGAGATGATATTCACCTTTTTGTTTGGGTGATACATCGTTAGCCATAAGCAATAAAGAGAAATCAATTCTGTGATCCCCGCTTGCCTGAATTTTAGGATGATATTAAATCGATGTTTTAGGAAGCAATACAGTACTGATTTTTGGTATGGGTATAAAAGGAACCTTGTTTTACCTCTTACTGGGTGAACCACATAAGCAAATGTTGAGAAGTAAAAGACATCCTTTTGTACTTGAACCAATTCTCTAAATTGCTGAGCATTCAGATGAGAGGTATCTATTTCCTTTTTCGCCATTTTCCTTTTCTTCTTTTAAAATTCGTAGGTTAAACCGATTGTGATATCCCATCCAGGATCACTCTTGAATTTGGGATAGTAAAATCCGTTTAGCCCAAGTTCGTAATTAAATCCTTTAGTCTTGAAATTTAACTTGAGATCAATGTCATGAAAATTATTTAAAATTCGATATTGATATCCAAGTGTTGGATAAAATTTAAAATTTGGCTGTTTTTTGCTTGTTAAAGAATTTCCATTCCACCTATAGGAATAATTCTGAAGGTTTAATGGATAAGATATTCTAGACGTGATCCCATTAATACCCGATAATCCCAAGCTCAACTGGTTTTGATTCAAATCAAGTGATAATAGTTTTGGATTCATTGGAAGATTCTTCAAATAATTCAAATCAATAATCAAGCTGTCTAATCGATTTGGTGTGAATAACACCAAATCTTTTTCCCGCAGGGAAAATTCATTATACTTTGAAGTTGTATCCTTTCGATAAATTTCAACCTTTGAAGGATTCATAATAATTTCGAAAGGTTCAGGGATTGTAAAAATCTCTGGGATATAAACTGTGTCTGTTTTTTGGTTTTCGAAATTATTCGATGATTCCTTTTTAAATTTTCGTTTTGTGATTTTATAGGTCACCCAGGAAACCCCAATCATTGAAAATAAAATTAGGATTGCCATGACCCATGAAAAAATTTCATCTCTGTGTTTCATAGGATTGTGATAATTTTATGTGATTTTTAATTTTAACAGGATTTAACAATTCTGGGATTCTCCAGGATTTTGATTTTCTACCTCAGGAGTCGTTCATTATCAGCGAGTTGTGTAGGAAAAAATCCCGGAATTGTTAAATACAAATTCCCAGTTTTAGGGCATCTAATTAATTGGAATTCAACAAGTTACAAAGAAATTTCTCGTAAACCGAGTTTCCAATTTTAGTTTTTGTTTATTGTTTATTACCATTTAGGTTTTACCATTAAACCATTAACCATTTAGGATTTAGGATTTATCAATTGGCCAATTATCAATTAGCAATTGGCTATTGGCCAGAATATATAATATAATCCATATAGAAGGTTCCAAAATATATTGCCTTGAAAATTTAAGTACTACTATGTCACATCAAACATAAAATTTCAACATCATGAAAAAAGATAAATCATCATTGAAAGAGGAAAAATTATTAAAAGAATCCATTATCATTCGAAGAAAAGTATATGAACTTTCGAAATCTTTTATGTTTCTTCAGTTAGCAAATTTAAATCTTGCTAGAGGTGAAGATGAAGAAAAAGTTTTAATGGACAAGGTAATTAAATCTCAGAATATATTATTTTCCAAATTAAACGAAGCTATTGATTACATTGAACCTTTGGTTTCAAAAGGGAATCCAAATATTGATTTGGACCACTATTGGAAACTTCTTTTACTCTGGAAACATGAGGTAGAATGTTGTTAACGGTTTAATAGGCATTCTTTAAACCATAATCCTATTTCATAAGGGAAGGTCTGAGTAACGATTAACCTTCCCTTGTTGATCCAATAATTTTTCCTATCTTCTTCGATGTGAATTTTAAATTTATCGGGGATTCCCATTATCCTTGCAAGTTCTCTTGGAGACATCGGTAAACCATTCCATTTAAACTGTCTATCAGCTTTCCTAGCGGTCATTGGATAACCATTCGGTTTATTTCTATATACACCAGGTAATGTTCCTCTAGATCCTTTAGAATTAACCCAAGGCCATTTCCACTCATCCCTGAACTCATTTGTCCATAATCTTTGTACTTGTTTCAGGGATAATTTGGTTTTATTTTTATCGTCTGGGTGAAACATTGAAACGATTTTATCCAAATCCTCGATTATATTACCATCCTTTGGGAGGTTAAATAATAAATCTTGTGTTGTCCTAAGAGCTTTCATTTGTTTAACAAAAAGGAATTGCTCCAATTTGAATAAAAGAGAGCTCTTTTTTACTCCTATTATTACTAATCTGTTCCTTGATATTTGAGAATTGCCCCATTCTGAAACTGAATGGTTGTGAAAAACCAGGTTATAATCTGGGAATATTTCATTTTCCCATTGATTTTCTGGGATTACTTCTAGTAATTTAGGTAAATTTTCCAATAAAAATACATGAGGTTTAAAATGATGAACACTTTCGATAAAATTTACCATTGTAGGGTCTGCCTTTTGCTCTTCGGTAGATTTAAAATCCTTTTTTCTACTGATTCTGAGTATAGATTGTCCACCGCAGGCTGGATTTGAGACAATTATGTGTACTTTTTTACCCTCAAGGTAATTTTTACATCGATTTAAATCCCTGAAAAGGGGTATACCCGGGAAATTATCTACCCATTGTTCATTTTTTGGGGTAAAATATACTCCTCTAACCTCTAAATTACCTAAGATTTTGAATCTTTTATCACCTTTAAATGGGAATAATCCTATGCCTTGACCATTGCATACTCCCAAAACTTTATATTGCTTCATATTTGATATGTTTTGTATATGAAAAATGCTATTAGTATTGCTCATACCCTGTAGAATTATGTGTTTACTATACAATATCACAATCAAAAATTAATCACATGAAAAAGAAATCTGTTAAAAAAGAGGATAAAAACATCAAATTGTTATCCAAAGATCAAGAAGTTTTAATCAAAGGCCCATCACATTGTGAACTCTGTAAGGTAATCGATGTAAATAAAAATTCTGCCCTACTTTCGAATGGGATATCAGTAAATCCCAAATATGATCGAAAGATTAAATCTTTGACCCCTTTGAATTTAAAGGGAACCCAGTTCACAATATTGGTTCATGGGAGTGAATCTAAAAGAATTTGGAAAGAATATTGCTTAGGAAATACTGCTTCTAAATTGCAGAGTGCACTAGAAAACTTTAAAAAGGGAATCCCTAATAATTCATATTCTACAGAAGAATTAGATGGCTACTCTATGAAATTGAATGAGTTATTGGAAAGTCTACAGAAGGAAACTATAAACGAATAGGTTTTGGTAAATGTTTTTAAAATTGAGAATTGATTTTTCAGCGTAATCAAAAAAACGTAATCGCGGACTCTTATGGGTCAGGTTTTTTATCCCTATTTGCTTGAGAAAGTAGATAGGGATTTTTTATTGTGCCTATTCAGCGTATTTCTCTTTTGGGGATACTTTATCATCTTTTTTACTTGTGTAATGTGATCCTTTTGATCCTGAATTCCTGTAATCAAACTCATTGTATTATTGCCTTAGTGATTAATATTATAAGATACTATCTTAAGATACTATCTTATCCATATTAACTTTAATACATCACTAATATGTTACTCAAATCAAGAATTGAAGCCCTGATTTTACAAATCAGTAATGCAAAAACATCACTGAGATCTGCATTATCCAACAAAGGTGTAAGTGTACCAATAAGCCCAACCTGGGATCAGATTACTCAAGGTATTAATGATATCGAAATCCCAGTAATGCCAAAAGTATCATTATCATTTTCATCTGGAATCTACTCAGCATACTTGGAGGGAAGTAATTTTAATACTTCCCAGTACACAGTTTATTATAATGGTCGGATAAAATTCAATCCAGGTACAATCCAAGACATTGTAGATTGGATGAATTCGGATTTAGTAAACAAGGTTATTGTTTGGTGTGTAGTATCCAGTCAGGTTACTGCTGGATCTCCTAAATCCTTCCTGGCTATCTCAGAATTAAATCAAGGGACAAATTGGTCTCAACTAATCAAAGCAGCTAACAATGTAGAATGGAGAGGAGGGATAATGCGTTTAACTAAAGCCACAGCAGCATCTGGGGGAACTAAATTAACCTTCCAAGGCAACCATGTACTCATATCCTATAATAATTAAAAGCTAAAGGGAGTCATAAAGAATCAAAAACTTCTTTATCCTCCCTATTTTTGTGTGATGTGATCGAATGTATTTATAGTATAAATACATTACTATAAATACATTATTAATTTAATCACATGTATTATGCCTACATTGAAAGAAAAAATTCAATCATTAACTTCTCACATCAACGCGGCAAAAACAAGTTTAAGGGATGCTCTGAGAAATAAGGGGGTAGACCCAGGATCTCAGCCATCCTTTGAAGCCATAAGATTGGGAATCGAAGGAATCTCATCTGGAGATAAGTACAAAGAATTAATAGGAAAAGGTTCTATCTTCAGTACCGACTTGGATACTAATAAAACCGCTAGAAAGATGGTTATGGCTCCAGATAAATCCACAGTCTCCATAAAAGTAAATTGCACTTTAGGCAGTATCCAATCAGCCTTAGATGAAATCAATGGAAGCTTCCATAAAGGCGATCTGGTAGTAATCGTAACATATGCTATGCCCATAGGTGGCAATTATGGATTATGTATTTATAATTTATCAGAAGATTTATTTTCATACTTTTCGGGATACGGTAATTCAACCAGTATGGAAAATGGATACCCCTGGGTAGAAAACGTATTATTTCTTGAAAGTGTAAGTATTATTGCAGTTAATACTGGTAAATATAATTTTTCATTTACTGGGTACGCATTAAAAGTTGGAAAGAGCCCAGTAGATTAAAAAATCCTTAGTGATTAATAATCTTAGGCCTGGGATAAAAATATCTTAGGCCTTTATTGTAAGAGTCCCCAAAACAACAAACAAAAATGAAAAAAGGAAATCCCAATGTGATAAAGCATAAGGGATAAAAAAATCTTGAATACCAATAAAGGATAATCAATGAAAAATATAACATTAGAGTAATAATAAAAGCCCTTATCTTATGAAAAGGATAAAAAGGAATCCCATTATGAAAAAGTAGAGATAATAAAAATCCCTTATAAGCCTTTCAGAAAAAAGTTATATGAAGATTATTCGAAGATTCTCAAGGATATCCCTTATTAACTTATCGAAAAAATCATATGTAAATTTCAGAGGCACAGGATCTCAAGGAAATCACTTATAGGCTTTATCGAAAAATCTTGGCTCAGTTTTAAAGGATTTCCCTTATTAGCTTTATCGAAAAATCCTATATGATTTTTAAAGGAACAGTGATTGTATTCTTCGAAGATTCTGGGAAATCCCTTATTGTGTTTTCAGAAAAAAGTTGTGGCAATCCTAAAGGAGGAGGGGAAATGAAGGAAATCCCTTATAGGGCTGAGCTAAAAAAGTTGTATGATGAGAAGATCTTAAGGATTTCCCTTATTAGCTTTTCAGAAAAATTATGAGAAGATCTTCAAGGAACAGGGTTGCCCATTAAAGCAAAAAAAGAGTATATTTTATAGGGGACAAAAATATACTCTCTCTTTATTATTTATGAATTGCAGCAACACCAAATATATATAAGGAATAAGAGTGCAAATATTATGCACTCTTTTATTTTTTGTTTTTTCATTTCAAATTCTTTTTTACAATTTCAAGCATTTTCTTTAAATTCTCTTTTTTTAATTCATCTGTATTATTAGAAACTAAACTTTCTACAGAAAAATCATTTATTCTATAAACTTGTTCATAAAATAATTTGAATTGTTTGCAATGATTTTCGCAAATTGTTTTATTCTTCTCTGAACGAATAATGCTTCCTATAAAATTGTCCAAAAGATTACGTATTTTGCGTCTAACGGATTTTTTATCTTTATCAGTTAAGCAATCCGCATAAATGGAAGAGTTATATAGATTCTCTTTCTTTAGACCTGAATTGGTATGCAATCCCGTTGTGTCCAATGTTTCAAGTAGTTTAGAAAAAGAAAGTTTTTCTATTTCTTTTTTTTCTACTTTTGCACTTTCTTTTTTTGTGCTCTTTTTTGCAGTTGTTTTTTGTGCTTTCTTTTTTTCAACTTTTGCAGTATTTTCTACATTGTTGTTTACTTCATTTACTAACACATTTTCATTTACATTTGCATTCATGACTTTTAATTTTTAAAGTGATACGTTTTATTTGTTTTTCTGTATTGCAAATATACAATGGATTTTTTAAATACAAAAATATTTTGAGAAAAATTTTTATTGAATTTTTCTATTAAACGAATAGATTTTATTTATTAAAATATCATTGCTCACCATCACCCTGCCTTCATCATTACCTACCCGCTTAAATCATCAAGGCCTTAGTTGGCTGGTTTTTGAAGGCCTTTATTTAGGGCCATCAATGGAGATTATTATGGCCTTTTGGGCTTACAGGGCCTTACGCTTGGTTAGCAGGTTTTATATAATATATCGTATAAAGATATCCTGAAAGTAGGATGGGCTCAAAGAATTAAGGCCTTAGCTAGCAGGTTTTACAAAGTAAAGATAAAAGAACACAAATAAAAAAGGTAGCCTACTTATCCCAAGCGAGCTACCTTATACAGATTTGATTAGAGTAATATTCCTATTGAGTATGATTAAGATTTATTTTCATAAGATAATTAGTATTCGATGTATCGAACAGGCTAGCATTAAATTTCAGCTATGAATGTGATATATAATTTCGTATTACCCAATCCTATATATTGAAAGGCATTAGATAGGTCAAGGTAATCTTGGATTTCATTTAATGTTTCCTTATAGAAGGATAATTCCTTATCATAATTCTCTGATATAATTTGGTCTCTGTTATCTGTAATCGATAATTCTAAGAACCAAACTAATTTCTCAGGATCATTAGGTAAAATTCGAACCATACTAGAATCAACTTTAGAAAAGCGATTAAAAATCCTTGACCAAAGATTATAACCTCTAGGATCATCCATTCCTAAGGATTCATAAAAGAATTGTCTCAGATAAACATTTTTTACTGTTCCTTCGATGTTCTCTGTATCCTGGAATAGGATTGTGTTATTAAATAACTGATCTGTTGTGTTCATAGGGCAATAATTTTTTATATGATTAATATTACAATGCAAATATAATCATTATATATTATATATAATATAATACGCATATAAAATTTGGGCTCTGATTTAAGGCTCACTTCGAAGGATTATTTAAACTTAGGGCCATCAATGGTATATAATAAGGCCTTGAATCCTTACATCGAATTAAATGGACACAATGATCTAAGGCCTTATTATATTATACTTAAAGCCTTGAGCCAAATCACATACCTTCTTGGTTAGCCCAAAAACACATCGAAAAATAAAAATATCCTTGAACACAATGTACATAGGATCATCGAATAAAATCCTTATCCTATTATAATTATCTTAATATAATATATATATTATATATAATAAGGCCCTAAAAAAATCAACATAGCCCCAATATAGCCCACAAAACAAGCTTCTATCAAAAAATTAATAATCATATATATAATAATATAATATAAAACATCATCAGATCACAGATCAAGGATTATAATCATATCCCTTATATTATATAATAATATAATAAGAGCTATGAAAAACAGATCCTACAAAAGAAAACACAAAGCTCATATAATATCATATTAATATAACATATCATCGAATCAAGGATTATAATAATCTCAGAACACAGAACATAATCCTATATATTATATATAATATAATAATAAGGGTTATAATAAAATCATTATCCCAGATCAAGGATTTAATAAAAAATCTTCGAATCATTGAACCAAATTTATTAAAATCATCGGATTCAAGGCAATCATTTTATAATAATCATCGAATTTTATCATAATCCCAGACTTTCGATTAAATATTTAATTTAACATACCTCTAGTAAATTTTACTTTAATTCTAAGTAACTAGAAAGATTACCCTCTATTATGTTCTAGATTAATAAATAAAAGACATTATTTTTAGCTTCGATTGTGATTTTAATTTATCCATAGATAACCCTAAAATTTATCCTAAAATCTTGAAGTTGAGAGTTTGATATTTTTTTCTAAAGCCGGCTATTTTTAACTTGTACTCGAAAAAAAGTACAGTTTTGGATATGTTTTGGATATGTTTGTAAAAAATGGGTTAAAAAAGTCAAAAGTGCTAAAAGTGAGCTAAGTTGACGTTTTAGGGTAAAAAAGGCCCTAAATCCTCAAATCCCAGACCTAATTTTTCGAAAAAAATGTACACAACACGTATGCAAATTTTAGGGCCTTAAAACTTGAAAACTCTATGGTTTAGATATACGTATATAGCTCTCTTGATAGTGAGTTACAAAAACCCCCGTGTTATACCCATGTTATATAGCTTCTATTTGATAGTATATTTGATATGTATTTCATATTTGATATAATCCTATTATATAATATAATCATTTGATATTATTATATATTTGTTTTTTGTATGTAGGTTATATATAGGATTTTCTTTTATCATTGATATAATGGGGCTCTATGTTATTTTATGTTTGTTTTTGGTGATAAGGATAGGGATTATATTATCATTGACATCGTTATCTTTAGGGTTCTGTGTTTGTTTTTTGGGTTCTATGATAATATCTGGGATTCTTTTCATATATTATTTCTATGATGATTTTTATTTATCATTGACTTATGATAATCCTTTTTTCATTTTTTAGGTGTTTGGTTTGGGTTATGGGTATATAATCCTTGTGATGTTGTTGTTTATATGATTTGTATTATAGGCTGTGATTTTATTTGTGTTTTTTGGATCCTAATGTATGTGATTATATTATCCTTATTCTATGATCATTGTTTTGGGATGAGTGTAAGGGATTCTTTTATTATCATTGAAGTATGATGAGCTCTGATTTAAATTGTGATTGTTGGTGGGAAATGTAAATCCTTTCATAGTTAAGGATAATGATTATTATTTGATTGTGATGGTAGTTAATTTCTTTGATAATAATATGATTTGTGTTATGGAAGGATTTTCTTGGCCTTCTTTTGGTTGAGCGTTTAGGTGAACATGATATTCCTTGAGTAGTGATATTGGCTCAGGGTCTATAAATTCTTCCATCAGAGATCTGATACGAAACATTATTGTGCCTGGCTCAATTTCTTGTTTGGATTTCCCTATCAATAAGAAGGAAATAATTCCTGGTATGGGCATTACCATATCTATTATATAGGATTCTAGTAATGCTCTTACTGTTGGGTGGAGAATGGATCTTAGAGCTTCTAAGGTATCCAGTAATTCCTTTCCCTCCAGTTGTTCGATTTCAGGCATTGAACCCCTACCAATAGCTTCCCAGAGCTCTTCTTCTTTTGTGAACTGCATTGTTTTGGTATAGAATCGGAATCTGTAATAGCTTGGTTCTGAAGCATCTCCAAGGTCATCTTTTAGGTAAGCTATTGCTTCCTCTAATCTAAGTTGTTTCATTAGTTCAACAAATCCCTTACTATCGGTTGCAGTTCCTAAATATTGGGTTAAGAATCCCATATATTGGACCTCTACTGATTTGATCCATTCCCAGTTTTTGATTTCTTTTGTTGCCATAATGATGAATGTTTTTATTGATTTGATAATAAAACTGTTGATTGTTTGGGAAAATTTGGTAAAGGATATACGTATACCCTTACTTGAAACATACTTGGATGATTTACCATCCAAATGATTGCATCTTTCTGATATTTCTGAAAGCAGAGCTTAAGCTTCTCTATGAATTCTTCTGAAAAGTATTCTTCTATGTCAATGTGAGGAGTATATCCCATTGAAATAACATATCCAGGAGTCATAGAAGTTAATCCTTGGATTGTTTTATATGGGTTGCACCAAAGGTTCTCATCATCAAATTTTGTTTTGATAGATGTGATATCCTTGTAAACGTTGTAAATAAGTTCTTTTGGTTCCATGTTATTGCATTTTTATATGATTAATATTACAATGCAAATATAAATATTATTTTTAATACTGCATACTCTTTTATTAAATTAAAAAGGCAAGCTTGTTAGGCTTGCCCTGTTAAAAAGGATTCGATTGAAGGATATTCTTTCCAATGCTGTGACCAAGTATTCCTTTCATCATAATTATTGAAGTACATTGTGATAAGGGCTAAATCATTGCCCTTGTATTCGAAATGTTCTCTGTCTACATTGGGAAGATGTTCAACTTGAAGATCTAAGAGATCATCCTTGTTTTCAACATTAAGTGTAATCTCCATTTTACCTATTATGTTCTTTGTTGAGTTCTTATAACCCATGATTTTGATGTCTTCTATGATTGGTTTTACCTCTTGGAGGAATTTCACCATTTTATTTCTTTTCGGCATACGTTCGATTGTTTATATTTACCTTGTTCATAATTATATTGGTTTCTCTCTTGAAGTTCTACCTGGATTTCTACCTCTTTTGTATAATCTAATCCAGTAGCCCTCATCTTTTCGATAAGTTTTTTAATTCTAGTGGCATAGATTAGATTATGTTGCAAATATTCTAGTCTTCCAGATTTAATATCGCTAGAATTTTCTCCTGAATCCTTAATTATCTGAATCTCATCCTTTAATCTTGTAATGATACTTTCAGTATGTAATTCATATGCTTTTAAAATGCCATCTTGAACTATGAGCCCCTTTTCTTTATCCGTTAGAGTTACTTTTCTTTCTGTTTTTACTTCTCCATTAGGCCAAGTGTAGTGAGCATGATTTGCATTTGGCTTAAACTCTGTTTGATAAAGAGCATAAAGGATACCAGCTCCCATTGGGGAGAGAGCTAGTATCATTAATCCTATGAATTGTTTTACTTTCATCTGAATTCGATTATTGTGTTAACTAATGAAGTAACGAATAGCTTCTTTTGATATTTATCCCTAGAATCTTTTGAAGAAACTATGGTTACTATTTGATTCTCGTAGTATACATAGGCATCCTTGAAATGCCATGAGTGTCCAGTACAATCAGTTCTTGATTCATTTGGGAATGCTCTTAATAGGATCTCTTGAGCATTTTTATCCAAAGCTTGTACTGTAACTGAATTAGAATCCCTGTTTGATATAATCCTTAGCATGATTTGTGTAATTTTTATGAGTTAATGTTCCAAATTGTTTAGCTAATACAATCAGCTGTTGAGTAAAAGCCTTCGTTCTAATGTTATTAGATTGAAGTTTGAGCACAAGTTCCTTGCAATTGGTTTCCCATCTCCAATTTGATTCGCTTGTAAATTTAGGTTCGGAATGATTTTTCCTTGTGTAGTAATAGCGAATTACTGAGATAATGTAAATTCCACCCTCTTTAGGGAAAATGCAGACTTCTTGACTGTTGAATTGATACTCAGATACCATATTTGTAATTGCATTTAAATGATTAATAAATTTTATTTTTATTCGACAATGCAAATATATACATTATATTTTAAATACAAATATATTTGCATTATTAATTTGGGCTTAAAAAACAGCCCTAATAGCCACTACATCTTCAATGTATATCAAGGAGATGATTTCTTTTTGGATTGGGCAAAAAGCAAAGATTGTGTTATCTACTTCTGATACCATTGTAGTAGCTAAATAGGTATCTTTTAAGTTCTTTGCATCTAGTAAGATATCTCCGGGCCTTACTTCTCTTTGTTTGATACAAAGCCAGGTTAATCCTTGGAAGTTTAATGTGTTGTTCCCATTAGATGAAAAGAATTCTAAAGGTCTACTCACTTTGTAGATATCAACCATTGATGTAGTTAATTGGTATGGGTTACATGAAAAGCTGTAACATTGAAGGATTGCTTGGGATTTCTTTGATCCAATTCTTAGTTGAGTAGCTAATTCTCTTTTTCCATTGAGTTTTACATAGACTCTATAATCTGTAGAATCTATCAGTTCCCTGAGTAATGTAATCTGTGATGGAGTCATCGTTTTTGTTTTTTAATGATTAATATTTTATTTGCAAATATACTTTATTTGTATTTAATACGCAAAATTTAAATAGGATGGTAAGAGTAGCTGGATATCTACGAAAAAGGGTAGTTTCCCAAGCGGCCTGAAAAAAAGGAGCTCGTTTTATACGTTAATAATCTTATTATTCTACCCAGTTCCAGTGTCGAATAATAAGATTATTAACGTATAAAACGAGCATCAAGATTTAGGTTAACATTACTGTTCTTGAACGCATAACATAATTACTAAAATGCTAAAACAACGAAATTTGTTTTTGTTAATGATATATGTAAAACATTTAATTATAGTTGTCCATTTCTGGATCGTCTTCTGAATCTATGTTCATTTCTAATTCTCTTCGGATCTCATGAAAATCCACATCCTCAGGTTCTTCCCTATGTATCTTATAATTATCTGTAATCTGAATAAGTTCTGTCTTTACTGCATCCAGACCTTCTTTAGTTACATCTAATCCTTGTTGAGTCTTAGCAGATACATCTGGCAAAGCATCTAACTCATAATGTTCTTCTAAGAACTTAGCATCCTTTTCATTAAAAGATTCTTTCTGTTTAGTATGTTCTTCCTCTAAGATTTTTAGGGCATCTTCTTTAGTAACAAAGTTGTTTTGTTCCATTACTCCAGCAGAACTTTGATTGTTAATATTGAAGACATTAGTTGTACCACCCATGATATTCTTAATCATTGAAGATAATTGTGCTCCAGCTTTCATCTTCAAATCTAAAGTTTGTCTAAGTTCTGCAGATATGAAAGGTACATAATGATCTCCCTGAGATCTTTTTAATATTTCTACTTGAGAAGCAGCTTCCATTCGATCTTCCATTGCCATACTGATAGACATACCTGTAATGGCATTTAATATCTCTTCTTGATTTTGTTTATCCCAGATTCGATTATTTAATAACCTTTCTCTTAGGACCATATTGATATCCTCAATATCGCATCCCAGATATGAAGCTAAGGATGAAGGATTATGGATTACTCCACAAAGTAATCCATTATTAAGTGCCCATTGATTTACTACATGTGTAATGATGTTCTTCTTCTTAACGTCTTTTATTTCTGGACTTACTGTTTGATGATATTCTACCATCATTGCGGTTAGACCTGTTACCCTTGGTATTCTTTTCATTATAAAAACCCTTTCTTATGTCAAATTTATCGAAATGTTGAATAAACTTGATGTCATACATCCAATATACTTTATGATGTTCATTATATATGATAAGTTGATCATTTCCTCTTATGATAAGGTTAATATGTTCATCTTGAGTAGATGATGTGAGTATGGCATCCCTGTTATCCTGGAATAGTGGATAATCTGGGCCCAAAACATGGAAATCCATTATTTCATATTGGTTACCATGAAGGTCTGTAAATATATCATTTATTTGCATAATTTTATGGGATTAATGTTATGAGATACCTATGTTCGTTTCCTATCGAAGTTTCTCTGATTAGAAGGTTTTCATATTCTGATTTGAACCTTTGGAATTCTTCCTTAAGATTTTCGAAATAATTAGGTTCAATGATTTCTCTGTAGTCCAATATTTTAATTATTAAACTGTTACCAGTGATTTGAATATCTATGTTTACTTCTTTATTTTCACCTATTTTAGTGAGAAGAACTGTCTTGGTAATAATGTATAACCAAGCCCAATTAATGTGTTGCCCTAAAAGTTTCATATCTGTGATATTTAAGGATTAAAAAAAGCAGAGCCTTCAAGGTTAGTCTCGAGCTCTGCTGTAATTTTACTTTTTATGTTTAAATTTCTCCATTTCTGGGAAATATTTATTCCGAATAGGAATTACCTTGATTGCAAAAAAAGCATTCCATAATTCGAAGGTAAAAGCAATTCCTTTTTTCTTATTTGAGATTGCCCAGAATTTATCATTAACCTGTTTAACCAAATTCTGAAAGATTTTGTAGGGCAAATCTCCAGGATAATTTTTCTCCCTCTCTTGAATTCTTTCTAAGAGCTCTTTTTCTAAGTCCTTAAAGAATTCATCCTTTTCTAACTGGGATAAACTTTTGTTGTTTTTATCCAATCCATACTTTTTGATATAATCAATTGTCTTCATATCCTAACCATTCTTTAGCTTGTTCTACAGTTTCGAATTCTTCGGTATTACAATGCCCAGTTCTGTTATCAAAGGCAATCACTTTATTGGTTTTACCATTAATGTAATACCCATAATAACATTTATACTGGGCTTTGTCCCAAAGGAATTCATTATCCAATAATACCTCTAAAATATTATAGGCATTATTCCCTGTTACGAAAAATGTTTCTGTGTTCATTTTCTTTTACGTTTTTTAGTGTTAGTATCTTTGTGATATTTTCGGCATCTCCATAATTCGTTTCGGATTAAAAGCTGAACGAATATATGTATAGGTGTATAGAAATATTCGTGAATGTTTTTCTCTGTAATGTAATGTCCATATACTATGAAGAATTTTTTTCTGGACCTTAATTTGAGAGATCTTGATAAAAGGTAATTGAGAATAACTCGTTTGTGTAATTCATAAAGGTCTTTGTTTACCTTTTGAATCTCTTTTTCTGGTAATCCGATTATAAGTGCCATAATATAAACCTTTTAAATTTCGTTGTACATATTAGGAGGATATAGTAAGTATCCTCCTAATTTGGTTTATATTATATGGCAGCACCTTCTTTGACATTGGCAGAATAATATGCCTTGAGTTCTTTGGAAATTTTCAGATATTCCTTAGAGGTTTTATCTTCCATCTTGAAAAGATGGTTCTCCATTTTATGGATTTTGTTCCTTACCTTTTGACGGAATTGTTTTCTGGCAAGCGTATCAATGCAATCTTCGGGATATATGTATTTGATCTCCCTTTTCGATACCACCTGTTCCATGAGAGCAGTATTGGTAACTGGAGTAACTTCCTTAGCTACCTTGGATTTCTTTTTCTCCAATTTGGTTGAAGGCAATTCAATCTTGGTTGCCTTTACCTTTTTAGAGGTTTTCGCTTTAGCTTCTTCTACCTTAGGATTTAAAGCCTTTGTTTTTTTGGATTCAACCTTTGTTGCTTTTACTTTCTGAGATGTTGATTTCGTTGTCATAGCTGTAAATGTTTTATTAATTAATAATTGATTTTTTATTTATTGCAAATATACATATATTATTTATTCAATCCAAATAATATTCTATTAATTCTTGGATATCTTCTGGGTAGTAATCATGGGTACTTTTCTGGGATTGAATGTAATATTCGAGATCCCTTGCTTGTTCCTTAGTAAAGTTCTCATTCTCATATAATTCGAAACTATGATGAGCTTTTTTGATTACTGTTTTAGTTGGCTGGAATTTGGTTTTTGGTGAAGTATCATATCTGTATCGATGATTTTTATAATCATATCCCAAGCACCATTTCCCAGATTCTGGCTTTTCCCATTTGGGTTGCTCTTTAACCTTTGGGGGAGTAGTTCCCAGGAATAAAATCCCAAGAACTACTGATAACGATATAAAGAATGTTTTCTTACTCATCTTAATCCAGGTACATGAACTTTATAAGTTGATTTCGCAGAAGGAATAATTTCTCGGTTTAAGAATTGCCCTTTAGAGGGAGCTTCTCTGAATTCTTGATAAACCTTTGGATGAATACCCTCATAGATATAAAGAAGGCCAGGATTCTTTTTAAAGTTTACTGCTACATAAGGTATTTCCTTTTGATTTTCTTTATCATGGATATAACCTTTACAGATTTTGTATAGATTAGAAGAATCTACTCCTTCCATGTTATCTGGTTGAAACTGGATTGTCTTTGCTCCTTCTAATTCGATTGTTGTTGATGCTAATGCTTTTCCCATTGTTTTGTTTTTTATTCGATTTGACCATTAATTTGATTTCGGGTGTTCTTTCCCTTTCTATGTAGAAGAAGATATCCCATAATTGGATAACTGCTTGTTTATTTGGGTATTCTTCTTCTATTCGAAATAGGATATGCCGCATTATAGATAGGAATTGATTTGAAGTGATACCTATTAATAATGGTTCCCTTTTCATATCCTGGAAATGAGAGATTACAACCTTTGCTTCCCTTTGTACAGTTTGAATTGTAGCTTGATATTGCATTAATAATTCTTGATCCTCTTCATCAATTTGGTAAATCCCTTGTTGAATATTTAAGAGAGCCTTGATCTGTACATCTGCAATATGAGAGATTAACTCTGCTACCTCTGTACTAATGTTTAATTTCATCCTACGTAATTTTGTGAAATTGGGTTTACAGATTGATGTACCTTTTCAAAGCCTTCTTTTTTAGAGATTTCCTCTTGAGCTCTTTGGATATCCCTGGATAATTGAGCAGCAAAAGAATCATAATGTCCTTTTGGTAATGTCTTTTCTTTGTTCTGTTCCATTTTTATATGTTTAAAATTAATAATAAATTATACCAATGCAAATATATAAAATTTATTCTTATTATAAATACCTTTTTTATACTTTATATGGTACGAAAAAGGGTAGCAGAAGCTACCCTTTGAATGTGATATTGAGATGTTTTAGTTTTTCTTTATGTGATTCTGGTAAAAGAATATCTGGAGCCCATCTGATAAAGAATTTTGAAGGTTTCTTTTCTGGGTCTAGCATTAATTGCCTCATTTCTGTAGACCATTTTAATCTTTCCAGTTCTTCCATATATGGAGGCATCTTCGCCATTTCGAATGAAGCAAAGGTAATCTTAGTTTTATCCGGAATATAAGCCTTCATTCGAGATTTGAAGTCTTTATAGAGATAACCCACAAATCTGGGATTTCTTTCATTGAGATAGAATCCAAAGATAATCTGAGGATCATATTTATCAGATTTAGGATCTTTGGCCATCTTAATCCTTCTTACAAGCCATTGATAGGAATTAATGTATTGGCCATTTCTGTTAGCTTCCCCAATATCCTTGGCTCTGAATTTAAAGTCTGGAAAATAATGTAAAAAATCCTCGGTTAATAGGAATACAAAGCCTAATGAACGAAGGTATTTAATTATCTCATCCTGGCTTTCAGTTTTAGTCATTTCTTCAACTTTGAGATAAATATCCTCTCTCGGAGATTCCAATTCTTTCGAAGGAGTAGAAGAAGGTCTTCCTCGGGTTCCAATAACCTTTATAGGTAGATTACCTACTAGTTGATCTAAATAAGTTTTAAGTGATTCAATATCATTTTTAGAAGTTAATACTACTTCCAGCTTAATTGGATCAGTATGCTTTACTTTAGCTCCTTGCATGAATTCAGTAGCCTGATCTACTAATCTATCCGATATACATCGAAGTTCTGAATCCAATAGGGTAATCCTCATCTTGGGTTTTATGATGATTTTGTTTTCTTCCATGATCGATAGTTTTTAAAAATGAAAAAGGGGAAGACCCAAATTGAGATATGGATACTTCCCCTTTTGGGTTTATATAAAAATGGCAACCAACTTAATCGTTAGCTTTTTTCTTTTTATCCTTACCCTTTACCTTTTTATCCTTCTTTTCCTTAGTAGCTTTTTCGGATTCTACCTTCTTGGTTTCTTTTTTGGTAGTTTCCTTCTTCGGTTTAGAAGCACCTCCCTTAGATTCTTTTCGCATTTTGATGCGATATTTTTTCTTTTCTTCTGAGGTCATTTCTCTACCATCAACTAAAGGATAATCGTATTTAGCTACCTTTCTACCATCCTTAGCAACCTTTACTGCCTTTTCAGCTTTAGGCTTTCTGTTTTTATCCTCGGACTTTTTGTGATGGATTTCTTGAGGAGTGGAATCCTTTACCTTTTTACGATTTACTTCCAAGATCTGAATCCATTTGGAGATAATGGCACCATGTTTTTTATCCTTGGTGTAATCCTTAGTGGGATCCAATTTGTTTTTCTTGTAGTAGGCTTCCATTTCCTTTTTTACTTCCTTTACCTTTGCCAAAGCTTCCTGGTTTTCTGGAACTGGAATCTTGGATTTCTTTGTTTTGCTTGCTTTTTCCTTCATGTTCTTATGAATTTTAATGTGTTAATGATATGTTTTTAATTAGTAGATATTTCCCTGATCTGGGTATGATATTTTTCGATTCTTAGGATTTCATAGTTTGATGAAGCAGTGAAGAATTTTCTAACTTCGAAAAGTTTCTTAATCTCATCTTCATCTAATCCTATGAATTCTTCTTCGAAAGTTTTAATTCCTTCAGAATTTTTGATGACATAAGTAACTTTCGAAATGTTTCCTTTCCCAACATTTGAAATATCTTGTACCATATCTCGGATTCTTCGGAGAAGGATATTAATCTCTTTTTGAATAAGGGCCTTCCCTTTTGGGGAAGCTTTGTAATATTTTTTTCTTCTGAGTCTTACTAATTCGATGTTATCGATGATCCTTTGTAGTTTAGTTACCATATTTTTTTATTATTTTTTTTCTTTATGCAAATATAAATATTATTTTTCATACTGCAATATAATTCCTTATCTTTAAAAGGTGGGTCTGGGTATTGGATGTGATGAAGGCTCTTTGGGCATATACTTATCCAAAAGACTCATACTCTCTTCTATGATAGACTCATAAATCTCTTTTTCCATTTCATCTTCATATTCATGGTTTTCTAGTTTACTTTGATAAATCAATATTTGATTGCTTAGTGCCATGAATATGATTGATTTTTCTTTATCTTCCATGATAAGATGTTTATACGAAAAAAGGGAACCCAGTTAAGGATCCCCTTTTCCCAAAAATTCGAATATAGGTTATTTTTACTTAATCGTTTTTCTTAGATTTCTTTGCCTTGGGGGCTTCTTCAGCTTCATCTTTCTCAGTATCAGTATCTTCTTCCTTTTCCTTCTTGGGTTTTACTCCAGTGATAATACCATGTCCTTTCTTTGCCTTGATGGTAAGGTCTCCAGGAACCCAAGTTGAAGCAGTAGAGATAACGTTACCATCTTTACCCTTTACGATTGTGGTAGTAAGAACTCCGATGTGTTTACGAGCAGCAACCACTGGATAACCCCAAGTTTCTACTGTGCCGTTCTCTGTTTCGATTACATCGACCTGTTTGCTGTTGCATCTTTGACCAGCAGGACGATTTTTGATAGCTTCCAAACGAGCTTTTTTCTTTGCTGCCTTTTCTTCTGCAGACATAGCCTTCTTAGTTTCTTTAGCTTTTGCCATGATAATTTAATTTTTGATGTTGATATGTGTGTTAATTTAAATGTGTTCGTTTTTTACAAGGTCTGGGATTACTTTTTGTTAGACGAGATAATTAGAGATGATGAATAATGTGTTCATTTTTATCCCAGACCTTGTTTTATCCTATAGTTGGGTTATTTCTTTCCCTTTTTACCTTTTGCCTTAGTTTCTTTCTTGGCTTTCGGTAAAGTGATACCCAATTCCTTGGCGATTGCCTTGCGGAACTTTTCGATGTCTTCTTCTTCGTAATCGTCCGGGTCTACATCCAGGGAGTGATCATCGCAGACATCTTCCAGTTCTTCGAAGTCCATGCCAGCTAATTCTTCGGGAGAAGGAGCAGCTGCTTCTTCTTCATCTTCCTCTTCTTCATCCTCTTCTTCATCATCTTCTTCATCATCTTCTTCTTCTTCTTCTTCTTCTTCTCCCTCTTCGGCAGGAGAAACTGCAGCTACCAATTTCTCAAGTTCATCTGAAGTCAATTTAAATCGGATTTCTGAAGTACCATCTGAATAGGTTACCAATACCAATGTTTTGCTGATTGCTACTTCGTTAACTACTTCTACTTTAGCTTCTTTTTTTCTAGCCATGATTGTAATGTTTTAAATTGTTGATAAATGATAGTTATTTGTTCTCGAGTTGTTTCATTAAATAATATGGAAGTTTCTTTTTCTTAGCTTCCCCGTATAATCTTTGATTTAGAGGAGTGAAAGTTGAAACATAAGATTTTAGTTCCTCAAGAGAATTGAAGGTTTTTTCTTCTCTCTCATCTTCTAAAATCTTTTCATTAGCCCAATTGTAGCGATAGGTTACTTCGTCTACCTTGATAGCATTTTGAGTTATTTTGTTTTTTTGTAATGTTATTTTTGTTTCCATATCTTTTTATTTTTATTTTGACAATGCAAATATATATACATTAAATTTATTATGCAATATCCCAATCAATTTTTAATTGGTTCGATTGTTTCGATGAGAGATTGGGAAAATGTTCCATTTCAGGGTAGATAACTCTGGTATACCCGGATAATCCGATTTTAATAAAGTTATCCCAGAGATGAGGAAGTTCCCTCTTCCCGTTTGTCATCCTATAGTTACTCCCCATTTCGAAAGGATGGATGTAAAATTTACCCTTAACTGGGAAAGCAGTCATCACATAGCTCCTTTTAGGTTTTACATGAAATTTATCGAGTAAAACAAATCCCCTGAATAGGAGTTCTTTATGAGCCCTGTCTTCAGATAAATGTTTTCTTTCGATATCTTGAGTAGTTAACCATTCATTGTATTTATCATAGATCAATGAAACGATGTTTATTGCAAATGGTACACTCTCGGTTTGATATTCAGTTTTTAATCGATGTAAAACTTTCAAAGCAAGATTCAATTGATCCGGCAATAAATTATATTCCTTGAATTGCCTTTGTTGCTTATCCGTTAATCGATTCCACCTTAAATATGAAGCATCATGATACTTCAATAATCCTTCGAAAAATAAAGGATCTTTGAATGATGATATTTTAGGATTACTTCTCATAATGTTTGCATGTAATATGTTTTTAAGAATTGATTAATCATAGAACGTTTTCCAATCTTTAGAGTTTTATCCATGTGTCTTCTAAAGATTTTTCTCTTTCTCTTGTTATAATTCCATTCTGAAGGGATATAATATTTTTTGATCTGATAGTATTTCCCTTCTACTCTTACAGAGTTTTTTCCAAATTTCCAGCCTCTACTAAGGATCATCCTTCCAGTAGCAATTTTGAGATATTTATGCCAATCTTTTCCAAATTGTCCCTTTAAAGTGAGCTTTGCTTGGTAACGAGTATAGAATTTAACTGGTACTACGTTTACTCTTAAATCTTCTGTAAAATAATAAGGATAGAACTTATTTGCATAAATCCTATCCTCATTTACTTTAAATGGCTTTGGCTTTTTTCTTTCTTTTTCCATTTCGTTTCTTTTTATTAAGTGACTCTCTGTAAGCTTCTGTTCTTTCATTAGCTTGCTTCCTTAATAATGCCCTTTCCTTCTTTCTTTCTCGAGCCCTTAATCTGGAAGCTTTAATCTGTTCTGGAGTCTTTTCCTTTTTTACTCTGGGCTTTCTTTCTTCTTTGGGTTTAGCTATATGTTTGATACCTAAAGCTTGTCTATACCAGATAATGATGGATTTTTCAGAAGCTTCTGGGAATTTCTTTAATACTCTTCGTTTGATTCTATCCAATGAATACCCTTTCTTTGCAAGTTCAAAGGTATAGGATTTTTTTGTTCCCTTGAGAAGATTATTAGAATCCCTTTCTCTTGGAGGTTTCTTTTCTTTTACCTTTTTCTCTTTAGCGGGTTTTTCCTTAGATCCTTCTCTCATTTCATCAGATACATATGATAATCTGAGAGAGGGTTTTACTAAGTAATCAGCACCTCTTTCTTTTAAGATTCCTTCTAACCAGAGATCAAATTGTAATACCAAATCTGGATTAGGTTTTTGAGCCCTTTCAGAATCGATGAATGATACCAGAGAATAAAAATCTGAAGAAACCACCTCTGGGAATGGCATCCCTCTTTCGATTGCCATTTTTTTAATGTCTCGGTATTTTAATTCTGAATGCCAATACCGAGCTGGTTTTTGTTGTTTTTTATCCGTTGCCATATTTTTATTGAATTTTAATTTATGATGCAAATATACATATATTATATATTATATGCAATAATCCATCTTTAAAATATTATACAAAATTAGGAAATGTACTGGTGAGTCAATTGGTTTAGAGGTATCCAATTCAGGATAGGATTCCATTACTTCTTTGAACTTTTCGAAGTTTATGTTTTTTCGATGTTCTTTTGAGATATAAGGTAATATTTGAGGTTCAAAGAATTCTCCCTTTTCTAAGGCTTTGTTAAATTGCTTTATGTACCTCTTTTCGAAACCTTTATTATACCAAGCAAATAATCCCATCGAATAATAAGAAGTTCTCTTTACTCTGATGTTAAACCATTTACAGATATATGGATGATATACTCTATCGGCTAACCAAATGAATGGAATGTACCAAAGTTTATGCCAGAATGTTTTAACTTGAGCTCCACCAAGTTTATTGTATACTGCCCTAAACCCATAAGAGAAATACCAATTATTAGCTCCCCTTTTTACCTTGATGTTGGGTTTGAAATGTTTCATCCTGTTATAAATCCTATCCCAGGGTTTAACCCTCTTTTCATTCATTGAAGGTAAAAATGTATAATAATGTAAGATTTCAGAGAGGTAGGGATTATATACCTTATGCTTGTTTACAATGATATAATCTAAGATTGATTTTAATCTGTTCTGTAAACCAAAATCTGTAAAGAACATAGGCAACATTAAGTTCCATACTTGATCTTGAGAAACAAAAGGTGAATAACAAGGATCTTCTGAAGATGTTAGTTTCAATGAATTATAAGCCATCGAATCAATATACTCAAGGTTAAATTTTTCGGCCATTAATGGATTAATATCATCCCTCACAAAAAAGCCATCATAGGTTTTGTTAGTAATAAAGGAACCCTTGAAATAATTCTTGGCAGCATATACTAACCTTGTAAAGGCAGTAGCATACATTGTACCTTTTCTATTAAGAAGGTGTTCTAATGTCAGGAGCTCAGCAAAATTAATGGTACCATCCCCAATTTCACCTAAACCGTTTACTAAGTCTACTCTGGATAAAGGAATGTAAGTTCCCGGTTTTGTAGCATCTCCCATCCATACAAAGTATTTATAATACAAATCTCTGTAATCTTTGTACTTTTCTTCTAATGTTTTCATATGTAAAATGAGTTTTCGTTAGCTCTTTGTAATCCTTTACGTTTTTTCTTTTCTCTCTTTTCGAAATTCAGTAACTTCTGTTTATCATTATTCTGATAAGCATAATCTAATTTCTCAGCATAAAAATCTAGATTGTTTACACTGTTGTAGTTTACTGCTTTTTCGATTGTTTGACGATAATTTGGCCAGAACGCTTGACCTTTCTTTGCAGTCTTATTCCCATATTGGAATTCTACTACCAAGTAGCCATATACATCAGCCATGTCTTTATCATCAAATACATAGATATAAAGTTTAGATAGCTTCTCTAAAGTACTGTCTCGTTTTTTTACAGGTACTATCTGATACCCATCATCGAACCTATCATAATCGAATACAACAAAGTAATAACATTGTTTCTTCCTTGAATACCAATATTGATCTATGAGATTTTGAACTTGCTCAGAATCCAAGCTACAGATGTATTTGATATAAAAGATATCTCTTCGATTATTCCTTCTTTTATATGCAGATGGCTGTTGAATTTTCCTTGGAAGGATTCTCCAATTATTCCATCTATCGAATTCCATGATAAGTTTATATGTATCGATATCCCATGGATCGGTAGACTCTTTTAATAGAGCCATCTGTTTTATTAGGAATTGAGTTTTAATTGGAGCCACATACATTGCAGCATCTCCAAAAGGGTCAGAAGCTTGTTTTCTTGTAACTCTTCGTTCTATACAAGCTTCTATATAATCTACAAATCTTTGATCAACACAACGAACAGGCTTAAAGATGTTATCATGAAGTTCAAAGAAATCATGAAACAATCTGAAAAGCCTTTCCGATCTTTCTTTTAATTCCAAATACTTGTAATGTACGATTCCCATTATCTCTCCAACTTCCCAGGAGGATTTACCATAGGAAATTGAAAGAGATAAGGATTGTTGTTCTTCTTTAGTAAGACAATTCCATGCTTTGTTATCTACTAATCCATCCATAATGAGTCCTCTTCTTGTGTTGTAGTTAATTTATAAGAATTGCTAATGTTATCCTCGGCATGATCATAAGCTAATTTATCTGGATCATAATCCAAGTATGTACTGTAAAGAACATTCTCAAAAGGTAACCATATTTCGATTTCACCTCCATTTGGGAATAATTTTACCTTTACATTTTGTGTGTTAAGGTTTATCTCTAATACTGTTGCTTGAACACCATCAAAAGGGTATCCCCTTAATACGATATAACTTCCAACTGTTAATTGGGCAATATCATACTTAGAATAAACCTTGTTTTCTTTGGAGAGTCTTTTTAATCTTCTGATTTCTTTTCTGGATACTGTTGCTACAATAGAGAAGTCATCCCAATCTTCGGCATTTTGAATCCTGGCCTTTATTTTCCTTTGGTGCATTGTCTCTGGAGACTTTACCCAAGAATGGATTCCTGGGATTGCCTTTTTTAATCGATGTAGGAATACCCTTGAGAATGCTTTTTCTTTTCTCATTCTGATAAAGCCATAAGAGAATAGCATGGGTACATCCTCATAGATATCTTTTCCTTTACTTCGTTTTTTTAATATTGAAAGTGTTGGAATGTATACTTTGATATCATCATATTTTGCTTTTTTAAGCTCAGCTTCGATTGAACCGTAAAGTTTATTATCTATATGGCATATACACCATACATATTCTCTTTTTTTCATAATTTCCTTACTGCTTTATAGAATTCATTATAGGGAATCGCCGTTAAGTCGTTTGAATTGAACACCAGTAGATTCCCCAATGAACAGCTCAAAGCAATCATGTCTAAGCTTTTCTTGGATAAATCTACGATTAGCTTTCCCACTTTTACATCACATACTAAAAAATAGGTTTGCTTTGCCATCCCATTCTCTCTCATAAATAATAATGGGATTTTATTACATCGGTTAGCATCATATGAGGCTTGTTCCCAAAACCTAAGTACATCGGATTTTGTACCTTTTAGAATATCATTGAATGTTATACCTTTATAGGATTTACATTCAACACTGAAAGGGAATTTGTGGCTATGTTTCGGATCAGTACAGGTTAAATCTCCAAAAGATTCGATAGATTTAGCCCAACCTCCTGACATAGGAGTTCTGGAGAATTTGTAACCCGTCCATCTTTCCCATACCTTAGCAAGTTCCCTTTCAGCTTTTGATCCTTTATTTTTACTGTTCACTGACATTTGGTATTGAATTTTAAGTATTATGGGATTATAGTGGTAATACCATTGTCTTTTTTTACCTTAATCGTATTAGAACCTGAGATTGAAAAATTCTCTTGGTGAGTGATTATATAAATGCTTTTCCCATTACCTATATATTTCACTAAGTCCATTACGATTTCGATATTTGCCTTATCTAAGTTTTCGAAAAGTTCATCCAAGAAAAGTAAATTTATTCCCAATGATACGCTTGTGATAGAGTGTAATGCAAATGCCATAGCCACATTTACCAATTGTTGTTCACCTCCGGATAATTCTTCGTATTGAAGCAATTGGCCATCTTTATCGATTAAGGTTACAAAATCCCTTTTTGATGATTCTGTGTTTACTGTGAACTTTATATTAAATCCGATTATACTACTGTAATCATCCAAACAATCGTTCAAGGACTTTAATGAAGCATCGAAAATAAAAGTTTTCATCCCAGAATTACTTAATGGGTCATTGATTACCCAATTTAGGTTTTCTAATGCCTTTTTCTGGGTTTCACAATTTTTACGATGTTTTTCTAACTTAGCCTTTAATTCCTTTCTCTGTTTTCGATACTGAGGTGAGATTATGTTTATTCTCTCTAATCTTAAGTTTCCCTTTTCTTTTATCAGGTTAGTAATTTCACCCTTTAAAGTAGTAATATCATCTTTAATATCTTCTTGTTCTCTACAAAAAGATTCTACATCGTAGATTTTTGACTGGGTCTTAAATTTTTTATCCTTAATCTCTTCCGATGATTTGAAATGTGAGGATAAGGTTTTAAGGTCATTATATGCAACCTTGTATTTCCCTTTCTGTAATAAACCCATGATGGATTCAATAAATTCCAGGACCCCTTTTTTACTTGTGATTTTGGTTAGTTGTTGATTGGTATTAAGTTCTTCCTTTTTAAGTTTGGTTAACTCTCTCTTAAGATGGTCCAAATTTTTTAAGCTCTTAGTTAGCAGGTTTTCGTCGAACTTTTTCTCCAATCTAACAAGTTTCTCATGTCTCAATGTAATTTTATTTTCGATCTGATTAACCTGTTCTCTGAAGATCTTTTTATAATTCCTTTCACTATCTCGGAATTTTTCATAACTTTTTCTTGCATCTTCATATCTTTCAGTTATGGATTTAACTCGATAGTATGCTTCATCATATTTCTGTTGTGTTTCTTTTTTCATTACCATAGCAATGTTCTTTGCTACAGTAATATAACCTATTTCAAAAGCTTCTTCGAACAAAGCCTTTTTATCAGGACCAGATGATTCAGCTATACGCTGGAGTCTTTGACCAAATGTAATTGTGTTTTTGAAAAGCCTAAAGCTACTACCCAAATCTTTTTCGATAAGTTCTTGAATCTTTGGTTTGGATTTTTCTTTTACTTGGGCTCCATCGATTAGATAGAGTAATCTGTTTCCTCCTTTAGCCTCTTCTACTTTACCTTTATATTCTTGACATCGTATTATTTGATGTATTGAGCCATCTTTCTCAAAAAAGATTTTTACCATTGTACCCTTATAATCATTGGGTCTCCAGGATTCTAAGGTATTTACATCTTTTATGTTTTTTAATGTTTTACCATATAAGCACCAACTGATAGCGTTCAGAAAACTGGAATTATGAGTAACAATAAAGTCCCGGGTAATATATAAGCCATCTGGAGAGCCTACCTTTATACACCTAACTGGTAAATCCCCAACATAAGAGATATCGATTATCTTCTTTACTTTTCTATTTCTCCGTTTAGAGGTTAACATGTGACTGTTAAGTATGGCTTTTTTATACCCTCTCATATAAGGATTAAATGTTATATTACAATGTACTGTGTAGGTTACAGCTTTGCCCTCTGGAGTTCTATCCCGCTCCTTTATAGAAGCAACTTCACCTAAGCTTCTTAATATATAAGCAACTTGTTTAGCTAAATATGGGGATGTAGAGGAATAATTGATACAAGTTTTAGCTTTCTTCTTACTAGATGGAGTACTCCCATCAGTATCCAATAATCCAGCTAAAAGTAATTTTCTATCTTCAATCGAAGCATTTAGGTATATATCCGGAATAAATTTATTATTAGACCTACATCCTAATAATCCAAGCTCTTTTAATTGTTCACCTAAACCATGTATCCTGAAATGTTTTATGGTACCTCTTATCTCTGTACCCTCTCTTACCATATTGAGATTTGGTAAAAACTGCCTTAGCCTACCTACTACCTCTTCCCAATCTTTTGAATTGGTAGATACACGTACAGTAGGCCTACTCCCAGTTATACTCCCATCCCCCAGAATAAACCCTAAAACATAAGGGTGTATTGGTAAGTCTGAGGTTCTTCCAAAATCTATGGGCTTAGTTATTGGAATATCATACCTATATATGAAAGTTCCCGGGTTGGATGGATTCTCTCTCTTGTAAGACTTTAATAAAGTTTCAGTATCAAAAGTTCGTAAATGATGTCTAGCTTTTTTAGTATAAACAGACCATAAATGATCCCCTGCACACCTTGTATGAGTACCATCAGAAAATGAGACTCGATATGTGGGTAGAGACCCCCTATCTGTAATCATTAATATCTTTATGGGCTTTCCATCAACAGGATTTATCACTCTGTCCCTCAAAGTTAATTCTCCCATTTTTTTCCATCCCTTTTCGGTTAAAACTGGCTCTGTTAAAGGTTGTGCTTTCCCACTACCATTATTTCCTTTAACCAGATGGATTCCTTCTGTACCCAATGTTATACTAAGATCCTGAATAGAACAGAATCCTTTTATCTCCATGTTCATGAATTTAATCATACTTCTTCCTCCTCTGCCTTTTTAAGTATTTCAATAAGAAGTCTCTTCTTTTCAGGATCTTTGATACCTTGTATTCGAAGATATCGTCTACCTGCTTTAACTTTCGAATAGTTTTTCTGTATAACCTTGCTTTCTGAGCTGAACTCATCATTAGAGGCCTTAGGTTTGAGAACTCTATAATAATTTCCGTCCTCTTTAATTTCCTCCACACTGCCCACTGTCTTAAACTTAGGCAATCCTTTAATATGAACAAACTCAATGGACATATCAGAATATATCTTAAGATAACCCATTTTGTTTCCTTCATCTGTGAACCTTTGTTGTAAAGGTGCTCCAACCATGTATACATGTTTCTCTAATTTCTGAAATTTATGTATGTGTCCACATAATACCAAATCGAACTTTCTGAGTAATGTTCTATCGAAGTTTTCTACAGAACCAACTTCTCTACCATCTGTATCTCTGGCTCCAGCATAATCAGTATGTAGTAATAGGATATTCTTTTTACCCTTAATTACTTTTGTTTCTTTTAATGCTTGCTTTAAACCAATATTATGATCCAGATATGGTATGCCATGCAATGCAAATGTTGGCCACTGGATAGTTTTCCAATCCATACAATGAAACCAATGATATTGAAGATCAAGAGCTGTTAAGAAAGAATATGACCTTTGATCATATGTGTTCAAATTTGGTATTTCATGATTACCAGAGATCCCAAATACTTGAAGCTTTGGCTCATTGGAATATTTATCGAAATATTTAGACATCTTAATATATAACTCCATATTGATTGTTTCTGGAGTATGTACCAAATCCCCACAAAAGAAAACTGGGATCTTTTGTTTTATTGCTTCTCTGAAAATTTTGTCTAAAATCAAAAAATGGGAATCTGTTCGACTCCCATTTTGATTGAACTTTGTCCAATTATTTAGATGAATATCCGAGAAAGCTAATGCTATAACTTCCTTTTTCATTTTAAAAACTTTCTAATTGCTTTCATTCGTTTATTATGATCCATCTCATTTAATTCTAAGAGTTTAATTCCATCGATTGGATCATATCCCTCCTCTGCTTCCCAGTCAGTATCATGTACAAATAAAGTACCAACCTTGTTTTTACTGAATATGTTTCTGATAAGCTGGCCAAAAGATTGATCTACCCCAATAACATTGAATACCAAAGTTTGACAAGCACTTACCATGTATTGAAAGTATCTATTAGTAATGCGTTTGCCATCGTTTTCGAATTCCCATCTTTCAAATTGATCCCTTTTGTAAGGAATGAAGATAATATGGGTTATCTCTTTTTCCTTTAACATAAGGTCATAATTGATAGCATTTATCTTTTCGATAAAATCATGTGTTTCACAAGTTGGGAGTCCCATGGAATTTTCTTGGATCTCATAACCCGCAGTATCATACAGACTACGATCTGTAACAAAGCTACCTTCTAATTCCATATACTGATGATACCTTAGGTTTAGGATTTGGAAATTCCTTTTGTGTTTTTCATTGGTATCATACTTGGTATTTAAATCATAATGATTTTTTGGGAGATTGGGCATTAAATCATATAAACTCCCAGAAACATATTTAATTCCAAACTCCTCTGAAATAGCTCTGGCTACTGTTGATTTGCCAACCCCACTTGCACCACAGATTACTATCCTTCTATTCTTCATATTTGTAAGTTTTTAATTGTTTGAATGGTTTCATAAATTCTGATGACATGAAAGATTTGAGTTGGTATTTCTCAAATATCCCATTTAAGGTAATCTTATCCATTGCATGTTTTTTATCATGATATGGGATTACTTCTGGATTAACCTTTGTTAGATAATAGAACAGGTCTATCAACAGTTGGTTTCGTTTGAATATTGGTTCTAATTCTGATTTGGGGAATTTCTTATCTCCGTGATCGGATTTTAAGAATTCTCTTATACTTCCATATTCTTCTAAGAATTTTAAAGCAGTTTTAGGACCCACCCCTTTTATTCCTGAAATGTTATCAGATGTGTCTCCACATAGGATTTTCATATCTACTGCTTGTTCTGGTGTATACCCATATACATCTTTACAATTTTTAGGTGTTACTAGCATATCTTTAGAAGGATTTATCAATTTGATATTTGGAAATGCTAGAAGTTGAACAAAATCTTCATCTGATGATAATAAGTATACTTGAGATAAGCAATTCTTTTGATAAAGCAATGCAAGGTAATCATCACTTTCCATTTCATTGATCCTTTTGTTATCCCATACATAAACAATTCCTAAGTTCCTTAAGATACGTTTAATAATGGGAAACTGTACCTTGAAAATCTGATCCCAATCTTCTGAAATCCTTTTTCTATGAGCTTTATACTCTGGGTACATATCAGTCCTTAGTTTAGACCTATGACAGTCGAAACATACTACTACTGAAGTGATTTTAAACCTTACAATGTTTGAGTATAGGATTTTAAAGAACCCATATACTGCACTTGTTGGAATCTTACCATTTGAGAACCCTTTATTCTTGAATTTGAAATGAGCTCTCATCAAGCAGTTGTTTCCATCGACTAATAATATCCTTTCTTCTTTCATTGTAATTCTTGATATAAAAATATAACTCTGGGATTATTTAATGAGCCTGCAGATACTACTTGAAAGCAAGGTACCATCATCCCTTTTGGGACAATGGCTACCACTACTTTAATCTTCGAATTCTTCTTCCTCTTCTTCATCTTCTGAATCATCGGATTGAGATTCATAATCCAAATTTCCATCTACCGGGAAGAGGTTTATACCCTTTTCTACAAGCTCATCAATTTTACTCTGGGTAACACTGATAGTGTTTATTCCACAAGCTTTAATCAATTTTCTTCTAAGCTTATCATCCTCTTCTACTACAGATTGAAATTTCTCTTCACCCCTTGCAACTGTTTTTCCCTTATACTTGTAGATACCTCCAGAGGTTTTCTCCAATACATCTTCTTCAACCAGGATATCTGCAAATCCATGATATCTATCAAAACCCACATATTCAACATATTTCTGATTAAAGTATACAGGAGCTTTGGGGATTGTATTTCTTAAAGGAGCTACTTTATTTTTAATCGGACGTATACTTACTAACTTCCCTACCTTTCTTTCTTTACCCTTTACCTTTTTAGTAACTTGTTTTCCAGCATAAAATGCAGAACGAATAGAAGCATAGAATCCAAGAGCTTTCCCTCCGGTTGAAGTAGTATTATCTTGACCAAATCCCACATTTAAAGCTACCCTTAATTGATTGATGTAAATTTGAGTGATGCCCAGCTTAGAGAGAAGTTCTGTCCTAATCCTAAACATTTTATATAATGCCTTAGCTCTGCCTCCCATTTCGGCTTTACCATCAGTCATTTTTATATTAATGTTTTCTGTACAGTCCATAGCAGCTATAGAATCCACTACGATAAGAATTGGCTCATTATGAGTTAACTTGCTTCTCCATAGAATGGATAAATCTGCGATGGCATCTGAAATTGTTTCGATTTCTGTAGAGTTAATTAGGGTAACTTTGTCCAATTCTATCCCATTTTGTTCTGCCCATGAGTTATCCCAGGATTGCTCAGCATCAACCCAAATAACATGGCCTCCCAATTGTTGGGTACAATATGCAAAGTCATAAGCTATCAAGGATTTTCCGCTTGAGGATTGGCCCATGACTTCTAGTATCTTACCAAAAGGAATTCCTCCACCATACTGATAATTTAAAGCTAAGAATCTTGATGGTAACCATAATTTTGGCATCTCTTGTGTACTGGGATTGATTAATAAATTCCCATACCTTCTATTAAGCTCGCTGGATGTTGGGACCTTTATCCCTATCTTTACTTTCTTTGCCATAGTGTATGATGATTTGTTTTAGATTAAAAAAGGGAGCAACCCAATTGAAGGCATACTCCCTTTTAACTTTATTACGAGTGATATGGATTTTTTAAATATCAAAGCCTTTAGCTTTTTTCTTTTTCTTCTTATCCTTGTCCTTTAAGGATTTCTTTTTCTTTTTTGGAGTATCATCTTCATCATCATCATCATCAACCCCACCACAAAGAAATTCGTTTAATTTATCCTCTAGTTCATCATAAGGAAGGATATGTTTTCTTACCATTTCCTCAAGATTAACTGGCTTAGCATATTTCTTATCCAGAGGTTTTTTCTGACATGGTGAAATGGTATAAGTGGTATCCATTTGACCTTTACCAGAACGGGTTAATTTCAAATCATACCCATTTTTAATAGAAGTCATATCTCCCCATTCATCCTCATCCAAGTAGAGATCAATGATATCCTGGTAAGCTTGTTTGGGAATTAACATTGGTTTATCAATGTTCTGTTCATCGACTTCTTTTCCCTTTTCATCTTTATATGCAACTACTGCGATTACATATTTTCTTTTTGGAACCAGTTTCTTTGCAAGAAGTTTATCATCTTCATCCTTACTTTCCTTTAGTTCCAGGTATTTCTCCATGAAAGGGCAATCTTCGTTGAAGGTAGCTGGAGAGATTACTCCACCTAATTTTGGCCCTAAGTAGAACTGAATAATTTCGATAGCTAGTTCGCAATCTTCACCTGGATCCTTGATTCTGAAGCGAATGGTTCCTTCTTTAGGATAAATCATTCCACCACCAGATCCTTTCTTCTCCAGCTCTTTTTTTCTAGCCAAAAGTTTTTCCCTCATGGAAAGACCTTTCTTTTCTGTTTTTACTTTCTTCATGATATATCAAAATATTAATGATTGTTTTGTTCTATATAGATAACCTCTTCAATTGAGAGTACCACAAATTTAACAGATTCTAAAGAATATCCATTATCGAAAGAAATATCCTTTCCAGCGTAATTCCCATAAGTAACGATTTGACCAATTTCTAAATGTTTATTGATCTTTCTGTCCTGCTCCATTAATCCCATTTTTACGATTACTCCTTTTTTGGGATAATCCTCGGGTTTACCAGGGATGATTAAACCACTGGCAGTCCTTGCATCATCTTTGGGTACTGCTAAAAGGATCCGATCTTCAGTTGGAGTACCTGGAATATTCTGAGATACTCTTAATGCAGCTTCTTTAGTAAGTAAGTTCTGAATAACATTCATAATAAATAATAATTTTATGCGATTAATAAATAGTGTTCACTCTTTTCTGATATTGGATGAGAATGTTTGTAGTAGTTGAGCTTTCATTTCAAAAGCTTTACAGATAGAAATTAATTTATCCGCGTATTCCTTAGCTTCCAAAAATTTATCGTTTGCAACTTGATATTTTGTGTTAGCATTTGCTTTATGTGTTGCGTATTCTTTTGTAGCTTTAGGATTACTGTCTACCACAGAAACATAAACTTGAGAAAATATCCTATCCTTTTCCCTTTCTAATTGATCCCTCTCGGCTACTGCCTTGGATTTTAAAATTGAGATTAAGGAGTAACTTGAAGGGTTTTCTGAGATCAGTTTATTAATGGAAGTTTCATTAATTGCCAGTTCCTTTGATAGGTCTATATCGAGTTTTTTACCTCTTACCATTACTGTTAGGTGATTTATAGAGGACTCCCTCTTAAGTTCTTTTATACTGGAATCCCTCATAAATCTTAGGTAGTTATGGTGTCTATCGATGTATTGGACCCATTATCCCATGGATAATCTGGAAAGCTCTGTTTTATAGATTTGATCTTTTCAGAAGAAAGTCTCTGTTCAAATCTACAGGAAGAATTTGGGCATATAACAATCATCTGTTCAACGAAATATGTATTAACTGGATGAACTGAATGGATTACATCCCTGGGACTCTGTACTTCAAAAGCACATCCGCATTTGGGGCAAATTATGGGCTTGGGTTTAGTTACCCTAAGATTAATTCCTCTTTGTACTATCCTCATCTTCTGTTCCTCCATATTGTTTAATAAATGATCTCATACTCCAAGTTCCTATTCCCACCAACAGAGTAATTATTACTCCAAATGTGATAGCAATGTAATCCCCGATCTCTTTTAGGGTCCCATCACCCATCCATCGAGTAATGGTCATAAACATAAGTAAAACCCAGATTATTAGGGATATGATTATCCCTCTTTTTTCATCTTTCATAATATATGTATGTTTAAAATTTAATTTAATTAGTTCACTTGAAATACTCTGGGTAAACCTTTGGATAGTCCTTGATATCTACTGATTTACATTTGTTTACCAGTGAAAAATAATATTCTTCTTCCTTGGACCCTTTCCATTCCCCTTTGAAATTTAATAATCGATTATAATCGTATCCCACTGCAAAGGGTAATTCTTCTCCCTGGGACCTTCCTACTTCGAAATCCATTGACATATCTATGTCATCGATTTGGAATCCAAACCATTCTTTTGTACTGGGATTTCTTGCCATGTCCCAAAGTTGATATATGGTCTTTGGATTGATGTCTTTAGGTAATGTATCAAAATATATGGAGTCATGGACAGTACCTACTTCCTGCAAATCTGGTAATTCCCCCTTATTTACTTTCTCATCAATTAATACTGAAGTAAATAATGCCATATCCGATGCAGCACCTTGACATGGGATGTTTACTGAAGCATGTTCTGCTTCTACAATCTGCATCTGATTATCTCCAAAGATTTCGGGGCATCTCCTTTTTCTACCAAAAAGTGTTTTTACATAGCCATGTTTATGCATGAACTTCATTTGTTTATCCATGAATTTTTTCACCTCTGGGAAGTCCGTGAAAAAATCTTCTAAAAATGACTTGGCTTCATTTGGGCTTACCACCAACCCTGTTTTTGGGTCTGAAAGCTCTTCTGCAAGTTTAGCTGCACCGATACAATATATACACCCAAAAACAATGTGTTTAGCTTGCTTTCTTCGTACTTTCCAAGTTTTATATTCCGGGTGTTGCTCATCCTTATAGATAGGCTCTATCTCATCATATTTAGCCCCATATTTTTTACATGCTACTGATAAGTGAGGATCCCAACCTTTTGCAAATGCTTCCAACAAACCTTTACATTTTGATAAATGGGCCATCAATCTTAATTCACAGTTATGAACCCGGATACCATTGGGATTAAATTCATGTAAGTTTTCAACTTCCATATCGTATACTTCTCGTTTACCAACCTTTTCTATGTTAGTAATTTGCTCATACATAAAATGATGTACATCCAACCATCTGGAATCAAGTTCAGAAAGTTCATCAATATATGTTTCTAATGTACTGTGTATAAGTCTACCCTTTCTTAAAGAATTCCTATAAGTTTTATGAAATTCTGAAGTTCTGGGCAAATCCTGATAAATTTCTAAAGGTATTCTTTGTGTAGAACAGTGAGAAGTTTTATTTGCAGGGACAGCATATTGTTTGCTCAATTCCCAATCAATAATCTCTTGTTTTTTTCTTTTAAGTCTCAAGTAGGGCTTAAGTCTGGATAACCCATAATTTACGATTAAATGATATTCTGTATACTCTCTCTCATTTAAAATCGTAGTTGTACTTCTGATTATACCATGAAACCCAACTGATTGAAAGAGTAGTTGTAATTGTCGAATATAAGATTCACAAGCAGAAGTATACCTAAACCTACCATTACCAATAGAACCATCAGAATCAATTTGACCTCCAATAAAATTCATCTTAGATTCGAAGTCCGACTTTAGGATCCTCTTTGGGATTTCCATTTCATGAGAATCCTTCTTTGGATATTTCTTATAAAAAGAGAGAACCTTATCACTATGACCCCTAATACCCCTTGAAGTATTTTTTGGCCCATAGAATTCACAACCAAAGTAATTATCCAGTAAAGGTTGTAATTCCTCTCTGTCCGATCCGGTTGAAAAGAATATGGACATATCAGTTGGTTTTCTTTTACCAGATTTTTCTTTAGGGTAATGACCATCACCATAGAATAATCCCGCAATATATGCTTCATCTGAATTTATGAGAAGCCTACCAACAGATTTAGTACCGAATAAGTTTTCGATATATAATGTATCATTTAATTTAAGGTCTTTAGCTAATGTAAATCCTTGTTTAGTTTTTACTGGATGTTCTTCTGTTAATATCAGTTGCCTACCAGTATTTGTTGTAATCCTTAGGCATTCTGCCTTACCCTTATTTGCAAGAACCTTTATATTGAGAACTCGATGTTTGTTTTTATGCTGAGGGTCCATCATACAAATTTTATCTTTCCCAGGGATAATCTCCTTTAACTTCTTTATTCCAGTATTACAAAAGATATATGAATCCCCATCTATACATTGACTGTAGTCCATCATCAAGTAGAGTCTACCAGTGGATGCAACTAAACACTTCCTAATATCTGGGTTTGTTGCTAATCTAGGAAACTGTTGTGCATTGGGGTCACTGTTATGGTTCAATATGCCATTAGCCACATATGTGTGATCCTCTTGAACTTCTATATCGCATACTGTTTTTAACCCAATCGGCTCTATTGAAATAATTGATACTGGTTTATACATGATTTGATCTTTTTAAAAATTGTTTGTTCATCATAAGCTTTATTCAAAAGACTTTTAGAAAGTTTAATTCGGATTACTTTATATCCTTGATTAGCCGCTAACTCATCCTTAATCAGGTCCCGATTGATTTCATGTAAACTTCCATCGAGCTCCAATAATAGATTAAACTTAGGAAAGAAAAAATCATACTTATAAGGACCTAAAGGAAATTGAGCTTCTACATCTAACTTTAGATGTTTAAAATACTTATAAAATTGGTATTCGATATTATTAGCAGAATATCTAATATTAAATCGTTTTATATGTTTACGATTTATCCTTTTTAACTTTCTAACCAGATTAAACAAAGCGTACTTAAAGTCATTTATACAATCGATGCCCTTAATGATGTCTGAAGAATTCCGAGAAAATAATAATCCTATTTGCTTATTATAAAACATAAGGCTCTTTAAAAGTTCCACCTCCTCTGTAGTAAGGGATAGGAATTTTTTACTCTTCTCTTTAGTTTCATTATAAGCTAAATTATAATATTGGAGGTGATGTGAAAATACATATTTAGACATCCCCAGTTTTTCCATAGCTTCCTCATGAGTGAGAGAAGTGGATATTGCTTCTTTAATTTTGTCAACCTCCACCAGATTAGCGGGCTTATACCAATTTACCCTGTTCGAATTATTTTCCCTCTGTATCCTAGCAATCTTCTCTCCCTGGGATCTTTTAATCTGGTCTTTTGTATAATACTTATACAGAGACTGTGTCATAATCCTATGGCCGATACCAAAATGAAATTTGAAATCTTCCCTGGTCATCCCCTGTTCAAAAAAGTAATGTTCCAAATCTTTTTTTCTAATATAGGATTTCCCATCTTCCTTTATAAGTTTTAACTTATGTTTGGGGGATTTTGTTAATACCCTTTTTCTACTCATAGCTGTAAGATGTTAAAAGTTTAATAGAAAAAGTATTGGAATCTTTATTATGGTAATTGTTGAGGATTTCTTCTAGAGTTTTTTCTCCCTGGTCCGTTATAAATTTATGTTTAAGGGTACAGTTAATGAATTTACCATCTTCCAAAATTACTTTATACATGGGCTCAACCCCTTTATTTATTCCCTTAAGTATGGGTTGATACTCTCCAGTATGGGTTCTTACAGATAACCCATCGATGGTATTATACCCCTCTGAGGGGGGTACTAAATCCCCAATAAAGATTAATCCCTTATCTGTATCAAGTAAAGAGTCAGGACTAATACAACTACTTAATCGCCCACTTACAGTACCTTGGATATGAAATTTTGGATGTAATCTACCATCATCTTGAACTAAGTTTGCAAACCCCTTTACAAACATATTATTAATCTGCTTAAGCCCCCTTAATTCTAAAAGCGTATCAATAAATCCAGTTTTATCTGTTTTTTGTAATTCCAATAATACTGCTTCTGATGAAGAGGGGTTATCCGTATCCTTTTTATCTTTTTGTGTATATTTTACTACTGGGAATCTAAATCCTTTTGGGTCTAAAAATAGAAGTTGTGTCATTTGTGAAGCTGACCCAAAATTTATGGGTTCTATTATGGCTTTTTCGGATTTAGTATTAAATTCTCCAGCCATTAATCTGGCAATCTTTTCTTCTCTATTTTTAATTGATCTTTCAGCAGAAGCAATTTTTCGAGAATCATCTGACGTTTTTATTACTTTCTTAGATTCTCTAATCTCTTCCTCTATCTTCGATATTGCTTTATCTAATCTCTGTTGGATGAGGGATTTCTCGAATCTCTTTACCTTTTTAAGGGCTCTTACCTTGGTTTCTGCTTCTAGAATTAATCTGGGATATTTTTCCATTAATTCTCCATGCCATTCTTTATCAAGTCTTTGCCCTCTTGTCTCTACCTTTGTTAGTAGATTAGAAGCAGGCATAATAAGATTTCTAAACAAAGGGTAAAATGCCTTGTCCATCATTTTCTTTTCGAAGAATAGGAATAATCTTAAACACATATCAGTATCTATAGCACAGTACTGGGATAATCCCAATAAAGGTTTTTGATCCCAAGGTAAATTACATCCTTCGTAATCTTCTTCGTAATCTCCAAATTTAGGAAGGAACCTCCTTACCTGATCCTTTAAATCATGGGGCCTTACTTCATCCAAAACATATTTAGCAAGCATCCCATCAAATAACCTACCTTTATGAAAGATACCATATTTGTGAAATACTTGCATATCAAATTTAGCATTCCATGCAACCTTAACAATGTTTTCGTTAGCAATAACTTCTTCTCCAAATTTCTGAAGCTTTGTTTTCCAGGATTTTTTAAATTTCGAATCGAAATGACCTAAAGGAATTACTCCTGCCCTACCTGGTTCAAAGCATACACCTAAAATCGTAGGATAAAAATCATTATTATATATTCGATTACCAGTAGTCTCAAAGTCTACCGAAGCATATCCAGTTTTCTTACAAGCATCAATTAACATATCTAATTGTTGCTCGTTCTCTAAGATGTGATATTTTGTTTTTGGTTTGCCCATATTCTTATATAAATTAAGAAGCCTCTACCAAATCATGATAGAGGCTAAAGTTTTAATCCATTCTTTTTCCCAATTATTCAGTCATTCTGTGATGTCATCCAAACATTGTTTGAGTAATACCCAGTCCTTTTTATATGAATGGAGGGAATCGATAGTGTGATATAAATATCCTGGTTCATTTCCTGTTTGCTCAGCCATGTACTCCATAAGTTTCCATGCAAGGTATACATCATTACCAAAATGAGTTACCAAATCGGATGACCTTTGGTGATAACAGATGTGTAATCTCTTTTTACCTTTTATTTCTCGGATTAAGAAGTCATAATACATTGAGCAAGGTACTCTTCTTTCTCCTCCAATATATTTTACATCTGTCGGATGAAAGATTGGGATTACTGCCTGGCGAGTATCTGGGTTTCTGATTAACTCATCCCTTACTACTTTTAGAGCATCCCAAATCCGATCTTGGTGATTAATTCCTTTAGAATCAGTCCATCCAAATCTTAATCTTTCATTGTAGGTATAATCGAATTTCCCATTTACTAAGAATGGTCTCCAAACATCTTCTCTGATAAGGAATGCTGATCCCGGGTTAATATGGGAGAATTTATCTGGGCTATCCAAAGGATCATGGATTCTTTCCTTGAATTCTTCTTCTACCCATTGTTTACTCCTTTTATCAGCTAAGAATAACCATTTTGGGTCTCCCAAAGAAGTTAAACAGTACTGATGACAGATTACTTCTTTTGTAATGTAATCTTCTTGTCCTTCAATGTTTTTGTTCTGATAAGATTTTGGTCTAACTATAGCACCCATCTCAATACAGTTCCGCATAGTCTCCGACATTAATTCATAACTTGAAGTGTAGATTCTCATTTTTTGTCCTCCTTTTGTTTTAAATATTTCTTTTTAAATGCCTGACGAGCTGTATATGAAATACAGGATTCCGGGTATGGAATATCGTCATATCCTAATAGCAAATCCTTAGCACAAAGGGTTATCTCTTTCTTTCCGGGAACTTTTCCTGGTTGTATGCAAGCTAATGTTCTTCGATATACTTTATATTTTACATCCTTTTCATCACAAGTTTTAAAGAACTTCAACATCTTAAGGACCTTTTGAATCCAAACAGAATCGAGTCCCTTGGTGACTTTCTTTATCGATTTATGAGTATCATACATTACTAAGGTTTCTAAGGCAGCATACATCTGATTACAGTTTAATTGAATCATAAATGTTTGGTCCCCTCCATATACGTATTCTCCCAATCTCTGTAATAATAAAAGGTCAAATGCCAATCTCTTTGTAATCTCTGAAGATCTTAAGTTTGCAATTATAATTGGAATATCCAAATCATCTCTTCTACAAAAAGAAGCTGCTATTAAACAACCTTTCCCATTAGAATGTGTATTATCAAAGTCGAATGAATAATTGTAATGGCTTCTCTTTAATTCAGTAGACCTAACTTGAGATCTCATTAGGTCCAACTGATTAAAGTTTACATAATTATTCAAAAGAAGATTCCATTTGGTTTTCTGATAATTGAAAAGCTTACCAAAATCAAATTCTGGGTCCATCCAAGCTTTCCTAATACTAACAACAACATTATAGGCATAAATCGCAGAGGAGGAGATCCTTCCTCCTTCACCTTCAGTAAAAAGAATTGGATCCCCTTTAATAAATATTTCATTGATGCCTTCCCAAGCAGCTTGTGAGGTAGGATAAAATACTTGTCTTACTTTTAATTGCTTATTGATTGTATCCATATCAATAACGACTTGCTATACGAAATTTATTAACCATGTTTTTCTTGAAGTATACTGCAAATAGGGTTTTATCTGTATAACCCATTAATGCGTAAAATCCGCATAATTTTACGAATGATTCACAAAGTAAATTCTGATACAGATTTTCATCTGTTAATTCTCCGGATTGTTTCCAGGGTTTGTTTTTAAGGCAATTCCTTGCAATAGATAAAGAATATGTCACATCCCATAATTGGATTGCACATCTTCTAACAAAGTCTTCACTAGTTTCCCATCCCACTGGGATACACTCATCTTCTTCATGAGCAATTCTGATAAGTGTTTTATTGGGTAAATCAATCTCTGATCCCATTACCATGTTTCGGGAGAATGTAAGCATTTGACTTAAACAGCAGCAATCATATAAGGGAATCCCTAAATTCTTGGCTGTGGTTTTACAGTATTGGTAAATATCTTCTGGATGAATGTTTGTGTAGATAAGCAATTCCATGAAGAAGTGTAAAGCATCAGCTAGTTCTTCATTTAGGTTTTGTGCTTCAGCTTTAATATAAAGGAATGTTTCTTTGTTATCCATATCCTTTATGTAATCTGATCTCTTATTGAAAACCTTGAGCATAGATTCATATCCTTCTCCAAGTTCTTCGATTACCCTACCAGTAAAATCCTTTAGGATGATCTGGCTCTTTTTGGAATTTACATCTATGGGATATGAAGGCAATCCTTCGATCTTAATGTAAGAATCCAATAATTCTTTTTGGAGATCATAGATTTTCTCCAAATGTTTTCCATCCTCTATTTGAGGAGTAGGTTCTTTAATGTTTCTACTATCCATGGTTACTTCTTTAATGATTTATAAATGGTTCTTGTAGTCTTCTTATCTAGATTAAACTTTTCCATTGCAGCATGGATTACTTCTTTTTTCTCTGACCCTTTTCTTTTTAATCCTCGCATATATTTAGCAACAAGTTTAGGATCAACCATACTTTCCATATCCTTGAAAGTATTTTCTTCTTCTACCTGTTTGCGAGTCTTATTCATAAACTGAGCAAAGCATACTGCACATAGCTCAGAATCACCACACCTTTTACATTCTGATGTAGAGAGGTCATATTCTTTGCCAAAGCAATCATCTCTTGTACCAATAATCTCTGATACATTGGTGGGAACTAAAACCTGAGCTCCTTTAATATCCGGTAATTTATTCTTCTTTGCCATTGTTATATTCGATTATTTTGATTTTCTTATCATAGAAATAACCTGTTCCTTAATCTTCTGTTCATACTTGGGATTAACCTTGAACAGATTATTAGAAAAGATAAGCTTATTCCTATCATAATATTGAAGGAATCTGTTACATCTCAAAGAGCATTGATCACAATGTAAGGTGCAATATTTGCAAGCACCTCGAGGAACCAAACTAAGCTCCTGATCAGCTTTACAATCAATAGGCTCATTATAATCAATCATTGATTCTGTTTCAAATTCCCTTAACAAATCCAGTTCATTGAAGAGATCTTTTCTCTGTTTTTCAAGTTTTTCTAATTCTGTTTCCATGTATATTTAATCATTAATTCATCATTTCTTACTGATAACGCTAATTCATACCCCTTATTTAAAGGCTTTTTAAGAATTTCAAGTATATCTTTAGTGAGCAATGTATTGTACGCAGATATAAATAGACTTTGAATATCCTCTGAAAGCATATTTTGTATCTCATTCAAACTGGTATACATCTTCAACCCAGCTGATTCTAAGTTTTCATATAAAATCATAAACGAATAATATACATCAACCCTTTGAAAATTAGATTGAGCTAAACATTCTACATCGGGGAGTTTTTCACATTTAAAACAGGATTGCCTATTTGAAGGAATATAAAATACACACCCAAAGCAATCATCATACAGATTTAAATTAATTAGGTCCCTATTTCTATGATATAATTGGAGACCATCTGAAGATAAAAAATAATCTCCAGTATTCCTACTTGAAAGTGTTAATGTTTGTATCATATTTATTTAATGCTTTATTACATTATGTAATTTCCTTTATAAATGATAATAGGATATCCTTATATCCTTAATCCTTGATATTTGACATCCTATTTTCTTTATATTGAGAATTTCTATCCTTTCTATTCTGATATTCTTTATCTATATCTTCTTTTCCTTCCCCCCAAAACTAACCTAAAAACCTAAACTTATTTAAAGCTTAGCTTTTTTGCTTAGTTAGTTTTCTCAGAAAAATTAAGGTATCTCAAAAGAATCATCCTCTTCATAATCTGGGATATCTTCATCATCCTCCCAATCCCAATCATAGCTTTCCATTTCGTTTCTTTTTAAGATTAATAACTTTCATACCAGTCCTTATATAATAATTGATACGATGTTTACTATGCCGTTCTAAATATTGCCCATAATAATACATATCATCGAGATAGGATTTCTTTTTACCTTTAAATGTTCTTTCCATACGACCACAGATTTGGGAAATATCTTCCTCTGAATCTGAGCCAGCTGCATTCTGTAAATAAACAGCTAAAGGTAAATTTATACCTCGCTTTATAATATAGGTGGTGATTAATACATCGATTTTTCCTTGAGCGAATTGATTAATTATGGATTCTCGGTTTTTTGATGTGTGATCGATTACCTTTATATTATAATCCTTGAGTTCTGGGTGATTAGTATAATATTTATATAAACTTTCAGCATGTTCAATAAATCGAGTAACAACAATTGCTGGTAGTCGATTATATTTAATATTATATAAAACTCTTTCAGCTGATTTCTTTTTTGCTACTGGATCTTCTATAACTGCCTTTTTAAATGTATCGAGCCATCCATCAGCTACTAAATGAGGATTATGTGAGTTTCCTTCTGTGATCTTAATTATCACGGGTGTAGAATATCCTTTCTTTACCATATCTTGTTTGGTAATAATATGAATCTCATCACCAAAGAAACTTCGAAGGTTCATATTATGAATAAGGTCCTTTTTTAATTTGGACATATAAATACTCCCGGATAATCCCAATCTTATTCGAACATTATAGAGATAACTTAACACAGTTTTGAATTGTTTGTTATCAGCAACATCAGCTTCATCAACCAAAACAATATCAATCTTGGATAATTCATTTCGAATCTCTTTAATTTTCTGAGACATTGTTTGAACCATCCCAACATTGAAATTTCCAAATTTCAGATTTTTGCCTTGAATAAATTGAATATCTTCACCAGGCAAATATTCCCTGTATTCTTTTTTGGCTTGAGCAAAGATTTGGGAATTATTAATAATCACTAAAGTTCTCAACTTCCTTTGAAAACACTCATGTATAGCAGCCATTACCAGGGTTTTTCCCGAATTAGTTGCTGCATTGATCACACCTATATAAAAAGGATGGCCCTCAACAGAATTATTAATAAAACTTTTGATTACATCTTTTTGTATATCTCTTAATTGATAATTGCCTAATCTAGTTACCATCTTTGGTTTAATTGGTAACTTTAACCTGTTATCTTGAATTATAATTCTTACTGATGAATCTAATTCCTTTAATTGCTTACAGATGTGATTTAATAATCCTATTTGGAAGTCCCCATAATCTGAGAGGTATTTTACATACCCATCCCATTTACCCCGGGTTCTTTGCATTAAATACCAAGCATTAGGATGTTTGATCCGAAGCCTATCATAGACCTTTTTCAACAAAACAGGGGGCCCAGATAGAGTCCCCTTATTTCCTGTCAATGTAATTTTAACTGTGTTCATGAGTTTAATATTTGATCCCAATCTGAATTCTTAGGTTGAGAGTTGGGATTATTATCCAATGATATGTTATATTTATATAGGTATTTCATTAACCTTTCCTTAGCTTTCATCCCAAACAGTTGTTCTGGTAAGGGAATCCCATTACAAAATGATAGAGCATCAAATTGAGCTTCTATCCAGGTATCATAATCACAACCTAAATTTTTTGCTTCTGTTGCAGCTTTTGCAAAGTAATTAAGTTTAACTGGATCATCCAAATATGTTTCTTGTAATCCCGTTTTACTAGCAATCATTGAAACATATGAAGAGTGCATCTCAATAGCATCATTGGTATCTATATTCGATAATTCTTGAGTAACCCTATACTCTTCGATTACCTTATCATAGAGATTAATAAGTTTCGAGAGATACCCATAAAAGGATTTGATATGTTTGAACGCAATCTCTAAGTATTTTACATAACCTTCTTTTTTATCCAGGTTATTTACTTCACAGAAGCTATTGCAAGCATTCGTTAATTCCTTTATCTGAGGCCATTCTCTTCCATTTTCTTTAATCTTTCGTACTCCCGTATGACCCTGTTTTATTCGTAACATTTGAATAATCTGAGCAACTAAGCTTGCATCTTCTTTATCCGAAGATAATAATGTATTTACTACCTTCCTTTGTTTTTGATTTGTAGCAACCATTGACCTTTTGATGCAAGCATACTTCTTAGCTTTTTTTGTAATCTCAAGGACTTTACCTTTAGGGATATAATCCTTGAGAAGCTCGATTAAGTCAGATTCTTTTATGTGTATACTTGGATCTCTCATTAGAACATAAGCAATATTATGGTAAACGATATAAATCCAATCATACCTAAACATGCAACAGGAGCATAATAAGTAAAATAATCTTCATCTGATAATGTATCAGGTTCAGACTTTAAACATCTCCAAAGATTCTGTAATATTTCCATACCTTTATTCATTTTATGTGAGTTCATGCTTTAGTTGAATTAATTCTTGGTAATTCATATATTTTGTATTATATATTAGATGCAAAGATTTCCTTAATCCAAGATCATTAGCATCCTTATCTTTTGGGAAAATAACTAGCTTGACTTGTTTGTATAAGCATAATTTAAGTGCTAATTGAATTGCTTGTTCTATTGCATCTCCATCTAAGCATAGGATAATCCTTTCTACTGGAGATTTGATAATCTTATTTTCTTGGTAGGATGAAACAAATTTACCCGCAGTACAGATTCCCCTATTTTGAGAAAGCGTGATAGCATTAAAAACACCCTCACAAAGATAAACAGATTTATACATATAAAGAGCCTCTTCATTATATAGGATTTGTGATTTACCTAAAGAGGATTCTTCGATATCTGGATTTAAATATCTTGGTCCAGTTGAAAGAAAATTCCTTGCATTATAATATATAATCTTGTGATCCTTATAATATGGGATAATCAGATATCCAAAATGTTTTTCATCTGTGGAGTATCCCCAACCTAATTTGGATAATTGGTTGGGATCAAATCCTCTACCCTTTATATAAGCTCTTGCTGACTTAGCTATTTGGGAAGTTCCTTGATTAAGTAATCTGAAACCTTCTGGGAGAATCATAGGAGCTAATTGCTTTAACTCTACTCTTTCTTCCTTTATTCGATATCCAGAATCCTTATACTGTTCTAATACTTTTAATCCTTCATTAAAGGTCTCTAATCGTTCTAGAATTAAAACTAAATCGAGGAGATTTCCCTTGGAGTTACATCGAAAACAATGGTAAAAATCTGTTGAAGGATTTACTCCAAGCTTACCATCTCTACCACAGAAGGGGCAGCTAAAGTACGGACCCTTTAACCAACCCCTCCTATAATCTTCAAATCCGTGAGCTAAGAAGTAAGCACCCAATAATGATCTGAAATTTTTATTATACATAATTACCTAACCCATTTAGCAAAGTGAGATTTATCGATGAGTTTTAAAAACCCCTCTGGGATGTCTCCCTGATGCCACCAATTGTTGGAGAAAAATTCTCTACCATCTTCTGTGATAGCTTTCATTTCTCTTCCTCCACATCCCATGAAACTACGTCCTCTCTCAGAAGCGGGTACGTAAGGACATACTATCCAAGAAGCTCCCTCAATAACCAACCATTTTGGGTCATTTTTATATAAATCCAAATGATTGATCCAAAAAGCACAATAGTAGCAGCATTTTCTCTCTTCCATGATATCTCGTAAAAGGCATTTACGGAATTCTCCAGGATCTACTGCTTCTGTAGTACCACAAATTGAACATGTTGTTACCATAGTTTTAAATTTTAAGTTTTAAATAAATGTTTATGCAAATATACATATTATATATTATATATCTTTTGCTTTTTTCATTTTTTCTGGGTCAGCTACTGGCTTATCCCTTTTCTTGAATGAGTTTGAGGATTTTAGTTGCTTGTCTAAATTGGGAGCAACCTTTTCATCGTATGCTTTTCTCTGAGCAACTGTGAATTCCTGGAATCTCTGTTTTTCCAGGTCAATGTTAAATAAACACCTTCCCCAAGAAGGAGCATCCCTTGCAACTACTGTTTCCCATCTTTGAACTCCATGTTCTCTTTCTTCTTGAGTAGAGTTTAACCCAAAAACAAATGAAGCAGTACGAGAGATATCCATACATTTTGCTATATCGGATTCTTCATACCTTGTTTCTCTTCTTACTTCTCCTTGACGAGTAACATGTTGAGCAGTCCATACGATATCAATATCTTTTTCCATTACAAGGTTACCAACCTCTATGTATACATTGGATATACGATTAAAATCATCTTCATGTTTTCCTAATGATCCCATCTTCCCCATGAAGTCGATTACCAATACATTAACCTTCATCCCAGTATCATTGTATATTTCATCGATTGTTGAAGCAATATCAGAAACTGTCCCAACATTTGCGGGTAATTTCTTTACGATGAATTCTGAACCCAGTCTTCGATATTTCCTTAAATGTTTTTGTTCCAGTTTATCCACATCACCAGACAACAAATCATTTTTACTTCTGTTCAATGTTGATTGTTCCATACGAGTCATAATTTCACTGGCTCCATTTTCCATATCTATATAAAGAACAACCTTTTGCATTTTTAAATAACTTCTCGCAACATTAACCAATGTGAAAGTTTTGGTTGCTTTCGATTTATCCAATGCCACAATGATTGAACCTTTTGGGAACCCTCCTCCATTTGCTAAGTGATTCAATTGCCTAAATGGGGTAGGTAATACCATAGGATCAGATTGTCTCACAAATTGACGTTCTACCACATCTTTAACCAAGTATAATGGTTGATCTTTTCTTTCCTTTGTCCTTGAAAGAAGTTTAGCAATACGCTTAGAATATTCATCATATTGATTAAAATCCGATAAATCGAAATTATCATTCAAATCCTTCATTTGAACAAACACAGAAAATTTCAAAACCTTTTCTCGGATATCCTCTCCATCCAATAAAGGCTCTGAATAAAGTTTTTCTACTGTATGTTTAATCTCAACCAAATCATCCTTAGTAACTAAATCTGCAATCCCTTTCACCGAAAGTAAATCCTGTATCTCCTGATTAAGTACTGAAGCATTTTTAGGGATTCGTTTATTCTTTTTGGAAAGCTTAGCTAATGCTTTTGCAATAACTTGATGATTGATGAGAGTAAAATAGGAATCTTTGACCTGGTTTAATGCAAGGATACCATTTTTATCTTTTATGATATAATGTAATATCTCTTGCTGAAAGTCTGTTCCGAAAGCAAATTTGTTCTTATCTTTCTTTGCCATGTTATCTATATGTTTGTTTTGAAAATTGATAGTAGTAAATTGTTCCTTAGGTTATCCTAATTATAACTCCCTATATATCAGTTACTTCCCTGATTAGGGTTAAATTTTATTACCCTGAGCTCATAATAAAAGAATATTATTTATATATTTGCATAAACATTTATTTAAAACAACGGAATTATGATTGCAGAAGGTGAAATCAATAGGCTGAAAGAATTACCCGAAGAATATGATGTCGAACTCTTCAATTTTTATTATAAGAGCATGACACCTTTGATTAGGAAGTTAGCTAAAAACATTGACCCAAGAAGATTCAATGTTTCAAGGGATATAATAATCTCATATTTTTATGACAAGTTACTTTATGTATTTCGGAAGTATTATAATCTGAGTACTGAGAACCCAGAAAAATTTAAGGCTACCATCATTAGCTCTCTTCAATTATATAAGACTCGATTATTAATCAATGCTTATTCCAAACAATCTTTGGATTTTAATGTTGCTATTGCTTCTTTCGAAGATTGCTTTGAAGGAGCAAAAGAAGATTTATCTGATTTATCAGAAGATGAAAGGGTTAAACAAGAAAGGATATCTGAGATCCATGAATTTATGAGAGCTAACCTTTCTGCTGATGCTTATCTGTTATTTCAATTACAGATGAGTCCTCCTCCTTTCTTTTACAGTGAAGAATCTAAACCCAGGCTTACAACTAGCTCTTTATTAGATTTTTTCGAATTGCCTAAGACTAAGCTTTACATTAAATATATCTCTACGCTTAACAAGGAAATTCATGAAGCTATCGAAGATATGAAAGAAACATGGAGATAACCTACAACAAAAAACCCAGGCCCTAATTGATAGAGTCTGGGTTAAATGTGTTATCTTATTATATTATTATGACTCATTCCCGTTTGGGAGGAAAGATTAATTCGATTAATGGTTTAAGTATACTATATAATCCGCAAGCAGAAAGCCCAGCAAATACTCCATATAGAATTACCATATACCAGATTAATCCCTCTAATACTGGAGAAATTTGTAGTATCCATCCGAATAAGCATGATAAAATTCCCACTACAATTGAAACTAATGGTTTAGCCCATTTCCTTTCTTCGATGGATGGAATTAATTTTGATAGTTGGGTTACTACCAATGAGATTAAAGTCATGATCCCTGTAAAAGATGCAAAGTCCGTTACAAGCCCAGGTTCAACAACTCCTTCACTTAAACCCATTGCAGTTTGAGCAGCGATTCCCACTGTGAACATTAAAAGCATGTTCAACATAATAATTAACTTCTTGAGTAACATTTTGTTATGAAATTTTAGTTTAACATAGGATTTACATTAAAAAATAGTAAGGAGAAGGCCTTTCACAAGGTACCCTCTCCCACCAACATATAAAAAACCTAAGAACAGAAGAATTAACCTCTACCTTCTATTGCCCAACTTATAATGGTTGAACCCTCTTCTATGGTTATATCCCTAGAAGTATTACCAGAATCTGTATAATCTCGATAATCACCGCTTACTTGATGTGCAGTTCTAATTCGAGTTACTACTACACCGGGCAAATTAATATGAAGTTTATCTCCCACAACAAAAGTTTGAGCTGGGAATGATAATGGTAAACTTGAAAGTTTATGAGTTCCCATAATACTACCATTTCTATAGACATTAATATCTCCAATTGAAGGAGTATTATTTTTTGTGAGATTCAGTGAAACTTTTACTGTCTGTTGTGGAGGCTGAGGATCTTCTTTACTAACAGCTTTAATATCGATATCCAATGCTCCAGGAACTACAAATTGAACTTGATGATCCGTAGTAGCAGTGTACTCACCATTAACCGTATATTCCCATCTATTGAATTTAGAACTACCATCCTGAGCTACTACCTGGATTACGGCACCCTTAGGCAAATTCCAATCCTTAGTTGTAGTAGCAGAAGTTACTCCAGTATCTGGAACTTGACTTCCACCAGAAGCAGTGCTATGTGAAAGAACATATTGACATTTTCCATCGGTACTTACTTTAATATGTACTGGATATGTCTCTTCTGGTTTCTCTTCGAATACAGCCCAATATGTAGCACTGGAATTAGCAGTGAGTGTATAACTAGCAGATCTAGATACTACTTGTCCATCCCTACCCCCAAGTCTCCATTCAACGAAATTATAACCAGACCATGGAGTAGCAGTAATGGTTACCCTTGAACCCTTAGCATAATATTGAGACATTGGTTCAGTTAAACCACCTCTATCAGAATTGGTTTTAATCAATACCTGTTCTGGTTCTGGTTCTTCATCTTTCATGAACAGAGCATAGAAATAATAATCTCCAGTAACCGTATGCTGGAAGCTTGCAGGATAATCCAACTTAATACCACTAGGTCCTCCAGCTCTCCATTCTAAGAATGAATATCCACTAGCAGGTTGAGCAGTAATTCTAATTGTAGTACCCTCCTTATATGAATTTACACCAGCCGGAGATGTTGTACCACCAGCACCTGAGCTTACTCTGATTTCGAAATAATTTTCTACGATCTTTTTGTTAGCTGAAGCATATAGAACCAAATCCTGATCTGGCATATTGAATGAATGAGTAGCATTTGTGGATATCAGATTAGAGGGTATAACAGAATCTCTATACCATCCAGCAAATTCATAATCCTGAGAAAGAAGGTTTGCCTTTACTGTTACTGGGTCATTTACAGAATAAGCTCCTGCACCTGATAATTGGAAGATACCACTTGGAGAACCCAATAATGTTAGATCTCGTTTTGGTGGTACCAATTTACAAATAACATTCGTAGTTTTAGTTACCCCAAATGTTAAAGGATTAATTGTGTATCTTACTCCATCGATTTCCCAATAATCGAATCCATACCCAGTTACTGGTACACACTGAAGTGTAGCTTGAGTATTAATAGAATACATCCCTTCTCCACTAATCGTAGCCTTACCAGCGGGATTAACTGTAACACTAACTTTTACCTTTGTAGAAGAACCATTAAAGATTGCCTTTAAATTTGTATTCTTCTTTACTTCTATTCGATAAACTTGTTCATTGGAGATCAAAGCATCACCCTCATACCATCCAACAAATCCAGAACCACTGGCGGGAGAGGCAACTATGGTTACAAGAGATCCCCGCTTATATCTACCTGCTCCAGTTACTTCCCCTGAACCAGTAGTACCTGCCGCAGAAACAACTTCAATGTTCAGATCATACATATCAACCAAAGATATCATTCTTGAGATATCCATTGTAAAATCTGCCTTACAATGTACATCCGAAGCAATAAGATTTGGATTGGTATCTTGATCTCCAACTGGGTAGAACTGAAGTACTAATTGGAAATTACTTTCATACATATTCAACAGCCCATATACACTGTAATTGGATTGTTGAATTTTTTCTCCAGTGTCTTCATTTTGTGAGTTGTTCCTTAACCAGTTAAAAGCTACTGGAGTTTGGAATTTAACATTGAGTGGAGTAGGCATTATATAATCCATGGTTGCAGAGAGCTCGGCAACTAATTGATCTTCTAAACTCATTTGAAGAGAAGAGAAATCCAAATGGATACCCCCCACTAAGTTTACTGCATCACCCAGAGTATTTAGTGTAAGGCCTGGGTCTTCGATAGTAACAATATTGGACTTACTAAATTGAGTAAGTGTTCCATTAGTATATTTTCTCTTACTTACTTTTTGAGTAAAGTTTGAGAGTCCTATTGACCTTGAATCATATTTGGGGATTAACAGATTTAGGTTAGCCATATCAGCTTCATACCTTGATAAGGGTACATAATCTGTTTCTCCCCACATATAATTATAAGGATTCATAATATCCTTGATAAGGTAATCTTCTCCAACAACTTCTACAGAGAACATTGCAAGTACTACTTCTTGGTTCCTTCTAAGAGTACCGCTTAATAAGGATAGCCAAGTTTCCATTGTGGAGCTTGATTGTTTTAATTTAGGTGTCCAAGCATCTTGCTGATCTGGGTTTACATAAACTCTGTAAGATGTAATTGTACCACCTTCTTGTTTGGAGAAGAGATGAGTTGCGATTAAAGCTACCTCTTTTACTCCAGTAAATTTACCTAAGCTTAGAGGTACCTCCAATTCTGAGGATTCTAAAGTTAAAATCCCATCTGGTGTGATACATGCAGATTTGGGATTAACCAACACATTTCTTTCGTTTGTTAAGTTATGACGGAAATTCTTTGTATCGTCTGCTGAAATCAACAGAGTAGTTCCATCATAAAAGATTACATTATATCCAAATAATGGTCCAATTCCAATTGGAATAGCAACAGCTTCACTAGCTTTCTTAGACCTGATCTCGGATAAGTAATCATGATACCGAATCTGTCCCATAGGTTTACTTTTTTAAGTGTTCATATACATATTGGTTTATATCTTCGATTCCTTTTATCAGGGATTCACAGAAGGCATTATTTATCTTTTCATCCTTTAGCATACTTACCTCTTCTCTGTTATCTTGGAATAACCATTCGATAAGCATAGCATAATAATTTCCCATTAATACTGTGAAGTTAGCATCCTTATCACAATCCTGCATATCGGGAGACCCATATCGGAATTTAAGTTTAGGGAAATCCTTTTTTAATTGCCCATACATCATTGAAGAGAAGATATCGGATTGTGTTTTTCCCGGGGAAGTATAAATCTCTACTCCAGAGGCAGTGTACCAATTACTACCATCTCCAGCTGCATTATTATGTAATGAGATAAGCAATTTTACATTTGAAGTTGGGATACTGTTAGCTTCCAACTTTCGTTTGGATAGTCCGGGCTCCTTTAAACCCTGGGTAGTAAAATGTACCTCATATCCGAGGGTGTCTAGCTTACTTGCTAGCTTTTTACAAATTTCTCTACTCCAAAGATATTCTTTGTGAGTACCATCTGGAGAGCATTTACCCTTTACATCATTTCCATGTGCGGGGTCTAAGATAATACATAATGATTTAGTGTTCATGAGTTTTCTATTTTAGTTACATAATTCAGTTTCAAACCTTGCATAAATAATTCGATTGATTGGTCCATTTGAGATAATTGAAAATGTTCTTTTGGTATGTAGATTTGCTCTAACATCAGATTAAATAAATTTTCAGTATCAGTTTCTACATCTAAGTGTACTCCCAGAGGTTTGGACTTATATCGAAATTTATTTAAAAATGTGGAAGTTTCTGAATGGGTATTTTTAAGGATCCTTTGAATTTTTAATTCTGTGTTTTCTTTATCAGAAATATGGTTCTCGGATCTTACTCGGATTATATAATACTTAATAAGTACTGAATTGTGATTTAGAACTTCCCTAATCATCGAATTAGCTTCTTCCTTACCAATATCGGATTCTGATAATCCTTCGAAATAATTATCAATTTTATCGGATACATCGGAAATCCCTTGAACCCTTTTGGTTAAAAATACTGACTGGGATACGAATACCAATACGATTAATAACATCATCACCATGAAGACACCAAAGATGATCTTTAGTGCCCCATAGTTAGATGCTGCTTCGGCAAGTTCTAAAGATACCTTGGTTAGTTTATCAATATCCTGAATTTGTTGTAATAATATCATAAGTCATCTCTTTCATATTTTGCAATGATTTGAGTAGATTCTGTTACTTTAAATGTATAAGAAAAACTTGTAGAGAGTAGTGTTCCTTGGTTATCATACCAGCCCAAGAATATGATATTGGATTCGTAATAAATACTAACCGTATGGTCATATCCTCTTACTGCTTTATCTGTATTACCAGTAACAACCACCATGCCCTCTTCGATGGATGGACCCTGTGTGCTTACGATAATGTTACAGAAAGCATAAGCAACCATTAATTGAACATTAATTGGAGCATACTTAGCAAGCACCCTTTCCAATCGAGCTTGTTCTTCTGGTTTAAGGGTTGAGGCTACTGAGGTTAAATCAATGATGTAACTTGAGCAAGCTTTACAATCTGTGGAATCACCATCGTATTGATAATTGCTATCATATGTTAATGATGTATCATATCTTGCTTTACCAACGATAGTGGTTAATAAGTTTTCCTCTTCTAGTGTGTAACCTTTAAGTTTAAAGTATGCAGTAAGTAATACCCTGTAGAACTTTTCTGTTCCTCGGATTTTATACAGAGATACTGCGTATCTTATCAACCTTCGGTCAATAGCTGAGTAGTATTTTACTACCCTTTGAGCATTCTCTGGTTTATATCCCAGTTTAGTAGAATATTCCAACTGAACATTGTATTCCAAGTACCATACATAGAATGGAGGATTATGTAAAAATTCTCCTTCGGTTACTGGAGTAGTATATTCTTGTGGTGGAGCCCCTAAAAAATCATAGATATAATCGAGTAATCCCGCTCTGGTAGTTTCTACATCGATGATGTCAAGGATATTATCTATATTGGGCAACATCGATGAATTTCTATCAGTATCATCAACAACAGATTCTCCGATTAATTCTAAGAACCTTTCTAATACTCCCTTATCATTTTGATCCTTGTGAGTATCGAAGGCTTTAAAATAAGAGGGGAGTAAATCCATTAAAGCATGAAAGTTTATCATGATGTTTCGATTACATTAATATGTACATTGCTTGCAATGATTCTTGGTACTGAGTAATCATTGATAATTTGATCCTTACCGTTTGGAATTACTTTCATTTCCCAAGTATCCCCAATTTTGTAAGCTCCCGATAAAGGATTACCGATTGTGAATGTAAAGTTTACTCCCGCACTTTCTGAGATGATTGTGATTGGAGAACCAAGGAAAGTAGAATAAACTTCCCCAAATTCTGAAGCAACGGTAAAGGTATCTTTCTCCAAATAAGATATCGTATAATTTACTTCATCCTCTATGGATTTAACTTTGAAGTTACTCAGATTTAAATCTGTTTCTGTGTCCTCGGATTTGTTTGGGTAAGGGATTGTATAAATACTATCGATGGTAAGATAATCCACTGTACTCAAATTATCTATGAGGGCATATAAATCTGATAATCGGATTACCTTGTTGATATCCGAATTACTGTAATCATAATTCTGAACCAAAGCTCTCAGTATATCATCAGAAATAATATTACTTCTCAATGATGGCATACCGGTTACTGTTAAGTTCAAAACTACATAGGAACTACCAGCAGGTAATACTCGGATATTTGTAGTGATGATTTTCTTACTTGAAACATATCGATAAGTGGCATCCCTTAAAGATTCCGAGGCAACCCCTCCTCCATCTGGGATAATATAGATATCCACAAATTTACCACACCTAAAATCGATGTATGCTTTATCTACACCAGGAGCAAGTTTAGTTACATCTATGTAATCTTGTTTGGTGATTGCTACTCCAAGTGTTCTGATATTTAGAGGAACATGTTCCTTTAGCATATCAAAGTTTTCATAATTTGAACCACCAGTAATTCTATTCGGATTTGTGATAGTCATGTCCTTGATACCAAGATCTCCATCTACTGAGGTAATGGTATTCTCTGCATCATTGCCAGCTTCACCTTTTGTGATGAAGTAGCTGAGTAATATTGGAGAATTCACTACAGGTTTTTCACCATACATCCCATCACCAAATACAATGTAGGGTTTTTGATCCTCAGTTAATTCTACCATATAATGCTTATCATTAGGCCCAGAATATCCTAATGTTTCTACTAAAGTCCAAAGAATTCCACCAAGTTTTAATACTGCAGAACCCTCAACATAGAACCCATCTGTTTCATCAATATAAATGGTAGCATTGGGATCTGAGATTACTCCAAGATCTTTTTCTGGTACCAATGTTTTTTGTTCTACTGGGACATAAACTCCATAGGTATCTTTGTAGAAAGTTTTCTGTTTTGTGGAGATATATGTTAATCCATTTGTACCATTAAAGGTTGTACCAATAGGAATGATATAATCTTCCTTGGCAACATCTCCATTATTGATCTGGATTAATACATCAGTAGAAGCAGGGATTGCTGCTTTAATATGGTAATCAACTAACTTCGAATGTTTAACTAAGGATGAGTACCTTCTTGCTGAGATAAAGAAAGTTTCCCTTGCCATGTTATCCAAGTAGTAATGAATTACTTCTGCTACTGAAGACCACATGGAAAGTAAGATAATAAAAATGTTACCCTCAGAATAATCAGTAACTTCGGGCAACTTAGTTCTCATGTTTTGAACCAATTGGCTCTTGATTGATTGGTAAGATCTTGAGAAAACATCTAACCAGGGATTCTTTAATATTGCCATAACTATGCCGATTTTTGATATGAAAAATCAAGTTCTCCAACCATCTGATTGGTTAAAACTTGGTATCTTAACCTAATCTGTATTTCTGAAGGAGTGAATTGTATTTGGGTTTCCAAAAGTCTCACCCTTGGTTCCCAAGCTTCGATAGCTTCTTTAGTAAATCGATATACTAATAACCGAGTTGCATTTATGTTTGGTTCTTCCAAGCATTCATAATTTCGAGTACCAAATATCTCTTGCCTTAATCTAAATCCGATTTGATAAACCAAGATAGAGATAATGTTATCTTCGATTAATTCCAATGAACCTTTTTTAGGTTTCCATGAACCACTGGTTAGTTGGATGGGAAAAGTTGGCCCTGAACCAATTGACTTTTCAAATATATTTTCGCTCATTGTTTTACTGTTTGATGTTCAATATCAGCCATTACTGTTTTAACTAATGGCGTATTAGCATACCCAGCTAAAGAGAGGAATGCGGCTTTACCACCATCCATTGGGGTAGCTACTGCAGCTGCTTGGGTTAATCCAAGTTTAAGGTTATTAATATCATCCTCAATCTTGTTTAATCTCTGAAGGAGTTTATCTGTCATCGTTGTACCAACTTCCCCATCATTGAATATCACAAGTTTTCCTCGGATATTATGATCCTCTTTTGCAGTCTGGTCCCAAGTGGATTGTGTTTCTTGAGTAATAGGTGTAGGAGTTTTTATAATTACACCATCTGGGCTCAATGTAATCTCATGAAATTTATCCTCGGATACCTTCAACAAAATTTTCGTAGTGTTTGTTTCATCATCTAGAAATATTTTGTTACCATTTGGAGTAACTATTCCGATTACTTCCTTCTTTTCTAATTCCGGTGGTACTTGAGTTTTTGCCCATCCACAGTATGACCAGAGAGGATAATTCGGGTCTCCAGATTGGAATTCCACGAAAACTACATCATTGATTTCTGGAGTTAAATACTTAGCTCCTGATTGCAAGGGTCCAGGCTGTCCTTTGGGATAAGCCCAAACCAATGTTTGAGTTATATCTGGGACTTCGATTTGTAATCGATTAAGTTTTAAAGGATCCTCGTTATTAATTACTATTCCACGGTAAGTAGAATAGAATCGACCAATTCCTTCTAAACCATTTTCCCTTAAATATACCAGGCTCATTTTGTTTTATCTTTTAGGATTTGATCATTCTTATTAATATTGGCAGTCTGAGTAGCTTTATTTAAAGATACTGCATCTTGATTTGCTTGTACCTCGGTATACTCTCTTCCCTGTTCATCAGTACCTGTGATTACTGTAACTTCTCCCATATCTTCGGTTTCCTTTAGAATCTTTTCCTGGAATGCCTTTACTTGTTCAGCTTTAGCAATCTCAGCAGGAGTAAGGTCATTAGCAATTTTCTGAACCTTCATTGCTAAGGATTGGGTATTTACTTTTACATCCGATTGAACCACTGTACCATTTGAAATGGTTTTCTTGATTAATTCAAATGTAGTAAGGTACCCAGTGGAGGCATCTATTCGATGAGAAGCTTCTTTAATGTACCAATCTCCAGAATACTTTTGAGAAACATTCTGAATAGAGAGCATTTGAGAGCTCATTAGAGTTGGCTGCCCAATTGTAACCATTGTAGCTTCAACCTGTTTCTGTAAAGCATCATTTACTTGATTGAATGCAAGTATCTTGGAAGAATCCGCATCACCTGCATAACCTAAAAGGTCTTTAGCAGAGAGATTTAATTCGATTTCCTTTTCTCTAACTACTTCTGGGTTATCCCAATATTCATATTTTGACCCATCACTTTTTGGAACTATCTGAATTGTTTTATCTCTCTCTAATGATTGCCATCCAGAAATCCTACCCTGAACTTTTACTGGGCTGGAGCTCTTTGGGTTGAAATCTTCTGGGTTTACTGTTTCCTTTACCTTAGCCTTTACCTTTACTGTATAATTATCCAGAGAGATAGCAGCTAATTTCATAGGATCATTCCCTGCAGCTTTGTATTCGTTTACAACTTTCTCAAGATACTCTGGAGCATATTTCCTAAGGTAATTGGGGTCTTTCTCTAAGAGTTTCTTAGTTGCTTCTTCATCTTTATATTTATCTGTGCTGGGTCTAGTTGCAGCTCCCGTGATACCATCTACTCGAGAATCGTAAGTGTTAGGAGCATTGGAAGGAATGGTTTCTCCAGTAATACCATCTACTGAATTATCTGGCAAAGAGCCATCTGTTTGGGTTACTCCAGAATCTAAGGATTTTGTTTCACCATCAATTTGAGATTTCTTGGCAACATCTAAAGCCTTAAGCTTTTTTCGAGTGGTTACATTAAATGATACAATTTCTCCTGTTTCTTCATGCCATGTAAATGAAGCTACTGGAGCTTGATTGAAATTAGTAGGATGGATTGATACTGTATCATCTCTTCCATCTACATGGTAAGGCCCATTTGGGATATACTTTGCTGAATC
>OHZK01000109.1_pt1 | contig 56157 bp, 47 predicted proteins | sample 1580401 | NCBI WGS metagenome assembly OHZK01 (sample SAMEA3882530, study PRJEB24775) | human gut metagenome | biome: human-associated habitat; feature: intestine environment; material: feces | place: Netherlands | collected 2009/2010
TTTCCTCCGTGGCAGTCCCGCCATCTATAAAATCCTCTTTTTTCATATTCTGCGGGTTTACGATACGGATTGACGCTGCGACACCCACATCTTCATCCACCACCGGGGTTTTTAGCACAGCAATGCGGATATTTTTAGCCAGATGTCCCAGCACGCTCGGGCTGGCATCATCCAGCACCATACCGGATACATGCAGCATCCGACGGACCACATTGACCGCATGCTCCGGGCTTTCAAAATGTTCCTCCAGCTTTCTCGTCTCCCCGCCCGAAAACTGTACCTCCACATCGTCCCATGCGTTGATGTCAATCTCCTCGATCCCTTCTCCGTAAACATATTTTGTCAGGAAGCCAAATTCCGCCATCTCGGAATAAATAGCATCGATCAGCTCCTCCGTCCCCATCCCTGCCACACATATCCTGTGGTCCTGGATATACTTTCCTGCAAACCGCCTGATCTGTGCTTTGACCTCATCGCTTCCCCCCGCCGTTACAAGACCGCTGTACTCCTTTGACAGATACCCCTGCACTTCCCGAAGCACGGAAGAAAAATCCCGGCTCTCTCCTGAGGCAAAAAACAGGTCGCTGCTTTTCATCCTGCCCGGTTCTTTTCCTGTGCAGGGTCTGTTTTCAGGTAAACGTCCCTTTTCTTCTTTCTGCTCCCTTTCCGTCGCCGCCTCTGTTTCCTCTACATCTGGATTTTTAAAAGCTTCAGATAGGTCTGCGCACCATCCGGCCCGGCTTCGCCTTTCGCCTAACATCCAAACACCTCCCCGGTTACCGCCTCTATCGCCCTCCGAAAGCCTCTGCTCTCCTTTAATCCCAGCTCTTTAAACAGGTTTCCTTGCAGCACCTGCTCTTCCACTTCTCGGGAATATGGAATCTGGAATACGGTATTCCCCAACACCTGCTCCATATGTGCGCTCGCTTCATTCGGCCGAACATTACTCGCAGCCTTATACTGCTTGTCCGCATCCCATTTACTTTCTTTCAAAAGCGGCAGCTGGCTGGAAAAATAGCTGACAGATTTCAGGTCGCACCCTGTCAGCCTCAACACAGAATCAGCCTCCATCAGGGAAACTGCGGAAAGGATATCGTTGGCGATATAGCTGCTGCAGTCAATGATGATACATGGTGCGATCTTCCTCAAACACTCCAGCAGTTCCTCTGCCTGCACCCTTTCATATTGCGGATAAGTGTATTCATTCTCCCCTTTCCGCATTCCAAGGATTGTCAGATGCCGGAGTTTCTTATGGGTAATACAATGATGCCGCACAAGATTCTCCGTCACATGGGCTGCTGCGAGGATACTTCCTAAAGAATGCTCTTCTTCCAGCTCCCCCGGAGGACAGATACAGGGCAGCATTGGCGTATTCATATCGCACAGAAGCAGTGCTACGTCCTGCTTCTGCATTGCCAGCCGCATGGCAAGCTTGGATGCGACTGTCGTTTTTCCGCACCCCGGACTCCCCCACACCGCAAGCATCTGGTTTTCCGGTTCCTCCCGATACGCTTCCTCTTCCTCTGGCTGATGGCAGAAAATGCTGTTTTTTATAAAATTCAAGGCTCCTGCACCTCCTGCGGCTCTTCTGTACTTTCTTCGCTTTCCTGTATTTCATCTGCAGACAGGCTTTCCTCTGCTGTATCTTCTGCTTCAGCATCATTTTCAGGCAATTTATCGGTTACATGCACTTCCATATCTTCTGTCTGTCCGTTGTCCTTCCCGTCCTTTTCTTTTTCCAATCCCTTTAAAATGGAATCCTGAGCAGCCACAAATTTTTCAGCATTTTCCCGTTCTCCACGATAGACCAGGGATAAATGGATTTTCCCTTCCGCCTCCAGCTCTGCCAAAAGCTTTGATTGCTCCGGGGCTGCCAAAAGCGTTACGGTTCCCGGAAGCTCTTTTTCTTCCCCTTCTTCCTGCGCTTCTGTATTCGCATCATTTCCGCTGGATGCCGTTACCGCGATCACTTCCATGTATTTTAATTCCGGCAGTATTTCTGTCGTCCCCTGCTTTTTGTAATCCGGCGCGATCACTGAAACAATATCCCCGCTCTTTAACTTTCCGGACAAGCCATTGGCAAAGGCTTTTACAGAAATGGAGATTGCCTGTTTTTTTCCATCCAGATGATACAGATAAGCATTTTCTGCAGCCGGTTCCACTTCCACCTTGGAAGTCAGGATATAGTCCCCTTCCACAAAATCTGCCACCGCATACTTCCCAATCACCGCATAAGGGTTTCGCGCTACATTTTCAGGAAGATTAAAGCTTCCTACTTCCACTGTCTTTACCATATCCGCCGTAATCTTTTCCCCGCTTTTAATCTGCTTTACGACCCGCACGATCTCCGCCTTATTTGCAAGACTTTTGTTAAAAAGCGGCGTGATGCCGAAACAGATCAGCAGTGCCGCTGCAATACACATTACCCCCAAAACTGTCCGATTCTTAAAAAACTGCATTGATATTCTCCTTTTTCTCTACAAGAGAGGGGCGGTCTGGATACCGCCCCTCCCTGTTATGCCTGTTTTCTTCTGCGCCCAAAATAAATCCCTATTGCCGTGGCAGCGGCCATGATCCCTAACACAAGCATTCCTTTTTTTCTCATCTCATCCATCCTCCTGTCTGTAAACAATAAATAACAGCTGCTCCAAAGCACAAAAAAGGGCACAATGGAAAACCCTTTTCCTTTCCATCCGCCCTTTTTTGCAAATAGACATATCCTAAAAACAATACCAGGCCGATCAACGATGCGCTGACCGCCCCCTGCAGACCGAGGACCATTCCACTGCTCCCTGCCAGCTTAATATCCCCGCCGCCAATCCCTTTTCCCTCTTTTCCGCATAATGCCGCAACCAAATACGGCACTAAAATGAATCCTCCCAGAATATAACACGGGGAAACATTCAAAAATAACACCCTCAGGCATGCCGTCATCACAATCCCTGCCTGCAGCCGGTCTGAAACCTCCCGATACCAGATGTCCCTGACCGAAACGGCTGCAAGCAAAGAAAAAAAAGCTGTAGAAACCAGCATTTCCATCCAAAACACCTCTGCAGCCTGAAATGCCGGCTCAGCCTGCATAATCAAACATCTCCTTGACCCGGTTCGTCAGCGTGGGCAGTACCGTATCATTAAACAATGCATACAGCCCGGCAAGAAGCAGCGCCCCCAATACCACTGCGATCAGGATTTTTACTGCGGTATCCACATATCCTTCTCCCGACGTTTCTGCAAGCTTTGTCTTTGCCTCCCATACTTTCATGACTACAGCCGTGTGGGCTTTCCTTACCTGATTTCTCCATTTTCCCATCTTCCCATTCCTCCATTTTTTCATTGCATCTGCACATACCCTGCTTCTTCTCCCGGTCCCGGCGGTGGGCTTCCATATCCCTGCACTGCCGCTGTCTGTACCTCCCTCATCACCTGCCGGTATGCCCCCAGAACCTTTCCATAAAGCTGTTCCCTGAATTCTGCAGTTACAGGAAAACATACTTCCGAATAACCATCCACTGTTTTACGGCTTGGCATTGACACGAACAGACCGTCCCTGCCTCCTTCTACAATTTTGATTCCCCGCACTCCAAAGCATCCTCCGATCGTTGCAGATGCGTAAGCTCTGATCCCACCCTGTCCTCCGGGCGGGCACACGGATGTAATCCGTACCTCTACCTCCTGCATAATGTGCTCTCCTTTTTCTTTTGTTCTGTTTTTTCATGACCTCCCCTTCCTCGTGCTACATTTCTAAACATGACTCCATCTCCGGCTCTGCTCCCTCAAACGGTATCTGTACAAACCCGATCTGATCCACATAATAAAATGTGCTTCCGTGTCCATCATACAGTTCTAGGACATCGCTGACAGACAGGACATGCCCCTTGTATCCTTCCGGAAGCTTTGCCTGAAACGCATAATAGAGGCTTTCAAGGTCATCCGTCTTGGCGATCCCGTCATAGACTATCCGATACTTTACCCTGTCCGGTTCCCCAAACAGCCTCTTTGTCTCCGCATAGCTGATAAATTTCATCTCAATATCCACTCCCGGGTCTAACTGCCATACTCTTACCCGCTTCACACCTCCGGGGGCTTCCTTAATATCTTTTCGGCTTTCCAGCAGTTCAAACGTCCTTTCTTCCCAAACGATATCCCTGATCTGCCCCTGCTTTTTCAGAAACCCCTCCAGCTCCGACGTGTGGAATACAGGGTCTGCCACCGCATATCCCTCCCTCACATATCCGGCACGGTTCCCATAGAACACGATGATCCCGTTTTCAATCCATACCTGCTTTGCCATCTGTTCCTCCCAAAATCCTTTTATTCAAGCAGGTCGCCCGAAGGCTCTACCCTTTTCCCCTGTCTTTCCTCCAGTATTACCTGTCCGTCCAGACTACAGATTTTGATCCGGTACTGGTATCTTTTCTGCATCAGTACATATCGGTGCGCTTCCTCCATACTTCTTAAGGCAACCCCATCCGACAATCTGCCATCCTCTAAAAAACAATACCCCCAGTACCGCCCATTCCCCTCCGGCTTTCTTCCACCCGGACAAATCTGTGACAGATGCAGCCTTTCCTTTTCCCCGAGAAGTTCCGGCCGCAATATACCGAGCATATTTTCACGCCACCCGATATGTCGTTCCCCGTTTTCCAAACAGATCAGCCGAAGCGCCCCCCTTTCTGCTAAAATCCCGGAACCTTCTCCCCCGAGGCACAGAAAAATCTGGCCGCTTTTCTCCTCCTGCCTTAACACGACCACCCTGTCTATAAGGCACTGGGAGCCATCACATGGTTCGCAATCTTTCTCTGTATACATCTTTATATACCTCACATTTCTCCTGCACCTTCCTCTGCCGTCATGTCCTCTACTGTCCCGTGTGTCTCTCCAGACGTCTCTTCCTGTCCAAGCTCAGTCTCTTCTACACCTCCGTCCTCGGATGGAACGCCCGTCTGGATTTCTTCTGTTTCTGCAGGTTTCTCTATGACCTCTTCTGTTTCCGGAAGCGTCCCGGCCTCTTCCGTACTTTCCTCTGTACTCTCCCCTTCTGTCTCTGCTTCGGTCGGGCTGTCTGTATCTACAGTTTCCTCTTCCGTTTCGGGTACATCCCCATTCTCCGGTTTTGGCATCGGCGGCGGAGGCGCTGTATCTGCCTGCGGTCTTACGATCAGCTCCAGGCCTATTTCCGGCACTTCCATCACACGCGGGCTTGTATCCATTTTTCCGGCTTCCGGATACACGATGTGCGCTCCGGTAATCTGACCATCGCTGAGTCCACAGCCCAGCTCATAATAAATCGGCTTCCCATCCTCTGATGTGGGCAGCTTACATTTTAAACTTCCGCGCTTATTTGCCGGCTGGTCACCGCAATCATAAGCAACTCCCCAATACGGGTCGCCGCCAGCCCAGTCCACCCAGATCGGATGGGATTTGCAATGGCTGTTATGCTCATGCGTCCAGTTATAGCAAGCGTTCTGATGGGTATGGTAAACTGCCTTTGTATAGCAGCCGCCCTCCACATCCTGATGTGCAACCTCCCCCACATGCGTCCCCTCTGCGTCTGTGTGGTAATGGTAATCATAGGAAATTTCCCCCGGTACCTCCTGCACGCCGATCACAAGCTTCTGGGGAATCTGCAGGATAGCTTCCCTAAATTGTGAAAATGTGGCATCCTGACTTACTTCCATCCCTTTTGTGAGCAATGCGGATGCCAATCCCTGCTTTCCATTACTCACAAATGTAAAAACCGATTTTAACTGGTCGTTTAATTCCGTTTTAAGCTGCGTAAGAAATTCCTGCATACTGGTCTGATACGCGCCAACAGCATTGCCGACCCCTTCCAGCCCTGCATTCATGCTGGCGTTATGCTGCGTAATGCTTTCTTTGATACCGGAATGCCCTTCCTGTACCTTCGCACCATGGGCAGAAATACTATCTAAAATAATCTGCTGGTTCCCCTTCAAATCTATTCCCAGCTCCCCGATAGCATCCTGACCGGCACCCTGCGCCTCCTGCAATTTCTCAAAATAAACTTCCAAAGCACTATTCAAGGAAGAAAAAGACGCATTCAGCTGATCCAGGTTTTGCTGCATTGATGTCCCGAGGCTTGCCCGCATCCCGTCAAGCACCTTTAACGTTTCTGCATGATCGGCTTCTGTATCCGCTGAAAGCTGTGTGATCAGTACCTCCAGCTGCAGATATGCAGCTTCCAGTTCACCGTCTATCTTTTTTGTGGCTTCCTCGATAGCATGCATCAGCTCCTGACAGTTTTCCTCCTGTTTCTGGTCCATCGTTTTCAGCGCAGCACCGATCTGTTCTTTTGTATCAGAAATCTGCACATGGATTTCCGACAGCCGTTCCTGAAGCCCGGCTGCAGACAGATTGATGTTTTCAGACAATTCTTCTAATGATGCCTTTGTCAAAAGCTCCATCGAAGAGAAACGGCTTTCTATATATTCCATATTTTCTTTTGCCGTTTCCTGCAGATTCTTCTCCAGCTCTTCCAGTATCCCTTCCAGCTCACTCTTCTTGTCAGCCATCTCTCCCTTTAAATCTGTACCGAGCTCTGCAAGCGCTTTCTGTCCGCTCTCCCCGATTTCCGTTAACTGCTCCTGTGTCTTTTTGACCGCATCGTCCAATTCCTGAAACTGCTTTAACAGCTCCTCCTGATGCAGCTGCCCTTTCTGAGCCATCTCTTTTAATGTATCCGAAAGGGTTTCCTGTGCATCTGCCAGCTGCTCCCTGACGCCCGAAATCTGCTTTTGCAGCTCTTTTGAGCTTTCCCGTAGCGTTTCTTCATGTGCTGCATGATATTGCTCCAGCTTTTCCTGTGTCTGTCCGACTGCCTGATCGACCCGTGAAAGCCCTTCCCCAATCTCTTTCATGGACTCCGAAACCTGTTCCCTGATCAGTTCCGTTTTTTCCTTCAGATTTTCAACAGATGTCCCAAGAGACTCCCCTTGAGAAAAAACCTGCTCCAGCGTATTCTGGTTATCCTGTATCTGAAGGTCCAACTGCGTCAGATGCTCCGAAACGGACGACAGGTTTTCTTCCATCTGCGCTGTCACACTGCTTTCCAGATGTTTGACCGTCGTCTGCGTCTTTTGCTCCGATGTGTACACTTCCTGATAGGCATTCACATATAAATCCGTAAGAGCTTCCGCCAACTGATGGATTTCCTCTCCGGAAAGCCCTAAATTTAATTCCAGAATCGCCTGTTCCAGCGCTTTCACCGCAGATTCACGGTCAAAGGAGCTTCCATCCCCGAACAGTCCCTCCAGCATCCGGATTGCGGTATCGATCACTTTTTCCTTTTCGCTCTCCCCCAGTCCCGAAAGCATCTCCAGCCCATTGTCCTCTCCCTCCAGATATGCTTCAAAAACTTCCTGCATGGTCGGGATTTTTTCCCTGCATCCATGCATAAGTCCTCCTGTCAAAAGTGCCGCTGCCACAATTCCTGCCCCTGCCAGCAAAACGATACGATTCCTTTTTCCAGTTTCCTTCTTCTGTCTATTACGGCTGGTTTCACAGCCATCCTTTTTTCTTTTTTCCATCATCTTTTCCTTTCTTCTCATTAATCGTTTTCTCTTCTGGACCGGTTGGGTCCCTGCACCTGCCTGTACCTTTTTTGTTCATCCCGTTTTTTCCTCATTTAAAAGCCCTGATAGGTCTGATATCAGGCTCAGCCTTAAACGGTCCGGCATTGTACGGAACGCTGCCCTCACAAATGCTTCTACCGTCTCCGGGGACTGGTCACCCGGTTCGATCACTGTCACTTTACGCAGTGTTACCTTCCCGTCCGCTATCTCCAACGCCACGATATCCCCATATCCAATCCCGGTTTCCACACGCAGCTCCTTTGGAATCAATACCCTACCTTTTGCATCCATCAGCTTATATATCCTCTTCTCCACTACTCCCCTCCCTGTTTTCTATTTCCGCAAGATTTTGGCAAAATGCTTCTGCCTCCTCTTTTGTCACACTGATTTCCATTTTTTCCAAATCCAGCACGAGGGAAGCAATCTGTGCACATTCTTCCGTCAGGTCTTTCATCCTCGCCCCCGGCCTGTATCCGCCGCACGTCCGGATGTATCCCTTTACCCGGCTGTCATACATCCCTGTCAGCATATTTTTTATCAGTGCAAAATAAACGCCGACCATGCAGGAATCCTCTATCCTTACCGCCGGCATACCATCCCAGCCTAAAGCCAGCTGCTGTCTGCCCCCGGTGCGCGATTCGATCAGTTCCCGTGCCCGGTAAAGTTTTTCCAGATTTGTCATCCCCCACCTCCCAGAAATTCCGGGGCAAAAAGAGTCATCTGACCGCTGCTGCGACGCTTCTCCTCCGGATCATAGTTCGTAATGATCAGCTCCCTGTACTCGCTCCCTTTCTCATAGCGCTGTGCCATGTTATTCAGGCGGGTTGCTTCGGTCAGATAATACCCTGCGTACAAATCCCTGATATAGCTGCAGTCGTTATAGCTGACCATCCACTTTCCCTGACATCCTGCCAGCGTGTTTTTTAACCGTATATGGTCCTGCTCCGGGAAACTCACTTCGTAATAATCTTCCGTCATATAATAGGGCGGGTCACAATAGAAAAAAGCGCCTTCCCGGTCATACTGCCGGATCAGCGCCTCAAAATCCTTATTTTCAATCACGGTATCCGCAAGCCGTTCCGCCGCCTCCCTGATCAGAGAAAAAACCTTCCTCACATCAAAAGGCTGGCAACTGTAGGACGTGCAGCCGCTCCCATAGCTGTAGCGGATTATCTTATAAAATGCGGCTGCCCTCCGCACATCCTCTGCCACTGCTTTCCCCTGCAAAAGCCCCTGCATCTCCTCAAATTCTGCCGGCGGAAGATTGTGAAATGCCAGCTCCAGTTCTTCTGCTACCTGCTTTCTGCCACACTCCCCCATTTCCAGAAAGCTTTTAATCTCCATAAACTCATCCCGGCTGTTCAGCGGCAAAAACCCCAACACCTGCAAAAGCTCCCATGTCCTGTTTTTTACACACCGGTAAAGGTTGATCAGGTCTGCATTGTAGTCATTAAACACTTCCATCACACCCTTGTCCGGTTCTTTTCCAAACAATACCCAGCCGCCACCACCAAAAACCTCAATATAGCGGTCATATTTTGCGGGCATCATCCCATAAATGGTTTTCCGCAGCGCTTTTTTACCGCCTACCCATGAAATAAAACTGTTCAGCTTTCCCCCTGTCCTTTCCTCTTTTCATACAATATCCACTCCTGCCCGGATTTTATTTTCTCCCGAGCCACTGCTTTAATTCTGTCTCAGAAATCTCCTGAAATTCTCCCAGCGAAATATATTCTCCTGCCATTTTTACAGGATTTTCCGGATGATACTCCCCATCCGCCCCAATTGGCAGCTTTTCCCTGCAAAGGATACTTCCCATCCGCCTGTGTTCCACACGCTCTTTTATTTTTCCAAAACTGCAGTCCTCCCTCTCCGAGTCCTCCACCTCATAGCAAAAAATCCCTTCCGGCACACTATTCCGGTCCAGCCTCATATAAGAAAACAGGCAAACCCTTCCGTCTACCTCGACCAGATCATATCCTTCCATCTTTGCATCAAATCCCATTGTTTTCTTCTCTCCTTATCTTTTGATTTTTCCTCTTCCAAGCTCCCCTGCTTCCTTCATCCCATCCGCATCCCTATCCCTCCCCTCCCGACATCTGAATGCCGCAATGATGCATCCTTTAACTTTTCTTCTGTCGTAATGAAATAGTCGCTGCCCGAATTCCAAAAACTGACATACAAGTCCCCCTCTTCTGTCCGGATCGGGCGCTGCTCAAATCCCTCTCCCCATCCGTCGCTTGCCTGACCGCTCCATTCAGCTATTACCGCATTCAGCTCTGTATCTGAAAGCTTCCCATAGCTTTCTATCTCCAATACTCCCCACAGCTCCCCCTGCCACACTTCCACATCGGGGAACATCCGGAATACTTTCTGTCTAAGAATCCGGTTTCTTATATATTCCGCTAACCCACGGTCGCCTTCTGTATCCAGCTGCTCTTTTATGAGCTGCTTTTTGATCGCACTGACATACCTGCACAGCTGCGTTGGCGTGATTTCCTCAGGCTCATCTGATTCATACCCTTCCTGTCCATACATGAGCGCCGTTAAGGGGCTAAACAGTCGTATCCCCTCAAATTCCTTCGGCAGCATCTGTATTGGCTTATCTTTCCGGAATATCAAGCCATGTTCCGTTTGTACGATTCCATTCTTTTCCATTTGGGAGAATCCATAGCCTTCTATGTCAATAAATGGCGCGATTTTCTCATCCAAAACAATCTGTGCCTCCTCCAGCAGATATTCTCCATAATCCTCCGCTGTCACAATTTTTTCCGGGAGGAACTCATACAGTTCCAGCCGCATGGCAATTTCCACCACTTCCTGCATATTTTCCGGACGTTCTGCTTCCAAAGCAGAAAACAATTTTTCCATCCCTTCTTTCGAGCACAGGAACTTCTCCTGTTTTAAACACCCCGCAAATGCATTCATCCCCCTGATTCCATAGGACAACGGAAGGACCTCTTCTATCCCCTGATACCGGCTTCCATAAAAACAAATCCTTCCTTCTTCTATATCAGACACCCCCAGCACTTCCGCGACCCTCTCCAGCTTTTCCTCATCCGCAGGAAGGGACAGGGGATACCATCTGCCATAGTCCCTTTTATAAAATGGAGAATCCAGCCGCAGCCAAAATACCGAATCCTTTTCATATCCTACATCCGGTAACGGCTCCGAATCATACACTGTATCCAGCACTTCTCCCGTCCTGATAACCTTTCCATCTTCCAATAATTCAAATTTATCCAGGTTACAGGACAGGTTTACCATTTCTTCCAGCGTCTCAGGATGTTCCATCTCCAGTGCCTCCTGAAAGACCTGCTGTTCTTTTCTGGTCAGGCACTCCATGCGCCGCTCCAAAAAATCGACTTCTTTATATCCTTTTTCTGGTGGTACTTCTTTCCCGATCAGATATGGGGCAAATACGCTGCCGTCTGATTCTACTTCTACAATTTTCGCTGCATTCATTCCCAGCTGCCCTGACATTTCCCTTATCGTCTGCCTTGGCGCAGGGAATCTGGACCATATCTTCTGACCTGTAGTTATGGCTTGAAAACATACTTTTAACATGATGTACTCCTTTCTGCTATCCTGTGTTTTTTACGAAAAAAAGCCGCAGCTCTCATAAAAGAGAAACTACGGCTTTCTTATGATGAAAAAATCAATAATACTTTATTCCCCCAAATAACACCAATGCGCTCAGTATTTAACTCTTGTTGACTTCTTTTTACTTTCCCTTCTATCTCCCCCCACTAAATAATTTGCTTATAAATTCACAAGTTACTCCATTGTCATCTATTTTCTCCCTTCCTTTCTCCGATGTCATCTGTCAAAAGCTCAAAAAATCGAGGTCGAAAACCGTCCATTTCCGCCTCGATTTTTGTTCATTTTTCAGTTTCGAACCACAATATCTTGTGGTTATACAACCCTATTTCCCCTTATCACCACAATACGTCATCATTATCACTGTCTCCACATGTCCCCCCATCGGGAAGTTGTCAAACGCCCTGCCGCATTTTAACTCATAGCCCTGGCTGCAGAGATATTTTAAGTCGCGGGCGAGGGTCGCGGAATCGCAGCTGACGTAAACCAGGCGTTTCGGGCGCATTTTTAAAATGGTATTGAGGCACTCTTCGTCACAGCCCTTGCGCGGAGGATCAACAACGATAACGTCCGCAAAAATTCCTTCTGTTTCGTATAAGTGCGGCAGCACTTCCTCCGCTTTTCCGACATAAAATTTCGCATTGTCGATGCCGTTGCGCACTGCATTCTTGCGCGCATCATCGATTGCCTGCGGGACGATTTCCACGCCGTAGACCTGTTTCGCCTGGCGCGCCAGGAACAGGGAAATCGTGCCGATTCCACAGTAAAGATCCCAGACTGTCTCATTTCCGGTCAGTCCTGCATAAGAAAGCGCCTGACTGTAAATATTTTCCGTCTGAACCGGATTGACCTGATAAAAGGACTGGGGCGAAATTGTGAAAACAAGCCCGCCGATCGTGTCCTCAATGCGGTCTTTTCCGCGGATCGTCCGGGTTTTACTGCCCATAATCACATTGGTCCGCTCTGTATTGGAATTGACCGAAAAGCTGGTCATTCCGGGCACCTTTTCAAACAGCCTGTCCGCAAGCTCCTGCTCTGCCGCAAACGAACTGCCGTTGAGAATCAGACAGACCATAATCTGTCCTGTTGAAAAGCCTTTACGGATCAGGACATGGCGCAGCAATCCCTTTCCTGTCGTTTCATCGTATGCTGGAATTTTCTTTTCCGTACAAAAATCCAGCACAATGTCCAAAACGATTTTGTTTTCCGCAACGCCGAGCGCACAGTCCCTGTTTTCAATAATCGTGTGTGTCCGTCCGGCATAAAAGCCCGCAATCAAACGACCATTTTTGTCCATTCCGACCGGAAACTGCGCCTTGTTGCGATAATGGAACGGATGCTCCATCCCGACCGGCGCTTCCATAATTTCCTCTACAAAATCCGGGGCAAAACCGCCGATCCGGATCAGGTTGTTTTTGACCTTGCGGTCCTTAAAGGCGAGCTGCTTTTCATAGGAAACCGCCTGCAGCTGACAGCCGCCACACTGTCTCGCATACGCACAGACCGGCTCCACGCGGTCGGGCGACGGTTCCAGCACTTCTTCCAGACGCGCAAAGGCATATCCCTTTTTCGGTTTTACGACTTTTGCACGCACCGTATCGCCCAGAACCGCGTCCTTGACAAACAGCGTATAACCATTGCCTGAAAGGGCATCGGAATCCTCCAGATGTCCGATGCCCTCTCCGTCAGTTCCCATATCTGTAATTTTCACTGTAAAAATCTGATTTTTCTGTATATTCACGTCATCCTCCATGCTTCGGCAGCTGCACTGTATTTTTACCGCTGCAGCTGCGTAGAATGCGCGCCGGTCGTGCTTTCTACGTCCGGCTATGCAAAACCTGCGCAGCTGCACTGCGTCCATTCCTTCGGCTGAGCCGTCTTAGTCCATCCGCGTCATGCGCAGATTGGATTCAAAGAGCCGGTTGTAACCCAGCCATCCGGTTTCAGAAGTTCCCTCCAGAATCTCCGTAAAGGTTTCCAGCTTCGCATCTGCATTATCCGCCAGGTTCAGTGCCATCGCTTCCATGAGCGCAGGCTTTTTGGGAGAACCGTATTCATATTCTCCGTGGTGCGCCAAAATGCAGTGTTTCAATTCCGAAGCAAGCACAGTCGGAAAGCCCGGGATCATCCGAATTTTGTCGCTGACCATCTCCGTTCCGATTACGATATGACCAAGCAGCTGTCCATCGTCCGTGTAATCGTTCTGTGGGAAAAGGGAAATTTCTTTTGTCTTGCCGATATCATGACACATCGCGGCAGCCAAAAGCAGATCCCTTTTTAACATCGGGTAGGATTTTGCAAAATAATCGCACAGCTTCACAACGCCAAGCGTGTGCTCCAGCAGACCGCCTACAAATCCATGATGTACGCTTTTCGCTGCGGAAGATTTTTTGAAGTTTGTAAGAAACGCCTCATCTTTTACAAAGAACGCCTCCATCAGCTTTTTGAGCCATTCATTTTCCATGCTGTTGATATAGGAAAGCAGCTCCTGATACATCACGGAAATGTCCTTTTTGCTGACCGGAAGATAGTTGGCAGGCTCGTATTCGCCCTCGCGGCACAGGCGGATTCGTTTGATATTGATCTGGTTTGCGCCCTGAAAACAGGTCACATCGCCATAGACCTCAATATAATCCAGGCTGTCGAAATCATCGATGCCCGCACTGTTGGGATCCCAGATTTTGCCGTCTACCGTGCCGGTCTTATCCTGCAGGATGACGGTTTCATACGGCTTCCCATTCTTCGTCACAGCAGACTGTTTATGCTTACACAGATAAATATCGAATACTCTGTCGCCTTCTTTATAATCCTTAATAAATTTCATTTTCTTTTCCTCTTTTCCAAAAATCTCTATTCTGTTGACAATGCTGCGCAAAACCGAAAACGGCAGCCCTGCATCAAAAGCCTTTCGCTATCCTCTACGCCTTACTCCTGCAAAAGCACCTCAATCTCCATTTCCTGATATTCGTCCTGTCCCTGCCGCATCACAGTGACTGTCACCGTTGTGCCCGGCTCACAGGAAAGAAGCGCCGCATGGTAGTCCGCAAACGAAGTGATCTCTTCTCCTTCCATGCCAACGATTACGTCGCCGCTCTGGATTCCCGCTCTCATCGCAGGAGAATCCATTATGATTCCCGTCACATATGCACCGACCGTCGTCAGCAGATCGGAAATGCCATATGCGCTGAGCACATCGGAACTCTCCGCTTCCCCGGCGTGCACGATGCCGAGTACCTTTCCGGAAAGATTGATTAAAACGCCTCCGGTTCCCTGCAACCCCGTCATATCTGTCTTCAACAGGCGGACATTATGATCCGTAAGATTTTGATAATAATCTGCAGAAGTTACCATTCCGAAAATTATCGTTTCCGCACCCTGCGGACGTCCGATTGCAATCACCGGTACAGCCTGTACACTACTGCCGGAGCTTCCCATCGTCGCCGATCCGACATTTTTCCGGATATCCTCCGGAATATCCTCCAGCGCCACACTCAAAATGGCGAGTCCCGTTTCCTCATCCTTTCCTTTCAGTGAAGCGGACACACTCCGTCCGCTGTAAAAGGAAACCTCCAGTTCCTCCGCCTGACGGATGGCTGCCGCGTCCACAAGAATCAGCAGCTCCTTACCGTTATCCGCAACGATCAGCCCTGCCGTCTGTCCCTGGTTTTCATAAGTGTTATCAAACCAGTCCACATCCGACACCACACCGGTCACTGTTACCATCGAATGATCTGCAAATGTCTTCGCCACCGTATACATATTCCGGTACAGCTTCTGATAATCCCCGATTTCCAGCGCAACTTTTTCCACAACGGTCTGCAGCTCTGTCGTTGTCTCCGTTTCCGTCTCTTCTTCCAGAATCATATCCTCCGGACGCATCTCATCCTCGATATTTTCTTCCTTCAGTTCCACCTGCTGCGGCTCCTCCTCCGGGTACAGCAGATTGGAAAATACCGGTTCCAGCACAAGGAAGGTCACACAGGCGATCAGCCCGAAAATTGCTGCCATGCTCGCCGTCAGCAACGTTTTTTTGAACAGCTTTCGACGGTTCAGCGGTCGTTCTTTTACCTTTTCTTTGATAAACTCGATATCCTGATTCGTCAGATCCTGATTCGGTCTGTTATCCTCCATAAGTATCGGTTCCTTTCTGCCCGTTTGGGTACTTTTCAGTATACCTCATCTGCCCGCCTGCACACAAGTGCCGGAAAGACTTTTTCCGGGCGCAAAATTTTTCCCCGGTTTCTCTCTCTATATGGTATGATAGGAGTAGCCGCCTGTACCACAAGACAGCAGCATCAATCCTGTGTAATGATTCTGCTGTGCAGCATTTTATGGAACGAATATAGGTGCCTTTTGGCACTGTGTTTTGAAAAACGAAAGGAACTACTATGAACGCGAAAGTTTTACGCGTATTGGAATATGATAAAGTCATTCATATGCTGGAGCAAAAAGCAACCTCGGACCCCGGACGACAGCTTTGCCGGGATCTCGTGCCCATGACCGATCTTGCGCAGATCGAACAGGCTCAGACCGAAACTGCAGATGCCCTGACCCGGATTTTCCAGAAGGGCAGCCTGAATTTCGGCAGCAATAAGCCCCTCGGCATGTGCCTGCGCTCCCTCGAAATCGGCAGCACCCTCTCCTCTGAAGAGCTGCTGCGCATCGCCGGTCTTTTGGAAAACACCGCCCGTGTCAAAAACTTCGGGCGCTCCGACAAGGACGAAGAACAGCAGGATTCCCTGACAGAATATTTTCACTGTCTCGAACCCCTCGCACCCCTTTCCAAAGAAATTCGCCGCTGCATCATCGATGTGGACGAAATTGCGGACGACGCCAGTCCTGCCCTCAAAAAAATCCGGCGGAGCATGGTATTAACCGGGGAAAAGATTCACAACCAATTAAACAGCATGGTAAACGGTTCCGTCAGAAACTATCTGCAGGATGCCGTGATTACCACCCGCGACGGACGCTACTGTATCCCCGTCAAGGCGGAATATAAAGGTCAGGTGCCCGGCATGGTGCACGACCAGTCCTCCACCGGCTCCACCTTTTTCATCGAGCCCGCAGCCGTTGTCAGCTTAAACAATCAGCTGCGTGAGCTGGAAATCGAGGAGCAAAAGGAAATCGCCGTTATTCTGGCAAATTTGAGTGCCGAAGCAGGTGCACACACCCTTGAGATCGCAGAAAACCAGCGGATTATGACGCAGCTCGATTTCATCTTTGCAAAGGCTTCCCTTGCGATGGATCAGAATGCTTCCCGTCCGCTTTTCAACGACGAGCATATCGTTCGTATCCGTCAGGGACGACATCCGTTGCTTGACCGCAAAAAAGTCGTTCCGATCGACGTCGAGCTTGGCAAAAATTTCGATCTTCTCGTCATCACCGGTCCCAACACCGGCGGTAAAACCGTATGTTTAAAAACAGTCGGACTGTTCACGCTGATGGGGCAGGCAGGTCTGCACATTCCTGCCCTGGACCGCTCGCAGCTGTCCGTTTTTACAGAGGTTTTTGCAGATATCGGTGACGAACAGAGCATTGAACAGAGCTTGAGTACCTTTTCCTCCCACATGACCTCCATCGTCTCCATTCTGGCAAAGGCAGACGCAGATTCCCTGTGCCTGTTCGACGAGCTGGGGGCCGGGACCGACCCGACTGAGGGTGCGGCGCTGGCGATTGCGATTTTAAACTATCTGCATGACCGCGGCATCCGCACAATGGCGACCACCCATTACAGCGAGCTGAAAATCTACGCTCTTTCCACAAATTTTGTAGAAAACGCCTGCTGTGAATTCGATGTGGAAACGCTGCGCCCTACCTACCGGCTGCTGATCGGCATTCCCGGAAAAAGTAACGCCTTTGCAATTTCCAAAAAGCTCGGTCTTTCCGACGAAATCATCGAAGCCGCCAAGGAGCAGATCGACGAACAGGACGTCAGCTTTGAAGACGTTATTTCCGATCTGGAAAAGAGCCGCGTTACAATTGAAAAAGAACGCCGCGAAATCGAAGATTACAAAAAAGAAATCGAAGCCCTCCGGCATAAGCTGCAGGAGAAAAACGATAAAATCGACCAGACGCGGGACCGTATCCTGCGCGAAGCGAATGAAAAAGCGCGGGATATTCTGCGTGAAGCAAAGGACACCGCAGACGAAACGATCCGCATTTTCCAGAAAGCCGGTCCCGGCGCTTCCATGAAGGATCTGGAACAGGCGCGTCAAAAGCTGCGCAGCAACATCGACGACAAAAACAGTAAGCTTTCCGTCGCTGCAAAGGACAAGCCCAAAGCTCCGGCATTAAAGCCCGAACAGCTCAAAAAAGGCGATGCCGTGCGCATTGTTTCCATGGGGCTCAAGGGTACGGTCAGCAGCCTGCCTGATGCAAAGGGCAACCTCTTCGTGCAGTGCGGCATCATGCGCACCTCCACGAACATAAAAGACCTTGTCCGCATCGAGGAAGCGACAATTACCACACCTACGATGTCCAAAACAAATACCGGCAAGCTCCGGATGTCCAAGTCCTTCTCCGTTTCCCCCGAGATCAATCTGCTGGGCAAAACGGTAGACGAAGCCCTCGCCGCCCTCGATAAATATCTGGACGACGCTTATCTGGCACATCTGGAAAACGTCCGCGTCGTACATGGCAAGGGGACTGGTGCCCTGCGCAAGGCCATCCAGCAGCATTTAAAGCGCATCAAATATGTCAAATCCTTCCGACAGGGCGAATACGGCGAAGGCGATGCCGGCGTAACGATTGTAGAATTTAAAAAATAATCCGCAGGACGGCAATCATCTGCCGACTTTGCAAAAACAAATAACGAGGTTCATTATGGTAAATAAACAGAAAATTCTGATTGTTGACGACGATGCCAATATCGCCGAACTCATTTCACTGTACCTGACCAAGGAATGCTTTGATACGATGATCGTGGAGGACGGGGAATCCGCCCTCCGCGCTGTGGATACCTTCGCGCCGAACCTGATTCTGCTCGATCTGATGCTTCCCGGCATCGACGGCTATCAGGTCTGCCGTGAAGTCCGCAGCAGTTCCTCTGTTCCCATCATCATGCTGTCCGCCAAAGGCGAAATTTTTGACAAGGTGCTCGGCCTGGAGCTTGGTGCGGATGATTACATGGAAAAGCCCTTCGACTCCAAGGAGCTTGTCGCTAGAGTCAAAGCGGTGCTGCGCCGCTACAAGCCAGCTGCTGCTGTTCCGGCAAAGCCTGCTGTGGAATGTGTCGAATATCCCGATCTGACAATCAATAAAACCAATTATTCCGTTATGTATATGGGAAAAAATGTCGATATGCCGCCAAAGGAGCTGGAGCTTCTCTATTTTCTGGCAGCTTCGCCCAACCACGTTTTTTCCAGAGAACAGCTTCTGGATCAGATCTGGGGCTATGAATACATTGGCGACACCCGCACGGTAGACGTACACATCAAGCGTCTGCGCGAAAAGATCAAGGATCATGCAAACTGGAAAATCGCCACGATCTGGGGAATCGGCTACAAATTCGAGGTAAGATGACATGCGCAAAACCCTGTATCTGAAATTTGTACTCGGCTACCTGATCTTCGGATTTTTCGGATTTTTAGTCGTAGCAACATTCGTTTCCAGTATGACGCTGGAGCATCTGAAACGGGAAAAGGCGGACTCCCTTTATAAAGAAGCTACTCTGATCGCAAATACCTACGCTTCCGACTTATACAGCAGCAACGTTTCCCTCGAGGAGGTCAAAAAACAGCTGGATGCGCTCAGCACCTACCTGTCCTCCCAAATCTGGATCATTAATCCATCCGGACGTATTATCATGACAACTGAAACACCGCTGGATGTGAATCATGAGTCTCGCGTGGAAAATTTTGACTCGACCATCACCGCCGGTTCCTTTTATACGGTTGGTGACTTTTTCGGCTGCTTCCAGGAGGAAATGCTCAGTGTATTTGCGCCCATCACTTCCAATTTTAAAGTTCAGGGCTATGTTGTCATCCATATCCCCATGGCAAATATTCGGGCTTCCAGCGAAAGCCTGCTGAATATTTCCTATATTATGCTCGTGATTTTTTTCCTGCTGTCGCTGATCATTCTGATTTTCTTTACAGAAATGGTCTATCTGCCGCTGCGCAAGATCACGGCAGCCACCGAGCAGTACGCGGCAGGCAATCTGCATTATGAATTTCAGGTAGACAGTGAGGATGAGATCGGTTATCTGGCTGCCTCTCTGTCTCTCATGGCAAGTGAGATCGCACGCGCCGAGGATAACCAGAAAAAATTCATCGCCAACGTTTCTCACGACTTCCGCTCTCCGCTGACTTCAATCAAAGGGTATCTGGAGGCGATGCTGGATGGAACGATCCCGCCAGAGCTCCACGAAAAATATCTCGGCATCGTCTTAAACGAAACGGAACGCCTGACAAAGCTGACCAACAGCCTGCTGACCTTAAACAACCTGAATATGAAGGGCATGATCCTGGAAAAATCTGTTTTCGATTTAAATTCGGTCATTCGCTCTACTGCCGCTTCCTTCGAAGGAACCTGCCAGCAGAAGCATATCGGCATCGAGCTGCTTTTAACCGGCGACCGTATGCCCGTTCTCGCCGACAAAAGCAAAATCGAGCAGGTCTTATACAACCTGCTCGACAACGCGATTAAATTTTCCCACCCAGACTCTGCTATTCGCATCGAGACAAACGAAAAGCATGGAAAGGTTTTCGTCTCCGTCAAGGACAGTGGTATCGGAATCCCGAAGGACAGCCTGCGGCTGATCTTCGATCGTTTCTACAAGACCGACCTTTCCCGTGGCAAAGACAAAAAGGGAACCGGGCTGGGACTTTCCATTACAAAAGAAATTATCCAGGCGCACAACGAAAATATCAACGTCATCAGCACCGAGGGCGTCGGGAGCGAATTTATCTTCTCCCTGCCCGTGCAGGACAACGAAGCGTAGGGCGGGATGCCTTACGCTTTCCAGTGCAGCCGGTGCAGTTCTCCATTTTCCTGTAACCCTGCGAAATGATTCTGGCGCAGCGCTTCATACAAAACGATCGCTACGGAGTTGGACAGGTTCAGGGAACGGATATCCTGTCCCATCGGAATGCGGATACAGCTCTTTTCATACTCCACAAGGATTTCCTCCGGGATTCCGGCACTCTCCTTGCCGAACATAATATAATCGTCCGGTCCAATCTTTACATCGCTGTAAACCTGATGCGCTTTCGTCGTCGCCATCCAGAGCTTCGGCGCATCCGGCTCGCCGCTTACAAGCGTCGGATTTTTTTCCAGAAAGTCCGCAAAATTGATGTAGCGGCGCACATCCAGCAGATTCCAGTAATCCATGCCTGCGCGCTTTAACTGCTTTTCACTCAAAGAAAAGCCCAGCGGCTCAATCAGATGCAGAACCGTCCCGGTCGCGACGCAGGTTCTTCCGATATTTCCCGTATTCGCCGGGATTTCCGGCTGATGCAATACGATGTTTAACATATCTTTATCATTCCTTTTCCGCTTTCAGTTTTTTTACAAAATGCGACAGCCGCCCGATCGCAACTTTCAGATTTTCCAGGGAATAAGCGTAGGAAATACGGATGTAGCCCTCGCCGCTGTCCCCAAACGCCGTGCCCGGCACGACTGCAACCTTTTCTTCCTGCAGAAAACGCGTCGCAAACTCATCGCTGGTCATGCCGAATTCCTTGATACAGGGGAACACATAAAACGCGCCGTAAGGCTCGAAGCAGGGCAGCCCCATTTCTGCAAAGGCATGCAGCAGATAGCGTCTGCGCTGATTGTACTGTTCGCGCATTTCCGCTACATCGTCATCGCCGTTTTTCAGCGCCTCTACCGCCGCATACTGACTCGTCGTAGGAGCACACATGATCGCAAACTGATGGATTTTGAGCATCTGTTTTAAAATCACTTCCGGTCCGCAGGCATAGCCCAGACGCCATCCGGTCATTGCATATGCCTTGGAAAATCCGTTGATCAGGACCGTCCGCTCCCGCATCCCCGGAATCTGTGTGATGGAAACCGGATTGCCTTTATAGGTCAGCTCACTGTAAATTTCATCCGATATCACAAACAGATCTTTTTCTTCCACGATCTTTGCGATCGCTTCCAGATCTTCCCGTTCCATGATCGCACCGGTCGGGTTATTCGGATAGGGCAAAATCAGGATTTTCGTCTTTTCCGTGATTGCATCCAGAAGCTCCTGTGCCGTCAGGCGGAACTCGTTTTCCGCTTTCAACGGGATGATAACCGGCTTCGCACCTGCAAGCACGGCGCACGGCTCATAGGAAACATAGGACGGCTGTGGAATCAGCACCTCGTCTCCCGGATTTACCATCGCACGCAGCGCAATATCGATGGCCTCGGAGCCGCCGACTGTAATCATGATTTCATGCAGCGGATCATAGGACACCTGATAGCGGCGTCTCAAATAATGCGCAATTTCCTCCCTCAGCTGCTTCAAGCCGGCATTGGAGGTGTAAAAGGTACGTCCCTTTTCCAGAGAATAAATGCCCTCGTCGCGGATGTGCCACGGAGTATCGAAGTCCGGCTCGCCGACACCCAGAGAAATCGCATCCTCCATTTCGCTGACGATATCGAAAAATTTCCGGATTCCGGACGGTTTAATCGTAACGATTGTATCAGAAAGGGGATTTCTCATGGCGTAATCATCTCCCTCTGATCCTCGCATTTGCGGGTCAGGATCGTTCCGTGATCCTTATATTTTTTCAGGATAAAATGGGTCGCTGTGCTCAAAATACTGTCCAGCGTGGAAAGCTTATCCGAAACAAACGCAGAAACCTCTTTCAGAGATTTCCCCTCCAGTGTTACGAGCAGATCGAAGCCGCCGGAAATCAGGTACACTGCATGCACCTCCGGGTACTTGTAAATCCGCTCCGCGATGCTGTCAAAGCCCTGACCGCGCTGGGGTGTTACGCGAACCTCAATCAGCGCGGAAACCTTTTCGATGCTTGTTTTTTCCCAATCAATCAGTGTATGATAGCCGCAGATAATGCCCTCTGCTTCCATCGCTGCCATTTCGTTTACCACGTCAATTTCCTCTACGCCGAGGATGACTGCCAGCTCTTTTAAATCGATCCGGCTGTTTTTCTCAATAATTTTTAATAATTCTTCTCTCATTTTTTCTTCCGTTCCTGCCGGATATCCGGCAACTGTTCTACTACTCCATCCGATAAATCGCATCCGTATTCGCCGGTTCTAAAAATCTTCGTTCCTCTCCGTTGACAATCACGCGATCGTTGTCCGCCGACAAAAATCCGATCACCGCCGCCGGGATTTTCTGCTGCTGCAGCTGCTCTGCCAGCATCTCGCCCTGATCGGTCACAAACAGCAGACTGCCGTTTCCGGACAGCTCATAGGGATTGACGTCCAGTTCATTACAGATTTCTACCGTTTCCTGTCGGATGGGAATCTTCTTTAAAGATACCTCCAGTCCGGTCCCGGCCTGCTCTGCCAGTGTCCAGAGTGCATGGAATACACCGCCTTCCGATACTGCACAGGCAAGTCCGACGCCGGACTTACCGGCGACTGCAGCCTCCGGTAAAATCGAAAAGTGCTGCTCCAGCTGTGCTACGTCGTCCAGAAGCTGCGCAGGATAGCGCTTCAAAAGGGCTTCCCGGTATGTTTTTTCCAGCCGGACAGTTCCTGCCAGTCCCGCCCATTTCGTCATTACAATCTGCTGACCGGCGCGCGCCGACAGCGCAGCGCCTGCAGGCGCAGTCCACACTTCTGCAAGCGCCTCTGCTGTCGCAACAGGCGCAATGACTGCACCGGACACATGCACTTTCACATCCGCGAGCGTAACCTGCAGCTTCTGCGCTGCTTCCTGCGCTGCGACAGTCATCTTCTGCAGCTCCTGCTCTTGACAGTCTGCCGGAAGCATCAGCTGCATGGACACCATGCGCACCTTTGCTTCTCCTTTTCCCACTGCTGCCGCTGCTGCGCGGTTTACTGCCTCATAAACGCAAAGTTTGGCTCCCTCTGCTCCGGACCAAACAGACAGACTCTGCGCCGTAATCCACAGCTGCTTCGCTTTTTCCGGCGCTTTATCCACATTTTCAGACGTGAGAAAGGCGCAGCCTTCCCCATACTCTGCGCCTTTCACCCCTATGCCGTTTATTTCTATTTTTCGATGAACGCTGCGTTTATAAACGTTTCCCGTTACGTTCCCTGTTTTCATAAGCTTTTCTCCATTCCGAATACCATCGTATCAAAGCATTGCAGAGCCGGACCTCCAGCCCGGCTCTGCCATCCGCTCTGCTTTATAATCCGGTGCTTAGTTTCCCGCCGCTGCGTCCTGCTGCGCCTGTGCAGCCTGCGCCTGAGCCTCTGCGATCGCCTGCAGCTGCTCCGGTGTCAATGCCGCCGCTGCTGCCTGCTGCGCTTTGATATTGGAAATGGTCGCTTTGACCGTATCAATGCTGCTGGTCGCAATGGCCGCCTGCATCTGGCTGGTCGCATTCGGATCCGGAGAAGCAATTCCGACGGTTGCCGTTCTGGGGCTCATCTTGTAGTTGCTGCTGTTGACCTGCTCCCGGCTGACTTCCACACCGTTTTCCTTTACAATCTTCCAGAGTCTTGCCTTGTAGCCGATATGTGCGCTGCTGACGCTGATGACGCCGATGGGCTGGGAAGCGTCCGCTATGATCTGATCCGCTTCCGGAACCTTTTTCTCAATCACTTCACTCTCATAAGCTACGGCGCGATTTTTTTCTCTCGTCTCTACACCATAGATCGTAAATGTAATCTTTTTATCTGCCGTATGTCCATCGATATAAATCGGATAATCCGTATTATTCACAAATACAAAATCCTTGCCGGAGGATTCTGCAATCGCCGCATCCGCAGACGGATCTACATAGGTTACGATCATGGAATGATTGTGACGTTCTGTCACTTCCAGCTCTGCCCGCAGAACCGCATTGTACAGCGTTGTGGATACCTGACAGATACCGCCGCCGATGCTGTCTACCACCTTGCCGTTCAAATAAGAACCCGCCATCTCGTAACCGTTTTCGGTAGAGAAGGGCTTCACTGTATTATAGGTAGAAAACGTATCGCCGGGATACAAGGTTGTTCCGTTGATCAGGCTGCAGCCATTTGCAACATTTTTGCTGCGGGACGCACCGGAGGTCGAATAGCTTGTCGTAAATGTTCCGAGCACATCTTTTACCTTCGCAAGCTCTTCTGTTTTTCCCTTGGGCTCATCCACTGCCATTACGAGGGCAACGTTTCCGTTTTCCCCTTTGACCCAAGAGCCCGTAAGATAATCGTAGATCGCAGCTACGGACGCATTTTCATCTACCACATATCCGGTCTGTCCATCTTCGATCTGAAAGGATCCGTCAACCCGTGTCAGGTGCGCATCGATCGCTTCCACATTAAATTTACTGCAGCGCTCCGTCACAGCCTGACGAATCGCTTCTTTATCAAAATCCAGAACAACGGGGTAATTCTTTCCTTTATTCTGCAGATCCTTTTCCGCCTTATAACGCGCTACAATATTTCCCTTTTTTCCAAGGGACACTGCTTCCGAAACAAGCTCCGGGTTTTTCCAGGAAATTCCCAGCTCAGAAAGGCTGATAGATACACTCTGTCCATCCTGCGCCTGCAGCTGCACCTGCGCCTGCCCAAGTTCGTTCACATAGCTCTGAACCGCCCCCTGCGCCTGTTCCTGTGTCATCCCGGAAAGATCCATGCCATCTGCCGAAATCCCGGTCTGGATGGTATCGTTCGGCGCTGCGTATACAGTCTTTCCTGCCGCCGCCGTGCACGCAAACACGCACACCAGCATGGCTGCCGTCATCAGTACGGTTTTCATTCGATTCATTTTAAAATTCCTTTCTATGCCGCTTATAAAAACGACAGCAATGTAGGAACAATCATCGCCAGCACCAGAATAAGGATGATGATCGACGATATAATTTTCTGTGTCTTTTTCTTTCTGAAATTCATGCTCTGCTCCTTTATCCGCAAACTGCCTTATAACATCTGACAAATAGCATTAAAGCACCATCTTCCATGGCTGCGCTTCCACACATTATAAAGCACTTCCCTCACTTTTGCAAGCTTCCATATGCCGCAAGAATCCGGTCGATCTGACGGCTTGCCTCGTTTTTCGTCAGCATGGAAACGTCGTAATCCGGCGTCAGCTGATGCAGCGCAAGAAGCTTTGTCAGACGTTCCTTCTGTGCCTTCGTCGCAGGCGATTCGCGTTTTACCTTGCAAATCAACGGAACCGGCTCAAAATCCTTTGCCCGGTCCGGGTCTGTTCCATAAAGCTCCAGCAATTTTTCATATAAAATATGCGTTGCCCTCGCGTCCTCCAGCGCCCGATGCGCCTGAATCGGAATTTCGAAATGTTCGCACAGGGCGGATAGTCTTCTGCTCGGAAGCTCCGACAAAAACTGTCTGGAAAGCTTCAGGGTATCCACGCCGCTCCGTTCAAAATCCAGCCGCATATTCACCGCCGCACGCTTCAAAAACCCATAATCGAACAAAATCCGATGTCCCACAAGGGGCAGATCTCCGGCAAACTCCAAAAAGGCAGGCAAAACTCTTTCCATCGGCCCTGCCTCATCTACCTGCTCCTGTAAAATCCCGGTCAGCTCTGTGATATGCGCAGGCAATATGCGCCCCGGATTGACAAAGGATGTAAAGCTTCCGACAATCTGTCCGTCCCGGACGCGCACTGCCCCGATTTCTATTATTTTATCCTGCTTCGGCGCAAGCCCGGTCGTTTCCACATCTACGCTCACATATTCTTTCACTTCTTTTTCCTGCTCTCCTTTTTTTGACGGCTCTGATAATCCTTACACCATTCCGTCAGAAAACATTCCCCGCATTTCGGCGTCGGTGCCTTGCAGATGGTCCGCCCCAGCGTAATGATCTGAATATTGTACAAAATCCAATGATCCTTCGGTAATACCTTCATCAGCTCATATTCCACTTTTTCCGGGTCATCCTCTTTTGTCAGCCCCAGCTTTTTGGAAATCCGCTTCACATGGGTATCCACCACAACGCTTGGTTCGTGGAAAATATTGCCGCGGATAACATTTGCCGTCTTGCGTCCGACTCCCGGCAGCGCCGTCAGCTCCTCCAGCCCGGAGGGAACCTCGCCGCCATGCAGTGCCATCAGCCTCTGACAGCAGGCAATGATATTTTTCGCTTTATTATGATAAAAACCGGTCGGACGGATATCCTGCTCCAGCTCTTTTAAATCCGCCTCCGCAAAGGCTTCGACCGACGGATATTTCACAAACAGATCTTTCGTGACAATATTGACTCTGGCATCTGTGCACTGCGCGCTCAGCATCGTCGCGATCAAAAGCTGCCAGGCGTTTTCATGGTTGAGGTAGCAGATATATTCTCTCCCGTAGTGGGCGTCGAGTTGATCCAAAATGGCTTTCGTGTGTGCGTTCAATCGGCGGCCCCCTTTCCTGTCGCAGCGACTGCTTCTGCGTCCGCGGCGGTCGCCTGTCCGGCTGTCGGTTTTGCGTCCGCAGCGGTCGGCAGCTCTACCACCGCTGTTCTCGCATTGTCCGTCAGGCGATCCCGGTTCTGATAATCGAATAAAATTGCCGTTTTCGTCTCCGGAACCTCGCCTCTTTTCAACATACTGATCAGCTCCCACGCCTTTTTCTGTACCGGCCAGGAAAATACCTCCAGATGGGTCATGCGCTGCAGCTGCTTTGCGTGATATTCCTCATACCCCGGCAGGTATGCGCGGTTTTTCTCTTCTTCCTGATAAAACTCGACGATCTGATCATGATACGGTTTTTCGTCCAATGCAAATGCCGGGCGGCTCTTCGCATTTTCCCGCAGATACAGATCATACACCGCCAGTTCCCGGTATAACTCCATCCCATCCGGGTCTTCCTGCTGTGCAAACTCCAAAAGCACCTGGTAGCGGTAAGCTCTGGCAGGCGTATGGACAAAATATCCTTTTTCATGATAAAAATCAGCCAATTTGTCATACATTGCAAAGGGATTTTCAAAGCGGCTCTGCAGAACCGGAATCAAATGTGTGAACTGATTGCTGTTATAATACAGCTCCACCATTTCCTCCACCCGTTTTAACCGGATGATATCCCCATAGCTCAGCCATTTTGTATACAAGACCTCATAGGGCGGACAGTTCTGGTACACGATCCCATAGGTCTGTGCCATTTCTTCCAGATAGGAGCCTTTTAATACCTTCAGAAACCCGAGCTGCAGCTGCTGCGGTCTCATGCTGTATACATCATTAAAGGACCGGATAAAGCTTCCCATATCTTCATAAGGAAGTCCTGCGATCAGATCCAGGTGCACATGAATATTATATTCGGAATGGATCCGTACCACTGCATGCCGCAGCTTATCCAGATTTGTATGCCGTCTGACCGCTTCAAGGGTTTGCAGATTCGTGGACTGCACACCGATTTCCAGCTGAACCAGACCGGGGCGCATTTTTGCCAGAAGCGCCAGCTCTTCTCCGTTCAGCAGATCTGCCGAGATCTCAAAATGGAAATTCGTAATTCCATTATCGTGCTCTTGAATATATTTCCAGATTTCCATTGCGTGCTGATGATTACAGTTGAAGGTTCTGTCAATAAATTTCACCTGCGGAACCTTTTGATCAAGGAAAAACTGCAGCTCCTCCTTCACCAGTGCCAGATCTCTCAGGCGTACCCGTTTGTCAATCGAGGACAGACAGTAACCGCACCGAAACGGACATCCGCGGCTCGATTCATAATAAACGATCCGATTGGCAAAATCCTTCATATCCTTATAAAAAAACGGGATCTCACTGATATTGGTCAGGGAGCGCTCCTTTGTCCGTACAAGCTCCCCGGTGATCGGATCTCGATAAACAATACCTGCAATACTGTCCAGTCCGGCCTGTTTGATTGCTCCCGGCCAGAATGCCACAATCTGCAGCTGCTGCTGTTCCGAATACCGTCCGCTGCTCTTTTTTTCGTAAAAGGTCAAAAGCTCTGAAAACGTCACCTCGCCCTCGCCGACCATGATGCCGGTCAAAAACGGGAATTGCTCCAGAACCTCCTCCGCATGATAGGATACCTCCGGACCGCCCAGCCAGATGGGCAGCTCAGGACGCACCTGATGCAGCTCGGAAATGACCTCCTGCATCATTTTCCAATTCCAGATATAACAGGAAAAAGCCACTGCCTCCGGCTTTCTCTCATAAAGATCAGCGAGGATTTCCTCCACCGTCTGATTGATCGTATACTCGGCAAGCTCCACCTGTGCCGCGGCCTCCGGATGGTATTTTTCCGCATAGGCCCGCAGACTGTAAAGCGCCGGATTGGAATGAATATATTTTGCGTTCAGTGCCGCCAGTAAAAACTTCATCTATAAAACCTTCTTTCGTCAAATGCCTGTTTGATTTCGGTAAACATAATACCACAAATCCGTTTGCTGTGCATCAACATCCACAACAAAATGCACGCGCTGCAAGCGTTCCGTTCCCATGAAAAAAAGGGCTTGCCGCACGTTAGTACGACAGCCCTTTCCTTTCGCTTGTGTTTATTATACCTGCTGCAGGTCTTTCTATATAGTGCACAGTGCACAACAATATATCGTGAGCATAGCTCACTCAATAGCTTCGCCGTTCGCGATGAGCAGGCTTCGCCTGTTCCCGCTCTCTTGCGCTCATTATATCACGAGCCCGCGCTGACGCGCTTTATCGCCTGCTACGCAGGCTGCTCGTTCTCTAATGGCACAAGAAAAACAAATGCCGCCTTCGGCGTCGCTTGTTTTTCTTTTGTGCTCATTATATCACATTTGCAGACTTGTGCACAAAGTCATGCATTTAAGCGGTCAATAAACCGTTCAAATCCTTTTCTTCCGTCCTCCGTGCATTTATAAACGCCTGCGTCTTCCAGAACCTGCATGAACACCAGTCCAATCTCCTGCTGCACAATTTCATGAATATTTTCGGCATTTACCTCGCTGTGTCTGGTCAAAAATTCCTCCGCCCAGTCCGCGTGAGCTGCAAGCACCTCGTTTTGCCGAAGATCAGCCCCGCAAAGGATCGCTTCTTCCAGCTCTGCCATCTCTTTTTTCAGACGGGCAGGAAGCACTGCAAGTCCCATTACTTCGATCAAACCGATGTTTTCCTTTTTGATGTGGTGCAGGTTTGCATGGGGATGGAACACACCAAGGGGATGCTCTTTCGTGGTGATATTATTGCGCAGAACCAGATCCAGCTCATAATGATCGCCACGTTTTCTAGCGATAGGAGTGATCGTGTTGTGCTTCTCCCCCTCTGTCTCTGCAAAGATAAAGGAGGCCTCATCACTGTAGCTGTGCCATGCATCCAGGATCACATCCGCCAGGGCGATCAGCCGCTCTGTATCCGGACCGGAAATTCGGATTACGGACATCGGCCAGTTTACAATTCCTGCCTGTACATCTTCAAAGCCTTTGACCGTAAAGCTTTTTTCGACCGGTGCTTTTGCCATCGGGAACTCATATCTGCCGCCCTGAAAATGATCATGGCTCAAAATCGAACCGCCGACGATCGGCAGATCCGCATTGGAGCCGAGCATATAATGAGGAAACTGTTTTACAAAGTCAAACAGCTTCACAAAGGTATTATGCTCGATTTTCATCGGCGTGTGCTGGCCGTTAAACACGATGCAGTGCTCATTATAATACACATAGGGAGAATACTGAAATCCCCATCTGCTGCCGTTGATCGTCAACGGAATGATCCGGTGATTCTGACGCGCCGGATGATTGATACGACCTGCATAACCCTCGTTTTCCACACAAAGCAGACATTTCGGATAACCGCCCTGCTTTGCCAGCCTTGCCGCCGCAATCGCTTTGGGGTCTTTTTCCGGCTTGGACAGATTGATCGTAATATCCAGATCGCCGTATTTCGTTGGCGTTACCCACTTTTCATCCCTGCAAACACGGTATCTTCGAATATAGTCCGTGTCCTGACTGAATTTATAAAAGAAATCCGTCGCTGCTTCCGGGGACTTTTCATATTCCTCATGAAACCTGCGGATGATCTCGCTGGGACGCCCTACCAGACAGCTCATGATCTTTGTGTCAAACAGATCCCGATAAACGATACCATCCTCCTGCAGGATCCCGTTTTCCACCGCATAATCCATCATTTCCGTCAGAAGATCCGGCAGCCTTTTGACCGCCTCTTCTTCTGTCTGTTCTATCTTTTCCCCGAATCCATAGGGATAATCTTCTATCTGGAACAGCTCCAGCAGCCGGTTTGTCGTATAAATTTCATCCTCTGCAGACACCAGACCTGTCAAAAGTCCATACTGCACCAGTTCACGGATTTTATCCTGAATCATTGCCCTGATTGCCTGCCTTTCTTATAATACTACCGGACCGTCACCGATCTCTACCACATAAAAATCTGCCGCGTAACCGATTTTTTCCAGATAAGCCTTTCCAACCTGCTCCTGAAAGGCCTCGATTGCTTCATCCTTTACGATGCTGACCGTACAGCCTCCAAAGCCAGCACCGGTCATTCTGGAACCGATGACACCGTCTACCTTCCAGGCTTCCTCTACCAGCGTATCCAGCTCAATGCCGGTTACTTCATAATCATCCCGCAGGGAAACGTGGGACGCATTCATCAGCTTGCCAAACTCTGTGATATCGTTCGCTTTCAGCGCTGCAACTGCCTTGATCGTGCGCTGATTCTCATAAACCGCATGCCGCGCACGCTTTACTCTGACGGGATCCTTGATGGCGGACTTGTAGGTTTCAAACTGCTCCTCCGACAGATCCCCCAGCGACTCGATGCCGATCACCTGCTGCAGCTCTGCCAGAGCCGCTTCGCACTCACTTCTTCTTTCATTATATTTAGAATCGCCCAGACCGCGCTTTTTGTTGCTGCAGGAAATCACAAGCTTCGCACCCTCCAGCTGAATCGGCGCATACTCAAATTCCATCGTCGCAGTATCCAGGAAAATCGCATGATCCTTTTTGCCCATCGCGATTGCGAACTGATCCATAATGCCGCAGTTTACACCGTTAAACTTGTTCTCGGAAAACTGACCGATCAGCGCCAGATCCTGATTGGAAACCTCAAAACCATACTGATCGCGCAGGATATAGCCTGTCAAAACCTCGACCGATGCGGAAGAAGACAGCCCGGAGCCGTTCGGAATATTGCCAAACAGCAGCAAATCCATACCGTTTGTCACTTCCATCCCCTTCTCGCCAAATGCCCACATCACGCCCTTGGGATAATTCGTCCAGTCCGCTTCCTTCTCCGGCTTCAAGCCCTCAACGCTCGACTCGATCACACCCAGCTGCTCGAAATTCATCGAATAAAACCGCAGCTTCTTATCTTCACGCCTGCGTGCCACACCATAAGTACCGATCGTCAGCGCACACGGAAAAACATGACCACCGTTATAGTCGGTATGTTCTCCGATCAGATTCACTCTGCCCGGCGCAAAATAAACCTTCGCACCGTCTGTTCCTCCAAAAAGTTCCCCAAATTTTGCTAAAAGCTGATCTTTCATCATAACCTCCCATTCCGCAGGCGCTTCGCGCCGGAGGAACCGCGAGCAGAACATCCGGTTCTGCTCTGCGATCATGGCTGCTTTGTGACGCCTGCGGCACAAACAGCCGTTTGAAGAATAAGCGACCACGCTTATTCTTCAAACTGACCTCCCATAAAATAATCTCAAACACAGGGCTCTCGCCCCTCCTGTAATTATCATACCATACCCCCTCCGTCCTGCCACCCCAAATTGTTAACAAGAACAGTGAAAATGTTGCATAACAATGAGCAGTGCCACCGGAAGGAAAACGACGGATGCGGGGAGCTTGCTCACCGGCAGACGCCGGATTCCTTCCGGTGATGCGGCGAATGCCGCCAATCCGGTGAATGCGCAGCATTTACCGGATTGCAGCACTGCGGACTCCCCCGCTCCCCAAGCCCTCTCAACACCCTCTCTGCCTACACTGCCCCGTCAGGCAACGCCTGACGTACTTCCCCAGCACCCATCCGCCCTCACTCCCCTTTTACCCCTCCGCCTGCCACCGCCCCGTCAGACCCCGTCTGACGTTTTCCCGCCACAACCTGCCTCCCTCACTTTTTGTAGTATAAAAAATCGCCACCCGTTTCCGAATGACGACTTTTCATCCACTATTTTTTTAACAGCCATCCAAAACATGATCCCCACACTCACCCAAACCATTACTTTTCCTTTTCTACTTTATTCCGGATTTCATCCAGATATTTCCCCAAAAATCCCGGCATATTCACTCCCAGCCGTTGAATATTTCAAAACTTACTCCGTCTCCGTTCTTCACCCGATAAGTCAGCTCCCCTAATTGACTCATTGGCTTTCCTTTATAGAAAAAAGAAGAAAAACCAATTTTTGTAAACTAACTTTCGGTTTTTAATATATTATGAAAATTCTTGTTTTGCATTTAATAATGTGCAATAATGGCTTGAAAACCTTTTATCCGTTAGTCGTCATGAAAATAACTTTTTTCTGTTATTTATTATTGATTACAAAATCCGAATTCAAAACCGGAAACAACTGGTGAACAAATATGAATCCTAAAAGAAAAATCATTTTGAGCTGCATACTAATCACTTTAATAAATATAACAACTCTTCTTTGTACCTATCTTCCCTTATCAGTCGAACAACGCATACCTTTCAATTTGCAACTGAGATTATTATCCGCTGCTCTTTTTTACTTCTTTCAACTTTACCTTTTATACCATGTTGCAAAATCATCCAGTAAAGCCATATACATTTTTCCATTCCATTGGATGATTGAATTATGGCGCAATTTAGCCTATGTTGGTTTTTGCTCGGTAACTCAACCTCCTAAACTTTATAGAATTTCTTCACTAGTTTGGATGGGAGACTTTTTTCCCTGTACCTACACTCCTTATATATTGATCCCTCATTCCCCTGTTCCATTACATCTAACCCTTGAAGTGATCATCAAAATATGTATCTGTGTGATAGCTATTCTATTCTCAATACAGACAATTCTGCAAAGAAACACAAAAAGAAACTGCTTCGAAACAGCTGTATAATCAACTATTTTGAAACAGTTCAATTGGAGACAAAATGAATCATTCAAAACAAATTTTATGGCATATCATTTTAATTTCACTGATGAATGCAATGACTTACATTTACTTTGGTACTTATATTTGGTTATATACTCCTCTCTTTTGCTCAACGCTATTTGCAATTATTTACTATTCTTTACAACTTTCACTTTTATATCACATTGCAAAATCGTCAAGCAAACTAATTTATTTTTCCCCCTTTTATTGGTTTGCCGGAATTTTCCGAATTTTATGTATTGCATTTTCACAAGGGAACATCCTTCCTACGCTTATCGAAAAAATTTTTTACATTTTTAAGCCTCTTTGGTATGCTGGATGTTTACCTGGAACTTTTTTGCCTGAATTAGTAATAAAAAAATTCCCTTATTACATTAGCTATGAGACAATCATAAAATTATTTATCAGTTTCAGTGCTTTCATATTCTCCAGTTATGCTGCTATACAGAAATATAGAAAGGGGCGTGTGAAAAAATGAGAAATCATTTTTTACACGCTCTTTTAGACTAAAAAATTATAAACGAAGTAGTCTCTAAAAGCGCATTTACCAACCTGCAAGCCCTATGGTGCTTCATCTGTCGAAGGATAGACCCTGACTTCCGGTATTGTGGTTTTTTTCGTCCGAAGAAGACCTGCAATTGTCCCATTCTCCCTCTGATACAGATCCATCTCCGAAATCACAAGAAGCTCTCTTCCATCCCGGATGATTTTCTGTGCATGAAGCGCTTTTTCTTCAGAAAGTGTGAGTATCGTGATAGGAGAAGCATCTCCGGTGCAGACCATCACGGCGGCATGAAGCCTCATGCATCATACCGGCATCCGCACATTCTCTACTTACTTATTTAAGGCTCACACCTCAACAACCATTCCGTCCAGCTTCTGCGAAAAGCCATCCTCAAACACCATTACCACCAGTCCCTGAAATTCTTCCAAAACATGCTCCACCAGAAATCTTGCCGTTGCAGAATCCACCCGATCCGCCACACCATCCAGAAACAGCACATCCGCATCCTGATAAAGTCCCCGTGCGATCCCGACTCTTTTTCTCTGCCCACCGGACAGGTTCTCTCCCTTTTTTCCACACCGCTTGAGCAGTCCATCCTCAAAGGTTTTCACATCCTCGACCAGAGCTGTTTTCTCCAGAATGCCATTCATTTTTACATCCTCAATCCGCCCTCCCATAGAAATATTTTCCAAAAGAGAGTCATCGAATAAAACCGGCTCACTCGGTACATAGACGCATTTTTTATCCTTCAATTCTCTGTCGCATACGGAAAATAATGTGCGCAGCGCTTCGCTGCTCTTTTCGCCTTTTAAAATCACGATTCCTTTTTCCGCCGCATGGAACGTTTTCTTTCCACCGCCTGCACAGATTAAAAAATCATATCCGTCTTTTTCCCTGACAAAGCCTGCACCATCTGTCTCCTGAAGCAAAAATCCAAGGCGTTCCAGCGATGCGTTGGTCTGTTTCTTTCTTTTTACCAGATTTCCGATCGCATCCGGCAGATATGCCAGAAACGCATAGTAATAGCCAAACATGACAAATTCGCCAACCGAAAAGATTCCGTTCATCATAAACGGCAATGCAATCAGTAAAATAATGCCCAATGCCATATTCGAAGAATTGCCGGAAATACTGCCCAGCAGGCTGTCAAAAATTCTGTCCCGGATCTCGCTTTTCGATCTCTCCTGACATTTTCTCTCATACGCGGAAATCACCCGTTCCCGGTTTCCGATCATATAAAAATACTCGGTGTTTTCAAAAAAGTTATTCAGAAAACTCGTCACTTCTTTTGTGTTTTTCCGGGAATTCGTCCGGTATAAGAAAATTTTCTTGCCAAGAACTTTTACCAGAAAAACCGTCAAAGCGGTCGGGAACAGGCTTACAGCTGCAAAGATCGGGTTGATAAAAAACATCACGATTAATATCGAAACGGATAATACGATTTTGGGAACCTGATAGTAAAATTCCAAAAAGAAATTTACGACGTCCTCGCATTCATTCCGGTAATAATTTAAAACTGCACCGTCTGTCTCCCGCGCCGGATTCAGCGATTCCCTCAACACATAGTTTAACAATACACTTTTTACGTTGTATCTCGCCTTGGTTTTCCATTTTTCCACAAAAGCGGAATTGACCTGTTTTACACAATTGATGATCAGTGGAACCATCACGTTGATCAAGATTAAAATGTTCAGGGAATAGATTCCAAGTGTGACGTCTTTTCCTTCAATCACGTTAAAAATGTCTTTTTTTGCAATACCGCTCATTAAAAAACTGAACGTATAAGTGATCGTTTCGACCGCTATCACAAGTAGTCCAAAAGCCTTTATGTCTTTCGTGAAAGCCCGATATAGTTCTCTCTTTTTCATTTTCATAATTTGTCCCTCTCGATTCTCAGCAGGTTTCTACCTGTATCCGACTTTCTTCCATATGTATCTTTTTGTGGAATTTCAAGGCACTCCTGTTTTTATGGGACACCATGATAATCGTAGAATCCGTAAATTCCTTTTCAAGGAGCGTATCAATCGTCGTGAGGATTTTATCGTCTATGGAAGCGTCGAATTCATCGACCAGCAAAATACGGGGCTTTGCAATTAATGCTGCCGTCCATGCCAAAATCTGCGCCTCATTTACCGTAAAATCTTCCGGTCTGATGGTATCTTCCAGACCGATTTTCGTCTCTTCCATCCACTGATCCATATGGGTGATTTTCAGCGCCAGCTCAACTGACTGCTTTTCGTAATTGTCGTAAAACCGCACCAGATTGTTCAGCAGCGTATCTTCGATAATCGGATAAAACTGGGAAATATAGAAAACATTTTCCACATATTTTCTCCGGTTAAACTCCCGGATTTCTTTTCCACCGATCAGAATTTTGCCGCAGTCCGGTACATACAGTCCTGCAATCAGATGCAAAATAGTGCTCTTTCCGCAGCCTGTCCTTCCCTCGATCAGCACATTTTCATTCGAGCCGATCGTAAACGATATATCTGACAAAACCCTCGACTGATTGTAGCCAAAAGAAACGCCAGAAAACTCAATTTCATTGCCGCTAAATTCTGCAGCTTCTTCGTTTTGATCCTCCTGGGATTCCATTTCAAATATGGAATTCACTCTTTTTAGAGCAGCAAGCGACATCGGCATCTGCGCAAACTGATATTTTAAATGAAAAAACGGCATGTTCAATAAGCCGACATAACTCGTCAGCAAATACAGTTCTCCAATTGACAATCTGCCACGATTTAACAGCTGGACTCCGATCAGCAGTGCAATGCCTTCCGCAACATTTAGCAGGGAGAAAAACACCGTCGCCGGCAAATTTCCCCAAAAGGACGCCTTTACCTGTTTTTGCTCAAACTCTGCAAAATCCTTATGGAACCGCTCATGGATATAATCTTCTTTGCCAATTCCTTTTACATCTGCCGCAGCATACACATCTTCGGAAAACCCTCCAAACAGCTTTGTTTCACTCACTCGCGCATCGTTCCATAATGCAGAAAGGCTCTTCTGGGTTCCGATAAAAATGACAAATATCAGAACCGCTATCACACAAAAAATTCCGCCGAGAATCAGCGACTTTGTCAGGAATACAACCAGGATTCCCACTATCATAAATGAGCTGCTCATGATGTCGATCAGCATATTGGAAAAGAATCCAACCATAACGTTGACGTCGCCTTCGATCTTCTCAAAAAAGTCTCCGGTTTTCGACATTTTATGCTGGGAGACAGAAAACTGGAATAATTTTTTCAACAACTCTTTCCGGATTTCATCGCAGACGCTCCTGCCCATTTTTTCGCTTAAATAAGAATTTAAAACTGTTGCAAATCCTTTTACGACCACAACTGCCAAAAAGAACAGAATAAATGCAACAAGCCATGTAATTGTCTGTTTCCCCAGACCGTCTATGATCTTGCTGAGTATGCCTGGCAGCCCCAAAGAGATCACTGTCTCCAAAATCAGCGAAATTAAAATGCCAAAAACAAACCGTTTCCTGGTTCGAAAGATCTGCAATAATGTGTCACTCAATATTTTCTTTTTCATTGTAGTTTACCCCTATTATTACCCTGTTGATAGATTTCTCTTTTTCAAACAATAGAATGCAATACAAACTCCCGATGCTTTGATACTCACCCTTCCAATCTATAACTCGCTCTGCGCGAACGTACTGTTGTCACCAATCAACTGCCTGCGCGAATTATCTGCCTCCCCACACGCACAGTTCGTCATAAAATATATCTTATATCGATTGTACCATACTTTTTCGGGGTTGCAAATAATCTCGTCGAAATTAGCAGCCTGCTCGTAAAAATTGGTAAAAATAGGGGGCGAGTTCCGCGAACATTCTATTGTTATGAAGGGAATTTTCCGCCTGCAAAGCAATAGAATGCACGCTCTGCGAGCATTCTATTGTCATGAATAAAAAATACCGATACATCATGCGACTTTTTTGCACGGTGTACCGGTATCTATACATTTTTCCCAGCTTCAAAATTAACTATACTTAATTTCCAATCCGCTGTTGCTCTGCGATTTTGACTGCATTCCTTTATTCTTTTACTCTTCTGTAGTTTGCAGCCATTTTTTCACTGTTTCCACGTCAAAATCAATCAGCTCCGCGATTTCTTCCGGTGAACGCCCTTTTTTGCCCATTCTGAAAGCAGTTATTTTTGCCTGTTCTTCGCGTCCTTCCGCGTAGCTCTCATTTCTCAAATCTTCCATAACCTTGCACATTTCATTCACTCCTTTCGGATTCTCTTTCAGATACCGCGTCTTTTCCGCCAATAGGTCAAAATACATATCTTCCGCATCCGTACAATTAAAATCGTGCATCAGCTTGCCCAAATCCGAATCGCCGCGGTATTCGCCATTTACATACAAAATGTGTGTTCCATCCTCAAACGGCTGGTTCAGCGTAAGGTTCATATTCTGAATCACATACATTGGCTTCCCTGCCTTATAATAATCTTTTTCCGTGATAAAGATCACATAAGTATCCGGCAAGTCTCTGTAATCCTGCTTTTCATCGAGATTTTCCACGTCCATCACGCTGGAATGGTATCTCGCACGATGCGGATCGGCTCCATTATCCGACCGTTGAACCTCCATATCGTATTTTTTCCCTGTACTGTCCTCTGCATACGCATCCAGGCAAATCGACCTTGCTCCGGTCACCCGCTTTAAATCCGCCTGTGTTTCACACTTTAACAGTGTCAGATCCTTTTTCCCGGTAATAATCCGAAGAACCAGTTCTGCCAGTGGGAGATTATCTTCGAAAAGTCCCCGCATGAATGTATCGTCAATCGGTCGGAAACTACGCAGACGCTCAAGATCTTCCTGATGCCGTTTTTCTCTTTTTTTATCTTCCGTTTCACTCATATGCTATCCTTTCCGATTCTGCGGATAGCCTAAAGCCTTTCTTTGCTTTTATCCTACCACAGAACCCTTGCTTTATCAATCCTCATTACTACCATATAATACACTATCATTATTGATAATTATAAAAGCACATCACCTCTCCTTTTCTCAGGGCCAAGCGGAGCCGACGCTTCCTATCCTATTCCGTCCGATTCAGATACCCGTCAGCTCCCGCCTGTTTCTGTCGTTTCTCCAGTCCGATGCAATTTTTCTTTTCCACTGAAAAACGAAACCCTTATTCCGATTTTCCGCCAGCCTGTACAATCAGAAAGTTCATGGTCTCTAAAATCCGCTTCCGATCTGCCCTCGACAACTCCTCCAGCTTTTTGGAAAGAGCGTTCGCTTCCGCGATAAAGCCGAAATCCAGTTCGTCCTGCAGAAGTTCATCTGCTGAAACGCCAAGCTGATTTGCGATCGCCACAAAATTCTGCAGTCTGGGCATTTTGATGCCCCGTTCAATACTGGAAATCGTCTCTATGCTGACTCCGATTTTTTCCGCAAGCTGCTCCTGTGTAAATCCACGCTTCTCCCTGCACCGTTTAATCTGCTCCCCAAGCATATACTTTTCCCTTCCCCTTATCGTTATAGTCTCGTACTGATAGTATGGGTAAAGTATAGGTTTCCTATCTGTTCCGCTCCACGAGCCCTTAGTTCTACTTAAGAACTTTCAGTTCTATTTTTGGAAATTTTTCAACCAAATTTGTTAAAAATAATGGTATGGTAGAGTAAATTTAAAACTCCCTGAAACTTTTTTCCCGCCTACAACGTCTAATCCTCAGAACAACAAAAGAAGGAGGCGAATTTCTTCGTGATATCATTATCCAGAAAAACAAAAGAAAAAGCGGTAGAAGATCTGCTTTTGCAAAATTACGATCAATATTACCGGCTCGCTTACAGCTATGTCCACAACGAAGCAGACGCAGGAGATATCGTCCAGAACGGCGCATATAAAGCTATCCGAAGCAGCTCTGACTTAAAAGAGGTCCGTTATGCAGCCACTTGGCTGTATCGAATCATGCTCAACGAGATTTTTTCTTTCTGTAAGCAGAAAAAAACGGAGCCGTTGGAAGAAGGAAACGACGAGCTACACTACGAAGACGCTTACGAGAATCTCGATCTGAAACATGCGCTGGAGCTGCTGCCGCCCCGCGACCGCATGATCGTAGAGCTGAAATATTTTGAAGATATGAAGCTGGAAGACATTGCAGCCATCATGGAAGAAAACACAAATACCATCAAAAGCAGACTATACCGCAGTCTCAAAAAACTCCGGTTGTCACTGGACTGACCGCCCGACACAGCTGCCGACCACATTCGAGACCCTTCAGCGTGCAGCAAGTTCAACACCATTCAAGCGGTGGCTCAGCCCCGCCATCACTCTCAGAAAGGATTTTTATTATGGAAAACCGTGAAAAACAGTTACAGGAATTGAAAAAAGAATATCAGGACATCCGCATGTCCGAAGAACAGCTTTTACAGATGAAACAAAAGATCTCTCAGGCAAAGCAGGAGAACAGCCAGCAGGGTTCCAATGCTGCCCACAGCTCTGTCTCCCACAGACGCTCCATCACACGCCGCTGCGGGATCGCCGCCGCTGCAGCTGCTGCAGCTCTGGTCATCTTACCGAACACCTCTGCTTCCGTTGCCTACGCAATGAGCCAGGTTCCTGTGCTCTCCAGGCTTGTTGAAGTCGTTACCTTCCGGGACTATCACTACGAAGATGACCGAAACAGCGCAGACATTCAGGTTCCGGAGGTAACTGTCGCACCGGACACTGACGCGGATACACAAAAATCCTCCGCCGTTTCCGAACAGACGAAGAAAACAGCAGAGGAAATCAATACAGAGATTCAGACCATCACAGACCGCCTGATCGCAGAATTCGAAGAAAGCAAGAAAAACGAAGAAGGCTACCAGAATATGACCGTCAAATCCGAAATTCTGGCGACCACCGATCAGTATTTCACCCTGAAACTGATCTGTTTCCAGTCTGCCGGAAGCGGTGCGGAATGGAACTACTACTACACCATTGACCTTTCCACCGGAAAACGCCTGCAGCTTGCAGATCTTTTCCAGGAGGGCAGTGATTATTTAACCACTATCAGCGACAATATCAAACAGCAGATGAAAGAACAGATGGCGGCAGATGAAAATAAAATCTACTGGCTCGATTCCGATATGCCGGAATGGGATTTTACCTCCATCACAGACAATACTTCCTTCTACTTGAATCAGAACAACGAGGTTGTGGTTTGCTTCAACGAAGGCGATGTTGCACCGATGTCCATGGGCTGCCCGGAATTTGTTATTCCTAACGAGGTGCTCGCCGGAATTCGGAAGTAAGGTCAACGAGGTATGCCGTGCCGCGTGTCACGGTGCTGCGCGATCTGTCTGCGTGTCCGCAACATCCTACGTTTTATCATGCCCGACACACCCGCGCAGCGCTTCCGTCACGGCTCCCCGCCCAGCTCGAGCCTGCCGACTTTGGAGATAAACTCCTCTACCTGTTTTAAGTGCTCCCGGTTGACGCGGTTTTCATCCTGCTGAATCTGCTTCCGATACATCGTCGGGGAAACCCCCTTCATCTGCCGAAACGCCTTGCTGAACACAAGCGGATCCTGATATCCGCAAGACAATGCGATGCTTTCCACCGGCAGATGCGGCACCATCAGCATTTCCGCAGCCTTTGTCAGCCGATACGCCGCCAAAAACTGCTGCGGGGACATACCGAGAGATTTCTGAAACAGAGTATATAGATAACTGCGGTTGACACAGACATAATCCGCCACGTCCGTCACCCGGATCGGGTTGCAGTAGTTACGCTGAATAAATTCCACTGCCCGGCGGACATACTGGTTCGCCCGATCCGTTTCCTCCCGCCTTTCCTCCGGCATACTCTGCGCCACAACCGACAGAAAAATATGCAGCAAACCGTTTCGGCGCAGCTCGTTTGCAACACCGACCGTATTATGATCCATCATGTCCCGGACAATGCTGTAAAGCTCGTCCGACTGCTCCGAATGAAACACCGGGTGCCGCGGGGAAATCCCCATGCTTTTGACATATTCTTCCGCGCGCTCGCCCGCAAAGCCGACCCAGATGTACATCCACGGATCTTTTTCATCCGCCTGATAAAAGCTCATCTGCCCCGGCTCGATCAAAAATCCGCAGCCTGCTTCCAGCGGATATTCCTCGCCCTCCATTTTGAAAATCCCCCTGCCGTTTAATACATAATGAATCAGATAATGCGGCTTCATCGCCGGTCCGAAGCAGTGCAGGGGTTCTGTCCGGGAACACCCGCAGCAAGTCATGAAAAGCTCTCCGCCGGGCTGTCCCCCAAATTCCAGTTTATATGCTTTTTCCATACTGATCTCCATTTTGCAGGCGCTTTGCGCTAAAATCCCACACAATTCACTGGGACTCTACACGCCTGCGGTACATAACTGCCAGCAATCCACAGTTGCTTTACAGGCACTTTACTCCCGATACCCCGTCTGCAGATTCACAAGATTTTCAATCAGCTGCCCTGCAAAATACCGTTCCAGATTGTCTGCAAACAGTCCGACGATCTTTTCCAGCGTCTCCGGGAGGGAAAACCCTCCGGAAACATGCGGCGTAATCAAGAGATTCGGCGCATTCCAGAGCCGATGGTCTGCCGGAAGCGGCTCCGGATCTGTGACGTCCAGCGCGGCTCCCGCGATTTTTCCCGTATACAGCGCATCCGCAAGGGCATCCGTATCGATCGCCGTTCCCCGTCCGACGTTTAAAACAACCGCATTGTCCGACAACAACGCAATCCGTTCACGGCTCAGCACATGATACGTCGATGCATTGCCCGGCAGGCTCATCGCCACGATATCCGCCTTTGGAAGCAGTTCTTCCAGACTGTCCATGCCGTACATACCCTCCATCCATTCCGGGCAGTCGCTCTTTTTAGAAACTCTTCTGCGAATTCCGCTCACCCGACAGCCAAGTGCATTCATCTTTCTGCCGAACGTCATTCCGATATCACCGCAGCCGATCACCAGTACATTCGATCTTTCGATTACTTTTACATGCCCTTCCGAATGCCAGCAATGTGCTTTCTGGTTGTCCCAATACAGCAGCAATTTTTTCCGCAAGGCAAACAGACAACCGATCATATGCTCCGAAATCGCCATTCCATAAGCACCCGTCGCATTCGCAAGCTGTGCACCCTCCGGCAGAAGCCCCGGTTCACAATAGCCTTCCGTCCCGGCATTATTCAACTGAATCCATTTGAGGTTTTCACACTTTTTTAACTGCAAAGGACTCTGCAAATTGCCAAGGATAATGTCCGCGCGCCGCAGCTGTTCTTCTGTCACCTCCGGCTTTTCCGTAAAGAAAAACTTCTGTCCCGGCGCAGCCTGCAAAAGCTGTTGCTTTTCTTCCTCCGTCACTGGCGGCGTGACCAGAATACAGAGTCTTTCCCGCTTCCGCACCTCTGGAAGCAGCATCTGCAGCTCTTCCAAATAAATGCAATGCGGAATTTCGTTCTTTTCAACCAGTCTCAGACAGCTTTCAAATTCAAACCAGCGCACTTCCTCCAGTTCTTCTTTCTGCAGGACAAAATCCTCCGGCCTTCGATCCAGCCATAGCGCATAAACGTTGCTGACCTGCCTGTCATGAAATTCCTTTCCATGAAAAACGCCGTCATAGGAAAATCTGCGCTGTCCGCAATAAATCAACTCATTTTCCGAAACACTGCAGCCCAGTTCTTCCTTTAACTCCCGCAGCGCAGACGGGATAAAGTCTACTCCTGCAGGAATATGTCCGGCGCTGGAAATATCGTAACAGCCCGGAAAGGAATCTTTATTCTGACTTCTTTTCTGCAGCAGTACCTCGACTTTTCCTGCCTGTTCCCGCAGGATCCAGACATGAGAGGTACGGTGCCGCAGTCCCTGCTTATGTGCAGCTGTCCGTTCTGCTATTTTCCCGGTCGGTACTCCATTTTCATCTACGATATCCAAATATTCCATACTCTACTGCCCCTGTTTTTTGTCTCTTTCTTTCTATTTTAACGAAATCTATCGCCGTGTCAATCTTATGTAAAGCTCCAGGTCCGGGATAGAAAGCCAACCCGTCCGTCTGTTTTCTCCTATTTCTTAGACACATTTCAAAAACTGGGAAATTTTGCTACACTCTTTCGATTCTGTGAATTGAGGAACCCAATTTCCTGCGATATGATACAGCTACAAAACAAACAGAGGAAAAAATTTCTCATTGTTTCCCGAAAATTCGGGCATCCTTTTACTGACAAATTTGTATTGAAAATCGAAAATGGAGGATTTTATCATGGCAAAGAAACATTCCGGTCTTTCAAAGGCAGCTATCCTCGCAGCAGGCGTCGGCGCAGCGGCATTTGCAGCAAAAAAACATACAGACCATCTTGCAGAGGAAGGTCAGACCTTATCCGGTGAGATTAAAGAAGCAGTCGCAAAAACCGCAGAAAAAACCATCAAAATGCCTGCTCCTGACCCGAGCTACCGCAACACAGAGCGGGGCAAATATGAGAAAAACAGCAAGGGCATTTACTACACCAACGGTAACTACGAAGCATTCGCCCGTCCCGAAAAACCCGAAGGCGTTGACAACAAAAATGCTTATCTGGTGGGCAGCGGACTGGCTTCTCTCGCAGCAGCATGCTTCCTTGTAAGAGACGGTCAGATGCCCGGCTCCCACATCCACATTCTGGAAGCAATGGACGTTGCAGGCGGCGCATGTGACGGTATCTTTGATCCCTCCAGAGGCTATGTAATGCGCGGTGGACGTGAGATGGAAAATCATTTCGAGTGCCTGTGGGATCTGTTCCACAGCATTCCTTCTCTGGAAAAGCCCGGTGCGTCCGTACTGGACGAGTATTACTGGTTAAATAAGCACGATCCCAACTATTCCCTGTGCCGTGCAACCGTAAACCGCGGTGAAGACGCACACACGGACGGCAAGTTCAATTTAAGCCAGAAGGGCTGCATGGAAATCATGAAGCTGTTCCTGACAAAAGATGAAGACCTGTACGACAAGACCATCGAAGACGTATTCGATGACGAGGTATTCAACTCCACCTTCTGGTTATACTGGCGCACCATGTTTGCTTTCGAGAACTGGCACAGCGCACTGGAAATGAAGCTGTACTTCCAGCGTTTCATCCACCACATTGCAGGACTTCCGGATTTCAGTGCCCTGAAATTCACCAAATACAATCAGTATGAATCCCTGATCCTTCCGATGAAGAAATACCTGGAGGACGCAGGCGTACAGTTCCAGTTCAATACCGAGGTTACCAACGTTATCTTTGATTTCCATGACGGCAAAAAGGTTGCAAAAACCATCGAATGCAAGGTAAAGGGGAAAGAGCAGAAAATTGCCTTAACCGAAAACGATCTGGTATTCGTAACAAACGGCAGCTGCACAGAGGGAACGATCTACGGAGATCAGAATCACGCTCCGGTGGGCGATGCAGAGGTTCGCAACAGCGGCGTATGGGATCTGTGGAAAAATATCGCCCGTCAGGATCCTTCCTTTGGTCATCCCGAGAAGTTCTGCTCCGATATTGAAAAGACCAACTGGGAATCTGCAACTGTTACCACTCTGGATGACAAAATCATTCCTTATATTGAGAAAATCTGCCAGAGAGATCCCAGAAGCGGTAAAGTCGTTACCGGCGGTATCGTAAGCTGTCAGGATTCCAGCTGGCTGTTAAGCTGGACCATCAACCGTCAGGGTCAGTTCAAAGAACAGGATAAGAAGCAGGTTTGTGTATGGGTATACAGCCTGTTCACCGACGTTCCCGGCGATTATATCAAGAAGCCCATGAAAGAATGCACCGGTAAGGAAATTACAGAAGAATGGCTGTATCATCTCGGCGTTCCGGTAGAGGAAATTCCGGAGCTGGCAGAGCACAGTGCAGTCTGCGTTCCTACCATGATGCCTTATATTACCGCATTCTTCATGCCCAGAGCAAAGGGTGACCGCCCTGATGTTATCCCGGATGGCTGCGTAAACTTCGCATTCCTGGGTCAGTTTGCGGAAACCCCCAGAGACACTATCTTCACGACAGAATATTCTGTTCGTACTGCTATGGAAGCCGTTTACGGGCTGCTTGGCGTAGACCGTGGTGTTCCGGAGGTATGGGGCAGCGTTTATGATATCCGTGAACTTCTCGACAGCTCCGTAAAGCTGATGGATGGCGTATCTCCGCTGGAGATCGAACTTCCCGGACCGCTCAATAAGCTCAAGAAGCCTCTGTTAAAAGCAATTTCCGGTACAGTGATCGAAAAGCTTCTGCGCGACCATAATATTCTCAAAGAAGGCATGATGTAATTCCATTTCCAAAAGGGGGCAGCGCCTGGGGATTTTCCCGGGCGCTGCCCCTGATTCATGACAATAGAATGCTCGCAGAGCGTGCATTCTATTGTTTTTTATCAATCTGCTTCTGTCCGGACTGCTTCCTTCAGAATCCGCACCATCAGCTCCACACTTCCGACGTGGTATCCGCAGCTTCCGTAAATGCCAGTGCCATCCGGTCTGACAGCTGCCAGAACCGGGAGCTTTTCGGCAAGCCTCATTCTCTTCGCAGTTTCCTGCCAGCCACAGAGGGTACCGGACGCTGTGTCACCAGTCGCGGTGCGCGGTGCGGCGTTGGAATCCGAAGCGCCGCCAGATATATCGTATAAAATTTCTATCTCAGATCCCGCATCCAGCGCCAGCACTTCCTGCAGCGTTTTATGCTGCAGGTCTTTTTCCTGCCGCAGAGCGAAAAGCAGCTGACAGCCAATTCCTTTGGAATTTCCTTTTGCACTCTTTTCCAGTGCCAGAACCTCATTCAGCACATGCTCTGTCGGCTCTGCCCCGATTTCCAGAAATGCCAGAATACTGCGTTTTCCGCTTACCAGCTTTTCCAGGCTGGAAAGCGTTCCATCTGCTCTCTGTAAAACGATATCCCGAAGCAGGCAGCTTTGTATTTCCTCCCGGAGACTGTTGTTTTTGTTTTGCAGCTTCCGGCAGCTCTGGCTTTCATCCGGTACACTGTTTTTTCCCCACGGCATCACACCATCCGTTTTTTCAAAATCCGGCATATAAAGCTCGGTCTGTTTCTCCTTTTCGATCGCAAACAAAAGCTCTGCTGCCTCCTGATCCCCGTTCAATAGCCGTTTTACTGCAATCAGGCGATAAATTCCCACCGGAAGTAAAAGCTCTAACGTTTCCTTTTCAAATACCAGTCCGGCATGATTCATTGTCACGAAATGATCCTTTTCCAGACGCCCCAGCGTCCAGTGCTGCGCATAAATCCATTCTTTTCCCGGAATATTTCGCAGCAGAAGCGTTCCTTTCGAGGCCTGCGCCCTGCTGACCGGTACATGGAATGCGCCGTCCGCCCAGTATTCCGGAAGCATCAGGCTTTTATCCAATCTCGCCGGGATATTCAGGCTTCTGCAAATCGCAATAAACAAAATCGTCCGGGAAACTGCACTGCCCATTTTCAGCTTCAGACAGCCGATCGGCGACGCGCAAAGGGTATCATATTCTTCTTCCGGGATATAGGTAATGTTTTGGTTTACATAATTCCATATCAGCTCTGGATTGGAGGCAAATGCTTCCTGCTCCTGAGCAGTCAGCACACTGCAAATGTAACTTCTGTAAGCGCCGATTTCTTCCAGCCAGATTCTGGGACACAGCAGATCCTGTACATGTATATCTTCCGGCCAGCTGCCGCGCTTTGCTGACAAGTGGTCTTCCAGCACTTCTGCCCGCAGATCTTTATTATCTTTTTTCGTCAGACTGTCCAGCAGCTTTTTGCGATCCGGGTTATCATCCTTTTCCAGAAAAGCTGTCAACTCCTCTGCATTCTCTCCCGCAACGCGCATCCTCTCTTCCTCCTCCGGATGCACTGCAATCGCGTGCCGGGTCAGCTGATCGAAGCGTTCTTCCCGCAGCTTCACTGCATCTGCCAGTCTCCGCGTGCCGCGCGACACTTCTTCCTCACTCAATACACTTTCCCGGACAACGACTTCTTTCGGAGCGCAGAGCTTCGCCAAATGCCATTCGCAGGCAGAGACGCCAGAAAGCGCATCTTTCATTCCCGCTTCCGAATCCTTCAGCACAAGCGTAACAGCGCAATCCTCATCTGCCGCCCCGACGCCGTCCTCTGCCAGATTACAATAACGCTCCACAAACTTTCCCTCTGACCGCGCCTGCAGCCGGATGTCGCCCAGCCCAAGCCTGATCGAAGTCTCGCCCTGTTCGTCGGTTTCCAGCACTGCTGCCGGAAAATATTCCGCCATGTTCAGAATTTCCACCGAAACTTGTGCGTGCGCTGCCGGGGTGTTGTCCTGTTTTCGCACCTGAATCCGGAGCTTGCGTGTCTTTGTATACGAAGCGGTGACATTGTGGCAGACAACCGCGCCGTCCCTGCCGATTACCTCTTCCCGCTTTCCCGCCGCATAATCGCCGAATGTGCGGCTGTGAATCAAAAGCGCCTGTCCGGCAGGTCCTGTAAACCAGCCGCGATCCAGTTTTTCTTCCGGCTCGCAGGCCCCCAGAAAGTGCCATTCTCCATTTACCCAAACCTCGACCCAGGCATGGTTATCGTCGCAGTGCGCCCAACGCGGCGTGTATACCTGACGTGCTGCAAGCCCGACACTGCGCAATGCCGTCACCGTAAAGGTGGATTCTTCTCCGCAGCGTCCTTTTCCGCTCCGGTACATCGTCATCGGCCCCGCCGTTCGGTCATCCGCCATTTCATACGTTGCATGCTCTACGCACCAGTAGTTGATCTCTACCGCTGCCTGATATTCGTCCAGTCCCGCAATTCGGTCTTTTAACTGCTCGTAAAAAAAACTGCGGCAATCGCTGATGTCCTCCGAGTTGATCCGATAATACAGTACGTCGTGGACAAACAGATCCTCCGGCAGCCTCTTGCACCAGTCTATCGTTTTCCGCAGCCAGAGGGCATGGCGCACATAACTCAGAAATATTTCAAACGGATATTCCCCGGCATCCCGCAGCGGCATCGTCCCGTAAAAAAATTTTATCAGCAGGGCCTCTTCCTCGCTGCACAAAGACAAGCCTGCCTCGATTTCGGATATAATCGGCGCAAAATATTTTTTTCTGTTTTCAAAGTGCGTTTCCGCATATATTTTTAATTGTTCTGAAAATTCCATGTTTCCTCTTATTTCCGCGCACGCTTTTTGCGCATACCGAGTTTGTGTCAAGTGCGCGCAGACACAAATCTCGCGATTGAAAAATTTTATTTTTCAATTTTCCTCTGATTTCCATGCACGCTGCACGATCGGATGACCGCCGTATGGTGTCCTTTAAGCCCTAAAAAACGCCCCACAGGTTTTCCTGCGGAGCGCTTCTGTGTAACGTATTCAATCCCACTTTTTGAGGATCGACATCATTTCTGCTGCATTTTTTGCCGGATCCTTAAAAACAGCGGAGCCTGCCACAATCACATTCGCACCGGCCTCCAGCACCAGCTCGACATTTCCTGCACCAACGCCGCCGTCTACCTCCAGCTCGATCTCGCGACCGCTTTTCCGGATCAGCTCTGCGGTCTGGCGGATGCGTTCCGTTGACTCCGGAATATATTTCTGACCGCCAAAGCCAGGCTCGACACTCATAATCAGAATCAGCTCGACTTCATCCAGATATTCCTCCAGCACCTCTACCGGCGTACCGGGCTTGATGCTGATACCAGCCTTACAGCCGCAGCTGTGAATCTGTCGGATGACCTCATGCGCGTCTGCACAGGCTTCCAGATGGATCGTAATAATATCTGCGCCTGCTTTTGCAAACGCTTCCACATGCCGTCCCGGTTCTACGATCATCAGGTGCACGTCCAGAACCATATCGCAGGACTTGCGGATCGACTCCACAACACACATACCATAGGACAGCGCCGGAACGAACATACCGTCCATCACATCGATATGAAGATATTTCGCGCCAGCATTTTTTACCGCTTCAATCTGCTCCCCAAGCCGCATAATATCGGCTGCCAGAATTGACGGAGCCAGAATTTTTTCCATACTTTCCTCCACTTAACGGGTCACAAAATTCTTTACGGTATTGTATACACCGTTCCCGTCAAGACCATATTTTACAAGAAGCTCGCCCGCAGAACCGGACTCGCCGAATACATCCTGAATGCCGATTCTGCATACCTTTGTCGGGCACTCTTCAGACAATGCCTCGCAAACGGCAGAACCAAGGCCGCCGATCACGGAATGTTCTTCCGCCGTCACGACTTTTCCGGTCTTCTTTGCGCTGTTGATGATCAGCTCTTTGTCCAGAGGCTTGATCGTGTGAATATTGATAACCTCTGCGCTGATGCCCTCTGCTGCCAGCTTTTCAGCCGCTTCCAGCGTAGAGCTTACCAAAATACCGGTTGCAACGATCGTCACATCCGTACCCTCGCGCAGCACGATACCTTTTCCCATCTCGAAATGATAACCGGGACGGTCATTGATTACCGGCACTGCAGAACGTCCGAAACGCATATATACAGGGCCAACATATTCGATTGCAGCACGGACACACTCTGCCGCCTCAACCGCATCGGAGGGGTTCATGACAACCATACCCGGAATGGAGCGCATCAGGGCGATATCTTCGTTACACTGATGGCTCGCACCATCCTCGCCGACGGTGATGCCGGCATGGCTTGCGCCGATTTTTACGTTCAAATGAGGATAGCCGATAGAGTTACGGATCTGTTCGTAAGCACGGCCTGTTGCAAACATGGCAAAGGAGCTCGCCACCGGAATTTTTCCAACGAGGGAAAGTCCTGCTGCCACGCCCATCATATTTGCCTCTGCGATACCGCAGTCAAAATGACGGTCAGGAAAGCTCTTTTTAAATACAGCGGTCTTTGTCGCTGCGGCCAGATCTGCGTCCAGCACTACCAGCTCAGGATGTTTCTTTCCCAACTCTACCAGAGTTTCCCCGAAGGCTTCTCTGGTCGCAATCTTCTTTACTTCTGACATAATGCTTCACCGATCCTTTCCAGATCCGCCATTGCGATCTGATACTCTTCATCGTTGGGCGCCTTACCATGCCAGCCAGCCTGATCTTCCATAAAGGAAACACCCTTGCCCTTTACCGTATGGGCAATAATTGCAGTCGGCATGCCCTTTGTGCTGCGCGCTTCTGCAAACGCCTGACGCAGCTGTTCCATATCGTTGCCGTCTGCAACGTCAATTACATGGAAATTGAAAGCGCGGAACTTCTCGTCGATCGGATACGGGGAGCATACGTCCTCGATCTTTCCATCGATCTGCAGACCGTTGTTGTCTACAATAAGCACGAGATTATCCAGCTTATGGAAGCCAGCAAACATCGCAGCTTCCCAAACCTGACCTTCCTGAATCTCGCCATCGCCCAGAAGCGAATATACGCGGAACTTTTCGTCTGTCATTTTTCCGCCCAGTGCCATGCCGACAGCGGCAGAAACACCCTGTCCAAGGGAGCCTGTGGACATATCTACGCCCGGAATCTTATCCAGACAGGGATGTCCCTGCAAATAAGAACCGAGATGACGCAGTGTCTCCAGATCCTCTACCGGGAAAAAGCCTCTATGTGCCAGGGCAGAATACAGACCGGGTGCCGTATGTCCCTTGGAAAGAACAAAACGATCCCGGTCTTCCTTCTTCGGATCTGCCGGATCAATATTCATCTCTTCAAAATAAAGGTAGGTAAAGATATCTGCTGCAGAAAGCGATCCTCCCGGATGACCGGATTTTGCGCCATGTACAGCAGTCAAAACGCCCTTGCGGACTTCATTCGCCACTTTGGCAAGTTCCAAATTATCCATAATTCCTCTCATTCCGCCGCGAAAACGGCCCAAAAATTAACCACTTACTTTACTTTGTATCACATTTTACTATAGACAGTCAACCCATTTACAGGGGGTTTTCTCATATCTTTTCTCAAAACCACATATAAATATGAAAAAATCTGGTGGCGCTTTTTGAAAAATATTTTCCGCAAACGGACTCCTCTGTTTCTATGCACGCTTTTTCTGTGTATTTTTCTGCCCGCAATTTTGCTGTGTTCCCACTGCTTTGACCGGGCTCTTTTCCATAAAATAACAAGTGCATATGTGCAGTCCAGCCTTGAACACGATGCCCTCAGCCTGCACTTTGTCATGGCGTATCCGAATCTGCAAGGGATTCATCTAAAAGACGCTGCGCTTCCGGTTTATTCTAAGGAAGCTTCCGAGGCTTCTGCCGCCTCCCGGCAGAAATTTTTATCCGTGCTCTCCTTTCTCGATTCGAAAAAATTAAATGAGGAGGAACGTTATACCTACGATCTGCTCTGCGACAGGCTGGCTCTCGACCTCGAAGAATCCGATTTTTCCTATTATGAGGAACCCCTTTCCCCGACCTCCGGCATGCAGAGCGAGCTGCTTTTATTATTTGCAGAATATCCGTTTTATACCGCTGACGACGTGGAAACCTATCTTTCTCTCCTGCAGTCCGTTCCCGATTACGTGCAGGGTCTGCTTTCTTATGAATCCGAAAAAAGTGCAGCCGGGCTTTTTATGGAAAAAGAGGACGCTAAAAAAAGTGCACAGCAGTGCCGCGAAATCCTCACAAAGGAGGCGCTTTCCTCCGGCACGCACTTTTTACAGACGACATTTTCTTCCAGACTTGCATCTCTTTTACAAAAAGGACTTCTGACCGCCAAGCAGCAGTCACAATACGAAGCCCAAAACCAGTCGCTTTTGTCAAAATCCGTCCTGCCCGCCTGGCAGTCCCTCGCAGACGGGCTGGAACAGCTTTCCGACACCGGACGCACGAGGGGAGGACTTTCCCAGAAGCCCGATGGGCGGCAATATTATGCCTGGCTCGTCAAGGAATCCACCGGTTCCTCCCTTTCCATGGATCAGCTCTATTTGCTCCTTCAAAAACAGTTTCAGAAAACCTACAAAGAGATGAAGCAGACGCTGACCACTTATCAGGAGCTGACCGGCGGTACGCCTGACCTTGCCCCGGTTAACGATGGATTTCCACTTTCTGATCCAACCGCCATTCTGGAAGATCTGCAAAACCGGATGCAGCAGGACTTTCCGGCTCTGGCCGATCTAACCGCCCAGACGGTTCAATGCGACATTCAGGATGTGGACGCCGGGCTTGAGGCATATTCCAGTCCCGCCTTTTATATGATCCCGCCTATCGATGCTCTGATGCAGAATACGATCCGCATCAACCGTTCCTCGACCGCGGACGGAATTGAGCTTTACACCACACTCGCTCACGAGGGTTATCCGGGGCATCTCTACCAGACCGTCTATTCCTCCCTTGTCTGCGACACGCAGACGCTGCCAATTCGCAAGCTGTTCTCCTACGGCGGATATGTGGAGGGCTGGGCGTACTATACCGAACGGATTTCCTATGAATATGCCGCACAGGTCCTTGCGGAAGCGGAAGGCAGCTTGGGCAGCTCCTATCCCGCTGCGCTGCTCTGTACGCTTCTGGCACAGCAGCGCGATCTGCAAATCAACCTGTTTTGCTTACTCGACCTTTCTCTGCACTATTACGGCGCGGAAGAGTCAGAGCTTCTGCGCTCTCTCGAATCCTTCGGTCTTTCGGAAGAGCAGTCGGAACGTGTTTACGATTATCTGCGCACTGCCCCTGCGGTCTATTTGAAGTATTACGTTGGTTATCTCGAAATGAATGCCCTCAAAAAAAGAGCCGAACTTCAGTGGAGCGACAACTTTTCCATGCTGCGCTTCCATCGCTTTGTCCTGGAAGCTGGTCCGTCTGATTTCGAAAACCTTACAAAACGGCTGAAACAGACTGCAGCAAAAACGGGCTGACCACGCGCCAGCCCGTTTGGTTCATGCCCATAGATCGCTCACAGAGCATGCATTTTATTGTTTTATTCCACGCTTTTCAACGATTCCGCCATATTGATCCGTTCCAGCTTCAGATACATCACAACATCTACAATGACCATAAATACAAAGGTCAGCAGGATACTCTTTACAAAACTAAAGGGAAGCACCCGCGGCTGAAATGTAACCATATCGACATCGATATTTGCAATAACAAACCGGTGCAGGCAAATTCCGGCTCCCAGCCCGACAATTGTTCCGAGCGCTGTCAGCACGACATTTTCCCGGAACACATAGGATGCTGTCTCCTTTGGTCGGAAACCAAGCACCTTGATCGTTGCAATCTCCCGGATTCGCTCGGTGATGTTGATGTTCGTCAGGTTATAAATTACGATAAATGCCAACGCACCGGCGCAGAGGATGACCAAAAGCACCACTGCATCCAGACTGCCCATCATTTTGTTGATCTGGCTGAGCATATCCGCATTGACCGCAACCGCAGAAACGACGTCGCATGCCAGCAGCTTTTCCGACAGTTCCCGGTTCTCCTGCGCACCCTCCGATGCATGGATATAAATGCTCTTGTAAACCGGATCACTTCCGTTATCGAGTTTCCATGTTTCCGGTGAAATATAAACGTAATTATAAATATAGTTTCGAGACAGAGCAGCCACCTTCACTTTTAGCTTTTCGCCATCCTCAGTCCGCAGTGTAACGGTATCCCCAACGCGGATCCCGCATTTTCGCGCAAGCTTTGCACTGATAACAGCCTCTTCCTCACCAGGCCAAGGAATATCCTCACCCTCTTCTGTCCGCAGCCGGATATACTCCTGCGCTGCCCCGGTATCCTGCGGAATGACGACATTGGCGGTCTTGACACCACTGCGCCCCGTCAGATCCATTGCAATCTCACAGAAGGGCATCCAATCCTCAGAGGATTCGGAAAGCACCTCGGTAAGTTCAGAAAAGTCTTCCGCATCCGCGGCCGGATACCCCTCTTTCAGTGTCGCACTCATATCATACAGCTGCACTTCCTCATACTGCATATCCGCAATGTCCGCAATCGTATCCTTTATACCATAGCCGGTTACAAGAAGGGCTGTGCAGCCGCCGATACCGATTACCATCATAAAAAATCTCTGCTTATACCGGAAAACATTCCGCACGGAAACCTTTGCCAGAAAGCTCATATGGTTCCAGAGCAACGGGATGTGCTCCAGCCATACCCTTCTGCCGCTCTTTGGCGACTTGGGACGGATCAGATTTGCAGCCGTGCTCATCAGCTCGTACCGACAGGTCAGCCACGTTACGCCAACCGAGCATAAAAGTGCCACTGCAAGCGAGGCAGCCGCCAGCCCCGGGTCAAACATCAGCTCATAATCCCCCATATGGTACATGATCTTATATGCATTCCAGATGACGGTCGGGAAAATCGTCGAACCGATCAGAAAACCAATGACAGAACCGATCCATGCCGCACTTCCCGCATAAAACAGATATTTCCCCATAATCCGGGCTTCCGAATAACCGAGTGCCTTGAGTACACCGATCTGTGTCCGCTGCTCCTCTACCATCCGGTTCATTGTCGTCATACACACCAGCGCCGCTACCAGGAAAAAGAAAAACGGCAATACCTTCGCAATTCCGGCGACGATCATAGAATCATTTTCATAACTGGCGTAACCGATATTGGTATCCCTGCCCAGCACATAAACATCCGGCTCCTGGATCTCGTCGATCTGCTTCTGCGCATCCGCAATCTCTTCCTTTGCATCTGCGGTCTTTTCATCCAGTGTCTGTAAGCCGTCTTCATATTCTTTCTGACCGTCGGCAAGCTCTTTCTCTACATCCGCCAGCTTCTGTTCCTGCTCGTTTAGCTGTTTTTCCTGCGAGGAAAGCTCCTGCTTTGCAGCCGCAAGCTGCTTTTCTCCGGCTGTAAGCTCTGCCTCGCTGCTTTCCAGCTGATTGCGCTGCGCATCCAGAGCTGCCTGCTGCGCATCGAGCTGGGCCAGCTGCTGCCAAAGCTGCGCAGGACTGGCGGCGGCACTGCCGGACATGCCGGATTCTGCGCCCACCTGGCTTCCAGCACTCTGCGCAGCCGCAATCGCTGCATTCAACTGTGCCCGCGCGCTGTCGAGCTGCACCTGCCCGGCTTCCAGCTGGCTGCGTCCATCCACAAGTTGCGCGCGTCCGTTGTTAAGTTCCGTCTGCTTCTGCGCAAGCGTCTGTTTTGCCTGCTGCAGCTGCTTTTTTGCGTCCGCGATCTGCTCTTTGCCGTCTGCAAGCTCTTTTTGCCCGTCTGTCAGCTTCTGCTTCGCCTCCTCCAGATCGGTACGCGCATCCGCCGTCTGATCCCGCAGCTCCTTCTGCGCATCGTCCACCTTCTGCTGCGCATCTGCTTTCAGGCTGTCGTAGCGGTTCTGCGCCTCCTGCTCTGCAATCGGCTCTGCCCAGGTCTTGAGGTCTTCGATTTTTTTCTTATAAACGTCACTGTAAATCCGGTCATTCTGATCGAGCCGGACAAAAATTTCCGTATAATAATTCGTATCAAATCCATCCGGAAGCATGTATACAAAGCCGGAAACCCGCCC
>OHZK01000145.1_pt1 | contig 47336 bp, 37 predicted proteins | sample 1580401 | NCBI WGS metagenome assembly OHZK01 (sample SAMEA3882530, study PRJEB24775) | human gut metagenome | biome: human-associated habitat; feature: intestine environment; material: feces | place: Netherlands | collected 2009/2010
CTCGTCCTCGCCGCCGGGAACAAGCGTATGTACCAGCCGATTTACAAATAGCATAGCGGTCGTCCTCACAATCATGTTTAAGGGGATAGTGTAGCTCGCGCGGGGGCGCCGTGCACCGATGCTCAGAAAATGCAGCAATAGTCTGCCGGTGCTAACGAGCGAGCCTTCTCGTCTGCCTGGGTGGTCCATTTTGGGCCACATGGGTATGGGCATGTGCCTGTTTGCTCGACATACTTAATGTCGACAGCCCCTGTGCAAAGGAGGACGTTTCCATGGACGAGATGTTTGCCATTAAATGTCAAAACTGCGGCGGCCCTATGTACTCGCACCAAGCTAAGCGCAGCTTTGAGTGCGCCTATTGCGGCACGGTCGTTCCGTGGCAGGCGGACGCCGGAGAGCCCAAGAGCGCTTTGGGTATTCGCCATACGCCGTTGACGGTGGTGGATGGACTGCTCAAACTCACGCATGTGTCGCAACTCGAGCGCCCGGAGGACCCGGACTGGTATTTCTTCAACGCGCACTGGCGCAATCAGTCGGTCCTGGAACATCTGCTGTGGGAGGATCGCGGCACGGCGCAAGAGTTCCAAGAGGTCACGCATGTGAGCATTCCTTGCCCCTTCTGCGGGGCGTCCTTTGAGGGCGAGTCAACGCAGCGCGTGTTTGAGTGCCCGTCCTGCGGCAACAAGATCGGCATTGCCGACCTGCTCAAGCCCGGTACCTTCAGCAAGCGTCTGACCATGGGCGTGGGTGCAGAGTATGTGCCGGAGCAGGGCATTCCCTGCGAAATCTCGCCGCAGCAGGCACGTGCCAACGCACTGCAGCTGGTGCGCCAGTATGCGGAATCCTTTGCCGGGCACGACGTGGAAGATGCGATCCAAAACGACATGATGCTCTTCTATTTCCCCATGGCGCTGGCGGACCTGCGCATGATGGCGTCCTTCCCGGGCAAGGGCCTGAGCAAGGAGACCTTGGTGTACTACGAGGTGCTCGACTGGGCATATCCCAGGGCAAACTACCTGGACGTTCGCCTCATGGGCATTTTGGAGCCGTGGGACTTTGCCAAGGTTGGGCCGTTTGACCCGGCCATGCAGGAAGGTGACTTTCGCGTTGTCTCCGTCGATGCGTCTACCAAGGACCAGGTGGTTATTGATAAGTTGGCGCTCGACGTTGCGGGCAACGACGCCGAGGCGGTGCTGGGATTCAATAAAAAGAGCATCCGCACGTGGGCGCGCAAGGCCCGCAAGCACAAGGACGGCTTGGTTATGGTGCCGGTGTACTTTGTCGATCGTCCTGCCTCGGATAGTCGCGATGGCGAACAGGTGCGCATCGCCGTGAACGGCCAGACGGGCCGCGCGGCCGCGGTGGTGTTTAGCGACAAGCGCGAAACGCATATCGTGGCGCCGCTCAATCCGAGCCTGCATCTGTCCAGTGAAAGCACCGTGCACGCCACGCCCGTCGAGGTCAAATACGTTAAATCGCCCTTCCTATACCAGATTGTGCGCCGTGGAGGCGGCGAGCAACCGCGACAGGTGGCGGCCGCAGCCGAGGGTTCCTACCGAGAGGAGAAGCCCAAACGCCGCGGTCTGCTGGGTGCGCTATTTGGGAAGTAGGGGAGTAGTGCTGGGGTGTCGGGCTGCATCACAAGGTCATTAGATGAATTTAAAAGTGCTGGGAACGTGCTAACATTGCCGATAGTCTTAATCTTGTAGAAGCGGAGGCCGGATTATGGGTTTTGCGGATCAGCAGCTTCAGATTCAGGTGCCGTATTCTCCTGACGACACGTTTAATGCCTTGAAGGCAGCTATGGAAAAGCTGCCTAAAGTAAAAGTTGATAGCGCATCGCCCACAACAAGAACAGTTGTAGCTGAGATTGGTATGAGCCTTTGGTCCTGGGGTGAAAATATCAGTATTTCGGTTGTTCCAGTTGAAGGCGGATCTGGCGTTACTGTCAACTCATCATCTAAGGTCAGGACAAACGTATTAAACGGGGGCAAAAATGCAAAGAATATTGCCGAGATAGTCGATGTCCTATCGAAGGAGCTCGAGCAGTATCCGCAGGTTTCACAGACTATTGAGACGCTGGCGGATAGTGGTGATGTAGTTGCAAGGCTTGAGAGACTTGCAACGCTGCGTGATAGTGGAGTACTTACCGAGGAAGAGTTTGCTGCAGAAAAGGAAAAAACCTTTCGTAACTAGACACGATGGCTGGATTTGTATTCTGCTATTGAACTTGTTTAAGCCAGGCTGAAAACATCGTGTGGAATAAAAGTGCGCAGTATCCTCGCCTTATACAACAATAGAGACCTCTTTCGGGCGTCCTGCCTTTGGGGCGTCGGCGAGTCGTGCCTCGATGGAGGCTTTGGACACCATGCGCTTGGTGCCGTCCTTCCAAGAATCCAACAGCCCAGCATTTATCAGCTGCGATACCCTTGCCGTGCTAACGCCAAGCATGCGAGCGGTGTCCGCCGCGGTGACGGCGGGGATGTCGCCGAGCTCGCGGCTGACGGCCACGGCGATAATCTTGCCGCCGTGTTGTGGCTGGTGTCCAAAGTCCGGCTCGGGAAGATCGACGCCGCCCATAAGGTGATCGTCGACCATACATGCGAGAAAATCGGCGGCGCTTTCGACAGCGTCGCTTAGGTCGGAGCCAAACGTTCCTCCTCCGCCCAGCGAGCCACATGGCACGGCATCGACCATGCCGTCCGAATCAAAGAACTCAAATTCCCATACGTAAACCATGTAAGACCTCCTCTAAAAAGCGATGCGAAATGTGATGAGGATGAGCTATCGAAGTCCTGCCTGCCTTAGGATTCTTTTGGCAATTTGATCCTCAATCTCTCGGTGGCGTTTCACGAGCACGAGTTTATCTCCTTTGACGAACTTCTCGTGATTAGTGCCTCCTTTCGAGATGAAGCCGGCTTCTTCGAGGATGCGGATCAATTCGCGTCTCTGCATCTTAGCATCTTTCAATAACTATATATTAGCACTTTCTAAGGGTTTTAGACTTAAATCTTAGCTATTGCTAACCCTTTGTCTCACTTCGCCGTCCTTGGATAGCGGCTTATATTCCTTGTGGTATTAGTTTATTTGCTCGTGCGGACACGATTTGGTGCTCCGTGCGCGACCGCGAAAAGGGTTTGCGGTGACTAAAATGTGGCCATAGAGGCAGTTTTAGCGAACCTCGCGGGAGTGACGCGTATGGACAACAACACGCTGCTGTTCCAGGACAAAGGTTCGGGTAGGTTTAAAGACGTCAAGATCTACCCTAACCGCATTGAGGTACTCAAGAAGGGCACTTTTGGCGGCAAGCACACCGAGATTGTTTATCTTAAGGACATTACGGGCGTCAATGGAATCAAAGGCCGCGATGTTTTTCTGCGCAATCGTCTGTTGACCGCTTGCGTCTTTAGCCTGAGCAGCCGTGCGAAGGCCCAGGAGTTTGTTAACGCGCTGAACATGGTGATGTAGCCGATAGCGGCGTTCGGGCCAAGGTAAAAATCGGGGGCACAGAACGGTGTTCTGCGCCCCCGATTGAGTCGATGTGTCTAAAAGGCCGGCTTGCCTATTCGACAACGTCCTCGTTGTTTTCACCGTCACTGGCAAACATCGCCGCGCCGGCGACCGTTGTCGCCACGGCGGCAGCGGCGAGCCCGGCGGCGATACCAGAGCCGTCGCCCGTGTCGGCGAGTTTTCCGCCCGAGTCCTTGCTCTTGTTGCCGCCGCCGTTCTTGTCGGCGCCGTCTGCGTTGGAACCCGTGCCGCTGCCGGTGCCGCCTGCACTGCCCGAGGCCGCTACGGTAAAGCTTACGGCTCCATCGCTGGCGAGCATGTAGTTCTGTGCCGCGTCGCCCAAAAGGTCTTTCGCGCGCACCCAGTACGTCCCTGCGGCAAATGTTTCGCCCTCGGCCATTGCCGTGCCCGGAGCGCCGTTCGCGTCGTGCACAAACTCGAGCTGGGCCGTGCAGGCATCGGTTTCGAGCTTGCCCTCGAGTGATGCCGCAATCTTGGCGCGCACGTCTTCGCCGGCCTTAAGGCCTTCGAGTCCCTCAAAATGGGGCGTCAGCGCGCGTCGATCGATATCGATGGGCACAGAGCCCTGCAGCCCCGTAACGGTCTCGTTGCCCAGGGCGTCGACATCCACGTATTCGATGGCAAACGCGCTGCCAGAAGCGGCCACGTTGAGTACGTTGCTGCTGTCGACAAGGCGGAAATGGCCCTCGCCAACGGTCTTGCCATCTTGGAGCGAGGCATCGCTCAGCGAGTCTCCATACGTCATGTGCATGCGGTCCGGGAGGCAGCATGAAACTGTTGGCTTGTGCTTCGCGTCGTAATTGCGTTGGTAGATGCTCCGGGCCAGTGCCGAATCGACAAAGTCGGACGCGATAATGCCAACGTGCTTGAGGCAATCTGACTTTGTTTTATCGCTGCCGCTGGGATTGATGTACTGGCTCTTGTACAGATGCTCGTTGACCACTCGCGCCGCGGTAAAAGGATTGCTTCCTTGTTTGTAATTCGTGCAACTGGTGTAGTTGATAGACCAGCAGCGTTCCAGGACTTGCACCTTGGCGCCATCATTGTCCTCGACGTCCACCTTGTTGCGCGTGAGATTGGTCGTCTCTCGCAGCGCCATATCGACCCAGCTAATCTTGTCGGTTCCGGTGCATTCAAAATGGTCCTGGGCGTATACCTTGGTGCAATAGGGCTCTTTGTCGCCCGCATTGCCCGTAGTCTCAAAGCCTCGCGCGTCTTGGACGAGGCACATCGACTGCCCGGAATGCGCCTTGATTTTGTCGTCCCATTGGGTGAGATCGAGGCCCCACGTGTGGCTGCTTACGCTGTTGCCGGCGAGTACAAATCGACGCAGCAGGACGATCTTTCCGCGCACCTCGTTCAGTGTGGGGATTCGGCTCGACGTGTAGAACAGATCGGGATTATCGTGCATAACCTTGGCGAAAGCCGTCGTAACGCTTTCGTCGGTAGCCTCGTCGTTGCCTCGTGACGCAAGCATGATGAGCGCTTCTGACGGGTTTTCGTTCAAAAATGTTTTGAAGTAACCGATGACATCGGAGAGATGCATAAAGCCCCCGTCTTTTTTGAGCAGGTAGCATCTTCCATGGTCGATACCGGGGTCGCCGTTCTCGTCGTTCCTTCCGAGTCGGATATCAAAATAGCGAATGCCTTCGAGCAACTGCGTCGGGATGTAATCCTGCTGGCACTTTGCTTGTGAGGATTGGGGCTCGGTGTCGTTGTCCACGCTGCAGGTGCCCGAATCATGCGTGCCCGGGATACTCAGCTCGTCGAGGTACTTGTTGTCGTCGACGTATTTCATCCAGCATGGTCCGTCGACGTAGCTGCTATACGTGGTCCAGTCGATACTTCTAACTGTGGTATTGATCTTGCCCATGTCGTAACCGACAAGTTCTAGCTCCCACGGAATGCTCTTACTCTTATGGCAGATCTTATTGTTGTCCTGGTCTTTGCCGTCCGATTCTATTGCCAGGTACTTAATGTCTTTTTTCTCGGTTTCTTTCTCGACCGTGCGGTCTCGAATGATATAGGTTCCGTTTGATTGACGTTCGAACGCAAAAGCGCGGCTGGGCTTGTTGTCATACTCGCCGCCCCATACGTGGATGACCTTTCCATCTTTGTCCGAGTCGTCGTCGACCGACCAAATGCTGTAGCCCGTCTTTTTATGCTCTTCGAAATTGAGCAAGGTGCGGATAGCATACCAGTTTGTATCGTCATTCTTGGTCGTTACGTTCTCAAGGATGAGCTTGCTGGACGTGCCGTCGTTAAACAGGTGGCAGACGTTGCCGCGAACGTTGCCGTCTTGGTTGACGCTCGCGGTGCGAAAATAGCCCGCGGGGCGAAGGCGAATGACGAAATTGTCGAGGCTGTCCGACGGTGCGGGTGTGTTGTCTGCAAATGCCGTTCGCAGGGGAATGCCCGGCGCTGCGGTTTCAGGCAGGCTTGCAAGTGGTGACAACGCCGCAAGCCCTAGGCCCAGCGTAAACGCTCGGCGGCTGATGGCATGGTGTTCGGTCATATCTCCTCCGTTCGCAGGGTGCGGTTATGCACTTGTTTTGGTCACTATACTGCCCAGATGTTTAAAGACGCCGGTTTAAATTGCCTGCGCGGCGCTATAAATCGGCGGGCGGACGTGTTGGGGCACTTGTCTATTTGTGCTGTTATCACGTCTGGGATGGTTTTGGAGCCCGGCATCCTGCGTTCGTCGGCTACCGGCATAAGAATGGGGAGGGTCGGCTTACCGGCCCTCCCTGGGTACGAAGCGCTGGGATACCGTCGCTTGTTTGCACTGCGTCCGTGTTTCCCGTTGTGCTCGCCAGTCGCTTAGCGCTTGATCTCGATATCCTCGAGCTTGACGTCCATGGCCTCGGTCTTGGCCTGGGCGATGTCGTCGGCAAACTCCAGAGACTTCATCATGGTCTCGACGGCGTCCTTGTGCTCCTCGACATTGTCGATACGTACGTACACACTGCCGCCGTCAACGTCAGTGAAGTACTCGGTCGTCACGCCGCCCGAGTGCGTAAAGTAGGCGCTGCGCCAGGTCTTGCCGTTGTACTTAACGGGATCGCTCTCGGTCCATCCGGAGTTGGCCTTCCACTTTGCCTCGTAGTCAAACAGTTCATCGGCGTTCTTGTCAGGATCGAAGACGGGGATGAAGCGGTCGCTGGCATGCTCGCTCTCGGTGAACTTAAACTGGGCCCTGTCGGCGGTATCGCCTGCGACGTCCGTGATTTCGACGCCCTCGGGGACTTCGACCTTAAACCAAATGAAGTCGGTCCTCATATCCACGGCTGGCTTTTCTGCGTCGCCGCCACCGCCACTGCCGGTAGCGCCGCCGCTTCCGCCGCAACCCACCAGGGCAACCGCGGCAAAAAGACTCATGCAGAGGGTGAGAATCGCAAAGGCCTTCTTTTTCATGGTCGTGTCCTCCTCGATCTGTAACCGCCCATGGATTACCTGCCTTTACTGTACGCGCGGACGGCTCGCTAGGGTGGGCCATGTGTCCCATTCTGGGGGCTGGAATTGCGCCGACAAGTGGCAATATGTGCGGTCGCAAAAGAGGGGAGGGCCGATGCTGTCGGCCCTCCCCGGGGTGAGGTGCCCGTTGATTTAATGGGGCGCGCGTGCGTGGGCGTTGCCCCAACAGGTTCCTTGTTTATAGATATGCCTCAGTTTTTGACGTCCGGAAGTCTCGAAAGGTGGGCCATGTGTCCCATGTTTGCGGTGCCGAGGCCTATCGTTCGTCATAGAAATCCGCGATGGCCAGGTGCGCTGACGCTCATGTACTTATGGGCTAGACTTAGCACCATTATGTGATTGATGCGGTCGGTCGGCGGTTGCCACCCGACCGATGTATATGACTTGAAGGTGCGTGCGTATGAGCCAAGAGATGATGGATAAAACATGTCGAGAGTTTGCCAAGGCGCTTGCCGCACGCGAGCCGGTTCCCGGCGGCGGTAGCGCGAGCGCCTTTGTAGGTGCACTGGGCGCCTCGCTTTGCGGGATGGTTGCTCGCTATGGGGCGACAAACCCTGCGCTTGCCGATCGCGCAGACGATCTGACGCGCGCGTTTGCCCAGGCGGATGAGTTGGCGCAGGAACTTGTGGGTCTGGTTGCCGAGGACGTTCGTGCGTACGGCCAGGTGTCCGCGGCGTACGGTATTCCGCGTGACGATCCGACTCGAGCGACCGCGATTCAGGATGCGCTGCATGTGGCCGCTCTGCCGCCGTATCGCATTATGGATGCCTGCGGGCGTGCGCTGGCGCTGCTCGAGGACATGGCCGACAAGGGCTCCCGACAGCTGCTGTCCGACGTGGCGTGCGGCGCCGTGTTCTGCCGTGCCGCTATGCAGGGCGCGAGCTTGACGCTCTTTGCGAACACCACGTCTATGAAGGATCGCGCTCGTGCTAAGGAGCTCGAGACGGCGTGTGATGAGTTGCTCGACACATGGTTGCCGCGCGCCGATGCGCTGGCGCGCCGCGCCTCCGACGCTGCAAGGAAGAGAGGATAGCCATGGCTGAACTGCTGAAGGGTGCTCCCGTTGCTCGCGCTTTGACTGAGGAACTTGCTGCTCGCTGCGCAGCCCTGCGCGAGCGGGGCGTTGTTCCGACGTTGGCTATCGTGCGTGTAGGTGAACGCGAGGACGACCTATCCTACGAGCGCGGTGCGCTCAAGCGCTGCGAAAAAGTGGGGATTGAGGCTCGTCGCGTTTTGCTTTCTGCCGATGTTTCGCAGGACGAGCTGTTGACGGCCATCGAGGACATCAATACCGATTCGGCTGTTCATGGCTGTTTGATGTTCCGCCCGCTGCCCGCCGGCCTTGACGAGAACGCCGTCGCCGCAGCGCTCGATCCCGCCAAGGACGTTGACTCCATGACGCCGGCTTCGCTGCTCACCACGCTTTCGGGGCGCGGCGAGGGTTTTGCCCCCTGCACAGCCGAAGCCGTGCTTGCTTTGCTGGATCATTACGGCGTTGAGCTGGATGGAGCTAAGGTTGCTGTGGTCGGGCGCTCGCTGGTGATCGGGCGTCCCGTTGCCGCCGCACTTACGGCTCGCAATGCCACGGTGACGACGTGCCATACGCATACACGCGATCTTGCTGCCGAGTGCCGTTCTGCCGATATCGTTGTTGCGGCCGTTGGACGCGCGAGCACGATTGGCGCGGATGCCGTTCGCGAGGGCCAGACGATCATTGATGTTGGCATTAACTGGGACGAGGCTGCTGGCAAGCTGGTCGGGGACATCGATTTTGATGCTGCGGAGCCGGTCGTTAACGCCATCACGCCCGTGCCGGGCGGCGTGGGGGCTGTGACCACCGCGATTCTCGCCAAACACGTGATTGAGGCGGCGGAGCGCGCATCGAAATAGGCGTTTGGGCTGTTTGAGGGGTTAGTTCTATACCCCGTGGACAAAAAATGCCAAATATGAGTACTGTTGCCAAGATAGTCACATATATTTTAGGTTAATTTGGCTCTCTAACGATATTTATTATCGATAGAGAGCCTATTTTATTGGACCTATGGGGAAGTACATCATCTAATTTTTGAACAAATGTAGACTTTCGACACCCATGCGTAGCAAAATTGCTGTTACTAAATTAGTGACAGTACTCATATTTGGCATTTTTTGACCACAGGGGTTGCCAGCGCCGTGGTTTCGCCCTTTCTGCGCCGAAGCGATACACTGTTGCCGTTTGATTTCTTCGCTCAAGGAGGATGCGCATGCCGTGCACAACGATTCTGGTCGGTAAAAACGCAAGCTACGACGGGTCGACCCTGGTCGCGCGTAACGAGGACTCGTCCAACGGGGTGTTTGAGCCCAAACGTATGCGCGTGGTGCATCCCGACGAGCAGCCGCGCGTCTACACAAGCGTCCTGAGCCACCTGACCGTTGAACTGCCCAATAACCCCATGCGCTACACGAGCGTCCCCGATGTTGTCCCGGGCCACGGCATCTGGGCCGAGGCCGGTTTCAACGAGCTCAATGTGGGCATGTCCGCAACCGAGACGCTCACCACCAACGAGCGCGTCCGCGGTGCCGACCCGCTCGTCGACTACGTACCCGCCAAGGGCAACGAGGGTGAGGACGGCTATGTGCCGGCGCAACCTGGTGGCCTGGGCGAGGAGGATATGGTGACCCTGGTCCTGCCGTACGCCAAGTCCGCCCGCGACGGCGTTCGTATCCTGGGCGACCTGCTCGAGCGCTACGGCACCTACGAGAACAACGGCATCGCCTTTAGTGACGTGGACGAGATCTGGTGGCTCGAGACCATCGGCGGCCACCACTGGATCGCCAAGCGTGTGCCTGATGACGCCTATGTGACCATGCCCAACCAGCTGGGTATCGACAGCTTTGACCTAGACGACGCCGAGGGCGCCCAGACCGACCACATGTGCTCGGCCGACCTGCGCTCCTGGATGGCCGAGTGGCATCTGGACCTGACGTTGGGCGTCGAGGGCGACGGTCCGGCAACGGTCTTTAACCCGCGCGAGGCCTTTGGCTCGCACAGCGACAGCGACCATGTCTACAACACGCCGCGCGCCTGGTACATGCAGCGCTGCCTCAACCCCGGCGACGTGTGGGACGGCCCCGACGCCGACTACACGCCCGAGAGCGACGATATCCCCTGGAGCCGCGTGCCCGAGCGTAAGGTGACCATCGAGGACATCAAGTACGTGCTTTCGAGCCACTACCAGGGCACGGAGTACGACTGTTACGGCAGCAAGGGCACGCCCGCCACGCGCGGCGCCTATCGCCCCATCGGCATCAATCGCAACAGCCAGCTCGCCGTGCTGCAGCTGCGCCCCTATGCGCAGCCGGCCTACCGTGCCGTGCAGTGGATGGCCTTTGGTTCCAACTCGTTTAACGCGCTGGTTCCGCTGTACGCCAACGTCGAGACCATGCCCGAGTACTATGCCGACACGCAGGCTCGCGTGACGTCCGAAAACTTCTACTGGGCCAACCGCCTGATCGGCGCCCTGGCTGACGTCCGTTTCCATGAGTGCGGCCGCGCTGTGGAGGACTACCAGGAGAAGGTCGGCGGCATGGGCCACAAGCAGATTCACGACGTTGACGCTGTCGTAGCCGCGCTGCCCGAGGCCGAGGTGCCTGCCGAGCTCGCCCGCGCCAACGAGGCCTTTGCCGAGCTCGTGCGCGTGGAGACCGATGCCCTGTTGGGCAAGGTGCTCTACACCACGAGCTGCGCCATGAAGAACTCTTTCGCGATGAACGACAACGTGAGGTAGGGATTTCCCGTCGATTGAATAGCGCTAAAACGCTTTGTCGCTTTCGCTCAATCTTGGGTACAAGAACGCCAATGCAGTTGTTTGTGATTGGAGATAACCATGGTTATGAAACTCGATCAGCTTGTTAACGGCGCCATTAACGTGGGCTTTGGCGCTGCCGCCGTTGCTGTCGAAGGCGGCAAGAAGGTCCTCGACGACCTTAACACCAAAGGCGAGCAGGTCCGCAAGGACACCGCCACCCCCGATATCGCCCGCAGTGTGTCCGACATGTTCGAGCAGGCCGGCGGCACCATCTCCGACCTGACCGAGCGCTTGGGCATGCAGGGCGAGACCGCGGCCCAGCGCGTGCTCGATGAGCTCATCCTTGCTCGCGTCCGCGTTATGACCGCGTCCGAGCGCACGGCCTTCCTGGCCCACGTGCGCGACATCGTCGATTCGGTCGAGGACAACGTGACCTCGGTGCCCGTCGAGTCCGTTGAGCCCGACGATGCGAAGGATACCGAAGAGGCCGAGTAGCAGCGCAGATGGCAGATTCCACCACCGATTACAACAATCTAGATCCCTTGGGTGACGAGGCGGCGGTTGTCGATAAGGTCGATGCCGCCGTCTCGGGCGCTCGCAAGAAGCCGCGCGCTGTCGATATGGTCCCCGAGGAGCCCGAGGCGATGGCGCCGGATGAGGAATACCAACTCACGCCTGCGGGTCGCCGCGAGCGCATCGGGCAGATTGTTCGCCTGGTTAAAAAGTACCGCGTGTGGGATAACCTCACGCCGGTTCGTTTGCGCCGCCTGCTCGAGGAGCTCGGCCCCATGTTCGTCAAGATGGGGCAGATTCTGGCCAACCGGTCCGAGATTCTGCCGCAGCGCTTTTGCGATGAGCTGCGCCGTCTGCGTTCCGACGTGGAGCCGGTGCCGTACGAGGTAGTGCTCCGCTGCTTGGAAGAGGAATACGGCCTGCGCCTGGGGGAGATGTTCGATGCGATCGACCCCAACCCGCTTGGTAGTGCATCGCTCGCGCAGGTACACCGAGCTCGCCTGGTGACGGGCGAGGACGTGGCTGTCAAGGTGCAGCGCCCCGGTGCACAGCAGGTTATGGCGCAGGACATCGATATCATCCGCTCGGTGGTGCGTATCGTTTCCAAGTTCGTCAACACCGATCAATTCGTTGACCTGCACGGCGTAGTCGAGGAGTTGTGGACCTCGTTTCGCGAGGAGACCAACTTTTTGGCCGAGGCCAAAAACCTCAATGACTTTTACGAGTTCCATAAGAGCGTTCATGGCGTGACGTGCCCTAAATCCTATCTGGACCTGTGCACCGAGCACGTGGTGGTTATGGACTATGTCGACGGCATTTCGATCGCCGATCCTGAACGCTTGGTGGCCGAGGGCTATGACTTGGAAAAGATCGGTGCCGCAATCGTCGAGGACTACTCGACGCAGGTGCTTGATGACGGCTTTTTCCATGCCGACCCGCATGCGGGAAACATCATTCTCAAGGACGGCATCGTCTACTTTATCGACCTGGGCATGGTCGGGCGTATGTCGAGCCATGACCGCGGTATCGTCAAGGACATGATTTTCGCCGTGGCCGAGGGCGACGTGCCCAAGCTCAAGGATTCGCTCATGCGCTTTGCCGTGACGCGCGGCGATTCGGCTGAGCTCGATCATTCGGCCTTTTTGTCCGACTTGGACTTTATTGTTGCCGACTTTGCCGGGCTCGACCTTAAAGACCTGGATATCGGCGAGTTTTTGACCTCGCTGCTCAATCTGGCACGTAAGAATGACGTTGAGCTGCCGAGCGTGGTGACGATGTTCGCCCGCGGCATGGTGACGCTCGAGGGCCTGCTGACCGAGTACATGCCCGACGTCAACATGATCCAGATCATCCAGACGCATATTAAAAACGAGAAAAGCACCTATGCGCGCATGCGCGAGATGAGCCGCGACTTTGCAGCGAGCAGTTATCGCGCGGCGAAGGGCTCGCTCGAGGCGGCCGAGTATCTGGGCTTGGCTTCGCGTATGCTCACGCGCGGCCAGCTTAAGGTGAACACGCAGATCATGAGCAGCGATAAGGCGCTGCGACAGCTGGGCGGAATTATCGACCGCATGTCGATGGCAATTGTGATCGCCGGTCTGTTTATCGGTTCGTCGGTGGTGTACTACGCGCGCATCGAGCCGGTTGTCCTCGGCATTCCGGTCATCGGCTTCTTTGGCTACGTGAGCGCGCTGGTGCTGGCGCTTATGCTGGGCCGCAATATCTGGCTCAACAGTCACGGCGGCAAGCACTAGAGGCTGCGGCCGTCACCGCATTTTCCTATCGCAAACAATAGCTTTTACCTTGGGCTTCGCCTGCGTGCGAGGCCCTTTTGCGTGATACCATTTTGACGGTAATAATCGATGGCCTAGATGGTGGTGCGGAGACGCACGAATGCGCGGTTATCCTGCGCATTTGGGAGAATCGGGGTGCAAGTCCCCGGCTGTACCAGTAACCGTAATTCCTCTTGGCTCGGGATGCTCGCGTCGCAGATCGGACGACGTGTCCGAGCCGTTAAGGTTAAGTCGGATCGCCTCCCGTCTTGCATGCGGCTGCGGCTTTTGCCGCCGGTGTGCATAGGGCTCTGGAGGGAAGGGGGTCCCGATGGGGGAACTCGAGCGCAACATGCGCGATGACGTGGGGCAGTCTCAAGGCAACGCTCCAAGTACAGACAATAGGAGACAAATGGATATGTTTGAGGACGAGCGCCAGCGCGTCTCGCATCGCCGTGGCGCAATTGCGCGCGGCGTAGCCAAGCGCGGCCTGGTGGCATTCCTGGCCTTCGCGATGGCCTTTGGCACCACACCGGCTCAGCTGTGGGCCGAGGGCGCCGATGGCATTGCCGAGGCTGTGGCTCAGGCTGCGACGCCGAGTGAGGGCACGGGGGCCGCGGACGGTGCTGCCGACCAGGGCAAGGCCGAGGTTTCGGATTCCGAGGGCGCGCCTGCAGCTGGTGCCGCCACAACAGAGGCAGCAACTGGCGACGAAGGCTCGACGACGGGGGAGAGCCCTGCCACGAGCGAGCAGTCTTCGACGGCATCCGCTGGCCAAGCGGGATCTGCCGCCGCGGCTGCCGTCCAGACAGAGAACCCGACAGAAACCGGCGATGTCGCCAAGAAGCAAGTCGAGGTCTCGTTCTCGATTATCGGCACCGATGCCGACGGCAAGGCCCAGACCTGGGTGGCACCTACGCAGCTCAAGCTCGACGAGGGCGCGACGGCTGCGGATGCCTTCATTAAGCTGCAGGAGAAGACGGGCTTCAAGGCGAAGTACGATCCGAACACGGCATACGGTTTCTACCTCGAAAGCATCACATCCCCGAGCGATGGCCGCACGCTTGCCTACGATCCCACGACCTATGCCTACTGGCAGCTGTTCGTCGACGGCGCGTCTTCCTCGGTTGGCGCGAGCAGCGTCAAGCTCACCCAGGGGCAGAAGATTGAGTTTGCCTATACGGCTGGTAGCTCGTCCCCTGTCGTTAAGGACCAGGTTGCCGCAAATGTGACCGTCATTGGTCGCGATGCCCAGGGCAAGACTCAGACTTGGGTCGATAATGCGCAGTATGTGGTGACGTCCGGTTCGAGCGCGCTTGATCTTACGAAGGTCGCACTCGAGGCGAACGACATTGACGCCGTTGCTGCGGGCTCCTTCATTCTGAGCCTTAAGTACAACGGTGTTGAGCTGGGTACGCCCCAAGATTATTCGACCTATTGGCAGCTGTTCATCAACGGCAAGTCGAGTGACTATACGGCGGACAATGTCACCATCCATGCCGGCGATACCGTCACGTGGTTCTACGGTGGCTGGGGCGACCAGTTGCCGTCCGATTCTGTCCATGCTTCTGTTCAGGTTCTCGGTAAGGACAAGGACGGCAAGCAGCAGGTTTGGGCTTCGACGGGTCAGACGAGTCTCAAGGCAGGCTCCACTGCCAAGGATCTCCTTGAGCAGGTCGGCCTTACTCTCGATGCTGGCGAATCGTCTTGGGGCTGGTTCCTCAACGGCATTTATTCGCCCTTCGATGGTAAGTCCTATTGTGGCTATGATGCTGCGACCAATAGCTATTGGCGCTTCTACGTAAATGGCAAGTTCGCCGACGTTGGCGCCGGTGCCTACAAGCTCCAGGAGGGTGACGCCGTCACCTTTATGTATGGTGCTGACGCCGATGCCCTCCCCGGTCAGGTGCTTGGATCCGCCGATGTTATCGGTCCCGATGTCAACGGGAACAATACGCGTTGGGGCACGGCAAGCAATGTTTCTCTGCCCGAAGGCTCCACGGCCCAGAACCTTATTGAGGCAGTTCTGAAGGCCAAGGGCGTTGCGTACAACGGCTCCCAGAGTGGTGAGTACTGGTTCCTGAATTCCATTACTTCGCCGTTCGATCACAATCCGTATGGTTGGGATGCTGCGACCAATAAATATTGGCATCTGTATATCAACGGAGAGCCCTCCTTACTCTGCGCCAATCAGATTACGCTCAAGAGCGGCGATAAGGTCACGCTTGCCTATACCACCGATAATTCGCCCATGCCCGATCCCGACAAGATTGTCGTGGATCCGAGCGCGACGACTCCTGATTGGGATGCCGAGTGGGCCGGCTACGGCAACAGTGGCAACGGTTCGACCGTAACGGATGCCAAGACGCCTGCGCAGGCCGCCGGTCTTAAGTGGGCCTTCGATTGGAAGGCCGAGTCTGGTCAGCAGTATGCCAACTGCAGCGAGCCTGTCATTGCTAACGGCTTTGTGTACATCGCGACCGAGAACGAGCTCATTAAGATCGATTCGTCCACGGGCAAAAAGGTTGCCTCTGCGCCGCTTGCCTCCAAGGTGAGCTATACCTCTCGTCCGATCTATACCAATGGCCTTATCATCGTTCCGCTCAACGGCGGTGCGGTCCAGGCGATTACTGCAGACAAGCTGATCTGCAAGTGGCTGACGCCTGGTTTGACGGACTTGACGCAGAGCTCCTGCACCGTCGTTTCGGACGGCGAGTACGTCTATGTAGGCACGGCTGATGGGAAGAAATACGTCAACGGTTCCTTTACGCGCATCAAGATCACCACAGGCGAAGTCTCTTGGCAGAACATCGACGCAGCTGAGGGCTATTATTGGACTGGCGCTGCCCTGACGGATAAGTACGCCATCGTCCCCACGAGCGCAGGTACGCTTAAGTGCATTGATAAGGCAACGGGCGATGTCGTTTCGACCATGAAGCTCGGCACCCTTGCGAACGCTGACTGCGTCGCCGATCCGTCCAATGGCTCGACCTTCTATCAGATGACGCACGACGGAAAGCTCCATGTGATTTCGCTTTCGGCGAAGGGCGTGCTGAGCGAGCAGAAGACGGTCGACCTGGGTCTTACGAATAACATGAGCGCCCCGGCGATGTCTGGCGACAACTTGATTGTCGGTGGGCAGACGGCTACTGGATCTGCTCTGGCTCTCTATAATCTGAAGACTGGTAAGACCACGATGGTCACCGCTGCTGACGGTAAAGAGCTACCGGCCGGATTTAACGGTATTGCTGCTACTCCGCTGGTGAGTGTTCAGGGCGGCAAAACCTATGTGTACTTCACCGTTAATAGCGCGGATAGCAAGGACTACGTCAGCTACTCTGCTGGTGGTGGGGTGTATCGCTATACGCTCGGCGATGCAGAGGCGACGCAGATTTATGATGCGGCTGGCCATTACCAGTACTGTGACTCTCCGGTCATTGCCGATGCATCTGGCAACCTGTACTACATCAATGACTCGGGCACGCTGTTCAAGCTTGGGGCCGTTGAGTCTTGGACGGTTGCCTTTAATTCCAACGGCGGGTCTGCTTGCGACACTAAGTTTGTTGCCACGGCCGATGGCAAGCTGGTCAAGCCGGCCGATCCGACGCGCGATGGCTACACTTTCGGCGGTTGGTATACCGATGAAGCCTGCACGCGGGCGTATGACTTCGCCACGCCGGTGACGGCCGATCTGACGCTGTATGCCAAGTGGGCCAAGAATGCCACCAACCCTGGCGGTAATGGCGGCGCTGGTTCCAATAGCGGCAGCGGTTCTGGTACCGGTACTGGTTCCGGCGCTGGCGCTGGCGCGGGTTCTGGTTCCGGCTCGAAGGGCGGCGCTATCGCCCCGGGTCAGAAGCCGGTGACCAAGACGACGGTGTCGACCAAGGCCGAGACCAAGGAAAACAAGTCCGACAAGAAGTCCGATTCCAAGTCCGATACGGGTGCTGCTTCTACGACCACTGCTAAGAAGTCCTCTAGTGCTTCCGAGCAGGAGACTGGCACCAACCCGCTCGCCATTGTTGGCGTTGCCGCCGGCGTCATCGGTCTCGCCATCGTCGGCGTGTTCGTGTTCACCAAACGTCGGTAGGTGAGGGTTGTGTCCAATAAATCCAAGGACGCTGACCCCAAGCAACCAGATTCCTCGTTCATTCAGTTCGACGATGCAAAGCAACAGGGCGCCGCTTCGGCGGCGTCCGCCTCTCGTCGCAAGGCGCTCCTTGGCGTTCTTGCTGCCGCGTGCACCATTCTGATCGTCGTCTCGCTGGGCTTCGTCCATCCTTCCGAGAGCGGCGCCTGGTCCATTGACTGGATCGTTCAGACCGTGACGGGGGAGAGCGTCGTCGCCAAGGACACCAAGGGGTCTGGCTCGTCTGCCGCTTCGGGCGAGGCTAGTTCCAAGGATTCCAAATCTTCGGATGCTGCAAAAGATGAGTCCAAGGGCTCGAACGACGCCAAGGATGATTCCGAGTCTTCGCACAAGGAATCGGACAAAAGCTCGGATAGCAAGAAGTCCGATGGTCAGGACAGCAAGAGGTCTGGCGATAAATCCGCTGCCCAAAATACGGGAGCCGGTGATACTTCCAATGTGTCTGGCGGTGCTTCTTCGGGCGGCGGTCAGTCGTCTGATGGAGCCTCATCCTCTAATGGCGGAAGCGCTTCCTCGGGCGGTCAGGGCGGCTCGCAGGAGTCCAACTACGTAACGGTGACGGTTTCGGTCACATCGAGTGCTGTGGGCAATCCTGTGTCCTCTGGTGGCACCTTTACCTTTAACGAAGGCGCTACCGTTTACGATGCCCTGTGCGCGCTGGGCCTTTCTGTCAACGCACACGGCTCGTCGTACGGCACGTATGTTTCCGCGATTGGTGGTTTGGCCGAGAAACAGTACGGCGGCACGAGCGGGTGGATGTACTCCGTCAACGGCACAACGCCCATGACGGCCTGTAGTAACTACGTTCTCTCAAACGGCGACAACGTAGTCTGGTATTACGTTACAGGCTAGAGGCCTCGACATAGCGCGCCAGACGGGCGGTTCGGACCAACATCCGAGCCGCCCGTTTTTCATGCGAATGGGACTGGATCGCCGGGTCTCTCGGCAAACAAAAAACCGGTTGGAACGGGAATTCCAACCGGTTATACATTCAAGCAAATAGTGAATCGACTATGACCGTGCGCCCTCGAGGAAGAAGCGGCGGCTGAAGTAGTTGTACCAGGTGACGAGGAACGTGGCGATGGCCTTCATGGCCTGGTAGCCGATGCTCAAAAACGTGACGCCCACAAACATGTACAGGTCGTTGAGGCCCAGGCCGATCACCGACAGGATGGTGAAGATCGTGAACTCACGCTTGCGGCTCATGCCTTCGCGGTGGTCGAACACGTACTTCATGCTGAGCCAGTAGTTGACCACGACGGACGTGATAAACGAAACCGTGGTGCTCATCAAAAAGTCGAGGTGGAACAGCTCGACGAGCGCAATGAGCATGCCCCAGTCGATGCCAAAGGAGATAAGACCCACGACAGCAAACTTGAGGAACTGCTTGGTATGAGGTTGTGCCAGCGCCTTGCGCACGTAATCACATCCAATGCGTTGATGAATCGAGCAGAGGATACTTTAGAGCTTTTACAAGGGAAACGTAAGGTCTTTGCCAATAACTATATGAACTCGCCAAATTTTCAAGAGCTAATCCGCAAACGTAAAATATTTGCCCGTAAACGAGCGACACCCACGGACGATACTGCGCTGAGTGCGCGTCGTCCGTGGGCGCCGTAATGCTGCAGGGGTTTCGAGCTATTTTGTCTCGTCGCCCTCCAGGAAGAATTTTCGAGTCACAAAGTTGTAGACCATGACAAGCGCGGTGGCGCAGATCTTGGCGATATTGGCCTCGAGTCCCAGGCCGGCGTTGAGCGCCAGCACGATGCCGTCGTTGAGCACCAAACCGATCACGGACAGCACGACAAAGATGATGAACTCGCGGCGGCGGCTCATGCCTTCCTTGTGCGCAAACACGTACTTCATGCTTGCGAGGTAGTTAAAGATGAGTGAGATGATAAAGCCGCTGGTGTTGGCGATTAGGATGTTGAGGCCCAGACCGTAGTGGAGCAGATTCATAATGCCAAAGTCGATAACCGTGGCAATGACACCGACGACGCCAAATTTCATGATCTGCGCAAGGAGCTTTTGCATGGTACCTGCCTTAAGCTGGCGCCGAAGCGCCGCGGGGATGACAAACTCAGCAAGTTTAGCCAATCCCCGCGGGTGGTGCTAGGCGCGCTCCTCGATAGCACCGTTTCTATATGCATCGAGCAGCTGACGCAGGTCTTGGATTTGGCTGCGGATCTTGGCGCCAGTATCGGTGTCGCTCACCATGCGGCGACGGTCCGCTTGGTCAAAACGGTTGGTCTCGCTTTCGATGTCCACGTTGCGCGTGAGTGCCTCGGCAACCGTCGTAAAGGCCCGGTGCGACTTGAGGCGGCAGCCGCGCGAGCTCGAGATGAGCGTATAGCCGGCGATGCCCGTCTTGGGATGGTAAGCGCGGCAGAAGCCGCCATCGATGACCAGCAGCTTGCCCTCGGCGCGGATGGGCTGCTCGCCCTTGGTGGTTTTAACGGGCGTGTGGCCGTTGATGATGTGGCCGGTCGGCGAGCATGCCATGGGCGCGACGCCAAACTCGCGCATGATATCATCGCAGACCGAGGGCGACTTGGTAAGCGTAAAGTACGGGTCCATCGGCTCGACCCAGGTGCTCTTATCGGCGATATAGGCGCGCTCAAAGGTGCGCACCAGGCGTCCGCTGGCGGGTGAATTGAAGCCAATCCACAGGTACCACATCCAGTCGAGGGCATCGCGGTCGCCCACGCGCCACGCGCGGCGGGCGATGTGGTCGCAAAAATCGAGATAATCGCGGCCAGCGTGCCAGGTGCCCAGGCAGTTCATGCTGCTAAAGGTGCCGTCTTCGTTGAGCGGAACGCAGCCGTGGAAGAGCAGGTTGCCGTTGGCGACCTTGTAAATCGAGCCGTGGGAATAGAGGAAATCGATATGGCGATGCAGGTGATCGGCGGTGACAAACTCTGACACGAGCTTGTCGATGATGTGCTGCTCCTGAGACGTGAGCGTGTAGGGGTCCGCCGGGTCGACGGTGGGGAAGTCGTTGGTCGTGAGCGGCCACACGCTGTCGTCGGCGAGCGTGACCGTGCCGGTGTCGTGGTCGATCTTGTCGAGTAACAGGCGGTCGGTCATATCGAACTCGGGGTGGCGCTGGATAATCTGGCCCTCGAGCTTAAAGAGCAGCACGTTGATGGCCTTGATCAGCGGGGTGATGGACTCACCGGCGGTGTAGGTGGCATCGGCAAAGGCGACAAGCTCACGCAGCGAGATGCCGTAGTCGTTCTCCAGGATCTCGTAGTTGTCGTAGCGTAGGTTGTTGCGCAACACCGTGGCGATGCAGGCGGGCTCACCGGCCGCAGCGCCCATCCACAGCAAGTCGTGGTTGCCCCACTGGATGTCGAGTGAATGGTAGGTGAGCAGACGGTCCATAATCTTGGCCGCGCCGCCGCCGCGGTCGAAGATGTCGCCCACCAGGTGCAGGTGGTCGACGGCCAGGCGCTTGATGAGCGAGGCGAGCGACTCGATAAAGTCGTCGGCGCTGGCGGTCTCCAGGATGGACTCCACGATGCGCTCGTGATAGCGCACGCGATAGTTGTTCTCGTCCGGGTGCGTGTGCAACAACTCGTCGATGATGTAGGCGTAGTCGCGCGGGATGGCCTTACGCACCTTGGAGCGCGTGTAGCGGCTTGAAAGTGAGCGAGCGACCATGATGAGCTGGTCAAGCATCGTCTTGTACCAGGTTGGCGAGTCCTCGCGCCGGCTGCGGACCAGGTCGATCTTCTCGCGCGGGTAGTAGATGAGCGTGCACAGCTCGCCCTTTTCGTCAAAGGTGAGCGTGTCGCCAAAAATTTCGTCGACATGCTCGCGCACGACGCCCGAGCAGTTGTTGAGGATGTGCATAAAGGCTTCGTATTCGCCGTGCACGTCACTCATAAAATGCTCAGTGCCTTTGGGCAGGTTGAGAATGGCCGAGAGGTTGATAATTTCGGTAAATGCGGATTGTTCGGTGGGGAACTGTCTCGACAGCAGGCGCAGATACTTGAAGTCTTGCGGGTTGCGATCGAATGCGACCATGAAACACCTTCCGATATGGTTGGTAAAACTGATAAACAGCGTCTAACGTTTATCAGTATGCGCCGCTTTTGTTTCGATTTTGCGCCAGCGGCTGAATTGTCGGCTGAACGGTTTGGTAAATCGATTTAGTGAAGGTAGATGTGTTGGTCGGGTGGAGACGACAGAGGGTGTTTTCTCAGATATTTATGCGTCGGGTCGGTGGAGACGATGGTGGTAAAGATGTTCACTATTTTTGGTTCGATTTGGTAAATAGTGGACATATGTACCGCATGTAGGCTCACTGTGCGATAATTTGCGCAGCAATGAGTAAGGAGCCTCATATGAGTGATTTTGTCCTGACCTGTGAATCCGCCGCCGATCGAACCCGTGAGTTCTTTGCGTCGCGCAATATCCCTGTCGTGTGTTTTCATTACGAGATCGACGATGTTGTCTATACGGACGATCTGTATCAGTCGATTACGCCGGACGAGTTTTTTGCCCAGATTGCCGCGGGCGCCATGCCCAAGACGTCTCAGGTGAGCGTGGGTGAGTACGAGGAGTTTTGGGAGCCGTTTGTTGCCGAGGGTAAAGACGTGCTGCACCTGACGTTGTCGTCGGGTATTTCGGGCACGTATGGATCGGCCTGCGTCGCGGCGCAGATGCTTGCGGATCGCTATCCCGAGGGCGGCAAGGTGCGCGTCATCGATTCGCTGGCGGCGTCTTCGGGCTTTGGCCTGTTGCTGGAATATGCCGCCGATGTGCGCGATAGCGGGGCTTCACTCGACGAGACGGCTGCCTGGATCGAGGAGCACAAGCTCAACCTGCACCACTGGTTCTTCTCGACCGATCTGTCGAGCTACCTGCGCGGCGGTCGCATTTCGGCCGCGAGCGCGATCATCGGCACGGCGCTTAAGATTTGCCCGCTTATGACGGTCGATTGCGAAGGTAAGCTGTCGCCACGTGAGAAGATTCGCACTAAGAAGCGCGCGATTTCCGAGATGGCTAAGACCATGATGGCACACGTGCAGGACGGTGCGGATTATTCGGGTAAGTGCATCATGTCGCACTCGGCGTGCCGCGAGGATGCCGAGGCAGTTGCGGCGCTGATTGAGGAACAGGTTCCGCAGCTTAAAGGCAAGATTGAGATCAATGACATCGGTACTCTGATTGGCTCGCATACCGGACCTGGTACGGTGGCGCTCTTCTTTATGGGCGACAAGCGCGTGGATTAATTTGCCCCATCACGTCGCTGCATGTTTGTTCAAGCGAAAACGGCCCGCCTCACGTTTGTGGGGCGGGCCTTGCTGTTGCGGCTAGCGTTTCTTTCCGCGGAAGAAGAAGCCGTGCAGTGATGGCTTGAGGCCGCGATTGGCGCGATGCTCTTCTACGCGCTCGTGGATCGAAGCAACGCGCTCGATGACTTCGTCGGGAATCGGCACGTCGGGATTCATGTTCTCGACCTGGCTGACCTCGGCGGCGGCGACCTGGTCGATAATGGGCACATCGTCGCGCGAGATGACAGGTGTGGCGTCTTCCTTCATCTTGCGATAACGCTGCATCATGTCGGTCTGTAGCTGCTGGGCCGAAGGCGGCGTCCAGATGATGGCGTTGGCGCCGGCGGCGATGGTCTCACGGATGCTCTCGGGCGTCTTGCCGCCCGGCGCGATAAGCGGCAGGTTGGGATAGTGCTCGCGCAGCTCGCGTAGGACCTGGGGCGTGTTCTTGCCGGCGGCGATGTTGAGAATCTTGGCGCCGGCGCGCACCTTAGCGTGGGCATCGTCGTCGCAGCGAACGACCGTGGCGATGACGGGGATGTCGGCGATGTTGGTGATGTGCTCTACCATCTCGGCAGTAGCGGGGGAGTTGACCACGCAGCCCGCCGCGCCCTGCATCTCGGAGACGGCTGCCATCTGCACGGAGCGCTTGCCGGTCGTAGTTCCGCCGCCCACGCCTACAAAGACCGGGCACTCGGCGACGGTCAGCAGCGCTTGCGTAATGGCGGGCTGCGGCGTGAAAGGGTAGACCGCAAAGACGGCATCGGCGTTAGAGTTGCGGATAACCGCGACGTCGGTGGTGTAAATGAGCGACTTGATGCGTCGGCCGAAGAGCGTAAAGCCGCTGGCCTCCTCGATCTCGTCGGGCATGCGAAGGGCCGCCTTGCGCAAACGCCCGTCGATGGGCAGCGGCTCCATGGGGAGCAGTCCGTTGGGGGTCACGGCTACCTGGGGCTCGGTGAACTCGTCTGCGAGCTCGACCTCGGAGAAATCGACCGAGGCGACGATGTCCTCGTGAACCTCGGCGGGTACATCGATGGGAACTTGGTCGTTTGCCGCGGCAGGCGTGTCGAAGGAGCTGGTGCCGACGAAGGCGTCGACGCGCTCATTTAGATCGTTGAGGGTATCCATGGAGACTCGATTCTATGTGATGACGGCCGGCGCGATGCAGCCGGAATTGCGAATGCTAAATCGTTTGACGAGTTGATTTTTCCCCGCCGCGCCATCCGTTAGACCGAAGGGCCGGCGAACGTGAAGGAGCTGTGGTGGCGGGGATCGAGGTGCTATCTTGAAAGTCCCGCTTAAAAGAGAGGTGACGCGGTATGGAATTTTCGGCAATGTTGGGCTCGATTGGCCTGTGTGTAGGCGCAATCGTTGCCGCCGCGGTCATCTACTTTGTGGTCACGGCCATTAAGGGCAAAAGGACCGAACGCAAGGAGCGCGCGATGCTTAAACAGCATCGCGACCAGCAGGGCAAACGCGCACAGAGATAGCTTGTTGAGTTTTTGATCCGTGCGCTAGCTGCGTTTTCGGATCAGGGCAATGTAGAAGCCCTCAAAATCGCGGCTAGGCGGAATGGTCAGCGTGCCGGGCATACCGTTGGCGACGGCCGAGACATGGCCGGCAGCGATGGCCTCAGTGAGGGCATCGCACTCGATATGCGGCTCCTCGCCGGCATCCTGGGCGCGACGCGCTTCGCTTTCGCTCGGCGTGCCGTCGAGGGGGATAAGCTCGCAGTCCATGTGCTTGTCGAGGGCCTCTTGCAGGGCGTCCTCGTTTTCCTGCGGCAAGATCGAACAAGTCGAATAGACGAGCGTGCCGCCCGGTTTGAGGGCACCCATGGCGCGGTCCAGAAGCGCGCGCTGCGAGCGGGCGCACTTGCAAAGCAGCTGCTCGGTGAGCCCGCGCAGGCTTTTCTCGTTGCCGCTGATGACGGTGCCCGTGCCGGTGCAGGGGGCGTCGAGCAGGATGCGGTCAAAGCGGAAGAACTCGTCGAGCTCGCGTGCGTCGATGCGCATGACGGGCACGTTTTTTGCGCCTTGGCGGTGGAGGTTGGCTTCGAGCTTCTCGGCGCGGGGAATGCTCATCTCACAGGCGGTGAGGTGTGCCTGTCCCTGCGTGAGGGCGGCGATCTGCGTCGTCTTGCCGCCAGGGGCTGCGCACATGTCCAGGATGTCCTCGCCTGCCTGGGCGCCCAACACCAAAGGCGGCATCATGGACGACAGGCTCTGTAGGTAGATCTTGCCGTCGCGGTAGATGTCGAGATCCCACAGATCGGAAACCTGGGCCTTCGGCAGGATAAAGGCGTCTGGGTACCAGGCGACGGGGTTGTGGGCGATGCCGGCGGCATCGAGCGCCGCAGCGATGTCCTCGGCGGTTGCCTTGAGCGTGTTGGCGCGCAGTGTGACTGGGCGTGTGGCCGCGGCGCCAAAGCCCTCGATCATGAGCTCGGCATCGGTGGGGGCATAGGCGCCGGCGACCGTGTCGACCGTAAAGCGCGGCAGGTCGGCGGCGCAGGGAAGGGCGGCAAGCTGGTCGGAAAGCTCGGTGGCGGCAAACTGCCTAAGCTTGAGCTCGGGCTTAACCTGCTTTTTCTGCTTACGACGACGCGGCTTGGACATCCGTCTTTCCTTCCCATTCCATTACATGTCGAGTGTTGTTTTAGTACTGGCTCTCGTGCTTGCTGAAGAAGTCGAAGCGCGGGGGCAGCGGCTTCACGCGGTGCTCACCGGGCTTCTCGCCCTGGCTCTCCACAAACTCATCCGTGGAGGCAAAGATGTTATTCCAGCTAAAGAAGGCGACCGGATCGACGTCGAAGTACTCGCAGATGAGCTCGCAGCCGGCCGGCACAATACCGTGCATGAGCACGGTCGCCACGCGCAGCTCGGTAAAGGCGTCGACGAGGGCCTGCGTCATCGCGGCGTTTGCTGGCTCGCCCTCGAGCTTGTTGGCGGCCTTGGAGGCGTCGCTCCAGCGCTTGTTGGCGGCGCGCAGGTAGTCGTCGCACACGGCAAGCGCGCGGTGCGTCTCGAACTTGTACATGGCCTGCTCAAAGGCGAGGGCTGCCTGCTGGGCGGCTTCGACCACGGTGTCAGAAGCGGCACCGGCGGGGATGCAGCCGTTGCGGTAGGGGCTCTCGTCGCCTTCCTTGACGGCGACGCCGTAGAAGCAGCTGCGGGCCAGACGGTTGAACACGCCGGTCAGCAGCGCGCTCTCCTTAAGGGCCGGGTCGATAACGCGCTTGTCGTCGCAGGCGCGCACCTCGTTGCCGTCCTTGTCCTTGCCGGTCACACGCGTGTCGTATGCCTTGGGGCTAAAGCTCACCGGCTTCTCGGACAGGCCGAGCGACAGCCAGTGCGCGCGCATCTGCTCGCAGGTGTAGTGGTTGAGCAGGTCGTCTGCCGGCGGGGGAGGCGTCTGCGAGGACGAGCTGGCCTTTTTGCCCATGTAGAGCAGGTGGTAGCAGGCGCTGACGGTGCTCTGCGTGAGGTTCCAGCCTAGGGCCTCCCACATGGCGGTCTGCGCGATGCAGTAGAAGTAGATGTTGTCCTGACCGATAAACTGGTAGATCTGTGCGTCGTCTGAGCACCACCAGTCGCGCCAGTCGAGCGAGCTGTGCTGGTAGGTGGGCGCGGGGACCTGCGTGGAGTCGGCAGCGGGCTCGCCCATGAGGGCGGCATCCTGGGCGGCGACGCCCTCGGTCACGCCGGCGGCCTTGGCATCGCGCGCGAGCACGGTACGCGTATAGCTGATGGGCGCCCACAGGCTCTCGGGCCAGCACCAGCAGGTGACGTCGGAGACGCCATCGACCTCGGGCACCGGAACGCCCCAGTCGATGTTGCCGGTGATGCGGAAGGGCACGAGTGCCTTGCCGCTGCGGAAGCGCACGCCGCCGTTGGCGAGCACCGCGTGGGCGTCATCGCGCTCCTTCCAGCTGGGGAAGGTGACGGTAAAGCTGCTCTTGTTGCCCTCGGGCTCCAGCACGGTGTGCTCGGGGAGCTGGTCCTCGACGGCGTCGAAGGCCTCGCGGAATTTGTTCTGAATGTAGAGCTGAGCCGGCAGCAGCCACTCATCCATGGTCTTGGAGACCACGGAGCGAACCTGCAGGTTCTGGGCGAGCTTGGCGGTGTAGGTCTTCATAAAGTCGAGGTAGGCCGGCAGGTCGAAGTAGAGGTTGTCGACCGGGCGCAGCTCGGGCACCTCGCCGGTGAGCTGGCTCTTGGGCGCGATGAGCTCCTCGGGCTCAAACTGGTGACCCAGGTCGCACTCGTCGGCGTAGGCTTTCTCGGACTTGCAGCCCTGGATGGGACAGCGGCCGATCACCTGGCGGCCGTTGAGGAACGTGCCGGCCTTGGCGTCGTAGAACTGCAGCGTGGAGCGCTTGGAGATGGTGCCCTGTTCGTGCAGACGCTCGATAATCTCGGCGGTCACCTCGTTGTGAATCTGCGCAGCCGGCTCAAGGCCCGAGCCGCCGTAGATATCGCAGCTGATGTTGTAGTTGTTGAGGGTCGCGGCCTGGCGGGAGTGATTGGACTCGACATACTCGCCGATGGACTTATCGTAGCCTTCGTTCTCCTTGAGCTTGCGGTAGCTCTCCATGATGGGCGAGCCGTAGCAGTCGGTGCCCGAGGTGAAGATGACGTTCTCGCGGCCCAGACGGTCGCGCAGGAAGCGGGCGAAGAAGTCGGCAGGGACAAAGACGCCGCCAACGTGGCCAAAGTGAAGGCCCTTGTTGCCGTAGGGCTCGCCGGCGGTAACGATGGCGCGGCGAGGCCAGCTGGGACGGTCGTTCATGGAGTATTTGGATGCCATGGGACTCCTTCGCATATGGTGAGAGCGCAGCCGGGCGTGGGGCTCGGCGGCGCGGTGGTCAATTCGTGCATATCGTTCGACATTATCGCACATGCGGACGGGTACGTGGCAGGGGCGCTATCCTAAGATGCTATGAATGAGATTTCCAACATACATGCGTTTGAAGACGAGGATTTTCTGCACGCCTGCTTTGTGTGGGGGATGACCGTGCTCGGCGCATTTGCCGTGTGCTTGGTGCCGGTGTTTATGTTGCTGGGTGGGCCTGCAGACTTGGATGCGGCTGACGCGGGCGGCTGGATGGCTGTCGTGGGCTGGATAGTCGGCTTGGCTGCGATCTCAATGGCGTCGTTCGCCGTGCACGAGCTGGTGCACGGTGTGTTTTTTAAGCTGCTGGCGCCTGCGGGCGCGAAGGTGACCTTTGGGGCGAATCGCGAGACGGCGATGATCTATGCCTGCGCCGAGGGCGTTGTGTATTCGCGCCGGCGGTACATGGCGGTTTGCCTGGCGCCGACGGTTGTTGTGACGGCGGCGCTTGCCCTGGGGTTTGCGTTTTCGGGCTATCCGCTGCTGTGCTACCTGGCGGCCGGCTTGCATTTGTCGGGCTGTGTGGGCGACTGGTATTACGTGCGGACCATTTTGCGCGACCGCCGCATTGTCGCCTGCGAGGATACGTCCATTGGCGTGCGCTTTTTCGGGTGAGGAGATGTCGATGAAGCCGTTGTTGCTGCATGCGTGCTGTGCGCCGTGCTCTCTTGAGCCGGTCCGCCTGCTGCGCGAGGAAGGGTTTGAGCCCACAATCTGCTGGACAAACCCCAATATTCAGCCGCACGATGAATGGCAGCGGCGTTTGGACGAGCTGCGCCGGTGGTGTGCCGATGGCGACATCGATCTTATCGAGGCGGGGGAGGACCGGGGGCGCTGGGAGGCCGGCGTGGCCCCGCTGGGCGCCGATCGAGCCCGTCGCTGTCGCGCATGCTATGCCCTGCGTCTGGCCGAGGCGTGCCGTGTGGCCCAGGAGCGCGGGTTTGAGTTTGTGGGCACGACGCTCGCCGTCTCGCCGTACCAGTTGTTCGAAACCTGCAATGATGTGTTGGAGCGTCTGGCTGCTGCCCGCGGTCTCACTCCGGTGATTCGCGATTTTCGCCCGTATTACCCCGAGGCCACGCGTCGTTCGCGCGAACTGGGCATGTATCGGCAGAACTACTGTGGCTGCCGCTTCTCGGCTGTCGAGGCGGCCATGGACCGCGCCCGCATCCGCGACGAGCGCAAAGCGTCCAAAAAGTAGTTCTTTTGGGCTGGCAGCCTGCTAGGATGTAGAGCGGACTTTAACTATATAAGGAGTATCCGACGTGTCTATGCGTACCGATGATTTTGACTATAACCTGCCCGAAGAGCTCATCGCCCAGGCTCCTGCCGAGCCGCGCGACTCCTGCCGCCTGCTGGTGGTGGATCGCAAGGGCTCCCAGGCGGGAACGCCGCTGGAGCACGGCGGTACCGTTGAGCACCGTATCTTCCGCGACATCATCGACTATATCGAGCCGGGCGACGTGCTCGTCATCAACCAGACGCGCGTGATGCCGGCCCGTTTGATCGGTCGCAAGACGGGCTCGGGCGGCGTGGTCGAGACGCTGCTGCTCAAGCGCCGCGAGGATGTTGACCCGCTGGGTCACGTTTGGGAGTGCCTGGTCAAGCCGGGCAAGCGTCTGAAGCCCGGTGCCCAAATTGAGTATCGCGCCGGTGGCGCCCATGCGCCCGAGGGGGCTCCCGTGGTGCTGACGGCCGAGGTCGTCGACTTTGTCACCGATAGCCGCGGCGGCCGACTGGTGCGTTTTGAGCCGGCCGGTTGCAACGCCGCCGGCGATCCGCGCACGCTCGACGAGGCCATTCATGCTGCCGGTCACGTGCCGCTGCCGCCCTACATTACCGATTACGAGGGCGATCCCGAGAAGTACCAGACCGTCTACGCCATGAAGGAGGAGCACTCGGCTGCCGCTCCCACGGCGGGTCTGCACTTTACCCCCGAGCTCATGGCTGCCATCGAGGCCAAGGGTGCGAAGTTTGCCGCCGTCGAGCTCGAGGTGGGCATCGATACCTTTCGCTTGGTGGAGGAGGACGACCCTACGCAGCACGTCATGCACACCGAGCGCTACCACGTATCGCAGGAGGTGGTCGACGCCGTGCACAAGGCCAAGGCCGAGGGACATCGCGTGATCGCCGTCGGCACCACCGCGGTGCGCTCGCTCGAAAGCGCGTTTGACGCGGAGGCGTCGGTGTCCGATCCAGCCGTGACGGCGCGCTATTTTGAGGGCCGCGAGGACGGGGCTGATACGCTCGGCCGTGGCGACATCGTGGTACGCGAGAACGCCACGACGCAGCTCTACCTCATGCCCGGCTCGACCTATCACGTGGTCGACGCGCTGATCACGAACTTCCACGTGCCGCGCTCCACGCTCATGATGCTCGTAAGCGCGCTTGCCACCCGCGACCAGATCATGGATGCCTACGCCGCTGCCATCGAGGAGCGCTACCGCTTCTTCAGCTTTGGCGACGCGATGCTCATTTGTTAGTTACGCGGTTCTACGAACCGCGTAACTACTCGACGCTGCGCGGGCCGCATTTGGACAATCTGACGTTCAACTTCAAGGGCGCGACCAGAAGGTCAGCGCCCTTTCGTTTCACGTCACCTTGCCTCAAATGCGACCCGCTCGCTGTCGTTGCTAAAACATCGGCGTTGCCGTGGTTGTCGCTGTAGTCATTGGGTAGTCATTGGGGACGTTCTTAAATGACTAGTCAAGGGGGACACTCTTACGGCACTTGGCACTTGGGGACGTTCCTTTTGTGTCGGCACCTGGGGACAGTCCTTATGTCAAGAGATCGGTGCAAGAGGGATAGGTTGCCTTGCGTCGATCTAAATAAGTTGCGGTGAGATAGTTCCTGTTTAGCCTCAAAAAAGGCCAATTCAAGAACTATCTCACCGCAACTGCGTTGAGCGTTTTTTTGGCAGCCGGTTTACTTGCTTGCGAACAGCCAGACTAGGATGATCACCAGGATTGCGGCGACGATGCAGACGATGGCGCCGGTGAATTTGATGCGTGAGTCGCGGGTACGCTCGCGCACCGCGTCCTCGGTGGCCTCGAGCTGGGCGACTTCTCGCTCGGTCTCGGCGTGTTCGGCTTTGTCTCGGGCCAAGGATCCTGCAAGCGACTCGGTGATCTCTGGGTGGTCGTGCACCTCGGTCGCCTGTTCGATAATCGACTGCGCATGCGCGGCATCTGCTTGGGCGTTGGCTATGCTCTGCTCTTGGTCGCGGCGTGCCTTGTCCTCGGCGGCGATCTTCTCGCGCAGTTCGCGCTGGCGCGTTGCAGCGGCGGTTTTTGCGGTCTGCAGCTCGTCGCGCGCGGCATCGGCCTCTGCCGTCACGGCCTGATGGGCTCGCTTGGCGTCGGCGATGGGGGCTTGCGCCTGCTCGACGGCCTGCTCGGCTGCGGCAAGCGAGTGCTCAAGGTCGGCGGTGATGCGCGGGACATCTTCTTCGGCTTTACGCAGGGCATCTGCCGTGTCGGAGATCTGCATCGAGAGCTCGCTGGTGCGCACCGTATAGTTGGCGGGATTTGCCGAGGGATTGCGTTGCAGTTCGGCATACTCATGACGCAGCGTCTCGAGCTGGGCGCGCGTGGCGTCGACGGTTTGTTGTGCGGCCGCAATGCCGGCGTCTCGCTCGGCCTTCACCTTGTCGCGGATACGCTTGGAATCCTCAAGACGTCGAACGAGGCGGTTGCCGGTATCGCGAGAGCTCGCCTCGCGGGCCTCCACGGCATCGAGCGCAGCCTTCAGGCAGAGCTCAGTCGCGTCATCCTCTGTCTTCATTTGTTCGAACTGACCCTTGAGCTCTGTCGCTTTGGCGGCGTGGGCATCACGGTCAATCTCGGCTGCCGCAGCGGTCTTTTGCGCTGTGGCGATCGCCTGACGCTGGTCGGCGACGATCTGGTCGTAGCGGCCTCCGATATCCTGGCGCGTCTCGAGTTCCTCGGCCTGATCGGCAATGCGCTGCTCAAGTTCGGTCAGATGGGCGCGGGCATCGGCAAGTGCCTTTTTCGCGGCGTTCATCTCGCGCATGGCCGAGGCGCCCTGGGCGATAAAGGTGCCCACGGCGTTCGCGGTGTTCGAGACAGCGGTCCCCAGATCGCGACTCGCGGCGGGGGAGTGGGGGACGGTCGGGCGAGCGGTGCCGGCAGCGTCCGCATCGGCAGCCTGCGGCACGGCGATATTGCCGGTACCGCCCTCGATCACAGAAAAGCCTGCTGCGTGCGGATCGACCGCATCGGCGCCAATCGTGGGATGTTCGAGCTGCAGAAACGAGGGCATGGTACTGCCTTGGTCGGCAACCGGAGTCTCGCCGGGCACAAAGGTCGAGGCCGCCTCGGCGGCCTCCTCTTCTTCGGCATCAATATCGGCATCGGCCACGGCGTCTTTCATCGCTTTGACAGCATCCATCATGGAGTCCATGACGGCATCGAGCTCTTCTTCCGAAGAGACCTCGATGGGGCCCGCTGCTTGCGGGACGTCGTCCTGTACAGGGGCGTCGTCCTGAGCGGGCGCATCGTCGTTTTGCTCATCGGCGTTTTCTGCGGCAGGGGTTTCCGCCGTAGTGCTTTCGTCCAAGATGGGGTCGTCGATGTCGATACCATCGCAGGTTACAACGTCAGTATCTGCGATGACGTCTGCGGAATCATCAATATGCTGTTGAGTCTGGGGGTCCAGCTCGTCTGTCATAGGCATGTGCTCCTCATCGTTGTTTGTCACCCTATGATAAAGTTTCGCGCCGACATCCCACGCGCCGCAGCAAAGTTTCAAAACGTGTTCGATGGCTCGATTTGATAACAATAACTCGGCCGTTTTATCCAGTTTGTACTTGACAATCCCTTCGCCGAACGACGTGGTGCCGTTCGCCTACCGCGGTCTTTTATTTTCGCTTGAACACGCTAAAGTTGCATCTCAGCTTTTGGCGCGTGAAGTTGGATACGCGCAGTCGGCGGGCGTGCCCGTCGCGATTTGAAAGGACTTTGTATGGGACTTTTCACTGGTAAGACCGTGATCGTCACCGGCGGCGGCAAGGCCACGCTTAAGGACGGCTCCGCTGGTTCCATCGGCTACGGCATCGATATCGCATTTGCCAAGGAGGGCGCGAACCTCGTCATCACCGGCCGCAACGTCGCCAAGCTCGAGGCTGCCAAGGAATCCCTCGAGGCCGAGTACGGCGTCAAGGTTCTGCCTGTTCAGGCCGATGTCTCGGCTGGCCAGGACAACGAGGCCGTCGTCCAGAACGTCATCGACAAGGCCATTGAGGAGTTCGGCCGCATCGACGCCGTCGTCAACAATGCTCAGGCCAGCGCCTCGGGCGTGACCATCGCCGATCACACCATGGACCAGTTTAACCTGGCCATTTACTCCGGTCTGTATGCTACCTATCTGTACATGCAGAAGGCCTATCCGCACCTGAAGGAGACCAAGGGCTCCGTGGTCAACTTTGCCTCGGGCGCCGGCCTGTTTGGCAACTATGGCCAGTGCAGCTATGCTGCCGCCAAGGAGGGCATCCGCGGCCTGACCCGCGTTGCCGCCAACGAGTGGGGCAAGGACGGCATCAACGTCAATATCGTTTGCCCGCTTGCTTGGACCGCTGCGCTCGAGAACTTCCAAGATGCCTATCCCGAGGCGTTCAAGGCCAACGTCCACATGCCGCCGGCGGGTCACTACGGCGACGTCGAGAAGGAAATCGGCCGCGTTGTCGTTCAGCTCTGCGGTCCCGACTTTAAGTACATGAACGGTGAGACCGTCACCCTCGAGGGTGGCATGGGCCAGCGTCCTTAGGGGTTACGCGGTTTTACCAAACCGCGTAACGGCTCGACGCTGCGCGGTCACCAGGGCGACAACTTGTCATTCAAAGAGGGCGGCATGACCAGAAGGTCTATGCCGCCCTCTTTTCATGCCAATTTGTTCGCCCTGGCGACCGCTCACTGACGTCGCCAGAGCATCGGCGTTGCCTTGGCTGTTGGAGATGATCTCGTAGTCGTTGGGGACGTTCTTAAATGACTAGTCATAAGGGACACTCTTGCCGGCACTTGGGGACAGTCCCTAAGTGCCGGCAGATTGGGACGCTCCTTTGCAAGATGGCGCTGAAAACTGTTTCCGACGACTAGTCGTTTAAGAACGTCCCCCAATGACTATGACCTCTTTGCACCAGTTTCTGTCGAGTCGGTGCGGTTTGCTGGTTGCTCGTATAATGGTCTGCGTATGAACCGCAACCAAGGAGTTCCAGTTTATGGACCAGAGCCTCTTTAAATTCGACCTGATCGCCGAGGACCCGACCACGCACGCGCGCGCCGGCGTGCTGCACACCCCGCACGGCGACATCGAGACGCCGATCTTTATGCCCGTGGGCACCAAGGCAAACGTCAAGGGCATTCCTACCGAGACCGTCAAACAGCTCGGCGCCCAGATCGTGCTTGCCAATACCTATCATCTGTCCATGCGTCCCGGCGAGGACACTATCGCCGAGCTGGGCGGCCTGCACAAGTTTATGAACTGGCACGGTCCTATCCTCACCGACTCGGGCGGTTTCCAGGTGTTCAGCCACAACGACGCCGTCAAGCTCACCGACGAGGGCGTGCGCTTTATCGTCAACGATTACGACGGTCGCCACGTGTTCTGGACGCCCGAGGACAACATGGAAATCGCCATGAAGCTCGGCTCCGACATCTGCATGCAGCTCGATCAGTGCCCGGGCTATCCCGCCACGCGCGCCTACGTTGAGCGCGCCGTTGAGCTGTCGAGTATGTGGGCCGAGCGCTGCTATAAGGCGCATAACCGCGACGACCAGGCGCTCTTTGGCATTGTTCAGGGCGGCATGCACCTAGATCTGCGCCTGCGCTCGCTGCGCCATCTGGAGGAGTGCGGCGACTTCCCCGGTTACGGCATTGGCGGCTACTCGGTGGGCGAGGACCACGAGACCATGTTCGAGACCCTGGCACCGCTCGTAAGCGAGTACATGCCCAAGCACAAGCCGCGCTACCTGATGGGCGTCGGCAACCCCACCACCCTCGTGCGCGGTGTGGGCGTGGGTATCGACATGTTCGACTGCGTGCTGCCGACGCGTACGGGCCGCATGGGTACGGCGTTCTCCAGCGAGGGTCGCCTTAACTTCCGCAACGCGCGCTTTGCGCACGACGACGGCCCCATCGACCCCACCTGCACCTGCCCGGTGTGCACGGGCGGCTACAGCCGCGCGCTCATCCGTCACATGGTCACGCAGAAGGAGATGCTCGGCGGCATTCTGCTTTCGATGCACAACATCTACTACCTGCTCAACCTTATGCAGCGTGCCCGCCAGGCCATTATCGAGGGCCGCTACGGCGCGTTTGTGAGCGACTGGATGAACAGCCCTGCGGCGGTGGATTACTAAGGGCGACAGACACGCTTGCAGAGCGTGGGCAATGGCAAAGGCTGAGCGGCAACCGCTCGTCACATTTGCTGACACCGGCTGCGCGACCGCTGACCGATAGCTTGCAAGCACTTGATGCATCGTGGGTACCATACCGAATAGTTGATGTTCGGGCGGGTGTTTGGCGCATGGCGTCGACCCCGCCCGCTTTTCTTTTTCTCGATAGGAGTACCCATGATTAAGAATGAGAACGTCGAGGGCGAGCCTGCCTACGACGAGACGTACCGCCGCGGCCCCGTGGTCATGCGCGGCCCCATGATTCCTAAGGACAACACCTACGCCAACCTGCTGGCGCCCGAGGAGTCGACCGACTGGCTGCATGCCGATCCGTGGCGCGTGCTGCGCATCCAGGCCGAGTTTGTCGATGGTTTTGGCGCGCTGGCCGAGCTCGGACCCGCAGTGACCATCTTCGGCAGCGCCCGCACGCCCAAGACGGACCCGGCCTACAAGGCGGCGCGCACCGTCGGCCGTAAGATTGCTCAGCGCGGCGTGGCGGTTATCACCGGTGGCGGCCCCGGCATCATGGAAGCGGCCAACAGGGGAGCGGCGAGTGTCAACGGCAAGTCAGTTGGCCTGGGCATTGAATTGCCGCACGAGCAGGGGCTCAACAAATATGTGAACCTCGGTATGGACTTCCGCTACTTCTTTGTGCGCAAGACCATGTTCGTCAAATACAGCTCGGGTGCCATTGTGTTTCCCGGTGGTTTTGGTACGCTCGACGAGATGTTCGAGGTACTCACGCTGGTGCAAACGCACAAGGTCAAGCGCATGCCGCTTGTGCTGGTAGGCAGCGAGTACTGGCAGGGCCTATTCGACTGGCTTAACGGTCCGGTGCTGGACGCCGGTATGATCAGCCCGCTCGATCCCGAGCTCGTGCACATCACCGACGACCTCAACGAGGCCGTCGACATTGCCCTGAGCGGGCTGATGTAGATCAATCGTGCTCACGCGACATGAATACGCATGGCAATCTGATGTTATCTAACATCAGATTGCCATTTATATTGGGTATACTGGTGTAAAAGACGAGGGCGAGGAGGTCGCGTATGTCTACTGCAACGGTTAAGCCTACGACGGTTCGCATCGAAGAGGGGCTCAAGGAACAGGCGACTGAGTTCTTGGATTCGGTCGGCCTCAGCCTCAATTCCTATCTCAATCTTGCCGTTCGGCAGCTGGTAAATCAACGAAAGATTCCTTTTGAGATTGTAGGAAGGGCGGAGGTGCCCAACGAGGCGACGAGGCGTGCCATGGTGATCGCCGAGGCTCATGAGTTGGGGATTTTGCCGGACGATAGCCCGTCATTCAATAACGCTGATGAGCTTATGTCATTCCTCGATGAGGAATAGCGATGTTCGAGATTAAAGTCGAGGCTCAATTTAAGGTGGACTACAAACGAACGATGCGCATGCATCCGCAGCTAAAAAGTGAGTTTAAAGCGGCGGTTGCAGAGCTTGTGGCTCATGGGTCACTTCCGGCGGAGTATGGCGCCCACGAACTCTCAAACCCGGGCGGAAACTACAACGGCCACATCTATTTCCACATATCCGATGGCTTGGTCGATGTGGTCGTTCTTTATCTTCCCCATAAGACTAACCCAATGATTAGGCTGGTGAGAATGGGCACTCATCAGGAGCTGTTTCAGGGTCCGCTGGGCTGATCGCCGATTTCCAAGTTGTGGTGGAATAGGGATTGATTGGCGGCTAATAAGCCAAAAACAGTCCCTATTCCACCACAACTGATGTGGGCGTCCCTAGTGAGTTGGCTGGTAGCGGGGGCAGTAGCTGATGGCGATGGCATCGACGCCTACGTGGGTGGCGATGGTGCAGCCGATGGGGCCGGTGCCGGCGTCTACGTAGTCCTGGCCCGCGAGCGCCTCGTTGGCAAGTTCCTGCTCCTCGGCGGCGCCGGTCGTGAGCACACGCACGCTTGAGCCCGGGTGCTCGTCCAAAAACGCGAGGCAATCTGCCATGGTGTTGGCAACGATGCGCTGGGCGCCGCGGCCCTTTTTGATTGCCTTGATCTCGCCCGATTTCCACTCCGGCGAAACGGCCAGGCGAATGTTGAGCATCTGCGTGAGCTGGCCGGCGAGCTTGGGCGCGCGGCCGTTCTTGACCAGGTTCTCGAGCGTGCGCGGAATCAGTAGCAGATGGGCGTCGGGCAGCGTCGCGCGGATCCGCGCCTCGGTCTCGTCTAGGCTGCGGCCGTCCTCGCGCATGGCGAGCGCGTACTCCACCAGCAGGCCCTCGGCGCCCGAGCCGGTGCGCGAGTCGATGCAGCGCACGTCGAGCTCGTGGGTCTCGGCGACCAGGCATGCGTTGGAATAGCAGGCGGACCATTCGCTGCACAGCGAGATAAAGATCGCGCTATCGTGGCCGTCAGCACGCACGCGGTCAAAGAGTGCCTTGAACTCGCCGGCGCTCGGCTGCGAGGTGTGCGGCAGTTGCTCGGAGCCGGCCATGCGCGCGACGTATTCCTCGGCGGTAATCTGCACCTGGTCGAGCAGGTCCTCGCCCTCGATAATCACATGCAGCGGAATCACGTAAATGCCGAGCTCTTGAGCGCGGGCGGGGGAGATGTCCGACGTGGAGTCGGTTATGATGGCAAAAGACATAATTGCACCTTTCGTTGGGGCGCTTGCGCGCCGCCTTCTGAGAGCAAAGTGCGACAAGTATAGTGGAGTTGCTCTACATTGCTAGGTTCAATTGTTGAATAGACAACAGTTTGAAGTGACGGTGTGGAAATCATCAACTGGGGAAGAGGGATGCCGATGGCGGCATTGCAGCTATGTGAGCGGCCGGTTGTGCTGTTCGATTTTGACGGCACGGTGGCCGATACGGGCCGGGCGGTGATGACCTCGACGCGCAAGACGTTGGCCGCGCGCGGGTTTTCGGAGGCGCAGATGGGTGACCTGCGCCGCATGATCGGGCCGCCCCTGTGGAAGAGCTTTCACGACTTTTATGGCTTCTCCCGCGAGGAGTCGCTTGTGGTGGCTGACGAGTACCGTGCCTTTTTTGATGAGCTGGGACCTGAAGAGTATCCCGTGTTCGACGGAATCCCCGAGCTGCTCGATGGCCTTGCCGCGCAGGGGCATCGCATGGCGGTCGCGACGTCTCGCATGGAGGCGAAGTGCATCGATATGGTGCATGAGCTGGGGATTTGCCAGTTTGAGGCCGTGGTCGGCATGAATCCGCCGCAGGGGCGCGAGACCAAGGCGGATTCGGTCCGCGATGCCCTGGCGGCCCTGGGTGCGACCGCGGACGAGGCCGTGATGATCGGCGATCGCTTCAACGATGTGGAGGGCGCACACACAATGGGCGTGCCGTGCATTGGTATCTATTCGGGCGCGGCGGCGCCGGGCGAGCACGAGGCGGCGGGTGCCGATGCAGTGGTGCACTCGGTGGCCGAGCTTGCTAAACTTTTCGCTATCTAATAGACGTAATGTGAGGGACGGGCGTACCCGTCGCTCATTGGTAAGGAGGTCGTCCATGAATCAGGTGGAGCAGAGCGTTACCGAGTATGTCGACGAGGTCTGGGAGGATGTCGTCGCCGATATCGAGCAGTTGGTGAGTTATCCGTCCGTGGCAGTTTCTGCCGATGCGGAGCCCGGCGCGCCGTTTGGCCGCCCGGTCCGTGATGCGCTCGATTGTGCGCTCGGTATCGCGCAAAAGCTCGGCTACCAGACGAGCGATGACGAGGGCTATGTGGGAATCGCCGATATCCCGGGCCGCGGCGACAAACAGCTCGCGACTATCTGCCACGTGGACGTGGTTCCCGCCGGCCCCGGCTGGAACACCGACCCGTTTGCGATGGAGCGTCGCGAGGGCTGGCTGCTCGGCCGCGGCGTGATCGACGACAAGGGTCCGGCCGTGCTGTCGCTCTACGCCGGCGCCTACCTGCTCAAGCACGGCATCGTTCCGCGCTACACCTTCCGCGCGCTGCTGGGCTGCGATGAGGAAGTGGGCATGTCCGACGTTCACCATTATCTGGAGAACTACGCGAATCCCGACTTTCTGTTTACGCCCGATGCCGAGTTCCCGGTCTGCAATGCCGAGAAGGGCCAGTTTGGGGCGACGTTCGTGAGCCCCAAGATCGACGGCGGGCGCATCGTGTCGTGGTGCGGCTCCGAGGCGAGCAATGCCATTCCGTCGCAGTCCATCTGCGAGCTTGCGATTGCCGCCGATGAGCTGCCGGCGCCCGTTGAGAACGTCGACCGCCTGGAGATCACGGCGCTTGATAACGGGCATGCGCAGATTTTCGCCCACGGTATTGGCGGCCACGCTTCGATGCCTGAGGGCACCATCAACGCCGTCGGCCTGATCGTGGCGTATCTGCGCGAGGCCGAGGACGCGTTTGGTGCACGCGATGAGCGCCTGCTGACGCCTGCCGAGCACGAGTTCGTCAAATTCCTGGCCTTTGTGCATGCGGATGCCTATGGCCGCGGCCTGGGCATCGACGCGACGAGCCCCGCGTTTGGCCCGCTTACCTGCAATCCCGGCGTCATCCGCGTGGTGGACGGCCACATCGAGCAGGTCATCGACGTGCGTTTCCCCGATAGCACGAGCGCCGACACCATCCGCGAGCAGCTCGAGCCGCTCGTGGGGCGCTTTGACGTGACGTGTCGCGTGGGTCATGCAAAGGTGCCGTTCTCGGTGTCTGCCGACGATCCGGCCGTGAAGGCGCTTATCGATACCTATAACGAGTTTACGGGCAAGCATGCCGAGCCCTTTGCCATGGGCGGCGGCACCTACGCGCGCAACTTTGCCCGCGCCGTGTCGTTTGGCCCCGAGGAGACCGGCCTGGAGCTGCCCGCATGGGGCGGCCAGATGCACGGCCCCAACGAGTGCGCCAACGAGGAACAGCTCAAGCAAGCGCTCAAGATCTATATCGTGGCAATCCTCCGTTTGAATGAGCTGGAGCTTTAAGGTTACGCGGTTTCCCAATCTAAGTTGCGGTGGAATAGTTCCTAGAATGGGCCATTTGATGGCCAACCAGGAACTATTTCACCGCAACTCTGTTTTTATTGGTGTAAAAAGCGTGCCATGCTTGGGTGGGGATTGTTATCCGTTTGTAAAGGCTGGGCAGAGCTAGCGGTAAGGGTCTATCAAATGCCCGTAAGAAACCGCAGTTGGCGCGGGCGCTGCCCGATCGAGGCCGTATCTTTCCAAACAGCAAAGCGGGCAGGGTGCCCGCGTTTCGCATGTATGAAAGGAAGATCATGCTCGATCAGGCTTATTCTCGTCGTCAGTTCCTCGGCCTCGCTGGTGGTCTCGCCAGCATCGTCGGTCTCGGCCTCGTTGGTTGCGGCGGCTCAGGTGCCTCCGGCACCGCCGACAAGGGTAGCGCCGCCGCTGCCGAGTCCGTCTCCGGTGAGGTGACCTACGACGGTGCCTCCTCGTTCCAGGCTCTCGTCGAGGCTGCTGCCGAGAAGTTCATGGACGCCAACCCCGACGTCTCCGTCTCCGGCTCGGGCAACGGTTCGGGCAAGGGCCTGACCGCTGTCGCCGCCGGCACCGTCACCGTCGGTAACTCCGACGTCTTCGCCGAGACCAAGCTCGAGGCCGACCAGGTCAAGAACCTCGTCGACCACGAGGTCGCTGTCGTGGGCATGGGCCCCGTCGTCTCCAAGAACGTGACGGTCGATGACCTGTCCCTCGAACAGCTCAAGGGCATCTTCTCCGGCCAGATTACCAACTGGAAGGAGGTCGGCGGCGACGATGCCAAAATCGTCGTCCTCAACCGCAAGGCCGGCTCCGGTACCCGCGCCACTTTCGAGGCTGCCGTCTTTGGCGACGAGGCCGTCGACTTTAAGGGCGACGCCGAGCTCGACAAGTCCGGCGATGTCCAGACTCAGATGGCCAGCACCGACAACGCCATCTCCTACCTCGACTTCTCGCACTTCGACGACTCCAAGTTCAACGCCGTCAAGGTCGAGGGTGTCGAGCCCAAGAGCAAGAACGTCACCGACGACTCCTTTAAGATCTGGGCGACCGAGCACATGTACTGCGCTAAGGACGCCGACGAGGCCACCAAGGCCTTCTTGGAGTTCATGCTTTCCGACGATGTCCAGGGCAAGCTCGTCGAGGAGCAGGGCTTTATCCCCGTCTCTGCCATGAAGGTCGTCAAGGACGCCAGCGGCAAGGTCTCTGCTAAATAAGTAATCGCCCCCGGAAAGGTTTGCAATGGCAAAACAGCTGCCAAAGCGCGACCTTGAGAACGTGGGCCTGGGCGTCACGGGCGCGTGCGTTGCGCTCGTGACGCTTGTCGTTGCCGCGCTCATCTTTATGGTCGCCCAAAAGGGCCTCTCGGCTTTTCTCAAGGATGGCGTTTCGGTTGTCGAGTTCTTCACCGGCACCAAGTGGGACCTGGCCAACACAGCCGAAAACGGTCTGCCCTATACCGGCGCCCTGCCCCTGATCGTCACCTCGTTTGCGGTCATGGTGCTCTCCACGCTCATCGCGCTGCCCATCGCCATCGGCTCCGCCATCTTTGCGGTCGAGATCCAACCCAAATTTGGTTCCAAGGTCTTTCAGCCGCTTATTGAGCTTTTGACCGGCATTCCCTCGGTCGTCTTTGGACTGATTGGCTTTCACGTGGTCGTCGGACTTATGAAGTCCGTTTTCCACGTGAGCACGGGTCTGGGCATCCTGCCCGGCGCCATCGTGCTGGCTGTCATGATCCTGCCGACGATGACCACCCTTTCGGTCGATGGCCTGCGCGCCGTGCCCGACAGCTACCGTCAGGGCTCGCTTGCGCTGGGCTACACCCGCTGGCAGACCATCTGGCACGTGGTGCTCAAGTCCGCCATGCCGTCGCTCATGACTGCGGTCATCCTTGGCATGACGCGCGCCTTTGGCGAGACGCTCGCCGTGCGCATGGTCATCGGCGGTATCGAGGCCATGCCGACGTCGCTGCTGTCGCCGGCCTCGACCATCACCACCACGCTCACCACGTCCATGGCGGTCTATGCCGAGGGTTCGGCCCAGGACGATGTTCTGTGGGCGCTCGGTCTGCTGCTGATGGGTATGAGCCTCATCTTCATCCTGATCATCCATCTCATTGGCCGCAAGGGGGCGAAGGCTCGTGGCTAGCACGCGCATCCACATTGACGAGGCGAGACTCGGGCGCGTCCAAAAGCAGGACCGCATCGCCACGGGCGTGCTGACGGCGATCGTCGCCATCGTCATGCTCATCGTCGTCTCCATGGTGGCCTATATCCTGTTTGAGGGCGTCTCGACGCTGTTCCAGCCGGGCTTTCTCACGGAGCCGTCGCGCGCCAACGGAACGCAGGGCGGCGTGCTCTACCAGCTGTTCGACTCGTTCTACCTGCTGCTGATCACCCTGATCATCTCGGTGCCCATCAGCCTGGGCGGCGCGGTCTTTTTGGTTGAGTACGCGCCGGACGGTCCCATCCGCGACATCGCTTCCACCGCCATCGAGACGCTGTCCTCGCTGCCTTCCATCGTTGTCGGCATGTTCGGTTTCCTGGTGTTCTCGGTGCAGCTGGGCTGGAAGTACTCCATCATCTCCGGCGCCGTCGCGCTCACCATGTTCAACATTCCCATTCTGGTGCGCGTGATCCAGCAGGCGCTCGAGGACGTGCCGCAGGCCCAGCGCGATGCGTGCCTGGCCATGGGCCTTACCCGCTGGGAGGCCACGCTGCACATCCTGATCCCCGAGGCCATGCCTGCCATCGTGACCGGCATCGTGCTTTCGGCCGGCCGCGTGTTTGGCGAGGCCGCGGCACTGCTCTTTACCTCGGGCATGAGCTCGCCGGTGCGTTTGAACTTCTTGAGCTTTAACCTGTCGAGCCCCACCTGCGCTTGGAACGTGTTCCGCCCCGGTGAGTCGCTCGCCGTGCACATCTACAAGATTTACGGCGAGGGCAGCCCCGAGGCCCAGCAGATCGTTTGGGGCACCGCTGCACTGCTGATGATCTGCGTGCTGCTGTTTAACATAGTTGCCCGTATCGTGGGCAAGCAACTGGCAAGGAAGATGACGGCCGAATGAGCGAGATGAATGCAACGCCCGCAACCGAGGCGGCCACGTCCGAGACCCAGGACTTTCTGTCGAGTGTGGGGGAGAGCGAAAAACGCGTGCGCGTGAGCGGCAGGGCCGTGAGCGACGAGGTCGTGCTCTCCACCAAGGACGTCAACGTGTACTATGGCGACCACCATGCGCTGCACGATACGTCGCTCGACTTTCACAAGGGCGAGATCACGGCGCTCATCGGGCCTTCGGGCTGCGGCAAGTCGACCTTCTTGCGTAGCCTCAACCTGATGAATCGCGAGATTCGCGGCTGCCGCGTGGAGGGCGAGATCAATTACCGCGGGCGCAACGTGAATACCAAGACCGAGAACACCTACGAGCTGCGTCGCTCCATTGGCATGGTGTTCCAACAGCCCAACCCGTTCCGCAAGTCCATTCGCGACAACATCACGTTTGCGCCTAAGCGCCACGGCATCACCGACCGTGACGAGCTCGACCGCATGGTCGAGGAGAGTCTGCGCGGCGCGGCGCTGTGGGACGAGGTCAAGGACAAGCTCGACAAGAGTGCCTACGCGCTTTCGGGCGGCCAGCAGCAGCGTCTGTGCATCGCGCGCACGCTGGCGCTCAACCCCGACGTGATCCTGTTTGACGAGCCCTGCTCGGCGCTCGACCCCATCTCGACGCTGGCGATTGAGGACCTTATGTCGTCGATTGTGGCCGAGCGCGCCATCGTCATCGTGACGCACAACATGGAACAGGCGTCGCGTGTGTCCAATCGCACGGCGTTCTTCTACATGGGCGATATGGTCGAGTACGACGAGACCGACGAGATTTTCCAACGGCCCAAGGATAAGCGGCTGAATGATTACCTCACCGGCATGTTCTCCTAGTCCGGGACATGCTTGAGGCCCGCGGCGGCCACGGTTGCCGCGGGACTGATTGGAGAGGCGGGTCATCTCTTTTGGGAGATGGCCCGCCTTTTGCTCTGCGACCGAAACGACCACCACAAAGGGGACAGGCGCCTTCGTGGTGGTTTGGGGTGGGGCTCGCTGCTATCATGGACAACGTTGAATTTCTACGAAGGAGCAGGGCATATGGCGATTCTTTTGGGATGCGATTCCGTCAGCCTAGAGTTTCCCACCAAGCATATTTTCGATAGCGTGACGCTCGGCGTGGGCGAGGGCGACCGCATTGGTATTGTCGGCAAAAACGGCGACGGCAAGTCGACGCTGCTGAGCGTGCTCGCCGGCACGCTGGAGCCCGATGACGGACGCGTGACGCACCGCCGCGGCACGACGATTGGATTGCTCGGCCAAAAGGATAACCTGGTCGATACCGACACCGTGCATCATGCCGTCGTCGGTGACACGCCTGAATACGAGTGGGCCTCGAGCCCGCGTACGCGCCAGATTCTGGCCGGCCTTATTAGCGATGTGCCCTGGGAGGGCACGGTGGGCGAGCTTTCGGGCGGCCAGCGCCGTCGCGTGGACCTCGCGCGCCTGCTGATCGGCGACTATGACGTGCTCATGCTCGACGAGCCCACCAACCACCTGGACATGCGCACCATCAACTGGCTCGCGCGTCACTTAAAGGCCCGCTGGCAGCGCGGCCAGGGCGCGATGCTCGTGGTCACGCACGACCGCTGGTTCTTGGACGAGGTCTGCACCAGTATGTGGGAGGTCCACGACGGCCAGGTCGATCCCTTCGAGGGCGGTTACTCCGCATATATCCTGCAGCGCGTGGAGCGCGACCGCATGGCCGCGGTTACCGAGGAGCGCCGTCGCAACATGGCGCGCAAGGAGCTCGCGTGGCTGAGCCGCGGCGCCCAGGCGCGTTCCACCAAGCCCAAGTTTCGTGTTGATGCCGCTCGCGAGCTGATTGCCGACGTGCCGCCCGTGCGTGACGAGCTGGAGCTCAAGCGCCTCGCCGTGAGCCGCCTAGGCAAGCAGGTTATCGACGTGGTCGACGTGGACGCCGGCTATGCGGATGCCGGCGGCGCGCCCAAGCAGGTGCTCTCCGATGTGACCTGGCTCATTGGTGCGGGCGACCGCTATGGTCTTTTGGGTGAGAATGGCGCTGGCAAGTCGACGCTGCTTGACGTGATCCAGGGCAAGATTGAACCCACGCGCGGCCGCGTGAAGATTGGCCAGACAGTGCGCTTTGGCGTGCTGTCGCAGCAGCTCGAGGAGCTCAAGCCCTACATGGACGACACGATCCGCGAGGTGCTCGGCAACTATAAGAAGTACTACGTCATCGACGGCAAGGAGACTTCGCCCGAGAAGCTCTGCGAGCGTCTGGGCTTTACGACGCAGCAGCTCTGGAGCCGCATCGGCGATCTTTCGGGCGGTCAGCGCCGTCGCCTGTCGCTGTTGCTGACGATTCTGGACGAGCCCAACGTGCTCATCCTGGACGAGCCGGGCAACGACCTGGATACCGACATGCTCGCGATTGTCGAGGACCTGCTGGACGGCTGGCCCGGCACGCTGATCCTGGTGACGCACGACCGCTTTTTGATGGAGCGCGTGACCGACCAGCAGTGGGCGCTGCTCGACGGCCACCTGACGCATATGCCCGGTGGCGTGGACCAGTACCTGCGCCTGTGCAACGCTACCGCCGAGGGCGAGCCCGTGGGCGCGCCGAGCGCCAAGACCGGCACGTTCGACACCGGTGCCGCGGCAGCTGCGGCCGAAAAGCCCAAGTCGAGCGGTCAGCCCAACGGCCTGTCCAACGCCGAGCGCCAGAAGCTCCGCCGCGAGGTGAGTTCGCTCGAGCGCAAGATGGAGACGCAGCGCACCCGCGTTGAGGAGGCCGAGGCAGCAATGGCCCAAGTCGATCCCACCAACTACACGGCGCTCGGCGAGCAGCAGGCAAAGATCGACGAGGCTCACGCTGCCATGGACGAGCTGGAGATGGCGTGGCTCGAGGCGAGCGAAAAGCTCGAGGGCGAGGAGTAGGCGAGAATGATCAAAGCCGCGTTTTTCGATATCGACGGCACGCTGCTGAGCTTTAAGACCCACCGGATTCCGGCGTCGGCGCAGCAGGTGCTCGACAGCTTTCACGAGCAGGGGATCGCGTGCGTGATCGCCACGGGCCGTCCGACCTACCAGATGCCGGACTGGCTGTTCGACCTGGGCTGGGATGCGTACATTACGCTTTCGGGCCAGCACTGCTTTGATGCCGAGGGGGTTTACCGCAGCTGCCCGATCGATTCGGACGACGTCGCGGTGATTGTGGACCAGGTGGCGCAGGGGCGCTACGACTCGCTGTGCATGCAGGGCGAGAACTCGTTTGTGAACCGCCTGTCCGAGCGCGTGGTGACGGCTGGCAGCAACGCGGGAATCGTCTACCACGAGGAGCCGTTTGAGCACGCCTTTGACGCACCGGTCTACCAGTTCTGCGCCTTTGTGGACCCTGACGACGAGCATATCGTGACCGATGCCGTGTCGCATTCGCTCACCACGCGCTGGTGCGACCTGTTCTGTGACATTATTCCCGCTAACGGCGGCAAGGACCTGGGCGTGGCGGCGACGCTGGAGCGCCTGGGCATCGACGCGAGCGAGGCGATTGCCTTTGGCGACGGCGAGAACGACCTGTCGATGTTTGCCGCCGTGGGCACGAGCGTGGCCATGGGCAACGCACAGGACACGGTGAAAGCTGCGGCGACCTATGTGACGACTGCCGTGGACGACGACGGCATCTACAACGCTGCGAAGCACTTTGGACTCGTGTAGCTGCGGGCCGGCACCTGGCACCTGGGGACACTCCTTGCGGGGCGTCCCCATTTTGTTTTCGTCCCGCACGTTTTGTGAAACACGGCTAACTTTTAGGCAAAGTAGTAAGACATGGGCAACTTTTGCGGTAAAGTTAGCCGTGGAAAGTATCCAAAGGCTAACTAGCAATCATCGCGAAAGGCGGCCCATGGCCCTACGTGAATCCGGAGAAGACTATCTCGAATCGATCTACGTTCTGTCGGAACGTCAGGGCATCGTGCGCTCGATCGACGTTGCGGAGTACCTCGGCGTAACCAAGGCGAGCGTTTCCAAGGCCATGGCGACGCTGGAAAGCAACGGCTATGTCGAAATGGGCAAACGAGATGTTCATCTGACAGAGCGCGGTCTGGAGGTCGCGCGCCAAATGTGGGAGCGCCACTGCTTTTTCGTGGGGCTTTTGGAGGATGCGGGCGTATCGGCCGAGGTGGCGTCGCAAGAGGGCTGCCACATGGAGCACTGCCTGAGCGAGGAGAGCTTTGAGAAGCTAAGGTCGATGTTGGGCCGGGAAGATGTGGCGGGCCCAACAACGGAAGCCTAATTGACCCCCAGTAGCGCGGAGTTCGCGCAAAGCGCGAACCAGCGACCGGGACCAGTAGCCCCACCAACAAAGTTCAATTCAGACAAGGAACCCCGCCAGCAAGCGATGCCCAAGAACCTTCAGCTGTGTCAACGCAGGTCGGGGCCGGGCTTGGTTTTGAAAACATTCCGCACTGATATCTTCTGTATTGAAGACGTCGATGATGCACCCGTATACCATTGA